>Ga0126335_1001737_pt1 | contig 12523 bp, 8 predicted proteins | sample OlaspJWI45metaG_FD_108409 | JGI IMG/M metagenome (GOLD analysis project Ga0126335, IMG submission 108409) | Marine gutless worms symbiont microbial communities from Oahu, Hawaii - Olavius sp. 1 OAHU.JWI-45 metaG | ecosystem: Host-associated > Annelida > Digestive system > Unclassified | place...
GGTAATACAGACAGTGGTGGGGTAAGGAGACCTGTTTAAAAAGCCCATTGTCAGAGTTGCTGACCAAGTCAGTAATAGTAATGAGGTACTCTTCTAGATAACAATGAGAACAGAATTGAGTACGGTAGTTTGGTCAGTTTTCTGCTAATCATCACAGGCGGCAGTGGCGAGACGCCTACCTGCCACACATGGCGCTGGACCGAACGAACCCGATGCATCTGTGGCGACGTACTCGCGGGTCGTCAGCGCTCACAGGTATTGGAAAACACGGTCCACTAGCATCGCACGTCTCATTGCAGTTACGACCGTCACTGAACCGGGCGTGAGCGACCGCCGTGGGGACAAAGTCGATGTCATGGTCAATGAACTGACCCCACTGCATCAGCATGTGACTGTACGTGTCGTCGGGGGTCACTCGAGACGTGGACAGGACACCAACTGAGACGGCGCGCGCACTGGGAATTCGCACGCCGTTGTACAGCCGACCAGCGTCCCAGCCTACATCATTCATTGACATTGTGGTTTCACAGTGTACAGACGAGCGACTTCTCACAAATCACAGCAGTTCAACGCGGTTGCTCCAGAATAAGCAGAAGATCACTTTTTGCCGCCGAAACGCAGTACGTCAGGGCGGCTATTGCTATCGCGACGTGGATGTGTGGCTCTCTGTGTGTCTGTCATGTTAATGTGTTGTGTCCAAACGACTGAGTCGATCATCATGCGACCTTCACCAGATTGTAGCCCAGCCATTCTAGTTTCTCACACCAAATATGAACCCGATAGCTCGAGGAGATGCCCCTCATTGAGCGCGTCAAATGTTGGGGATACGTTATTCTTGCAGTTGCGTGGCGGTCTCTGGCGAATACGTTCGTACAAGTGTTCGGGCGGCATGTCAGCCGCAGCTGAACTCTTGTCTATATCATAGACCGTTACAACAACCATATCTGCCAACTCTACGATTTCTATCACTAGAAAAAACGCACAAAACTTAAAATTCAGCCTAAAATACTTGCAGTTAACCACAGGGCGTTTCAAAAACAAAACTGGCTCCCAAAAGTGTTTTTCAGTTCATAACAGAAAGATACCAGACAAGATTTTACATCAAATATCACGTATTTCGGCGCAAATATTCATTTTTGGTAGCGTAATTAGCAATAATAAACTGCAGTATAGTATGATGGACATAAAAACCATCTTTACTTAGACCTAATAACACCGAAACGCGATCACAGGAACAGAACTGTATGATGTCTCTAAATGTTAAAATATTTTTCGAACCACTTCTTAACAATCAAAAAAACATGAACTATATGCAACAAATACCCGGAATGAAATCAATGAATACAGGTATCTGAGATATGGCACAGACCTACAGGCGAGTTGAAGTTGTTCTCGTAACGGGGTGGCTGTAGTCTCAACAATGGAGACAGTGATGCACCGAGCATTGGGTTGCGGAGGTTGTTGCACGTGCCATCCAGCGTGCGGTACTTCTGGTGATAACACATATCTTCACAGTTGACAATTCGCCGGTGTTCATGACAGCCAGACAGACTGGCTACCAGCGCCAACTGAGTTGGTGACAGCAGCTCCTTGTAAGTCACCTCTGTACAGCATACAGTAGTATGGCATTACATCACATAAAATCAGGGGCGGCGATTATAGGGGGGACGGGGGGACACGCCCCCCCAACATTTTGGAAGAATTAAAGGGGTTTTGTATTATCAAAATTCAATTTCTTTTCAGTTTCAGAAGGGCTACGCCCCCTGACCCCCTGACCAGGGGCTCTGCTCCTGGACCCCGCTGGGGGCTCCGCCGTCCCACCACCATTCAGAAGAAATCGCCGCCACTGCATAAAATGTATAATCAGATTATCACTTTTACTCGTACACATACATACATCCAGTTTTGGTTTGGAGTTTTGCAGAAGCCTCGTGTTCTTCTGAAGTCCTTTGTCTTGTATCACCTTCATGTGCAGCAGATTAAGCAAACCCAACTGGCTTCTCGTCGACATCCGTGCAGTAGACAGATTTTTTTACTAACTTACTTATTTACTAAGCTCAATGTTCCACCTGTTGTGGACCTGTTGCACAACAAGCAGTATAACAAGTCCACAACAAATCGAACAAATGGCCAAAGTAATTTGGTAAAGGCCGCAACGAACCCCCTCCCACCGCCGTGGGGGAGGGGGATGCCCATCTAATACAATGTTTTGGGGTCCCCGGGAATCTCCACCCTGAACAAGACGTCGATCCGTTCAGCCGTTTTTACATAGCCCGCCCGCGTGACAGACAGCCTGACAAACGCCGGGATCTACCGACCTGTGTCGTCGGAAATGTTGTACGAGTGTCCGGCGTTGACGTCAGCCAGCAGCGCCTCCATCGTCTGTTCGAAGATCTCGGCTGATCTGGCGAGGCTGAGGGCGTGTGACGGCGGGTAGCGAACAAACCTTAGTAGGTGCTCGGCAGTGCGAGCTGAACGCAGGTCCAACTGAGTCCTGTTTACCGCGGCGTTCACTCGTCGTGTCGCCTCTGTCAACGTTGCGTTCACCTGACCGTCAGTCGGTCGTGTGAAACGTGTGTCTGACACACATAAAAGCAACAACCACTAACTTATAAGAGTCGCATAGACTTTTCTCGTTTTTACGCTGTACTTTCAACAGCTGCCACAAAGCAGCGGTATAGCCTGCTCGTAATGTTAACTGTTTAAGACCAATTTAGTAACAATATCGGGTTGTTAAGACGGCAAAACACTGTTTCAGGATCTACTGGTGTCTAAACAGAAAAAAATATAATTTAGTCAAAGCATGAAGGCAGGAAAAGGTTTTAGTTGTTGTGTGTCTTTGTTCTTGGTTGTGATGTGGTGGTTGGCTGCCAACTTGTCCACACCAGGGGCACTGAAAGCACGAAAAGACCGACGAGTTCGAGTGTATATTAAACCCTGCTCACTCACTGCACTGACCAACAACGACTAAAGTTCAGTTTAAGTTCACTACGTAACAATAAACACCGACAGGCTGACCCCAGACAGTGAGTCTAGCGATCGCACGCGTCGATCCAGCCATGTTTCTCGCCACACATTCGTAGTCTCCGGAGTCCCTGAACGTGACGTCACGAATGACGAGTACCGAGCCGTCATGTGTGACGTCATGTTTGTCACTAGTGGTCAATGCCACCGGTTCACCGCCGCGCTGCCAGCGCACTGTAGGTCTCGGCTCTCCCGACACGAAACAGTCAAATGACACAGTGCTTCCGGTCGGCGCCTCCGTGTCACGTGGTGGGCGATATATCGCTGGGGCCACTATACACAACGACAATCTGTGCACTGTCACGTTTCCTATTACATTACATAAGCTGAATTGACTTTAAATTATTTACAGCGACCTCGATGTTTAAAACTTCTAGAAGACTTATAGCGCGAGTCGGCAAAACTGCGCTATTGCTAACACAATTCTGTCTAAATGTCCATCTGTCTGTCACTCTGTCATACGGGTGATCCACGCCTAAACAGTTCAATATCACTTGCAACATCCACACTGAACTAAACAGAAGTGTCACCACACATGATGTACTTTGCTACACGCAGCGCTAAAAAGCCTATATGTTTCGTTTGACCCTAGGAAAGACGCACACTATGCACCTTGTGTAATGACAGATAGTTGAGCGCTAGCAACTCGCCTTCCCCCATCACTCTCGGCCACACACTGGTATCTGCCCGCATCACTAGCATATACCAGACCAACAGTCAGTGTCGTTCCACTTGGGTTGATCGTGATCCGACCAGAGTCTGACGTCACGCGCTCCCCTGAAACACACGTCAGCGTCAGCAGCAGTCTACACACATTATGCAATATGTAACAGCAAAGTCAGCAGTTGTATTACAATATACTGTAGACAGTAAACCTTTGTACCTTCGCGTGGTATACTTTATTGTAAAAAGCAATTAGCATTGTATTAATCAAGCTGTATGCCCCCAGAGTCTTCAAAGCAGAGACCTAGTAGTGCAATGATGTCATCGAACTCGACGAACGTCAGCAGCAGCAGCAGCAGCAGCTAATGGCGTGCATTCGGCGTGCCTACACCTACACTTCAGAGTTACGACGCACACACACACACACACGACGAGTTTGCGAAGTTGTAGCGGTAGGCCTACAGACAAGAATGAGAAAAGAACTGTCATTACCATACCGTCCTTGGTCCAATGAATGCGAGGTAGCGGTGGTTCACTGGTCACGTCACACGAGAAGAACGCCGCGTTGCCTTCTACAACTCGCTGATCTTTTGGTCGCTTCACGAATTGAGGAGCGCCTACATCGACAACAATGTTTACTATAAGCTTTCAGTGCAGTAAAGCTTACAGTCTTGCAGACGAAAACCATTTTTCATTAGTCAATGGTGTTAAATGAAATTCCACCAAAAGCCGTTTTAAAATTTTATTTAGATTTTTTTTCTTACAGTGATTTATTATTTGATTGGCGAAAACACAAAGTTCTGTAATCTTTTGTTCTGATGAATATAAGGTTTACTATAGGTTGGGATTACAATAGCCTAATTAAGAGTTGGGATTTCGACATTTCGTTCAGATTGCTGACAAGAGCAAAGTAGCGATGGCTTACCAAAAACGTGTAGACGCGCGAACTCGGACACACTGCCGAGGCTGTTTGACGCGACACACCGGTAGACCCCTGAGTCAGTGCGTTGAAGGTCCGTCAGATGTAGTGTTCCAGTGTCGTTCACACGCGCTCTGTCGTCTAGCGGCAAGTCCAGGTCGTTCTTGAGCCACGTCACGCTCGGTTCTGGAACCCCACTAGCAATACACTGCAGTGATGCTGACGCGCCTTCAAGCACCGACTGGTCAGTGGGACGCTCCACGATCCGCGGCCGAGCTGCATCCCAACCACAACAGACAATACTTCAACAGCATCGTCACCATGCACACCATGCATAAGCCTTTAGTTTCTCGCAAGTCATTTCGTACTCATAGACTAGTTACATGTACTTATCGGATAACTTACCGGATGGGGCCTCTCCCTTGGATCTTCAGAAGTTCAGACATCAGTGCAAGAACAGACCCATCTTTCCTGATCATCTGAGTCTGTCCAAGTTCTGATTAAAATTATTCAGCGAGGAAGCCATACAGATACGAATTGTGGTATTATTATTGTGGTATTATTTATTTGTAAATACATTTTGAAAGAAATATTGTAACAAAGTTCCTTACGACTATGCATAATAGTTTTATCACTGCAAAGATATTAGCCTCATTGTCGTTGTTGGCCCTTAGTCATCGAGGACTGTGCGTCGATACACGATGACGATGACGGATGACCGCGTCTGCGTCTCTCCACACATCAGGCTCTATGGCGACAAAATGCACTAAGAGTGAATAATGGATAATACTACAAGATTCCCTACATCCTTTTCTGTCGTGATATTTCTTCCAATCACAAAAAGAAAAATTGCTTTACACGGCACAAAATGAGCGTGACAACAATGTTGCAAGCACGCACTTGGTCGCTTGTCGTCAAGGTAACGCAAGCTCACGGCTTCAGCTTTGACCTCTCCAAGCTGGTTCCTTGCCACACACTCGTAAACGCCCTCGTCGCTGTCTTGTGCATTCTCTATCATCAGAGTACCATCTTGCAGAATGCTGTATCGACTGCCGTCATCCACTTGATTCGTTCTGATTTCCTCGCTGTGGAACACATGCACAAACAATCCGATGATGCAGAAGCCTTCAACTTCATGAGCTTCCACTGATATTCAACTGAAAATATTTTACAAGTCATTATTAATCAGGTTTATTATTTCGGAAGTAAGAACAGCTTCGGATGCTTTTCTGTTCCTGGCACACTGTCTTTTATTCATCATGCTGTGCTGTTGTTTGGCGAAGTAGATAAATAACTCAAAATCAATCAGATATCTGAGCATTGAAAACATAATATGTCATATCATACCGTATCGTTCTAATATCAAAGAAGATTCTGAATCTTTAATACACAAGAGCAAAAAATGTATAAATCGAACTTTCATACACACGTATAGTATATCCGACAACCATATACGTAAAATAGCAATCTGGGCGGGCAGAATGGCTAGTACAATATACAGTGGGATTTATAATGTAAGCAAGTGGACAGTGTTAAGACAAAGATTAGAGAAAAAGTGAAGTAAAAATAGAATATGTATGTTGCAAGAGCGGACACTGACCGGTTGCGATACCAGACGATCTCTGGGCGTGGATCACCGTCAGCTCGACAATTGAAGTACGCCGTTCCACCAAACGAGACGTCGACATCGTGTGGTCTCGTCGTCAACTCAGGCTTACCTGCATCAGCAGCAGCAGTAGCATCACTTCATCAGCATCACTGTCGTCATCCACAGTAAACCTAGGAAGTTCTAAACTTCTGATTACTGTACGTGTCCGTCAACTACAATATAAACTCAGCAGAGTGTCATTTTGCAAAAGAGTTATGCCGGCGCCGGGTCAAGAACGTGTAGAATTGATAACTGGATACGTGATTAAATATGGGAACACGCGAAGGTAGAGCATCCACGTGTGCATACTTGGTCACGCTTCTTACGCGTGCATAACGTGACCTTGATCTCGACTGGCAGGGCATATATACTACGGCTACCACCAGACAGACCGGCAAGTGTGGCTATGCAGTGGGTACCTGATGGAGGCAAAAGAAGACGAGGACGTCCAAGTAATACCTGGCGACAGAATTCCAGGAAGATTTGCGGGAAATAAGAGTCAGCTGGGGTGGTGTTCACAGCTCACAGAATAACCAGTGATCGGAGTCAATACTGCAGCAGGAGTGGGAGCTCTAAGTCTAAGTAAGGCCTCATGACCTCAATACATATACTTGACATAGATGTACTTGCATGTCAAAAACAAAGCTTCTACGTTAAAGCATTCAAAAGTTATAGCTCGAACAAACACATAGACATACAAACGCGATGAAAAATATCACGCGGCTGGAAAAATGTGTCAAAGACAGGAAACGCGACGGGTTGGGGAGTTACTTACGACAGACAATATCGTCCAGTACGCTGAGCAGCGACTGGCCAGCCATAGTGGAAGGCTGGTCACAGGTAACAGCAGCCTGCAGATGACTGTCCTGCAGCATTTCTGACAACCACATCAGACCGCAGTCGCAAACCAACGCATTCGAGTCCAGTCTCCTGACAGACAGACACACAGGCGCGTCCGACATCATTTGCATTCATTCATTCATTTAGTTTGTATCAGACAACAACAGCCCAAGCACTCCCGGATCTGAGCACACATGTCCAGGCTGCATGCCGAGCCCCGATCAGTCTCATCAGCCACTTCATTCATCTAGCAATCAGTATTTCGGACTAGGCTACAAGTTGTGGTTGTCTTCGATCTGGAACGACGAACATCGTCATTAGACAGCATCGTAGGGCCTACGTATAAAAATAATAACATTTAAAAAAAATGATTACATAATGAAATATGCGAGTGCAAATTTTGCCACAATTATGCAATATCTAATGTGACCACTAAGCGTTTAATTGGATGGATGCAGCAAAGCTTTGACACACTGGCAATGAGAAACTTTACAATTCCACACTATCAGCAACCGATATCAGCTATAAAAGTTTACGACATCCGTGCAGTAGACAGACTCGTGATAATGTCACTCGCCAAAGGTCGTCTATCGGCAATTAACACCGCCTTACAGCCAGACTGATTACATATCTAGCCACATGCCCTTTAAGGGTTACACCCTAAGTGTCCTCGTTTGAGTGAAAACACCATCTAAGGACTAAAACTCTAACTATGGACCGTTTTAAACTTAATTCACCCGTCAGAGTAACAGTCTGCTCTGGCTGTTCTTGCCCATGTGTCAGAACAGAACAATAAGCCTATCTAATGGCACAAATTTGTCTTAGAACAAATCCATAACTCTAAGTCCTAACAGATAGCTCCAACAGTCCAACCTAATACAGTAACATTACACAACGAAATATTCACGAAAAATGAGTTTAGTTCTGACAACTTGTTGACTCTGTTCGACCTCTTTCCAGCCTAGTAAAACTATAACATTGTGAAGAGGACAGTGTACTGATGTTACCTACTTACCGGCATGTAAGTGGCTTCCGCCCTTTGCCGCGGATGTTTAAATAAACATGCATACGGATAGCCTGAGGGGATAACCACCTTTAACCTTACAAATAGCTATCTTGTGGCCTAGCAGCCAAGATACGCTGCGGCAGTAAATCGTTTACGTTACGTCAGAATCACCGACAATACAAACTACAGATGCGGAAACACCCGCAAACTGAGATGAACGTCTAGGCAGAATTGACTTACAGACGTGCGAGTGATGTCAGACTAGAGAGAGTGCCTGGTCGCAGATGCTTCAGTTTGTTATTGTGTAAGAAACTACAACATACAAGCGGCCCACACACAACGTGCCTCACACACACTACAGACAACCGATCAGTAAGTAGGCTATATAGTTTAATACTACTACCACCCACTGCTGCCAATAGATAAGCTTAATTAGATCATTTCAAACTATCGTAAAGAATGTATGAATCTTATAAGATCTTATAGAAACTTACTTTTCTACGAGCAGCGTGTAAATTGGACAATTTGGTGGTTCGTACGTTTTTCTGTGTTTAAATGGTCACATGAATGCCGTGAACTATCCAGTGCTTTTAATTGCATAATGCCATAATTGATGTATTTTCTGTTGTAGAACTTAAAAAGTGTGTTTTCAGTACATTTAGTAAGTTGGTTCATGGAGATTCTTAACATGTATTTCTAGTCTAGTCTTTTGTATTCTGTTGTCTTATACTGTAGGCCTACTGCATTTTGTGCGAATAAACTTCGGTTTAAGACAATCCAACACCGACAACAGTTTCACTCTCACCATGCAGCGTGTCTGTGACGAGCAAAGTGGACGTGGATCAGTTTGTCGAGTGCTATCACAAGACAAGACTGCAGAAACAGACTGTCAACTTGTCAAGCCATGTACATCTAGTATTGTCAACTACGTAAGTAGCAGGTAAAAGATGGAACTATATGTAAACAAAAATCAAAGTAGTTCGACTTTCAGCTGGCTGCATGTGTCACTTCGCTGCTTACGATGCCCTTTTCTGCCGGTCTTGCATTGCCTTCGACCAACGATGCATTTGGTTTCCAGTTTACTACGCAAGTCGTACATACAGGTGCACACACGAGCCCATGGTCAAGCCAAGTCAACGCCACAACGTCGTACCGATGAAGACCAGACTGTGCAGATACAGCGGCTGCAGAATGCAGATGAGTGCGTTATGAATCACAGCCGACATGCACTGGCCCAGGGCTTTGTACACTGTCGCCTCCGGCACTTAAACCGGTCCTAGCCGATGACTAAGTCCCATTATAAGGCAATAAGAAATGATCTAGACCTCACTGTCGCCTTAACTGACTGGTAGCCAACAATGCATGTAATACATTAACGTTACCATAGTATGTCCCTGAGCCCTTCATTGAATCCATAATGGTAAGACGCATAGAAGCTGTATACAATGGCAACATTTGAAGGTAGAACAAAATTGGTCAGCAAAGCCCGTCGAAAGGCTTGAACAGTTTATTTTTTATTCCACTTCAAGTTAGCCTGAAATCTGCCTTGAACAACTGTCGTGACAGTGTCAGTATCTGTTTAGCCGAATCATAAGAAACATTTCATTTTTGTCAAACACGATACGATTTTCATTTGCGTCTTTCGTAATTAGACCTACGAAAAATGGATTTCAAACCTCACAAGGTAATGCAGCCACGTGTGGTAAATATGCAGCTTATTGAAAATTTCACTCCGTTTCCAACAATGAAAAAATCTCGATAACCGGCTAAGATCTCAGAGTATGTGTGTCAAAAGAAGGTCGGGTTCTAACTTATGTTGGCCCACATGTGTGTCTGTTGACTGAGTTACTTACAGCCGTTCCAGTGATGTCAAACTGTTGAACGTCTCTGGCTCAATATCTGCCAGTTCGTTGAAATGCAGGTACCTTGCAAAACGACGCACAACAGCAAGCAAATAGGTGTAGGCTATTTTGACTAAAATTGCAATCTCATTGCAAAAGACCAAAGAACTTCAAAAAAGCTTAGGCCTAAAATGAAATGCAAGACATTCTATGGACTATACGTCAGAGCCGGATTTCGGAGGTGGGAGGCCTTCTTTGGTGGACCACTGTGGCTTATTAACGAAATTACCAGGAACCAAAACCACTCATTCACTATAACCTTTGCGTGGGAAAGGTTTGTTGAGAGGCCCTGTATTGGTGGGAGGCCTGCGGCCGGGCACCCTGGGCCCAACCCAAAATCCGGCCCTGATACGAGTAAACGACACAGCCAGACTCAGCAGCAATGTTCTACTTACAACTGTTCGAGGTTTGTGAGACCACGGAACGCCTCCACCTCTATCGATCTAATGTTATTCTTGTACAAGTATCTACACGATCACAACAACAAACAACGAATATACAAGGGAAATATTTTAACCTTTGTGATCTTTCATTCGCTTTGACTTTAGAACTATGTGTGCATATAATTAGCAGTTAAACAAGACCAGCGAAATGCCAATACTGAACATTTTGCGGCGGTCTATTTCTGACATTATCACATGTCTATCATCACCAGTGTTCTGTGTTCACTTTGCTTTTCGGCCATTGCGTCATTGTGAGATGCGACTGCTCGTTCATCTGCATCACTATGGACTGTACGCGTCTGTGCGTGGATGATAAATCAGTGTCAGTGGAGATCTAGTGGACCAGTGGTATGTATCCAGGTAGTACGTAGACGACCCGCTGGATGGCGGTGGCGCTATGTTAAGTCCGATGGAACGCCAGCTCTGGCAGCACGTGATACATACAAAACAGCCGATTCTGGAACAGACAGCGGAAGATGCGTATGCGCCGTAGCCCAACAGAACAGGACGTCTTCTATTCACGGTTGTCCTAATATCCTCGAGTACAATGGGTATGTTTCTGACATCGCAAGATGTATATCACATTTGGAGAAGACACAGCCCGTAAGATCGTTTTCTTATACAGATGTAGTGTTAACTAAGCGGAACGAGTAAGGACCGGTTTGCTTCAGACCTGCGTCAGCATGTATAGCATAGCCGCAGCTACAGCGCACCTGCTGAGCAATGCACATTGCAGCAGCAGCAACCGTATCACTCACCGCATCGCAATATGCCGTGGGGCGCCCCTCTCCATAGCTCCGAGACTGTCAGCCAGCAACACAGTGATGTAAGCTTACTTCTATATACGGCGCTACATATGAAAACAGTCACAGAGCGCCGTGCTGTCAGTTTTCAGCTGTCGTTTGAACTGAGGTGATGTCGCAGAGGAGGGGGCAGCAAAACTCCTGTCACCTTAGTTGTTGTTTGTCCGCGGCACCATGACATGTCATGACGTTGGCTGACCGCAGAGCAGGCCTAAAGTCTGCCGCTCTCAGACACCTTAAGTAAATTATGATCAAACGACGAGTGTGTCGTATGCCCGAAGGCTAAGGCAAAATATTTGTATTATCTGGCTCCATGGCAAGAAAGAGTTTTTTTTAGCAAATTACACTTTGGGGTCAGCATCTGCTCGTTATTCGTACAAAAATCAGTATGCAATGCTACATTGCCAGACTCTACTGTAGGTCCATATAACGTGTATGTGGCATCAACTCACAGATAACGCAGATTAGAGAGGCCTTCAAACGCTCCGTTCTCGAGAGTTGTCAGCTGGTTGTTGTTGAGCAGTCTGCAACATAACTTGCCAACTATAATTATATGTAGGCCTACTGTAAGTTCCAAACAACTGAACAGCTATGCAGATAGACGTGTGTGCAGGGCATATTTATGATCAACACGTTTCGTTAATAACGTGGCGACAGATCGTCCACAGACAGGTGCCACCTTACATCGACTGATGAGTCTAACGAAATATCTATTGTTCTTGTATGTATCCAGCTATAAAAAGTGCAGACATCATTCGGACAGCAGGGTTTTACATTCTACGAGATGGACACTTATAGGCTAATTATTATGAAGCGTAATGAATCATGACAAATTAGGCATAAACATCTGTGAGGCTTTGACGAATGCAAAATGCATAAAACATTTGTTAAGTTTATACAAGAGGCCAAAGTAATTTGGCGAAGGCTGCATCGAATCCCCATTCCCTCGCTGTGGGGGATCAGGATCCCTGTCTAGCACGCTGTTCCAGTTCCAGGGGCCCCCAAGAGTGTTCATCACAATCAGCATATTGATCTGTTCAGCCGTTTTTGCACAATGGAGCCTAGTTGTGCCGTGTGACAAACATTCTGACGGACAGACACCACTCACATCGGTAACAATAGTCTGCATCTCATGCATTCGATGCAGCCCAGTAATTGCAAACATCTACATACAAGGCGCTTTGTGTGTCTGTTTGTCTGTCTGTCCGCTAAAAAGTCTGGAACGGGTAGGGTGAAAAAAAGTTGGGGGTCGTGGGTAGGGGGTCAGAAAAGTTAC
>Ga0126335_1001738_pt1 | contig 12523 bp, 10 predicted proteins | sample OlaspJWI45metaG_FD_108409 | JGI IMG/M metagenome (GOLD analysis project Ga0126335, IMG submission 108409) | Marine gutless worms symbiont microbial communities from Oahu, Hawaii - Olavius sp. 1 OAHU.JWI-45 metaG | ecosystem: Host-associated > Annelida > Digestive system > Unclassified | place...
CGGTATAACGCCACTCCGGTGATATCATCAACAACACCACCGAACAGGCGGACCTGGAAAATATGGGTGTAGCCGTTAAAATTTTGTTTGTAGGTGCCCTTGAACCTGAGATAACCCTGGGTGGTATTTTACCCCCATCCATAAGCATAATGTGTATGCAAAAAATACATTAGCAATACGAGGGTTAACGTGCAATGGTAACAAACAGAGCACATGAAACAATATTCGGGACAGCAGTTGTAGGTGCCTGAGTACAGATAAACATTGTACTCAACACACACAAAATCATACTGGGAGACTGGCAGGTACAGCAGGTTAGCTTCGAACAATGGTTTCACTATTACAAAGTTCACAATGCACAATACTTTGTGGTGTGGCAGCCAACTCATCAACAAGTCAACTCATTCTCAAGGGCTACTAATAGGATTAGAGTGAGAGATGGAGTTAGGATTTGGGTTAAGTTTAGGGTTAGGGGATACAGTTACTGTGAGGGTTTGCCTTTGGGCCAAATTGACGGTAAACCACTTTGTGAACATAGATTGTCAATGCCAAGCATTATATTACAATATGTTAATGATCTACACACTATGTACCAGTATTATTTCAGTAACATTAACCAAACAGAAATCATCATCATTATTATTATACCCCCCAGTAGTAAAGATTCCTGGGGTTATGATTATTATTCACAAAAATTTAAAAGATGGTAATTTAACAAACAAAAACAATGTAAAATGATAATGACGACCTCAGAAAATTATAAGAATGAGAACGTTTCTTGCAAAAACAAAATTGTAACAGACGACCAGCAGTGTTTCCAACTGAGTTCAGGTAATATAAAAACTAAAATGTTGAAGAATATTTCTGGCATAATATAGAATATTAATGACTGACAAATAACCTGAAACGAAACTAAGTTCAAAACCGAAATGTACATGTACTGGTACATACTAGGAGCCGATAAGAAAGTCCTGCACCACGATATATTCCAACAGGCCGAGAGATGTAAAAATTAATACAAATGGTAAGTTTAGTGCTTATAGCTATGTGGCAACGAGACATGTAACACACAGCTTGCTGGGACCAATGCAGTCATCGTGACAAAACGCACCACACTTCTGGCACGCCACCATTGCCTTTAAGTTACACGCACAGCCATCACTTTCAGCATCATCATCTCCATCATCGTCACAACCAAGACCAACAAAGTTGGGACTGATGCCCGCATAGAGAGCCCCCATGGGGGTACCACTGTCACCGAGGGAGGTACCGATAGGTCGTGCCATCTGTCGGCCAGAGCTGGCAGTGCTGGCATACTGGTTGATGGGATAGAGTGGACCGGCAGAGTGAGATGATGATGAAGACAACCAGTTGTTGAGAGAACTGACTAGGCTGGCCATGGTGGACAATGTGCTACGTGTTGACGCTGTATTGGATGCAGAGCAGCAGCGACTGAGAATAGATGATCGATCGATGGCCACTGCCGGATGCAGAGGCGATGACTGCTGGCGGCTCAGTGCTGTGGTGGTCGAAAGCTTTGTAGTCGTAGTTGCAGTAGCCAAAGATGCAGAACTGATAGAAGTAGTGGACAAAGTCGTCACTGCAGGACTGCTGGTTTTGCTAACGACCAGATCAGACACAGCACTCGACTCAGCACCCTGTACGCCACTGAGAAGTCGGTACGACAGCTGGCCACTCGGAGATGCCACTCGTTTGAACTTGAGTGAGAGCGGAGCATGAGAAGTGATGGCCAGTCGTCTACTGCTGTCAGTGGTAGTGGTAACAGTGGTGGTTGTTGGACTGGACTCTGAACTTTCCGTCTTATTAGAAGTCTGAGGAGGAACCGAGTCAACCGGGCTGGAAGTTTTCCCAGACGTCTGAGAGACTCCGGCAGACGATTTGATCTTTTCCATCTGTGGCTTGGTGGACGTCGGTGTAGATGTAGTCACAGTGGAATAGTCCATATTCTGACTGACGCTGTCAGCAGATGACTTGGTTATCGTTACGTTTGTTGTACTGGTGCAGCAGGTGGTAGACTGAGATGTCACACCATGACTGCCAGTACTGTTGCTGCGAGTGCTGCTGACAAGCTGCTGGCGTGCAGCACGGCGTGCCTGGTTCCTGGCTTTGATCTGTTCCAGAGTCCTCGTCTGTGACACTGGTGTAGCATGCCGTGTTGCCACACTGCTCATCTGGACATGCACACAACATGCAGTACTCATTATTACAATCGTCCATTTTTGCTACATGCAACATTCTTAGAAACCGCACAATTCACGGTCAGTAATCCTTCACCACCGCTCGTCCCAGTTAATGCACCTGCATGAACTATCTATGAACTAACTACAATGTTTTGCCAGTAACTGAAATGCATTTGTTTAGCCAAGTGACTGTTTGCTATAAGAGCACCTTACAAATGTGATAACTTGGGACGCATAATGTGCACTTATTGTGCCTCATTGTCACGAACATGTGACAAGTTATCACTTAGTGTATCCAGTATCCAATACAGTATCCAATACTTCCAATACAGTATCACTTAGCCACTGACCAGCATTGATATTTCAAGTCATGTTTCAACCAGCAAAACAACCAACAACCGTTTAACGGCCTTTGTTCCGGGACAACCTGGGTAGGCCGGTACCAGAAGAAACACTCTGCCTTCTGCCTTAGCATAGGGCTATGCTGTGTTCAGGCTGGGTTTCCACACCTCCTGTCTTATCTTCTGGATTTTTATGGAGCAGGGGAAGATAATGGAGGCAGAGGTACCGACATCCGGGTGGGCGCCACCCTAACCGGACTAACGGCGACCCCACAACCCCCCAAGGTTTTTTACAGGCCGGATGCCCTTCCTGCCGCCCAACCAACAGCATCAAAGCACTGAAGGCTTGAAGTCATGTTTCAGTCAGACAAAATATGTTAAAGTTAGTAACTGCTACAGAATTACGGCACAATAGAAATACAGTATTAACAATATGAGACTTTATATAACAGCACTGTCTTTATCAAAATACTTGCTATTGATGCCAGGCATTACTTAATGGCTCAGAACTGTCCTCCTTTATGGTGGGATTTTTCACGCAATTTCAGTATATTATTTGTTACTGTTTTTATATCGAACTGAGGTATAAAATAACCGAAAACTTAAAAATAGATACGTTGAATAGCCTAAAGTCTGGCTCAACGTCGGGAGTAGGAAAGGCTCGTAAAAGAAAACTGACTTACTACTAGTGAGAATAATTAAACAGCTGTCACTCACAAATCTCGGAGAAACAGCGTAAGACTTTATGGACACAGCTTGGCTGCTGGTAACAACCGCTGAGGTGGAGCTGCTGCTGGCATCAGAAGCATCAGTTCTAACAGACAGCGGCTGCCGTGATGAAGGGTTCAAAGTTACTGACAATGACGGTGATAACGATGACGACTGATACGGCAAATGACCAGTCTTGCTGTCAACACTTGCCACTGAAACCTTTGCCACTCCATCAGTTGTTGAATACGTAGTATCGCAGGCAGTTAACACTCGTAGTTTCTTTATATCAACAGCATCAGGTGTCTGTATGCCAGGGAATGATGGCGGACGCTTCAGATGCTGGAGAAGTGTCTGATTGTTTTTTGCGATTGGTGAAATACGTGACGATGTCACCACTTCAAAGTTCTTTCCCTCATTCAGTTCCAAAGACATATCTAACGAGATGGATGTTGAAACCATTTTTGATGGCGACATTTGTGATGGTATGGAATCCCGTGAAGGGAAAGATTCCACCGGGGTTTTTACGGGTGATGTGGCTGTCGGCTCAACTTTAATGGATCGAACATCACCTGGCTCCAACTTTAGCGCAGGTTCGCTGTAAGGCAGTGACAAAGCCGATTCAATGGCTTCATCTGCTCTCGTGACAACTGTGCGATTTTTACGTGTGCTTGTGAGTTTCCCGAGATTCGGAGATGTTCGTTCCATAACATCATCGGATGTTGAAACATTAACGGACGACCTATTTACAGTACTCAAACTAGAGTGCGAAATTGCAGGAAGAGTCACTATGTCTTTGACCAAAGATTCCTCCAAGGAATCTGATACAATGTGTCCTCGAAGCAGGGCTGATGTCATGCGAGTCGGCACTCGAGATGTGGCAACGTTCTGTGAAATCGATCGCTGGTGTAACATCATTGAGACGAGTTTTGCACGCTTCGGACGTGTTCTGAATGTGACCGGCGTGTCATCAATGTCAAAACTTGATATGATATCAGAATTGGCAGGTGAGTCCACTGCAGCAGCTGACAAGGAACTGATATTTTCTGTTGTTATGTCGTTCTTCCTATCACCACAGTAAAACATTATCGTACGATAATAACTTGTAACTTTATAACACGAAAACAGCCAACAGCCAGGGCATAGAAAGGTGCAATAAGCATTGTGTCACATGTATATCATCACTGTAACAGCAACGCTACAACAGCAGAACCACGAGTTTACGAAGCAGATGATAACTTTTTCACTCCGTGCATTTGGCCAAACCTTGCAACCAGCCTCACCCTGAAGCAGAACAGAACCTTTTTCTGGAACAATAAGCAGTAAGTATGTGCTTCAAACTTTTTCACCAGAACGGCATAAATTGCAACGCTACCACTACACCACATGACAAACTACTGATTACGAAAACCAGTAAAAGATCTCGAGCTTCAACACTGTAAATTAAATGGTTCTCAAATAAAACATCCAGTATCACTTACTTCTGCCCCCAAGTTGTCTCGAAATGCTTTATCTACAATACAATACACACTTTCATATTACTGATCAAAATAACACCTGCTACTGATGTCTGGCCACTGTGTCTTGTATTCTAATTCAGTTCTGTACAATATAACTACAGCATAAAGCGACATGCTAAACGAGAAATTCGTATAGTGCAATCTTCTGTAAAACAACAAAGGACAGACTACCAGAAACGAACAGATGAAGAAATAACGTACTGGGTTAAACTTTAAGTTAGTGCAGACAGTAATGGAGTATAAGAAAGAGTACGCAGGCTTTGACATCACACGCAACCAGACTTGGAGTTCTCGCGACTTGAGTCTTGGTCTCAGTCTTGGAGCTCAGAGTCTGTCTTGAAGCTCCACATCAAGTACAATGAAATGAGCAACTCTGCCACTTAAAAACTAGTGAATCATACATTAAATGCTAAGGCCTGTGCAACATTCGACAGTAAATAAGCCTCAGATTAATGCTAATGGACGGAGTGCCATATATATAAATTTGTGACCGAGCCAGACCTCGTCTATCAGATTCATACACTTGGGCACGCAGCGACATACTGTAAACAAACTGTTGCATCAGCTGCCAGACAGGGTTTTTTCTCCACCTGCCACCTTCACTCTGTGGAGAACATTTTCAGCAACATTGGTATGCTGATGAAGCCAAATGAATGAGTGATAAGATACTTCCCAGTCAGTGTTTTGCTCTGCAGTAATTAGTAGTGAAGTTTGACGCTCCTGCACAGTGTGTGGCTGAGTTTGCTACCGTTATGATGCACATTTATGCATAAGAAGGTGAGGTAAGCTCATTTATTGTGTAAGCAGATACTGAGTCTTGGTCTTACTTGGGACTTGAACAAATGAGTCTTGTATCCAAGTCTGCACTCAACTCATAACAGGCCATTTCGGAGATGAAAACATAATGCTTTAAAAGCCTGTTTTGACTGCCTTGTATGACATCTGGTTGTAGGAAATGTAACATAGGTAACACACATGACTAATACAAGACATACTTTGACCAAAGACTGTCATAACTGCCCGTGGGCAGTTGGGCACTGTGGTCTAGCGACAACGTGCCTAACTTATATAATGACAATCCTCGACAATATCTGAAGAAGTGACAATACCTTCCATTCGTCAAGCCTAAACTGTTCTTTCTCTTCCTCGTGCTTCAAACGTACTTGATTCTCTTGTGTGAATTCGCCTAATATTGGAAAAATGTATCATCTACATCAGAAATGCGATGACAAAACAACTAGCACTTTACACAATCTATACTTTATACACCGTGAACATCAGTAAACAGCGTCATCAACTCTTTTCACTATGCTGGGAACGATATAGTTCCTATGCTTAAATATAGGGATGGGCAAATGACGGCCACATCCGATTCTGCATTTACAACCCAAACAAGTAATACTGAATTCGTGCAGCGACTGGCGTCTCACAGTGTTTACAAATATTGTATATACTTACTTGTTTTAAAATACTAACATCTGTATCATATAATATATAATTACTCTTGATAGTCTGGGTATCCCTATTATGAAGCACATATCATTCGACGATTGGTGGAATCACGGTTGAAAATCATGCAAACTGAATGCCTCACCTCCAGTCCAGCACACACGTTTTAACGAACAGAAACAGCATTATTTTGTCGGCATTAAACTGACATCAGTGGCCTACGTGCATGGCACATTTGCACAACACAATAAACGACTGCTCAAGCCACCATCCAAATGCCACAACCCAGTACCTACTATGAGAAGTATCATACGATGATTCTGCGTTGTCAGCATCTATGTTCGCTAAAGAGTTGAAATTGAAAATGAATAATAACCTTCAAAAACTGTACAAAAAGTCATTAAAATTATGGTATACAAAGCAATAAGCACCTTCGGAGAGTCTTTCTCTCCACTCGTTGCACGCATTTGTCAGAAACTCGTTGCTCAGAGCATTCACTCCAATCCTGCAACACAACAAACTGCATAAGTAAGAAGACTTCTAAAGTGCTAACATATCCGACTGGCATAGAGCACCGAGCTCACAGTGCCTAAATAAAAATATCTTCAACTGTCATTCAAACAGTTCATAACTCATGTCACAGAGATGGTGGCAGGTCGTTCTAGAGGTGCGGGACGGCGGTGGCAAAACTCCCATCACCGTAGCTGTTTTGTGTCCACGGCATCATACATGTCATGACATTGGCTAAGTGCACAGCACGTTGACGGGACTCAGACACGAGCCTGTAGTCGTCAGCCCGGTAGACAGGTGCTTCTCTGAACAACGACTGGTGAACTAAGCATAACATGTCACATCTTAACTTAACTCTATTAGAAACAGAAATGCCCGAGGAATGACAACAAATATAATACAAACGAATGCAGCAGATATCAATTTTTTAAGAACAGAAATAACCAATAAATAGCAATACATTTCGATATGCAGCAGTGGCAACAGTGGCAGATCAGTAGCAATGAACGTACAACCTGATTGGTCCATCGTGCGCGTGTATACGGTCACACTCGGGAAGCAGTTGAATGAGTCGATACTGATATGCAGCAGGCAGCAGCTTGAACGTGTGCTGACCGATCAACGCCTACAGCAAAACAACGTCTACCGTACGTTGGCTGTATGTACCGACAGGCATACATTGGCAAATGAAATCAGAGACATGGTGACGAGCCATTCTTAATGAAATGACCTAGGGTTGGGTCGGTTCCCTTTTTAAAGTTCCAGTTTGGTTTGGTTACTGTGATAAAACTGCAGTTTTGGTTTTGAGTTACTTACTTGCTAACAATCTATTTTTGGCCATAACTCTTTTATTTGAAGAGATATTGCAATTTCGTCAAAAAATAACCCCCCCCCCCCTTAAAAATTCTGTGTCAACTATCACGTGGCGGCCGAACGAGGGGTCATAAGACTCAGGTGACCTTGACCTTGGATATAGTCGTATGACCTATTTTCAGTCATAAATCCCTTAATACAGCTTCACATAAAAGTTATAAACCAAAATAACACATATGGTTAAGATCAGGGTCATCTAGGTCATGTGACCCCTCGTTTAAATCGGCTCGTGATAGTGGAGACGGTTTGTCGGTGAAATCACGATATTATCTTCAAATAAGGGAGCTACAGCTAGAAATAGGTTTTGGCCTGTAGTTACCTCGTCTAGGGTAAAAAATATGCGAAATTTCGGTTTTGGTTGGTTCTTAGAAAAAAACGTGGCTTCAGTTTTTAAAACCGACCCAACCATAAAATGATCCTTCACACTAGGTAAGCTCTGCTGTGACAACAAAATGGATTAAGTCCATTCCATCTGCAAGTCTGATGTTACAGGACCATTTTGTTGCTTACGTTGTCTGGTTTTATAGTGTTTGTGCTTATGAATCTGTCTTTTTTTTCTGGCCCAACTGCTAAAAATTCTGTACCAATGCAATCAGTTTTTTATATTGTGATGGTATGGAATCCCGGCAATTGACATCGAGTTGTTTGTTTACCTCTCATTTTTACTCAAACTGTAACCATCAATTTCACTCTCACCATGATGAAAGTGCCAACTAGCCTCAAAGAAATAAGCCAGAATTAACCCAACACTAAACATATAACCAGAGACTTGGCACTGTAAACGACGCCCATGATAACAGTGATCATACTGCACAACAAGTAAGAATGTTACAATATAGATTATATCAAAAAATACTTGAGACAAACCCTGAGATCAGTGTTGACAAGAATGGAGTTGGGAGTTTCCAGGTCGATGCATCCATCACACGTTTGACGGATCTGTGCTGCGGTGCTCAGCTTCTGGTGGTTCCGTTTACGCGGCTGTTACGTACACACAGGCATTTCCCTCCGTAACTTCAAAAAACATCCAAAATCTCGTCTGTTCGAAATTTAATTGCAAAACACGACATTTTTGACGTGAAGCGTTTTTGAGATGGCTCCACATAAGTTGTCTAATTTATTTACTTACTTACATGCTCCACATAAATTAAGCAACTCTTTATTGTTAGCAATAATAGACAATAAAGGTTCCCATTATTGCCATAGTACTAGCCAACTTCAACCTATGGCAACTTTGTCCAACATACACCCAATATTCAGACATACCTTTTCCACTAACTATAACAATAAATCTAAACTGCCCAAAGTGATGAAGGACCAAAGTAATCAGACAAAACACACAGTATACTAATAACATCAAACTATGTTAACAAAAAATATTAAATTAGTGAGGAATGTTATAATGCCAAATGAAAAAACCCTATCTACTATAAGCCACAACCAGTGGCCAAAGTAATTTGGCAAAGGCCGAATCATCCATGGGGGAAATTGGGACCCCATCTAACACAATGTTCCTTAGGTCCACTAGAGTCTCTCTCCTAAGCAGGATATTGATCCGTTTCAACCCGTAGGCACACCGAAAAGTTGTGTGAAGCCACATGACAGACTGACAGATGCCGGACACATCCGTAGTCGCAACAGTCTGCATCTAATGCACTTGATTGCCGTAAAAACGCCGTCAGCTCACCCGCAAGCTAAATCCCGGTATTGAAGCGAGCAACTCTTTGAGCGTCTGACGTTTTGGCGTTGAATTCTGCGAAAGATGAACAGCTGACGATGGCATCACTGCAGCATCAGACGTTGCCGGTCCAGAGACGGGGCTACTGCTTGATGTCGTCACTGCAGTGGAGAGAGGTGAACTACCCGATGTGCCAGACGATGGCGTGCCGCTGTTACTTACCACGGTGTCACCTACACGGACATCCGCATTATACAACGCATGTGACCGTAAGGGAGAAAAGCTTACATTCCAACTGACACGTCATACAGCAATATGCGAGTCTTTCTGACTGACAACCAAAATCAAACTGACAAAATAAAACACAAAAAGTAAACCCCCCCCCCCCGAAAAAAAAACAAATATAAAGTAATGTGGCAAAGCCCTGTAATCCCCTTCGATAGCTTTTGGTCAGAAAAAGAAAATGAAACATGCATAGGGCACGAACACAAGTGGGCAAAATTTATGTCACACATGACTCATGATCACAGGTCATTTCGACGATGAGTCTTTCTGGGAAATTATCTTTATATTTACAATATTTAACATGCCACATTTAACAGCGTAATACACATGCACGCACGACACACTAATCAGCAACGTAGCCGACAATATATAGTCAGCAGCAGTTTACACTGATAAGATTTTTCCTCTGAAAATTCTGCATTTTCAGTCAATTTTCTGACATGTCCCTTAAACCTGTCAAACTGCCCAACACTTCTAGCTTTCAGGTTTTCCAGGCCCTGTTTGATAACAAGTTATGTACACAGCACCAAGGGGTCCTCAGCAGAGCTGAAGCTGTAAAGATGGTAATTTTTTTAGGAGTCTTCCCCACCCCCTCACCGCTGACCTCAAATATGATAGACATCAACCCCCTGGCTGACAACTGTAAGCTTGCGTCTGAGACCGGTTGACGTGCTCTGCGGTCAGCCAATGTCGACACAAAACTGCTACGGCGACAGGAGTTTTGCCACCGCCGGCCAGCACCTGTGAAACAGTCTGCCATCTTCTCTGTGAAACTAACTCAGCAACGAACGATTTAAACGACAGCTCAAGACATTTTTACTCGGGCACTGAGAGCACGACACTCTATGACAGTCCGACACGTCATCATCGTCGCGTTCGCGTAGCTGGCGAGAACCGTAGTGTCGTTTTAGCACAACGACGACGAAGAACCAATACATATTGCTTTAGAAATCTTCTTACTTATTTACTTATTATTACTATTAAATCAACATGACTAGTGATGTTAAATGGCAACCGGAAAACTGGTAAACATTTATAGAAGCTGGAGCCAGTTTTGAAATGAACAACCGGGTGTCAAAAATTTTTGGACAGTGCTCAGCATTTTTATTGATAATTTTGATAAACACGTTTTGTAGACGTTAGAATAACTGTAAAAAAATCATAATGACGACAGCCATTAAAACGTAAAGTAATCACACATGGATGCACATCATGCACACGACATAACGTAAGTAAGTAAGTAATCTTTATTATATGTATCAGCTAGTTCGAGGCTTTAAGTTTGACCTTTAACTATCACAATTATCAAACAAAGAACTTCTAAGTTCTTGCCCTCTCTTATTGTAGGCTGTAGCCACATAAGCATGCCAATTCAGAAACATTGAAGGCAGCTGTTTAACGAAGAAATTACACTGCTTCACTACTTGCATTTTATTTGTCTGTTTGTGTATTGTCTTTAAATACCTCTGCTACCATGTTGTATAGTGAATAAAGACAACATTTTCTGTTTGTTTGTGTTGGTTTTAATCGCACACTGAACACAAGGAAAAAACAACTACAGAGATAACCTTAAACACTCTCAGTGCAGATCTCATGCTTCTATGAGTGATGCATTTTGTTACTTATTTACTGCAAAGCAACGCCGGCAATTGAAATCGAGTTGTTTGTTTACCTCTCATTTTTACTCAAAATTAGTAGTTTTCTGACATTTATCGACAACTAACAATGGTATTATTTCTTAAAACATGTTTTAGTCTCAACTATAGGTCTGTTAGTTTGAACTTTATAGACACGAAAAAGTGACAGATGTGCAGTTTGGCGCTAAAATACCCACAAACCGCTGCTTTGCTTAGGCCTGTACCACGTTAGTAATAGTACGTTTTGGTAATAATGTGTTGATAACCGGTAAAAAAACGGTTTTGACAAGACGGTGGCCGGTTGTGAAGAAAATCTGGTTTTAACATCACTAAACATGACCACCGTAGAATTCTTGCAGTAAGCAGAGCACGTTGCATACAGACCACTATCAGTGTCAGTGCTAGCTGCAGTAATGAAGCTGCTGCTCATTGCAACTCTTCTCCGTGGCGTTCGCCGACGCTGAAACCGTGGAAAGTGGACATGTGCCGCTGCTGCTGACGACGATGACTGTTGTAACGTCGATGATTGCCAAGTGACCTCCTGTTGGTAGAAATGTAAAACATTTTTTAAAAACTGTTTATAGAAAAAGTTAAAAAATGCCATTTCGTGGCTTTTTTAAAGCTTTGCTGTGGTTACTAACTGCCTCTATTACTGCAACATCTGCCATGTATCCAAATTGTCATATGCCCAATGTCACCGCAACTATCACATGTACTGTCTGTTTTCTGCCTGTTCAGAACCAAACTGACTATAAACATTACAAGTCAGTGAAAAATGCACTTACTGAGTCACTAGTAACACTGAGTTTGTTTTCTAAAATAAAACACATTTACTCTGTTGTTTAAAAATGAAAAAACGTGTTATTAGATAACTATTTCAAAACAAGTTCACATCACCACCTGACTGATAGCTTGTGACGCTGACACATCGGCGTCTTCAGCAACCGACTGTGGAGCCGTCTCCGTAACTGGACTGTCACTACTCTGGTCCTTGCCATCTGCCGTCACATCAAACACAGATCCTGTCGGTGATGCTGTGCCCCGCTCCGGCCATATGCTGAGAAACTTGTAGTCATCGGGCAAACGAACGTACATCACTAAACAAAAAGTAACAGAGTAAGTTGTTTCTTAATGACATATTAGTAAATAACAGGCTATTTAGTGCCAAAGCTTTACATGATTACTGGACATATACCTAAAGATACGAGGGTTGATCAATAAGTAACGAGAAAAACATATAAAAATAATATATTGTCGGCACTTGACATAATCAGTGGTTAGGCTACTTCTTTACAACAACACAAGTACCCTCTATGGTCAC
>Ga0126335_1001739_pt1 | contig 12521 bp, 5 predicted proteins | sample OlaspJWI45metaG_FD_108409 | JGI IMG/M metagenome (GOLD analysis project Ga0126335, IMG submission 108409) | Marine gutless worms symbiont microbial communities from Oahu, Hawaii - Olavius sp. 1 OAHU.JWI-45 metaG | ecosystem: Host-associated > Annelida > Digestive system > Unclassified | place...
ATATATATATTAAAATGGCCTGTAGACAGAGCTTCTGTTTTTGCTATCGCGCGCCGCGCAACGTGCAACGCAAATGGATGTTGTTGCATCATAGTTGTAATAAACTTGAGTGAAAACAACCCCTTAGACGTGAGAGGGGTCGAATTTCCGTAATTCGTAGAGTGAAGTGCAGCTAGGCTGGGTGGTAGATATAACAAGAGCATATATTGTCGTCGTTGTCGAGTCTCTGATTGACACTAATGACGACACATACAGCCACTCACTAGTAGCTGCTATGCTGTAGCAGCACCTAGACTACTACTACTACTACTACTACTACTACTATACTATACTATGTCCGAATTGAAGTGACGCCGAAATAAAAACTGTTGTAACTCAGATATAACTTAACGCAATTTGCTGCTATTTTCACCACAACAACTACTATTTATAAATGTAAAAAACCTAACAGTTTACTATGCTTTTAGGGACAAACCTACAAACACGCACAACTAAAACAGCAAATATTACAAAATATTATATTACTTGTGCAGTACATCGCCTTCTAAACGTCAATGTGTTTGCGAAGTAATGTGATCTTTTGTGATATTTGCTGTTTTAGTTGTGCGAGTTTGCAGGCCTCTCAGGTCTTCTCTGGTTGGCTTGATCATTGGGCGACGGATGATTCGTCCGCTATAAACTAATAGTGTCACTGTGCTTAATTAATGCTGTTGAAACGGCCGGTTTCTGTCGCTGTCGCTCGCGACTCAACGCAACGCGCAGCGAAGCGCAGCGCGTGTGGAAACGACTCTTATGTTACAATTCACTCGAAGCTCTGCGCATTTCAACGTCGAGTCTTTACGGATAATCGACTGCACTGACACTTTCTGTACAACTCAGTCACAGTCGCAGTAACCTGGAAAAGTTCACAAAACACAAATTAACCGGAAAGTTGAGTTACAAAATCTATGGTCACGGATGTGCGCCATCTTGTAGGTCACGATTGCGAGTTAGGCCTACACTTAATGCAAATATGACGCTTTGATGACCCATAAAATGGCGGCACTGGCATTGACCATATAGTTAATTAGAAAATGACGTCATTATCACCCTATGTATAGCACTATAATTGAGAAAAATAACAGCATTAATTAAGCGCAGTGACACTATTAGTTTTCACAGCAATTATAGCGTCCGTTGCCAACCAGAGAAGACGTGAGTGGCAGTGGCCGGCCGCTAATGGTGTAATGCTTTGAGCAGTGCTAGCAATGGTAGCAATGTTTGTGAGGTGATGAATGTTGTCGACCAGTGAACGCGACAGTCGCTACTCCACGCTACTTCCAGTATAACGTTACAGTCGTCGGAGCATCGTCACATTCGCCCTGGACAGTTATACCCCGGACATTTGTCGGTTGTCCCGCAAGATATCTGCGTCTGGGAATAGTAAAGGTAAAGGTTGAGAACGTTTGATTATAGCGCCTCTACGTGGAGAACCCCATATCAAAAGCGCTCAGGTATGGCACGCACGCCTTGTCATGAGATCACATAGTTCTACCGGTCAGCCACGCGTTTATCTACGACTGGAATGAACCATGAGTGATGGCTTAACGTCTTACTCGAGACATTACATGTCATTTCACGGACGATCTTCACAGTCAGTCTTTTAGCTGCTAGTGGCAGTTTTACAGGTCAAACAAAATATCGAAGAAAGATAAATGGTCTTCGAGATCATGCTTCAATCCGACTCAACCATGTTACAACAAGTGGCGAACGTAAGTTGAACCTCCTTCATCCTCGCCCCCATCTAGTACGCCGTGGGGTCCTCAGGAATCTTGACCCCAAACAGGACATCGATCCATGCAGCCGTTTTTGCACAGATCGCCGACATGACAAACAAACAGACAGACGTCGGGATCATCGATCGCAATAGTCCGTATTTCCTGCATTCGATGCGGCCTACTAATACAACAGGCATGCGGTACGATAAAATACATCATAAAATGTAAAAACAACGTTTAAAAACCATAATATGCGACAAAGTGGCACATCAAAAACAGCAAAAATTCGATGTTTCGATAGATTTCCATGCACTGTTTCACCATTGTAGTGGTGAAAGAGTGCATGGAAATATGTCGAAACATCGATTTTTGCTGTTTTTGATGTGCCACTTTGACGCTTATAACCAGTGTCTAAAATAAGTCAAAAATCGTACTGCGCACGCCTATAACAGGGTTCTGGAAGCGGAGCCCCCAGCAGGGTCCAAAGGCAGAGCCCCTGGTCAGGAGACGAGAGGGCAAAACATTGCCCTCTGAAGCTGAAAACTTTAAAGTTGCTGAGCGCCCAATAGAGAAGCCAAAAGTTGCCCCTTTTTGCTGTTGCCAAGTCCCACAGGTTTTTAAGGAAAAAATCAAGGACTTTCCCAGGACATAACAACTGTGGGTGTTTTGTGGGCTTGCAAAGACGCCGCAATCACTTTTAAAATTGTTCAATATCAACATGTAGCCTAAAGTTGCTTACAGGCACACAGACAAACGTATCGAAAGAGCGGGTGCTGTCGTAGGTCACCCCACTGACCAACTAAAACTGTAGCACCTACAAGACTGATATTTCTTTTTAAAAACTGAGAAGCTTTATTATATTTTTGCTATGGTTCGTATGTCATTCCATGCGAATAGGCCTACCTTATTACACCCCTAGTGCGATTTCACAAATTCCTTCTATATACACTTTGTGTTTCAAACAACAATTTTAGGCCTAGCTACTGACTTTTTAAACTTTGGTTTTTACATTTATGCTGTTTCTAAAAATTCATTATATCTTTTTTACTGTTTTTATTTCTACTACGTAATAAATTTTACCCAATCAGGTAACCCACGCCCGTCGTTACACATAACACTAACTCGTCAGTTCTGGTATGTCACCGTGTCCATGAAGCCATTTGTCCTAGGACGAAATGTGCAGGCCGAATGCTTGTTTACATTCATTTACATGTGTCAAATTCCCAAAACTTCACCACAATGGGTGGAAGTAGTGACGTAGATGCCACAACGCCTCGTTTCCACTATATACGCAACACAAGCTCGCCACAAAGACGCCGCAAGCACTCGGCAACGTGCGTTGCTTCCACGCGTAGCGTTGCGTTGAGGGAATGGATGTCGTGGCTCATGGACAACTAGTGCATTATGATTGTGAACCATGACAATGTGACAGCTAAATTTCTGAGTTGCTAAGTTGTTTGCATGTTGCTGCCACTTTGTACTGTTCGGTGATTTTATGTATGAAAACACTAATAATTAAGCGGTGTCCGAAGGGAGCACATACCTGCGCGCAGCCGTCGTGACCTTGATATTTATCCCATTACGTGAAACTCGAAGTTGACCAAGATATTCTGAAAATGTACCTTTACTCCGAAAATGAAGTTGCTAGGTTAAGGCATTCAAAGCTGCTAATAATGGATTAGATATGTATGGCAAATAAAAATATGAAAATGGCTCTCAAGGTCAAAGGTCAAAGTCAAATGTCATCAACTTTAACCACTTCTAGCGTTCACCATTGGGCACATTCCTACCTAGTTTAGGCTAGTTACATCAATTTCTGATAGTAGTTTTCGAGATTTTGTGCGCACAGAGAGACAGACAGACAAACAGACGCCGCCAAAAAACAATACCTGCTCGAGCATTCGCGCAGGTAAAACAAGTTGCTATATAGTACTGGTACTAGTTAGCAGCAGCTAGTTACTAATAGAGTGGTAGTGATACAGTAAAATCTTATAGCAAGTGATTTGTGATTTGAAATCATTTGGTAAATAAACTGTGTCCGAGGGGAGCGCAAACCTGCGCGCTGCCACTGTTTTGCGACCCTGACTTTGAGAGTGACCCTATGACCTTGAAACTCGAAGGTATCCTAGACATTCTAAAGATGTACCTTTACACTAAAAATGAAGCTGCTAGCTTAAAGACTTCAAAATTTAGAGCTTGAATTGAAACAAATACAAAAATATGTCTGAAGGTCAAAGGCCAAGGTCATAGTGTCAAAAGCTCGAATTACTTCGAGCGTTATCGTAACAGATATTCCGATCAAGCCCCAGCAATTTCCAACCAGTAGTTTTTGGGTTGCACGCTGCCGTTTTTTCGCTGCCGTGACCTTGACCTTGAACCTATGACCTTGAAACTGAACCGTGAACTAGACATTTTGAAGATGTATCTCCATCTCGAAAAATGAAGTTGCTAGGTAAAGCCATTCAAAAGGTATAGAATTTTGTTTGTTAAAGCTTACTGACTCCATTTGTTGTACTTCTATAGGGGAAAAGTCTGGGGGCAGACTAGGGCACATATCCCGGAACGATAGTTCGGGGATAAATTTCTGGGATTTCTAGCTATTTGCGGCACTACTGAGTACTGAGCGTCCGGCGAGTGCAATTTAACGTGATTTAAAGGTCACAGCAGGACGCTGACAGCGTGGCGTTGGGTGGGAACGTGGCCGGCGCTATGATAAAGTCCCTCTATGAGCGATGGATGCCTGCCGCACGCATTATTACGGTTGTTAGCGCTACGAATTACGTCCACAATGCTGCCGCGCTCCCGTCCCGACCCGTCGCCTATGATTTATGCGGGCGTCGGGTGGGGTTGTGATTGTACGTGAATTGCGTGCATAAATGACAGATATCTGGCGGCGAACAGGCAGCTGCTGAGAAGGATTTGGCTGCTACAGTGGCTGGCCGGTGCACAGACGTGACTGAAGGTGGATTACTGCAGTAAAGCCGCGCGATAACACCGACATACAATGAACGACTGATTGCATTAGACGAAACACTTAGATTGCGAAGTGCGTTGGAATAGCAGCAACATAATATATACATTTTATAGCAATTCGACTGAGGCCACTGTATTCACTGCTGCTTATCCAGGCTGGCATCTTTTTTCAACGGTGAGTGTGCAATTACCGGGGATTCTTTCGATGTATTCCCTTTCCTCCACATTGCCAGTAAGTAAGTTGTTGTGAAAAATGTTTTACCAAAAGGATAACAAGTTGCCAAAATAATTGGCGAAGGCCGCATCGAATCCCCCGTCTATGTCAAAACACGTTACAGACGCCGGACAGACTGACTATCAATCCCATCTTGACACATCACACTACAAGATCGTCTGTCGCAATAGCGCGCATCTCATGCAGTCGACGCGATCTAATATGGTTTAATTGGCGCGTCTCGGGGCGTGCGTCTGTGTGCTAGCTGGTAATTACATAATGCTAAGTGTACCAGCATCATGAAATAGAGTCGACACTGCAATACGGTGCGGCAGGCAGCGACTAAGTTGTAGTTTTGCTTGGAGGCAGCGAACGACAGACAGACGCTGCGGCCGAGACACGACGTATGGCACACATTGATCTCGCGATAACAAAGTTATTAAAGACTAGATGGACGCACGCAGCGCACTGCTCTGCAGCTCTGATCGGCGCCGTTTTGCCATGCTAAGGCCACTGCATTCACTGCCGCCGCCGCTGCTGCTGCTGCTGCTGTCATTGCTGTCACTGCTGTAGGATGCGACGTAACGCTGTCATCTCACTGATGCTAGCGACGAGCGGATTCTGTAAGTCGTCGACATTTAACTGTACAGGTCCGTAGCCAGGCCAGTATTGGATAGGTTGTTCAAAGCAGACTGTGGGTCACAATGGGCGTTGAGGGCTTTGTCCCTAGCGGGGACCAGGGGCAGAGTTCCTGGTGAAGCTGGAAAACGTTTTTCATTCATACGTTTAAGTGATGAGAAAAATTGTCCCCTTATTACGCCGCATCGAATGCATGAGATGTAGACTATTGCGATCGATGATCCAGGGCGTCTGTCAGTCTGTAAGTCTGCCAGTCTGTCTGTCATGCAGCTTCACCGACTTTGCTGTGCCGAGCTTCTGCTTGGTGTGGAGCCTGCAGGAGACGCAAGAAACGTTGTATTAGACAGGATTCGATGCGGCCTTCGCCAAATTACTTTGTTTACGTGTTTAGTAAATTGGCAACTTCTAAGTTAGTTTGTGGCCTTACGGTGGACCTTGGTGGAACTGGGGTCGTCCTAAGTCTCTGCCCTGGCCACGGACCAGTTAACGGAACGGATGCTCGTTTGTTATCTGTTATCAGGAAACAGCGACTGTCTGCCACTGACTAAGAATGGCGTCTTCGCCGTCAGAATTTCGCCAGTATCATCGACGTCGTCGCGCAAGTCTTGCAACTGTAGTAACATTTGTTTTACTGTTCTTACATGAAGGTGATTTAACTGTCAGCGAGTCATCGTCTGTGGCTGCTTCAGCAGGCACGTTGTGGTGCCCTGCCGTGTGCGACTGTTACAACAACATGGAGACACTTGACTGTAGCCAGCGCAGTCTCAGTGTGGTACCATCACCCCTGCCACTGACTGCCAGACGACTTTACCTTGAAGACAACAATATAGGTCAGGTCGAGCTAGAAGAGTTCACGAGGTCACGGCGTGTCTCTCAGTTGGTCCTCGACCGTAATCGTCTAACGTCAGTGGAGACGGGGACCTTCTGTGATATGACGTCACTGCAGGAGCTGTCTCTGTCGGCTAATATGATCAGATCTTTCATCGTCAGCGCTCGTCCAGACTGTGTGTGTCTGGCTGTACGGCAGTTAGACCTTAGTCTCAATCTCCTCGCCACAATACCAACCAACTTGTCTTCATTCGCACCACGCCTGGAGTCAGTGACTAAGTGAGGGTTTAACCTCCCACTCGACACAGTATAGGTCGTTTCACGGACTTTCAGTCTTTTGACTACCTCTAGAAGTATTTACAGGCCAGATAATGCAACCAGCAATGTTAAAACACTAAAGAAATCCAGTTAGTCGTCGAGATCAAGCTTCAGTCATTCCAGACCAGGTTGGACAGTGAGCGTAAGTGAGTAAGTAAGTAAAGGTTTCACGTCCCACTCGACACAGTCACTCTACCAGCAGCACCACGCCTGGAGGTGCTCGATCTAAGTTGCAATGAAATAACGCGCGCGACACTCGACAGCTCCTTTGCACAACTTACCTCTCTGCGACAACTCGATCTTAGCCGCAACAGAATCCACTACCTATTTGCCACAGACCTACAACCACTGAGACACGTGCCGCTCGATGTGCTCAACCTCGCTGAGACTGAGCTGTCTGTAGTGGATGACTACGCTCTGTGCGCCGTGTCTGAGAACCTCAAGTTCCTCAGTCTCACAGGCAATCCGCTGGATCCAGATAATCTTGCTCGTGCTCTAGCCGGATACGCTCCGGAAAGTCTTGATAGCAGTTCTACCGATCACAACAGTTCGTCACCAGTTTGTGGTACTGCAGCGTTTCCACTAGTACGCCTGTCTGTTGGTGAAATGAGTATCGGCAACCTCACTACATACATGCTGTCACACTATCAACATCTTCTCGTATTGGATGCGACATTTAGCGACCTCGTCTGGGTGGAACCTGACCTGTTTAACCACCTAACTCGTCTGGAGACACTACATCTCGAGTCCGGTAGGTTGACAGTTGTCATGAACTTGTCAGCGATGAAGAATCTTCGGCGAATTTATCTGCAGCAGAACCAGCTGACAGAGGTTGTGACACTGACGGGACTATATTCACTTGTCTTCATCGACCTCAGTTACAACCGCATCTCTCGCGTGCCAGCAGTCTGGCTCGACGGATTTCGTCATTTACAGGCAATCAACATTTTGTTTTGCTTCATACGCCACATCAAATGCTTCACTACTGCATCTGTCTGTCTGTCACGCGGCTTCGCTGTGCAAACGCAGCTGAACAGATCAAAGTTCTGTTTGAAGTGGGACTTGGGGATCCAGCATATTAGATTCCCGATTTCCCCTACGGATTCAATGCGGCCTTTGCCGAATTACTTTGGTCAATTGTTGTTACCTGATGCTGTCAATGATATAATGGCGATAGTGACTGTTCTATTCATTAGATGCGTACGAGATCTGAACGTCCACACTACCGAGTTAAACTAGGCTTGATAACACTAGTCAGTCGCACTGGCTGCATTGATCAAATTTTACAGATTAGTCAAACTAGTAGTCTATTATTCAAGGAATCGTTCAAGTCATTGCAAGTCAGTTTTAATGCTGCTGCTATACATGTAAAATTTTATAAGATAACTATACAAAGTCATCTGTCGCGCTGGCTGTAACAGACAGACGGCCACACACAGACGCATGGACGCATAGACGGCACACGTCGATCGTATTTGCCTCTTTCGCCTAACTAGGTGCGAGAGGCATAAAATTGCAAGCTAAACGTCACCGTTTACTAGAAATTTTACAATAAAAACGAATTAACTCAGCTGACCTCAATTCGACGTCTAACAGGACTAATTTAATGACAGTTGCCTACTATCGTAATACGCTTATTCATAAACATGATATGATTGATATCGTAAGTATGTTACTCGGAATAAATGTTTCAATAAGTCACTCTGTTCATCAGCTAATAGCTACATGCCACTGGAAGCGTTGCAAAGTACAGTCAAGCACAATATACACTGTCAAATGCGGCAAGTACAGGCACTGCGAAACTGTGTCGAGCTTGGTAATAAAATCACGCAAGAAGGCTGTAGACCAGAAAACGCATGCGATGTGAATGATGACGTGGCAATCATCGCTGGTCGTCGCAAAATGACTATAGTCTATTTATAGCACATAACGTCATTCTTCGCCAGTCGAGTACTGCGACCACAAAATCACCGACAGAATCACAGACTGTACTGCCCGAATGAATATGACCTCCAGCGACTATGTAGGCGCGGAGGCATAAATATGTGGATGGAAAAAAGGAAGCTGGTGAGGAACTGATTGTTGATGATTGACTGAATGCAGTACACGTTAGTGGGACGGACACAGCGGCCGGTCGGTCGGTCGGTCGGTCGGTCGGCGTACATGTCGTGTTAGAGATTTCGCATTTACCACACTGGTCACTCACTGTGCTCAGTGTCTCTACTGACCACTGCTGACCACAGCCGTCAGTGACAAATGACCTGACACAGTCGGGCGACGTCCACATACATGTAACGTCACTGCCACATCGACGCCGATCGACTACGTGGATGCTTCAAGCTGCACCCATGGTGAAAATCATGTGGGTGCTGACGGCACCCTTCGAAATAATCGACGTTTTGCTATTTTCTTCGTCGAAACGTTCGTGAACATGCACTTAAATTGCTCTCAGCAGAAGCAGTTTTTTCAGCATAAAATACACCAAATGGCGTTTGGCGTCCAGACTCCGGTTTACAGTAAACTTGCCTCCAAGGCAAACCTAACCCATGATACAGGCTTACCCTAACCCTAAGTCCTCGCCTTATAGACTAACCCCTGCCATAACCTTAATCAAAACTCTTGGGAACGAGTTGATCTGGGGACGAGTTGATTCTCGCTTCGGGCTACACCCTGAGTCCCTGACCCGCTGGTAGAGGTTCCCGAGAACCCCAAACCGTGGCCGGGTATGAGTGGGAATAAAGGAAGAGAGAAGGGGAGGGAGAAAGAAAGGGAAGAAAGCTGCACACCCACTGAAGTTTCACAAAGTCGGTGCCGCTGCATGGTTGCTTAGCAGCGAGCGAGTCAACAAGGAAAGATTGATGAACTCGCCTCAGCGCATTGCCAGCAGCAGCAGCAGTTGGTCAAGCATGGATGAGTGATGATCACAAGACATCATCAGTTCGTCGCGGTTGACTCAACACTTGTCAACTGCCAACTTTACATATTCCACCAATTCATTATCGTTGTCCAGCACACCGACTCCCCACAGCCTCTTCAGCTGTTGCATTTGCATATTCTGCAAAACTGCACATTCTGCTTATTTTTTTCAGTTCTCATTTTGTCATGTTTTCGTTTTTATGCGTCTGTGCGTCTATAGGCGGAAGAGACGTATATTGAGGCCAGTCTGTGTTCTGTCTGTGCGTCTGTATGTGACGGCCTTCGCGGCATAATGAATGGGCTTGCATAGTTTTTAGGCCGCATCTGATGCATGAGATGCAGACTATACTTAGACTACCGATGTTCTCAGTGTCTGTCTGACAGTCTGTCACGAATGCACCGAATGACCCTGGCTCGGCGCGTGCAGTGTACGCCGCGTGCCGTGTGCGCGGGGTCATTTGGTGCAGCCTTAGCCAAATGCTTTTTGCCTCTTGTTCTAGTTATTTTTATTTCAACTCTTTGTTAGTCTTATTTTTTGTTGTGGTAAGGACTATCGTGCGTAGGCATAATACATGCTAACGACACAACATGTGTTTCACGTGAATCGTCCTGTCTGCACTATCTGTCACATAGTGTGTTTCTATGTATTGAATGTTATGCATTCATTAACTTGGGTCGTATGTGTCGTATAGATGAAAGACAGCGTTGTGTTCAGTCAGCGTGTAGCCTAGGTAGTTTTATTACAGGAATGTGACTCTTTGATGTAGGCTATACAGCCATTGGTCGCTTCTCTGAGGATATGCTAATTAATCTAGATGCGTCGCAGCTCTCTGTATGCCAATGTACTGTGCAGACGCTTGTAGAGACTTGAGTAAACGGGTTGGTCGGGTAAACACGTCTTGCTACATTCGGTACATGACACTATCTGCTACCAGACAAACGAGGGGACTCAGCCATTACAGACGGACTACGACATGCAAAAACTTTCAAATCAGTGACGAATAAAACTGAAAACTGTCTGAAGTCATTTATACCGTATATTGTGCAATACTGACACCACTGGACATTAGGTCAAGCTAGCTCTAGTTTCGTATATGTTATTCATTGCATTAAGTTAACCCAGCTTTTTGTTGCCAAACTGAATAAACCACCATAAACCACCTATTGTCATCGTTATTATGATAATTCATTTTCATTCACAAAGTAAAGAAATATAATTACAGAAAATGACAACACAGGTAGCACATGTGTAAGCTGAGAAACATGAAGCCTGCTAGTGTAGGACTCTCCACCAATATTGAATTGGCAACGCCCCCCAATTCTGGAGATCAGCCATTCCGGATAGGGGCCAGGCCTCGGTTATAGAACTAGGGTTTTAGGGTCAGGGTGAGCTATAGGGTTATCCAAATTATCGAATCCGGCGGAGGCGTCAAATGGAACTTTTGTCGACAAGTGATTTTCTGTCGAGACACGCGTGCTGCTGATTGACTGTTTATCGATTGCGAAGTTGTGTGAAACGGTGGGGAGTATTGATGACTATCAGCTGACATGTGACGTTGATGGAGATGACCGATTTCTGTCTGCAGTGAATTACGTCTTCGAATATCAGTCACCGACTGTCTGTCTGTCAATGCCATCTCAGTCTATCTGTGTCTGTCACTTTATCAGTTCTTATCATTCTCAGTTCTCAGCAGACAGTCACAGAGCTATGCACATTTGTCCCTGCCAGTGTCAGTATTAGTTTACACTACATGCAGCCTTCGTTGTTGATATGTTTTACCAATCATTGACGACCCACGTAGCGGCGTCGTATAAACTGTAATTTTGGGGGCGTCTGTCTGTTTGTTGCTGACCGACATTTTGAGAAAGTTTTGGCAGCCCCGTTGGCTAGCAAGTTGGTAAGTTGCGTTAACGCATTTGTCTGTCCACGCTCTACCGCTGGCATTTCAACAGCGATCTTCACCAAACTTTAAGTTTTTTGGATCACGTTGTATGTACTGCAGTATGTAGACACTCTAGGCATTTATCAATGTTGTTGGTATGTCGCTGATCGCCCGAGGGCAGCCTGTGACATCTGTCTGTCTGTGCGTGCGTGCGTGATCGACCGGTGCGACAGACGCATAATGGGCTTGCCATAAATTTTCTAGTTTTCGCAAAATCCAGAAATCGGTCATTGCAAATAATCTACTGCAGCGACTTAAAAGTGTGCTGACTTACATACTGCATAATAATTCACCACTCAGCTGTGGTCCAATGCAGCCGAGTGTCACTTTGTGCGCCATCTTGTAGGTCATGAGTCATGGCACACTAATGCGGATAGTGTAAATAGGCCCGAAATTTTGATGCCCGACAAGATGGCGGCGACCATAGAGTTAATTAGCAAATGACGTCATTGTGACTGTGTCACCGTACGTACACGTTTAGATGGTGAATCTGAGTCACAACGAGATAGTTGAGATCGAGTCATTCGCACTTCACCAAGTGTCAATCTTCTCAACGCTCGATTTGTCATTCAACCGTTTACAGGCGCTCCACAGCTACGGACTCGTCAGGTAAAACACTTGTGAAATAACTCTGCTGAAAATCATACAAACATACTGAGTCATTAAAACAACCAATACTGTATACAGTAGTCATTGGGCAGACTACAACAGTTTGGATATACGACAAATGCTGGCAGTAATGCAGCTAGTTAATGTTTTTGTCCGCACACCGTTGTGAAGCGGGAATGTGTGTTTGTTCTTCTGTCTGTCTGTCACACTTGTGTGTCAAGCCTAAACGCACCACACGATACCTCGACGTTAGGCCTATTTCCTTTCTACTTACCAAATTTTGCATCCTCAATTTTTGGGTCACGCAAACAAATGCATTAAACG
>Ga0126335_1001740_pt1 | contig 12513 bp, 6 predicted proteins | sample OlaspJWI45metaG_FD_108409 | JGI IMG/M metagenome (GOLD analysis project Ga0126335, IMG submission 108409) | Marine gutless worms symbiont microbial communities from Oahu, Hawaii - Olavius sp. 1 OAHU.JWI-45 metaG | ecosystem: Host-associated > Annelida > Digestive system > Unclassified | place...
AGATGTTCAGAAACATCACGCATGTTCCGTATATCTTTGTCGTGGCACGTGTCTCTGAGAACTGCAAGCTGTCGCAAGAGACGTTACGGTCCACTGGTGTCAGAGTTGGGGGGGGGGCCCAGAGTGCATGGTACCCCCCCAACTCCGTCATTGGGGGGCCTGTGCCCCCCGGCCCCCCCGGCTCCGCCGCCTATGCTAGCCTCACATCGAAAACCATCAAATCCTATGCTGTCACAATCAACCTTTTACGCAACTTTAACAAAGTAATCATTGACAACATTTGGACTGTAGGAGAGCATATATTTTAGTGCATGTTCACGAAATAATTACCATAAAATGTCATACTATACAGCATTTAATGTAAAGCGCACAATTTGCAACAAAGATGCAGATTTTTGTGCTCAGCACACAACACCAACATATTTTCACCCTAGGTGCTCGAGTCACGAAGCACCCATAGATAGATAGATAGATAAACTTATTTATATAGCGCCTATATACTCAAAAGAGTCTCTAAGCGCTTAAACCCATGCGCGGTTGTATATATCACTTTCTCTCCTGAACACGTTCCTCCGGACATTTCGTCCACTCCCGGACAGTTCCCTTTCGGACAATTTGCACTGTTACGTGCAAACAACTTGGAAAAATGGGAGTGTCTTAGGCATTCGATTTTGGGAAGGGAACATGTTTGGGGAAAAAACTGACCGGGGGAATATGTCCAGGGGGAAATGTCCGGCTCTCCCATGCGCACAGGGTTACTGAGTCAGCGCGAATGACCATGACGTCAACCGTCGACGATTCTGTAATAAAGCAAAGCGTTACTCGGAGGAAATGTAAACAAACGAGTGAGAGTTAATCAGTGATAGCGTGACTTTTCGCGGTTCTCGGTTGGCGCCACGACTTTGTCTACATATCGCACTTCGCGCCAATTACCGATTTGTTTAAATATTTATTTCGTACCAGCACTAATTAACTGGCTCCGCTGCAGCACGATCACTGCGCTAAGTACGCACGATATATGTTGTCTCCAAAATTTCAGGGTACCTCCGGGACTCTGGGATGCCCCGGTAATATATTTAGGCGCCAAAAGCTTGGGATAAGGGTCTTGGCGGGTTGGGGCGGGTTTTTTTGTGGGGGGGGGTGAGCATGGTGCAGAAGATGGGGGACGACCGTGTTCGCGTGTGGTGATGTGAACCGAACCGAACTTTAGGCCTATCAGCCTATAGCGTCGGCGACCGCGGAGCATAGTCTAGTTCGCTTTGATCAGTTGATCAATACCAGACAATCCATCGTTGCAGATTTGGCACGGGTTGGCCTACTTTGAAAGAAATTTATTGGAGCACTCAGTCGGGGAGCGAGGGACTGAGGAGAAAAGTTGATAATGAGGCTACAGTTCGATGACATCATACATACACCTGTAGGCCTATACCTTTACCTGCCAATCACTCAGCGAGCCACACGCAAAAGGCTCGTTTGTTTGCACTAAACCACGACGATTTGGCTCGCCGACCGACTTCAAAGCGTTCCACTGCAGACTTCCACGCCAAAGCAGCAGCGCAACGCTAGCGAACAAACTTAGTCTGGCTTCAGACAAAAACTGCACTGATTGTCACTGTTGCAGTCAGTGATTCAACCTGGAGTAGGCCAGATCAGTCAACGCAGAACACAAAAATAAAACAATGTCGTCTTTAAATCATAAACGAGCCACCTGATTGGGTGCTGTTTCTCCTTGTGTGACAGTGACACTGACCTTGAACCGAAGATCCTGATGCGAACACGGCTTCTTTCGTGACAAAGACAGATGCCTGCAAAAATATCACCGATAATAAAAATACTAATAAACGAACAGCCGCCGTTTAGGAGGAGAAAAATAAATGAACGAATAAATAAATGAAATGGCTTACATGGCTTAAGCTGCCTAGCTAGCTCAGTTGTTAAGTCACTGGGCTGTGCCTGCTATAGCCCAGCCGGCTAGCCACTTGCGCGGCCCAGGTTCAGTCCTGGATCCGGGCAAGTGGTTTGGCTCGGTTTGGCTGGGTTTGACGGGCATGCTATGAGATTAAATTCTCAGGCAGCTATGGAGGACTTGTCTGTGTCTAAACATTTCCGTGCGGTAGATTAAGCTTGACTCATGTAGTCGGCTTTTAAGCGCACGTTAATATAGCCAGACTTTCCTTTCCTCTCTTTACAAAGCATAAGGGAAAACAGTCGGAAGGGTTTACAGTCAACTCGTCCCCAACGCTGTCGCTATTAGCCAAAACCCAACCCTGGCCCTAACCCTATGCACAAACCCTAACCTAACCAAAACCCTAACGAGTTCTAACACGAGTTGAGTCGGGGACGAGTTGACTGCCAGCCGTCTGAAGGACCGACGCAGCGTGTAAATAGTCAGGTTTGCGACGCAACGATCAACAGCCTTTTTGGACGAAATTTGGCATCGTCGACGCCTGTCCTATATATAGCGTATTTGTGAAAGCTGCCAGGGCAATACTATGCTGTGATATTTTGGGCGTTGAATGTTCAACTGTTGTATAATAATAAGTTACAACGTATTGATAATATTGTACTGCGAACTTTAATGTGCTTAGCAATGGTAAAATATGAAATGTTGGGTTCGGCAGCAAAGTACGAACTGCATGACTCTATGTGTGGACTATAGGCCATTAGATCTGCCGTCTGGCAGTTTTGCACGGGGGGGGTAGGTTGAGTTTTAGTCGCAGTAATTTGTGTATTTTAATTTAGGCCTACAGATAATTGTATTTGTGTCTGTATTTTAGTATTTTATATGTATATGTATGTGAGACTCTGTGCTTTCTACTGCCGACGTTTATTGTATGTGTATGTGGCTGCACTTTGTGCGTAATAAATAAAATAATTTTCTCTAAAGATATTTCATCGATCATTTGCTCCAAAGCTTGTATGGCGTTGTTTCAGTGTGACTGAAAGGGGATGTCGTTAAGAAATACATTCACGGCTCATAGGGCTATATTTAAACTATACATCATAATGGAAACGCTAAAACGCTCGCGTCCAGCTGCGTTTTATTGTTTCAGTGCGACGTGAAGCTAAAATAACACACTGAAGAGGGCAGGTGGTTGGTCGTTGCCATGGCACCAGGTATCGCGGTAGCCCAACGATGGCCAAGACCTGTTGGCGTCAGACGTCGTCGCTATACAGTGCAGAGAGGGTTATGATTGTCTATGATAAGAAAACGGGTGAGTTTCTACCGGACAGTTTTGGCTGCTTCTTGTTTTGCGGCCAACGGTTGTGTTTGTTTCAGTTTCATTGCGACCCACGTAGTGGCGTATTAATGAAATTTGGTGGCGTCTATCGGCCCACCCCGAAGGTTAACTAAGGTCTGTCTGTATGTATGTCGTACGATATCTTTTGAAATTCTTGACCTACAAAGTTCATTTTCTCTAGAAACATGGTGGTACATCTTCCGAAAGTGCCGATCGAGTTTGTATACTAATGTCATCGGATCAGAATGAGCAAAAAGTTTACTGACGCCGGTTGTTTGCCTTTGAGCAATAGGCAGTCTTGTTCGGTTATTTGTTCATCTTAAATGCGATGTGATACATGATGGAACAGAGTGTTATTGTCGTTGTTTGTGACTGTTTAGCGGCGACTCAAGAGGCCGATACGCTTAAATAAAGCCGCACTTGTAAACTTTGTAACTGTACCAAACAGACAGACAGACAGCAATGCCGGCGGTGACACAGGAGCGCAGTTCGCGGCCGAACTCTTCGACGCGCATCGACGCCAGTCAGCGACCGGTTAACATGAGCACAGGCTCACTGCGGCGACATGTTGATTACGATAACGATAACGATAATGCTGCCAGCGATGAAGCTGCTAAACGAACTGCACAACCGGCTGATGCTCACCAGCCTTGCGACGGTACCGTTACACCAGTCTTCTATTCACTTCTAATAATTCACCTAATTCAGTTGCATCGAAACTCGGATCTTAACGAAACCTTATTCTCGTCTCCCTGTTAGAACCGATTAACGCCATTGCTTTTCATAAATGCTCTTACTAGATCATTGTTTTTTTCATTTTAGGCCTAGCTGTCGTGTTTCTAATTCTACACGGTTAAAGCTGTATGTTAAACATAGTTAGAATATATAATGTCGATGACTATTCATTGTATTTCATGTTTTATGCGTGATCCTACTCAGCAGCTATTCAACCATTAGCTACTAGAGTGGCAGTAAATTCTTGTTTTGAGTTTACGTTTATATTATTATATTACCATTTTTCTCAAAAAAGGAGAAATAGTTTATACACGACTCATAAATCATCTAAATAAATTGGACATTCTCACAGCAAGTCAATTTTGGTTTAGGAAAAACGATATAGTCCTACTGATATTGCTTTAACTGACATATGTGAATGTGAGCAAATAACAAACTCCCTTGACAACCGTGAATTTTGCATTTACTGATCTGTCGAAAGCATTCGACACAATTGATCACACAATACTCCGCAAAAAAATGCGAACACTGTGGGATTCGTGGGATTACACTTGATTGGTTTAAAAATTATCTAACAAATAGAGCTCGGTTTGTTTCGCTTGAGGGTTTTAATTCTAGTAATGGTCTTGTAACATGTGGTGTGCCCCAAGGGTCAATACTTGGCACTTTATTCTTTGTAATTTACATAAATAACATCTGCTGCTCATCGTGTATATTAAAGGGTGGCAGTCAACTCGTCCCCAAGTCCATTCGTTAGAACTTGTTAGAGTTCAGGTTATGGTTAGAGTTAGTGTCAGTGTTAGAATTAGGGTTAGGTTTAGGGTTAACGCTTAGGGATATGGCCGGGGTTAGATTAGCCTTAGGGACGAGTTGACTGTACATCTTACAAAGCGCTGGTTTTGTTGCCTTGACATTCGGCCAAAAAGGGTGTGCGTCTACTTTTACAGCGCCATGGCCCACGGTCCCACACCGTACAAGACTGTTTTGTCAACTATACAATAGTAAGGGCAACATTCCACTACACTAACGTGTCGCGATAGATCGAACATGACATGTCTGCGACCAGCTACAGCGTAGTGGAATGTTAGGCCTATAGCCGCCCTACCCTTACGGTCGGTTCAGACGACTCGTGGTCGCAGCCTATGAAGCTCTATAACTAAAAGAGGGTTAATCCAATCAGTCTACAAGGTTTGTCGTTTTAACAAGAATTTCTAGTCGATTATTCTGCTGTTTTTTATGCATTCGCTATAATTACGCATCGATGTCTTATGGAAATCGACAAAAGATATTGAAGCATCACTGCAACACGGCCGTGTTAAAAAAGCATTTCACGACAATGCTTTGCTTTAACACGGCCCGTGAACACGGGTGGTGTCAATCGAGCCTACTGTGCATACGTGTGAGCAGCAGCACGACAAGCGGACGCTGACGACACCGAAGAGATGATACTACGCCTGGTAACTTCTCTTCAACATGAAGACGAAGACGCTGCCGGCGTCGACTGTATTGACTTGATGATCGAACTGCTGGAACGAAACGCTATGACGTCATCGATGACCTCACGAACTGACCTACTGACCCAGTTCACACGCTGTGTATTCACCGCTTGTATCGACTTTGAACAGCAGTTTCGGGTTTGTTCTACTGCACTGGCCACTAGGTGTACATTTAAGCGTGTTATTAGCTGGCCTGCGTGTGGTCAGCTGCAATAATGGTCCGCGTTGTCCGTCCGTCTGTCTGTCCGTGTGTCGCACGCAAATATCGAAACTCGAATAGGAAATCGGAGTTCATGATTCAGAAGCTGTCATCAGATAGTAGCCTACACTTTGCCATTTGGGACTTTCCAGGGGAAATTTTGCCCATATAGCGGGGAGGAAATTTAAAGAGAAAAGTGGTGTTACAATAGGTTTTGCTCTTAATAGGATCCGAGATATTGCCTTTTCAGTTTCTAATGGCGGCCATCTTGGATTTTTTGCATAACGGCCACCAGGGGTCTCCCCCAACTTGTATGCGGTGGTTTTTGAAAACGTTATATCCATACCTAACCGCATGCAAAGTTTAAAAAGTTTTCACAAAGTGCACGATTTTTACAAATACTGACATATTCCCTCCTCGCTAATACCTCTCTAGACCAAAATATAGTTTTTGGTGACAGTGGCTAATGGGTGTAAATATCTTGCTATGGTTACTACGGCAGCGGTGCCCGGCCGAGACTCGAACTCTGGAACTACTCCCACAACTACCAAGTGAGGGAGCGAGTAGAGGCTTAACGTCCCACTCGACACTTTATAGGTCATTTCAGGGACGATTTTTACAGGTCAGATGACCCAACAAACAGTGTCAAAGCACTGAAGGAAGCCAGTTGGCCACTGAGATAGGCTTCAATCCCACCAGAACCACTCCACCGTGTTATAGTATGAACTGCAGGCAACCGCCTCTAGGCTAATCACAGTGTAAGGGTCCCAGTGTAACAAAAACCCAATCTGCTGGACCTATAAGCTACCTAAAACATCGCGCAACAAGAGTATTGCACCGTACTATAGTAACTGGAGCAGCTGTGCTGTATCTTCCCTCTACTCCAGAACGTCATCACTAACAGGATGAGGCCACCGAGGTTGAGGGGTGGCGAGTGGGGGACCCCGCCACCCAATGATCTAAGTGATCTTCATACAAACTGTTTCGTTGTCCACGGAAATCACACAGACGTGCCTATACTAGCCAGCCGCACATCACTGCCCGTGACAATTAATAGCTAATGAATATGCACGATGTAGGTGTGGTTGGAACGAGCGACAAAACTGCGTCAGCTGATGAGCCAGATGTATGACGTCATTGATAAACAGCTGATTGAAGGAGCGGCTTATGAAAACCGCGTGACGGCTAATGGCCACCCTAGCGGTAGTTCGTTTTACGCTTAGACGTTTTAATTTCTGGGTGCGAAATCGTAAAATCTCGTGAGTTCAGGAAATGAGTAATTTTATCACCGTTATGTGCTGCTAAAACAAGTACGACTCCGAGTTACTGACGCGAATTGAAATCAAATTAGCCACATTTTCGCAGAATACACATAGGCCTAAAGTTGGCCGCATATCAACATATACATCAGTTATGGAATAATATTTTAATTTTAGTGCTGCTAACATTATTGTTTGACTTAGTTGATGAACGGGGCGCACTGGGCACTAATTTCTAAAACATCCACATCTTGTCACTTCTGTACTCAGTTGTCTGAAATAAAACGGATGATGTGTTGGCATCTGTATTTAGTATTCTGTTTATTTCCCCGTTTTTTATTAGTGCATTTTACCTTTATAACTGCATTTACCAGGTTGCGCCACTCTGCAGCGCGCAATAGCTGCCAGCCTGCTGACGGACAGACGGACGGACAGTCAGGCGGACACACAAATTAATACCCTGTATTATTGTAAAGTAAGTAAGTAAGTAAGTAGGTGAATTTCTACAGCGTTACATGTCGAACTGTTACAGAGCGCCGTGTTCTCAGTGCCCGAATAATAATGTCTTCATCTGTCGTTAAAACTGTTCACAACTGGATTCACGTCGCAGAGACGGTGGCAGGTTATTCCAGCAGCGCCGGCCGACGACGGCAAAACTCCTGTCACTGTAGTTGTTTTGTGACCGCGGCACCGCACATGTCATGACATTGGCTGACCGCAGACACGTCGACCGGTCTCAGACACGAGCCTGCAGTCGTCACTCGTCAGCCAGGTGCTTGTCCGGACAACGACTGGTGGACTAGGCGCGCGACCTCGAACTCGCCGCGACGTGGAACTGCAAGCCAGTGCAACTAACGCAACGCTGACTTGATATGGCGCGTCATCGAATCGTGAGGCGGCGTTCTGAATTGACTGCAGCTTAAGTAGAAGAGTGTCCGTTACAGTTAGGACACTTGTTAGAGTACTTTGTGCCTCTCTGTCCTGTTCTCGTGTGCATTTTATCTACGCTTATTGTACTGTTTTTAATGAACGAATAAAAATGATGATGATGATGATGACCGTCTAGCAGAGAATTGCAGTAGTCCGAGCGGGAAGATATCAACGCCTGGACCAGTGTCTTCATAGTACTTAACATACTGCCATGGTGCTTGTGCAGAGCGGACGGAGGTGGCTATGCGACAGTTAGAAATGGAGTCACGAGCAGCGACAGCTCGTGCAGCCTTGGCCACGGCCGCCGTACACGTCGCCCACGCGGAGGAACGATCAGCCGCATTGGAACAGGTGGCTGCCGACACCAGTGAACAGGTGCTGCGCGCCTGCGAGCTCGCTTCGGAGACCGACAGACGGGTGACGGAAAAGGCAGAAGAGGAGATACGACGGGAGAAGGAAGCTCAGGTGTGTGTATATCGGGCATTTGGGTTTTAGAAACATTTTTAGGATTTTAATCTAAAATTTAAAATTTTTTTAAAATCTCAGAAGTTCGAATTTTCGGTTTTTGGGATTTTTAAAAAAAATTTTCAATTTGTTGTATAATTGAATAGAAGCCGTATTAATCGTTATTCGCAAAGTACACGGTGCGGCACAAAAACAGCCCTGCACAAAACGCAGTTTCTTAGAAAATTGGCTATACTTTGTTATTACGGAATTTGCTGACGTTATTCCTTAAGATTGTATGCATTAATAGTGCAAAGTTCGTAATGTAAAAACGGCGAAGAAATATTAAAGAATCGAAAAATAAATAGTAACATTAGCAAATATTAGGTTAAAGTATTTTAAGCAATTGTATTTTCGTCGTGGAATGTTCACTATGTCACACCATGTATGTGGCATGTTGAAATAATTTGTTATTGGCGAAACAGGAACGGACGAATCTTGAAAAAGAGGCTGAAGAACAAAAGGAAAAGACAAGACTGCAGCAGGAAGAGACTGCCAAACAGCAGCAGCAGCAGCAGAAAGATGTTGCAGAGAAGAAGCCGAACAGGAAAGAAACGGAGACACCGGCGGCGCCGAGAAAAAAACGAAATGTACCGACAAAAGACGAACAGAAGAGTCAGGAACATGAACAACAAGATGTCTCATCTTGGCCCTACTTTACGTCAGTTTTTAGGCTGAATCGAATGCATGAGATGCAGACTATTGTTACCGATGAGTACGGTGTCTGTCCGTCAGTCTGTCCTTCAGTCCGTCCGTCAGTTTGTCTGTCACGCGGGGTCATTCGGTGCAGCCTTTGCCAAATTACTTTGGTTGCTTGTTCTGTTTAACAGTTCTTCCTTAATGGTTTTGTATAATATACTTACAGTATTTCGTTTTTAGTTTGCTTCTGATGATACAATACATGTAAGTGGATGCAGCAAATAGCCCATTAAACTTTGGGATGTGTGTAACATATAATAAATACCGGTAGGTCTATTAGCTGGAAACTGAAGTACTCATCAGGAATTAAAAGTTCGTGAAATTACGTATCTTCATTAGAGTAAAAATGTTTTAATCAGAAAAACAACACAACTTGCAAAAGAGATTATCATTATTCACAATTATTTTCTGTTTTGTCGAAGTTTTGATGAGAATTCTTTTGTACTATCTCATAAACTTATCTACAATAGATTTACATATTCAAGCCAATTTTCTACAAATTTCTTAATGGCGAGAAACATTATTTTGTCAACGTTGTTATCAGTTACACGGTGGAGCCGGGAGACAGCGGTCTGTCAGTTGGTTGCGTGCTACGGTTCTCTCCTGAACAGCCACTAGACCGTGACGACGTCCGCGTCAGTCGAGTGGAACAACTTGACTCTAGTCTGACGTTATCTGTCAACGAAGAGCTACTCAGTAACATCGTCAACATCGGCCTTAACAAAGACATCAGCGTCACACAGGTTCTGATAGGATTTCCAGCTTTCTCTCTCCTAGACTGCACTGCATTGTGTAGTCTGCCAGCTTCTTCTTCGGTGTCTTCGTTTTAACCCAATTTATTCTGCTTCCACTATTTTCTATAAACTGCAGTTATTACAAAGTACGCATAGGCTTACGTGTTCGTTTGGACTGCATACAAACTTATCGCAACCACTGGCCGCCGCCGACGATTTCGATCATCCAGTGTTGCTACGTGTGACGTTCCTGGCACCTGCATAAGTCTGGGTGATCTATCCTTCATTGTTGCTGCCAGTGCTGGTCCACGTCTGTGAAACAACTTAGGGCTGTCACCTCGTCTGCGCGATTCTGTACGAGCACTTGTCAAGTTTCGCCGGTTACTGAAAACGCATCCGTTTGGCTGATAGCTGCTGCGACTAGTGACAATTTGCTGTAAGTGTGCCATATAAATATACTTATTTACTTACTTACTTACACATAGTTGTCTGTTGACTGACAGGAGTTGAGTAGCGCGGTCGCTATACCGTTCATAAGTCTTCGCAGTGTTCCGTCGCGCGAAACCGTCGTCAAACTGTCCTACTGGCGGTCAGATGATGACACTTCATGGCGCGAGTTGCCTGCTCGCGAGGTTGTCTTCGACGACATCAAGGTCTGTACAGACCTACTACACATGGAGTGTAGAATCAACAGCAACGTTCGGTAGTGCCAAGCTCCGTCAAGTAGCCCATTGTAATAGTGTTGTCATTTGGCGAATAACAATGTGGCGCTGTTTATACTAACTGACCCTACCTGTAATGTAGAAAAGTCTTTAAAAAACTTCTTGTATATCTCATTTGGATGACATCGCTTGCAAATTTTTATCAACATTTAATCGGTATAGTTTCTATGACAAGTTTTGAACACACGAACAAATAAATAGACAGCCGCTTTTGAAAAAAACATAACGCTATTTGGCCTATTTAACGAATCAAAATAGACCCATGTTTGCAGCTGTCAGTCGACATTGTTGTTGTTAGGGGCTACTTAGTAACTGGTCGGCAGTGTGCAGATATTATTGCAATAATTATGTGCCATATTGATTAACTTTGCTATTGCTATTGACATATCTAATTTGACATATTTAGGAGCATAAATTCATGGAGGTGCGTCTGTCGAGTCTATCGGACGTCCAACTGGCCGTCATATCTCGTCTGAAGCGCGAACAACTCGTTGTGTCAAGGCGAGCTAACCGGGCTCAGTCCACTGTCGACCAGCGAGTGTCAGTCACGTTCGATCAATGCTCGTTTCACACAAAGAAACCCATCGGCTTCACCGTACAAGTATGTCCTGTCTGGCGACCTTATTGCATTTATTGGCTGACATCTGCTGAGTAGCCCTTAGCATCAGTCTTTCTGTCCTTATCTCGCTATGTATGTATTGTATCAAGAAGTCACGTGCAGGACCACCGCCATCGATTTCATCCAACTCACCATGACTTAGCAGAGTCAAGATCGTCGTCGTCGTCGTCTTCGAGATGTTCTGTATATTTGTCACTGATTTTGCAGAGGCAAATTTCTGCCGTTGCATCGCATAGGATGGTGTCACTTACTGGATCGTCACTTCATGGCTGACGCGTATGAGAACTAGCAGGATGCCACACTGCCAGCCCAGACGCCTGCCGGCTTGTTGTGTCATACCTCGTCGATAAACAACATTCAGTGTGTTTCAGAAAATTCTGCCTCGCAATAACACTGCAATAAGAACTCATCTTGTTTTACCAGTTGTTAATGTTATCGAGCTTATTGGCCTGTGCGTTAAGTATGATGTAGAAGACGCACTCTCCTGGCGGACTTAAACAGACTGAAATCGGGCGGAAGTAGACGGACTCACGGATTGATACTCTAGACTGTTGAGGTCGCTCAGCCATAGGTTAGCTCAGCTTTCCATCCTTCTGGGGTCGGTAACCGAGGACCAGCTTCGGCTGGGAAGGCAAAAGAAAGTATAGCTTATTCCATTCGTCGATAAACGCATGGGTCTGCAAGTAAAACTGTGAAATCCCTCGACAACAAGTGCCATACCTGAGCGCTTCTGCAGTGAGGTTCCTTCGGCGAGAGGCGCTATGTCAAATGTTCTTTATTTTTCTGACCTTCACCATGATAGTACGTACACACCACGCGATGCACTAGCCCCCTGTTCGCGGTCTCGTGGTATAAAGTCGGTGTCTGGCTGGCGGCTACGGACGCGGAGATCAGCGCCGCTTCGTGGGCACCGTGGCTCGGGGGAGGGGCTTTACTTTTTTACTGCTGCTATAAGTACGAATGCAATCTACGGGGTGTGATGCTACAGGTGCAATCAGTTGATCTGCTGACAGTTCAAGACGTACGTAACCGCTTTTCCACCACTTGTGCGCACCTCCTCACTTCAAGCCCTATTGTCAGTTTCCAGCCAACATCGTTGACAGCCGTCGAGCTGACCAATAACCGCTCAGCGGCGACACTCTTCAAGGACTCGCCGGTCTGTGTGACCCTACCACTGCCTCCTAACCCGGCCAAACAGCGTCGTCCGGCCACCAGCAACGTGGACCGGCCACCTCCAGGGTTGGCGCCTCCAGGGGAGGGTGAGAAGAAGAAGGGGTCGGTGAAAAACGGCGGGAAGGAGTCGAAAGGTCGACCGAATACCGCCGCCGCCACTCCTACAGCATTCTTCAAGCCTCCTGCAGGTACTTTCTTGTA
>Ga0126335_1001741_pt1 | contig 12503 bp, 8 predicted proteins | sample OlaspJWI45metaG_FD_108409 | JGI IMG/M metagenome (GOLD analysis project Ga0126335, IMG submission 108409) | Marine gutless worms symbiont microbial communities from Oahu, Hawaii - Olavius sp. 1 OAHU.JWI-45 metaG | ecosystem: Host-associated > Annelida > Digestive system > Unclassified | place...
AAAACATTCACAACCCAGATGTTGTCTCTTCGAAGAATGGGGCCGAACTCGTATCACTTTTGTTCAAGCAGCCTTCTTATGTTCCTTTTTGAATTTGTCGTAGTATTTGTAAATTGTAACATGCTCAGTGACTGTCTTGCCGTTTACCAGTAAGTAAGTAAGGGATCTAGCACCAAATGCGAATGCAAAGATCGTGCAGGCGCATGCATCTTTGGCATCATTTGGCGTTGCTGCGATACAGACCATTAATTAGCAGATATCATTTATACGTGTCTGTAGGGCAGTGTTCATTAGTGTCAGAAGAGCCATAGAACAGCTGTGTGGGGCCAGCGACTGCTATATATATTGTACGCGAGCTGCCGCCGCCTGCAGCCTATTATGCTCGCCCAGATCTATTGTTGTAATGTGGCTGATCAGCAGATAATGCAGTCTATTCGTCTTGCTTCCTTCTTTCACCTTGCTATGTGTCTCCGTCCTCTGCGTCTGTAGCCTATATCTTTCTGTCTCTCTTGAGTTACGCTGTCGATTTATGCCGTCTTTGACTTTTCACATAAAACTATGACAAAGGACTGTTCGTCTACTAACAAGTAAGCAAAAACAAATCTTAAGCTGGTACCCAATTTTCTCTTGTACAGTGTGAAATACGCATATAATAAACAATTTATTGCGGTATATGTGTGCCAAAAATTATCAAAATAGAGCTTGATTTGGCAAAGTTATCGCAAAAAATAAAACGGTGCAACTTTTTATGTTTCGCTGCAAATTTAGACAATTGCTGCTGCGGTCGCGCGGTTGAGTACTGGACCCATCAATTAAGTTGTGTTTTTGCAGCCATTCGGTGAATGGACTGTACGGTTTATACTGCAGTCAACTACCGTTTTCCTTACTACTGAGTACTGAACCGAAATCCAAGAGATTCCGCTTCCATCGCTACGCTCCAGTAATCCCGACTTGCCCCGGCAAGGCAACCCTGTCTCCCCAAGCTGGCCGATGGACCAACCTATACGTGCTCTGACAAAGTCACGATGCTTCCGATGCAATCAGTGCTGTCCACAGCTAATGAAGTCTGTCCGGTTTTCGGACCATGTTTTCTCAACCAAATTGCGTCATTTCGTTGTTTCACATTTAGTCGGCCTTGTTTTTAAAGAATATAGACTTTTATTGAAAATTTTTATTTACTAGAAAAAAACTGGTAGCAAAATTTAACGAAACAAACTTAACTAAGAAAAGACACTGCAAGAACTACACACAAGCAGCTGCGTAAGATGATAACATACAGACTCGCAATGCAGATTACAGAACAATATCACAAACAGAGGTAAACTGTTATAACCAAGTGAATAGCATACAGTACATCTCGCATACAGTTCCTCGCAGTCCTACAACCTCCGTAGAAGACCGCATAGTCTGCTGCTTCCTCGACATTCTGGACACCTTACGGATTCTAACTTTACTATTCGCACGCTATATCAAGACATATAACGTTATAAAACACGCAATCTACATTTATTACTCAAGGAAAAACTAATAATTTTATCGTAGGCTATATCGTTAAACTTACCCCATTGTACCCAGTTTACGTTTTGTCAAGCTGATTAATAAACGAATATGCACAGGCCTACATAAAAATGTCGCGTATGGGTCCATTGTCTACTTCATGAGTGCGCGGGTCGGCTGACGCTCAGTATTTATGGAAGCAGGTTGAAGTGGAGTGGCCACAGTCAACACGAGTGACGGAAGCATTAGTCGGCTCCATGTCAACGCGTTTCCGTTGCTTGGTAACGACACTCGAGAGGCTAATCGCATCACGTGACATAGCTTCAGAGACATCGGATGACACGGACTCGAGCAGCGCGGCCTATTTACGACTAAGGGGTATGTGTCCTAGCGATCACACAACGTAGGTGGGCACTGGGCAGGCGCGGATGTCAGATGTCTGGCATCGGGCAATGTAAACGATGAATATACATCACTGCAGCTGCTGCAGCCGCCAAATAAACATCGTACCGATGTGATATAGCTGTTAGCTTCTATATAAACAGCGATCACCATAGATTTCCGCCTGTAACTCGCAGTGTTATACGATCTGTGTAGGCCCTGGCTAGACGCTGATACGTTTTGTCGTATTAAGGTGTATAAGACATTAACAAACAAATACGCTGTTGGTGCTTCACAAATTGAAAGTTATGCACAGTATAACTTTAGCAGGCTATAGAAAACAGCAGCATGTTTCTTTGCAAACGTCTGTTTGCTAATTTTCGTAGAAAACATTATCTATTAAGCTGTGTTCGAGGGGAGCACAGACCTGCGCGCTGCCGCTTTTCTGCGATTAACCCTATGACTTTGAAACTCGAAGGCAACTTAGATATTCTGAAGATGTACCTCCACACTGGAAATGAAGTTGCTAGCTCAATGCATTCAAAGCTTAGAGTTTTAGCTGGAAAAATATGAATGTATATCTCAAGGTCAGAGGTCAAGGTCAAATGTTAAAAGCTTCGAATCACTTTTAGCATTACCGTAACACATATTCCGATCAAGTCCCAGCAATTTCCGACCAGTAGTTTTTGAGTTGCATGCTATCGTTTTTTCGCTGCCGTGACGTTGACTTTTGACCCGTGTGGACTCGTGTGATTTGGATATTCTGAAGATGTATCTCCAAACTAAAAATGGAGCTGCTAGGTCAAGCCATTCACAATATACAGCCTGAATTGAAAGAGAACGAAAATAGCTCTCAAGATCAAATGTCACCAACTTCCAAGCACTTCTAGCGTTCACCATGAGACATATTGCTACGATTTCCGACCAGCAGTTTTCGAGATTTGTGCGGACAGACACATAGACACACAGACAGACACACAGACCACAGACGCCGCCAAAAACAATACCTGCTCGCAGCACAGCTGGCGCGCAAGTAATAAATAGTGCACGAAACTGTCAAAAGGTGCTGCTGACTGTAAGGGCCGGGACAATGAAAGCGGAGAAAACTTGACAAAACGGTCGCTGAAAGTGTGCACCTACAGTGTATATACGTATTGGTAACTTTGTATATAATTACCTGCGCGCCATATATAACGTTAAATATGATAATTGGCTCAATATAGGGGTCGGTTTTTTGGCCCACTCGGTACTATACTATTACTACCACTACTACTACTACTACTATTACACCATTAGGAGTTTCGAATGCCTTAACCTAGCAACTTCATTTTCTATGTGAAGGTACATTTTCAGAATATATAGGTCACCTTCGAATTTCAAGGTCATGGGGTTAATATCAAGGTCACAACAGTAAAAAAGCGGCCCCGCGCAGGTATGTGCTCCCCGCGGATACAGTTAATTGTTATTTTTTTATTACAGGATGCCGGATGCGAAAGACTTGTCGCTACTATTGCACAGTTGACTTTTTACACAGATATGTCGCCGTTAATTTTCCTCAATGTTGGTCGTTATTTTTTCGCGTCGCACTGTACAAAAAAACCATCACATCAAATTAAGATCACGTCATCCGATCATCAGCAGCATCAGCAGCAGCAGAACAGAAGAAAGCAAATAATGAAAAGTAAGCTGGGAGTGAGAGGCCGTGTGTGTGCACGATGTCATTCAGGTACACGATGTTTCTATCCTTCGCGTTCAGGCTGTCACTGTAGTGCGTTTACGCTGTCTATAAACATCACTCATGACTCACTCATGACTCACTCAGTGGCGTTGGTGGAAAATATCATTAGCGTCTGGTGACGTCTTTGCCATGGCCGTGACGTCTTAGGCGCGCCACAGCAGTCGAAGGCCAACTGACTGGATCCTGGCGCTGACCACGTACGCTACCTGCTTCTCTGTCGCGGTCATCCAGTCAGACATTAAGCTGGCTGCTGCCGTCGAGTGATTGCTTTGAACGGCGCAGTTTGTCTTGTTGCCATAAATCCACTCTGCGTCGCCTCAGTGCTCGTCCATCGGTCCGTGCAGCCCGGTCCGGCGTCTTAACGTTCGCCTCAGAGTCGTGCTGTACGTCGCTCGGTCAGCGACTTGCCATCTAAGGTCTGTCAGCGCCGAAGCCAAGCCCTGGGTCGGTCACACGCACCAGCAGCTGGCTGGCACGTTAAGCTTATCGTTGACTGGCGACACAGAAATATCGCAGGAGGAGGAGGACGGATGGCGACCGCTGCGATGTGACGCAGGTGTCCAGCACAGTGCTCAGTGCTCAGCTTCACCAACTGACAGTCTGCCTACACGCTCCGCTCATTACATGTTTCATGCTTTAGCTTTGCTGTTTTTGGCGGCGTTAGTGTGTCTGTCCGCACAAGATCTCATAAACGACTGGTCGGAAATCGATGTAACTTGGTAGGAATATGTCGCGTGATGAATGCTAAAAGTATTTGGAAGTTGGTGACATTTGACCTTGACCTTTGACCTGGAGAGCTATTTTCGTATTTTTCGAATTCAGGCTACACCTTTCGAATGACTTTACCTATAGCAACTTCATTTTCGGTACGGAGATACATCTTCAGAACATCTAGGTCAAGGTTCAATTTTAAGGTCATGAGTTCAAGGTCAAGGCCAAGGCAGTAAAAAGCGGTAGCTACCAACTCAAAAACTACTGGTTGGAAATTGCTGAAGCTTGATCGGAATATTTCTTACGATAACGATCGAAATAATTCGGAGTTTCTGACATGTTGACCTTGGCCTTTGACGTTGGGACATATATTCGTATTAATTCAATTCAAGCTTTAAGTTTTGAATGCCTGCAGCTAGCAACAATCTTTAGAATAGCTTTATACTTATGGACGAATGCCGTCAATACGAAAAGCAAGTATAGCCTAAATCCCATTAGAACAAATTGGTTTCGCTATGTAATTAAGACGGAATATTGATCTAGAGGGACACGCTCGAGTGTGTTACTCTTTATTGTTTACAATAGCCGTCTCAGTTGTCAATAAAAAACTGAACAGAGGCGGCGACTTGTTTGTTAACATGGCGCCAACGACTTGTAGAATAAGGCCTAAACGGATGAACGAAGGAGTGATGAATGGTGAAGTACTGTGGATGATAATGATGAATTGACATGTGCAGAATGAGAGGAACGTGACTGCAATTTCACGATTCTCGTAAGACTCTTATAATCCTTGTTATCCTTTTCCCACACCTTTATTCGTAACTCATGTTTCGCTCGGTAATTTCTGTGTCACACCGTAATCACTGAGATTGCTTGTCGATCCTTAGATCGCGACAATATGTCGTCCGTTTTTAAAGCGTGTTCTGCTTACTTAATAATGATATGAAGAATACGAATAATGCATTGAAAATATTCATTATTAATTATTTTACTATTTAACTTTCAACTATTTTTTAATTTTATTTTTTAATTTGTATGGCATCAGTGATGGTTAGTTTTGAAACATGACGAACTTTAAAATGGAAATAAGTTAATTGGTAAACTGAAAGACGCCATTATTAGCCTATATGGTGGAGAAAATTACAACCGGCGACGGCAAAAAAAACGAGACGTAAAAGTCGCAGAAATAGTCTGTTGCATGACACGTGTACGCTGTTGACGAGGTAGGCGTGGCCGTGCGTAGGAAAGTGCAGGTGTAATGTGACGCTGCTGTTGATGTGATGAAAAATGTGAAGAAAACTTTAATAGCCCTTCGATGTTGGTCGGCCATCGGCACTGTAGGTGATTGCAATTTCAAAGACGTCTTAATCGACCGAGTCAGCTCAGTATCTCGCATCCGCCATACGCGATAATGCCTTCTTATTCATTCACCGGTCGGCTCTGTTATACTCTATTCCATGGCCATAATCCGAGAGTAATTCAAGTCGGCGTTTAGCGAGAAGTAAAGAATATAGAAGCCGGAACGGCTCTGAAGGAAGGAAGAGCGTATTTGTACGGCGGAGCTCGTCCATCAGAAGATTCAGAACACTCTGCACTAATATTACGCATTATTATGCTGCAGAGACAACGGCGTTGATGGCCAGCTACACCATGAATGCTGAATACAATTACTTGAACCCATTAATAACTTAATAACGTGCACTACAGGTGCCTATTTTGTCAAAGGACCGAACGCATACAGCAGGACAAACATGCTTAAAGTCAACCATGTCTATCATCAGCACTAAATGAATCAGGGGTCTATAGTAGACCTAACATTGTTCAACAGAACATTCTAAAAAACTGTTTTTTTCGAAGTAGAGTTACTCTAAACTGGACAAGCTGTTCGGAAAACGTTATACGTCTGTGAGCTGGCTCTTGGCTGCAGTAACTTGACAAGACGCTGTCAATGCATGTGTATGTAGGCTACACGACGCGAACAGAAACACGACGCAACAATAACGAGCGAGTAAGAAATGTCCAGTAATCGACTTATGTACGCCTACTGAATATAAAATTAACGAAGAGTTAACAACAAAGATAAACCCAGAAGCATGAAAACATCTGAGAAAGGTCCAATGAAGGCGCTAGGGTGACCGAAGCAATAGAAAGACGTTCTATGTAAAGTCAAGCAAAATCATATTAAACTCAAGTCAACTAGGTTGATGCCACTTCCACTGGCTTCTATGAAAAGTAAGTAAGCTAAATTATGTCGCCGTCGGTAGGAGTGGTCACTTGCTGTCGCGGGAGCATGCGGCCATGTATACGCAATTATTATCGTTATTATTATCGTTCGTCTTTGTAATCTCGACAGCTGCAGCCGCCGCCGCAGAGTGCCGGCTTGTCGTATACGCGACGATTTATGCACACTTATCGATATGGCGCAGCATGACACAGGGCCATGCGACGACCGTGGCCAAGCGTTCTACTATTAGCTTAGTTTCCGGAACATTGCGGGCCGCCGGCGGGCGGCCAGTCGACGACACGACGGATGCGACGCGACTGAGCAGCGTTGCATGCAGCTGCAGTCGACTGAACAGAACAGTGGTCAGTCAGTCAGTTGCAAGCTATATATAGCATCAACGTCATTCTTTATCGACCGTTCACACAGTATTATACACTTGTCAGAACCTCATATCAGTTCCATATCGTGCGACTAAACTCACGACTGCGTCTGTCATTCTCGTCTACGTCTATGTTTTTCGTCTCTGAAATGGCCTGCTGCAATCTAATAACTACACGATAAAGCGGCTAATGTTGGATACTTTCTAGCTTCTGCATTCGAACAGACGGAATTATGACTATACAACATTGCTTTATGTTTGAATATTAGCCTACTCGGTTCATCTTGCAGCCTACTCATTTTCGTCCCCGTGCAGATAGCCTACATGCACACCGGCAGAAAACGTGACTATGGTCATTAGTTTTCACTGCAAATGACTCGTAAAGTTTCTGAAAATTACCATAGAAAGTACCTTACGTGTTTCTGCAAATAGCGTACCGGTAATTAGGCTACAGTAGTAGCTTCGCTTACAATTATACGTACTTCAATATTGTGGCTTGTATTCTACGCACTGCTCATTATTTATAATCACACAAACAACTTGAATCTGCCAGCTGAGTGTTTGGAGTGTCTATTAATACATAAGACAATGTGTGCAACTGGCAGTGCCATGCAGATTGGACCAAGAAACAGCGGCTTAGCTGCACTAGCAGCAACATGGAGTCCGATGCAGGGCAGGGCAAGCGAGTGAACAGGATGCAGATCAGCGACAAACAAGTAATCAATTAGTTTACGTATGACCGACCGAGTGCCGCCGCGTTGATTCCGCCACCATCACTAGTCAGTCGCTGCCGCCGTTGTGCCGCTGCTGCTGCTGCTGGCGACGACGAAACACTGATGCTGTACCTACTGCTAGCGTCGCGTCGCTCATGTTTACAGTCGTGATATCTGCGTGTTCGCAGCTGCGCTGACGTCAGTGATCCCGCGCCTCCGCGACCTGACGCGCGCGTCCGGTGTCGCCGGCACTCGACCCATCTGGACTCCAGTCCAGCCTGTCGCTGCTGCTTGGCACGTCGTACGACGACGCCCCACCAGTCCGCACGAGCAACGACCAGCGCGTACTATCGCGTGACTTCATTCAACGCGACGCGACGCGAAGTTGACGACACGCGATCTCGTCACCGACACTGACGCCGCCATGATCTGACCACGTGACATCCGCAGTAACGACTTGCCGGTTGTCGTGGATGTCTGACGTCAGCGTCGCTAACGGTGACGACGACGTCGAAAGATCGCGACAGACAGCGTCACGCACGTTGAGGGCGGTACGAGCATGTGGCTGCCAGGTGTCGGTCACAGAACGTGAACGTACACAGCTGGATCGCTGTATGGTGCTGAACTGACTGACAAGCAACGAGAGCTGTTGCCAATGAAGTTGTACCCGCTGACGCTGCTCGTGACGATATTAACGCTCGAAGACGTGATTGCGATGGCGGTCGACAAACACGACGAACGCGACATCACGCTCACACGCCGACGACTCGGGTTAGTGGTGCAGTCTTCCTCGTTTATTGTAGTGTTCTGTGCATTCCTACATCAAACTCCATCAAACAATTTAAGATTTCAACCAAATTTCGCACCAACAGTTTAACATCTAACTGCAAACAAATCACTACAATTCAGTAAAATCTATCAACGTCCCCTACAAGAAAGTTTAGAGACATCACCCGAAAACACGAAGACTTCATATATGGTGCAGAATTTGGTTAAAATCCGACATCGTTTGCCGGAGTTATGAAAATGTATACAGGGGGTTACTTTTTCCGGATACATTGTATAAAACCAACAAAATGATTTGTCCTCGTTTTAGACCTTGTTTATATTTCTTCATGTATAAAACGGTGACGTTGGTATGAACTATGAAGTCCCCAAAGCCATCAAAAATAGCTGTGCATCAATATGCCGCTTGTCAGACAAGATATGCATGTCCACAGCGGTCAAGTAAAAGAAAACAGTTGAACTAGACAGAGAGAGATTGTTTCAAGCGCAGTCATGCTTTTTGTATATCCCTCAGTAAGAAAAGTCCAATCTTAGCATTGTTGGCACTTTTACGTTTTTCGTGTAGCTGACCGCTGCAATATATTTCGCTATAGGGCCTATAGTTTCGGTTAAGCTTACAATTTGCCCGATTGGGGTTAGTGACTAGTTATAGGCTGTGGTTAAGACGTCGGCATTTTTCTTTGTTAGAGTTTACGGCTATAGCTACTTAAGCATACCATCGCAATGTTATGTGTGATGCTGAGTCGCTGCTAACAATTATAATCGGCGCAATGAAGGCTATAAGTAACGGTTAGTGTAAATGGTTGCAGTTTGTATGTCGCACAGTTTTGCCTAAACTTATTAGTTGTGAGTGTTGACCACTTCGTACTGGAGTGTTCGAAGTAACGCAATTGCCGATCAATAAGTTCTGCTACAGTTTCTGCCATTAAGACCGTTGTTCGCCTGTACCCGCGGAACTTAGGACTAAACAGCCAAGCGTACGGCCATTGCGGATCTTTTAGCATACGACAACCCACAGAGGGTCGCGTTGCCAATCCGCTGCTGCGAACAATTCATCTTTTTCAAGACCAAGCGGCACTTTAGGTTTTTTAGTCGAACAAGAGACACCATGGTAGACACAAAGCAGTCGTTAACATAACTCGCCTGTACCCCTAGCAACCGTTTTACGCTAGCATCTTATCGCTATCCAACCGTATAGGCCCACGAATGCGTATCCGTATCCAGTGTATCCGGGAAAGACAAAAAGCACAATTTTTAAACAAAAAAATAATATGGATTTATGAACTTTGGTATAATTTTGGAGTACTTATGCATTCAAGACACAGCCGAACGTGAGTTACATTTCATACTGGGCCGTTACCGGCAAGCCTTGCAATACAGTTACCTTATCTAAGACGTTATATATTACACCACGGCAACGAAACGCCAGTGCAGGCCGCCTAATTCACCGGATTTGAATGTGGTAGATTACTGTGCGTGGAGAGTGCTTCAGGATTGTATGCAGTCCTATGTATCACGCGCGGGTGGCCAGTCTTGCAGAACTAAAACAGAGAATGTTAGTCGAATGGAGAAAGCTGAGCCATTCGATTGTTGCTGCAGCTATCAGTCAGTGGCGTCGCTGTCTCTCTGCTTGTTGCAGGGCTTGCGGTGGACTTTTTGAACAGATTTTGTGCTGGATTTATGGTTAGGTTAATGCAGAGCAGCTTACGTTTCTGTATTTATTTTTTACTGTCGTTCGTGTGTTTGCACAAATAATATCACATGCGAGAGTGTATAAACTACAATACCAACATGTTAGTCACAGATGTTTTCATTAATCGTTCACAAAATTACAAGTAAAATTATTGTAGCGAGTAGACTAGACAGAGATCAAAGCGAAGTTCCGCCGTGTGTAGGAATAAAGGAACGCAAAATAACTCATTAAAGTTGTTAAACTCCTTGGAAGTAGGTTGCAAAAAGTGCTAAGACCTGCAAAGACAGAGACAAAAAATGCACTTGTATAGTGCATCCCCAAACAGTAAGACCGAGGGCGCATTCCAAAGTCTAATAATTGCACAATTGTTTCACGGCCAACTTTTGTGTGCGCGATCAAGCATAAAACTTCTAAGACGTCTTTTAAAAGAAGAGCCTGAAGAGGTCGAACGCAAGAGTTTAAAATCAGTCAGCAGCCGGTTCTAAGTACAAAGACCTGCAAGCTGTCCACAGAGAATGCACGTATGCATAAGGGAGGTGGCGTGTCATTTCGGCAGTCGTTGAGTGAGTCCGATACTTCGTCTTAAATAGTCTACGTGGAACAGGTCATCCATTACTTGGCTGACTTTGGCTTATTGTAATCAGCGAATGATGTAGGTTATGTGTGACGGTTGCGTGTATGGTGTGCAGGCCCCAAAATGCTCATCCGTCACATAAAACGGTGCATGAGCGAGGAGTCTAATTTGTGACTGTGCTGCGGCTTGCGCGTACCGTACCGTACATGCAGTTTGATGTAGCCGTAAACAGGCTGATCCGTCCAGAGGCGATTCTCCTTCGCCTTCGTTCTGCAACATAAAGCACGAATTATCACCAGAAAGCGCAGCGCAGCGTCGCCTCGGGCCCTCGTGACGACCGACGGTAATCTGTAGCCTGTAATAGTCATCGTGCGTGGAAGAACCTAAGGGTAGGACAGGGGCAGGGTGGGGTGGGGGTCAAGCTAACGGTTTCGTCTACGGTGGTCCAATCGTCGCAGCCTAACAGATATTAGCTTCACTGTATTTTAGAGTCTGCACTGCAGGTGCCGACTGCAGACGTCGCTCGATATACAGACGTAAGCCCAAACTCCACCTGTTCGATTTGTGATGAATTTGTTTTGCAGCCTCCGTTCAGTGACCACAGCCTACCTGCATTGTGACATAATTCTGACAGAAAGTTTCGCAAGAGGGCGCATATTATGACGCATGATGACATTCTTGAGGTTTAAGCTGCTTGTTGCCATGCGGCTTTGTTTGACTTCCACGTTGCAGCAACTGCAGTACACGTTGTTCGAAGTCTGGGATAATACGAGGGCGTCCGCAGTATGGGCCTATCTGCTGGAGCCGAAAAATACTGAAATCTCGCAGCTTTGCATCACTCCGGTTAGCTGTTCTGAAGTCACCAAAATCCTTGCGAGTATGCCATCGAAATCCTGCTCCCTTGATCCAGTGCCTACATGGATAGTTAAGAAGATACAAGATGTTCTGGTTCCAGCTATCTGCAACCTGTGTAATGCGACTCTCCGTTGTGCCGATTTTCCAGCCAGTCAGAAGCAAGCCATCGTACTTCCTCGGCTGAAGAAAGTACTCTGGACCCTGATCATCTGACATCTTATAGACCAATCTCAAATCTCTCCTTCACCTCCAAAGTTGTGGAGCGCATTGTTGCATCCAGGTTTATTCGACATGCTGAGGATAATCACTTATTCCCGACTAGACAGTCTTCGTACCGCCGAGGCCACTCAACTGAGACAGCGATGCTCTGCGTGTACAATGATCTAGTACGAGCTGTCGACAGCAAGCTTGTCACCGCTCTTGTCCTACTGGATTTAAGTTCGGCATTTGACACGCTGCCAACTGTCCTTGATCGGCGTTTCGGCGTTCGAGAGTCTGCGATGGATTGGTTTTCATCTTACTTGTCTGATTGGACTCAGACTTTTTGTGCCAATGGTGTGATGTCAGAACCGACACCAGTCACCTGCAGCGTCCCGCACGGCTCCGTGCTGGGCCCAGTGCTCTTCATTTCATATACTGAAGATGTTACTTCGATTTTCGACAGTCATCAAGTCAATCATCTTCTATATGCTGACGATAAGCAGGCCTATGTGAGCGTACCTGTCTATAACGTGTCACTGGCGCGTCAAACACTTGAACATTGTATTAGTGACATCACTTCGTGGTGTGCATCACGTAGATTACATCTCAACGCTGCTAAAACAGAATAAATATGGTTTGGCTCTCGCAAAATGCTGGCGAAACTTACTGACTCAGATCTGACGCTGGATACTGGCACCACGGTGATCCGTCCTTCGAAGTCTGTTCGTGATCTTGGTGTCCATCTTGACAG
>Ga0126335_1001742_pt1 | contig 12501 bp, 12 predicted proteins | sample OlaspJWI45metaG_FD_108409 | JGI IMG/M metagenome (GOLD analysis project Ga0126335, IMG submission 108409) | Marine gutless worms symbiont microbial communities from Oahu, Hawaii - Olavius sp. 1 OAHU.JWI-45 metaG | ecosystem: Host-associated > Annelida > Digestive system > Unclassified | place...
GGTTTACTCGGGAGGGGCGTTGTCCGGGGACACCCCCATATCTATCGAGCAAAATTTCAGCGAAATCGGACAATCCGCATCCGAGTTATAGCGTGTTAACTAATTAAAGATGGCCGCCGTCCGCTATCTTCGAAGTTTGAAGGAAGCATTCCACACGTTTGGGAGCCCATTTTCTACCTACACACCGAATTTTGAAAATCGATTGATACTTCGCAAAGTTATCGACACGAGTACAGTGCCTTGTTTTTTTGACTCACGGTGTAGATATTTAAGCACGGCTAAGGGCCCAACCTCTGAAATGCCTTTGACTGAAGGGCTGTTCAACTGGCTGGCAATATGCCCAGTTCAATTCGACCATTTTAAGGCCCCCAATCTCCCGCGTGTTTCTAGGAGTTGGGGGACCGAGCTTTTACGGTGTCTGGGTGGCGTTATAGGCCATGGGCTACATCGTAGTTATCAAGGCATGTTTTAGATTTTTGATGTGTTACTTCATTTGAAGACCAGATCCCCTAAAAGGGTAAAATTGGGCAAAATTTGGGGTTTTGACCCTTGTAAAGGATAGGAGAAATATCTTGACCACTGTTTAGGCCAATCATATGTGCATCTTCCGCATTTTTCAGATTTTCGATATACTGTTCCGTTTTGAAACCAAAGCGCTTGAGAAGGGTCAAAAATGAGGGCAAAATTTGCCCATTTTTGAACCCCCCTGTAAAATAAAGGAGGGCTGGTGGAGAGGTCTGTGGGGATTATTCGTGCCATACCCCTGGCTCTAAGCCCGGCGGCGATCGGCGGTTTCGGCACGTTAACTGCGGGTGACTGAAAAAAAGAAGAGGTAAAATTATATAGCCTCTGGCAACTTTGACAATGACTGCTGGTGTCTGTGCGTATGTAGTGTATGTAACTGTGGATGTTTGTTGAACGCACACTCGCCAGCTTACTGTCACCATCACGGCATCACCGTCGTCGTCATCAACTCAGAGCATCTATCCATACACCTACACGGACCAGCATAGAGTCTCCAATAAGCTTCGTTGTTCGTCGGCCATCTTCTTGTCTTCTTTATTCATTCCGCATCGAATGCTTAACGTACATATGCGGCCTAGTGTGATCGGTGATCCCGTAGCTTGGTGTGTCTGTCTGTCTTGCTGCTGTACTGTACAGGAACGGTTAATAAAGGGATCGAGGTTCTGTTCGGGACTTAGGGCACTTTTATGGATGTGGTCTCGGTCTCGACGTCTCGGTCTCGAGAGGGTATCGAGACGCACCAACGTCTCGTCTCGACAAAATATGACAACGTATTGGTCTCGTCTCGAAATTTGAACGTCTCGTCTCGGTCTCGGGCTTTAACGTCTCGTGCCCATCCCTGGCACTTTGTATTAGATGGAGATCCCGATATCCCGTAAAATAAACTCACGAAATGTCATGGCGTTTCGGCAGACTTTGTCGAACTGATTTCCGCTGCCCGAGTGATGTCGCCACCATTGACAACAGTAAGTTAATATTAGGCTGCATCGAATGCATGAGATGCAGGCTATTGTTACCGATGTTCGCGGTGTCTGTCTATCACACTGCCAGCCTGTCTGTCTGTCTGTCACGCGGCTCATCTCAGCTTCACTGTGCAAAAATGGCTGAACAGATCAAGATGCTGTGGGATAAACAGTCCTGTGGACCATGAAACATTGTGTTAGACGTGGGTCCTGATCCCCCACAGAGAGGGTGCCACTTTAAAATTTCGGGACTCTTTCATATCTCCGGAAAGGCTGAAGCTAGTCTTGAAATTTTGCGTACAGACTACAGAGGTGGGGGCCCTAACGAAAACTATGCAAAATTAGGCCATAGGTGATAGGGTGCGGGGTCACGTGACCTAATTCTGAATTTTGGGAGCCCCTTTCCATCTCCGGAACGGCTGCAGCTAGAGAATTGAAATTTTGCCTGCATGTAGCCGGCAGGGGGCTTTAACAAAAACTATGCACAAGTAGGCCATAAGGATTGGGGCGGGCTCACCGGGCCTACGTCTAAACGGAACGGCTGAAGCTACAGGATTGGCATTAAGTGTGCCTATAGATGTCTGCGGGCCCTAACGAAAACTATGCAACAGTAGGTCATATGCGGGTCCGCGTCTGGGTCACGTGACCTACTTTTAACTTATGCGATGCCCTACATATCTTAGGAATGGCTATATATAGTTATAGAGTCCGACACGTACAGTGTGTGCAGTGCATTCGATGCAACCTTCGCCAAATTACTTTGGCATCTTGTTCTAAAGTAGGCCTATGTGTTAGTCTAGTTTGCATGTTTTGACGCATAACTGTTGGTTAAACGATCATTGGGCAGAACGCAATAACTGTCAGCCACGGATGAAAGCGCCGCAAATGGCAGAACTGTACTTGCAGTCGCCAATCTCATAGCAAATTCTGAATTAGCAAATTCTGAATCAGAATTATTTTAGTAGCTCTATATATATCGCTACGTTTCGAAGATATATTCATGTGACACACGGACTTTCATATTCTATCATCGCCATTATATTCAGGAACAAAGCATGCTATTGTCTGTGCCAGATATGTTTGATTTATTGGCGACAGTTGACTTGAAATAATAGTCCGCCATAGATCGAACATACCACGCATGACAGTAGCAAACATCAGATAGATGTCAGCGACAAAAGTTTCTCAGCAGCTTTAGCAGTAGTCTATGAAAGCATGAATGAGTGAGTAGAGGCTTAGCGTCCCACTCGACACTTTATATGTCATTTCGGGGACGATTTTCTACAGGCCAGATGATCTAACCAACAGCAGAAAAGCACTGAAGGAAGCTGGTTGGCCACTGTGGTAAGCTTCAATCTTACCAGAACCACTGCGTCGTGTTACAGTATGAACTGTAGGCAACCGCCTCTAGGCTAAACACAGCGTAAGGGTCCCAGTGTGACACAAACCCAAAGAAAGAACACCAATAAAGAATGAAAACATCTGCAAAATATCAATTTTATTGAAATCAAAAAAAAACGTATCTTGTTTCAATCTGTTCGCTATTTTCGGTATTAATGCTCATACAGCTTTTCAGCAACATTTGGCATACGTTCATTTTGGTTTACCTTGTGGTTTACCTCGTGCTGCCTCACTGGCAGATCATCCAACCAGTATGGCCTACGAGAAAACCCATCGGGTTGTTCTTGATATATGCTAATCTAGATTTGAATGCGTTGATGCTAGATGCATCCACCGTCCGCCGGTCCAGCAAATTCCATCTGTTAATAACTTTATTTGAAAAGAAATACCTGGTAATATCCCTAGTGCATTGGGTCTTGACCGGTTTGCATGAATGACCCCTTGTACCCTTACTATTTGCATTCAACGTAAAAGGCTCATGCATCGAAACAGGATGGCCCAAAATAAACTGCACATTTCCATTTGCTTGGTGTTAAATTGATATAGCTTTGTGAAATCTCAACCAAATTTTATATTTTTTTTGGCTGAGGGGAGGACACATTGAACATTGCTTGTAAACTGATCAGTACAATTTTGTGTGACTGACACTATTCAGTCGTTTGCGAACATAATTCATGAGCAAATTTCATCTTGAGACAGCGCAGAAAACGGACAATATTATTTCTACAAGGTAGTGTAGAAACGCGCAATAGGCGCTGTGGACAGTATATGCAGTGTTTCGTTGGGAATTTATTCAGGTGTAAGTCTGCCAAAATTATAAAATTCGGTTGAAATTTCACAAAGCTATATCAATTTAACATCAAGCAAATGGAAACGTGCACGTTTTTGGGCCACTTTGTATATATACTAAGCCCCCTGTGCATATTGAAAATCTCGATGAGACCTTGTCTATTACTCCTCTCTTCTGGGGTCCAAAGGTATATATAGGGTATATAACAGACTGTGCATGTATAACGTGATATAGCATGATTTGTACTATACAATGTACAATGTCGGCCTATAGTTTGTAGCCTATAGATATTATTCACACGTTGCTCACACAACCACAACTTTGCGTAAGATAATAATGTTCAAGTGTATCATAGGGTAACCAAACTGCGTGCATGATCAATACGCATGGTGGTGTTTACTTACAAATGCAGCTTGAACAAAAAGTGAAACTGGACCTGTGAACCATAAAATGAAATGTAATATAGGCCTAACGGATATTTACACAGAAGATCCCATAACTATCGGACGACATCGGTTCGTTTTTTGTGGGCCTACTTCTGTCTGCGTGAAATCATCGGTAATAATTCGGAGACATCAATGCGTTCTTTCGGTATTCTAAGGAGTAAAGCGTGTTTTATTTTGTTATTTTTCGAGTTGAAATTATGTTTTGGCTATTAAGCATCACTTGAGATACTGACCAAAGGTTAGCAGTCACCGGAAAATGCGTATAACGCATATGGCGCGCGATTTGATACTCGCGACTTGCAAGGACGTCTGCTGCATAGACTGCCATGGTGCTGGTGCATTCACGTGTTCGTCCCTCCGTCAGTCCGACTATCATCACTTTGTTTACGTTTGGCTTGCCAGCTGCCGTTATACCGCGGTGCAGAATTGTGCCACCTAGCGAATGCCGTTAAAACGCATACTACCATTCTACCAGTACCGGTACGACACATCACATGCCTAATGGTTTCACACTGACACATACACAAGATACTGGACATAGTAATATGTCGTAACAAAGTTACGATCGTTCTCGTCACGGTCACCGGATATTTGCCCCCCCCTAGATCAATCGCCCCACGTACATCTGCTGTCATACCAGAACTGGCAAGTCATGGTTTGGGTCAGGGTTAGATGCAGCAACGAACTTTGTCGTGAAAGGGGGCGGATGTCCACGGAACGTTTGTCCTAGGGGGGAAATGACTGGGAAGGGGGCGATTGTCCTGGATTCGTCGTCTCTTCGTCCAGTCGTCGTTGTATCAGTCATCGAGTTACTTTAACTCGCTGACATCAAGGACGACAGATCCGCCGCCATCACGATGACCACGATGATGACGATGATGATGACGTACGTCGACGACAACGAATGACGACGACCACGAGCGAAGACGATGAAGACAACGTGCGACGACGACGACGTATACGACGACGACAACAACATTGATGACGATGACAACGACGACGGCGGCGGCGACAACGACGACGTACGACGACGACGATGACGTGCGACAACAACGTACGATGATGACAACAACGAATACAACAACGACGACGGCGGTGACGACAACGTCATACAACGACGACGAATGACGACGACGATGAAGAAAACGTGCGACGACGACGACAATGACGTTGTTAATGACGATACCGATGACCACGATGATGACCGTCAGCCCCCAGTGACGTTTCTTGCTGCTGTTGTTTGCGTCTCTTTCTCTCTTCAATTCTCTCCTTGATCAACTGACTCTGACGCTCCATGTCTTTCAGTTTCCTACATACAAATATTTATGCCAGAAACACCGCAACACTTAACGGTTAGACCTACGACTACGAGTTAACTAGACAGTTCAAAAAGTTAAGTCTTTCCCAAGCCACATGGACCCACCGGGCGGTGCTAATCTCCTCATCAAACTGTCACGCGCTGCGACACCCACGAATACTAACGCATCGCATGGTGATGTGTCCGTTTACCTCCTAGCTCTGAATGCATTGGGCTACCATGCAGATTACTGTTTGGTGACAGTGGCACATAAGTGCTATTTATATGGCCATGGTTACTACGAAGCGGTGGCCCCTGCCATCGTGGGTGTCGAACCTATGAGGCTGCGACCTACTGCTCAGAAGTCCCTCGTCCTATACCGCTAGTGTCACCACGCCACTCAGTTAATTAGTTACGATCATAATTACTATAGAGAAAAGATAAGACGTTCTGCTGACGTTCAAAGAACGGTGTCTTTGGCTTGCCGAATTTCCTCGATAATGCAAAAGTAGCCGAACCCCGGTGCTTCTGCAGCAAACTTAAAGAAAACGTTTTAACCAACAACTTAACGATTTGCTACAATTTACTCTTTGATGCGAGAAATACTGGACACATTGCCGTCCGTAATTACGTTATGGGTGCCAACTGGCAAACTTCAGCGTCGTCTCCACATGCACTGAGCGGCGCGCGCGATACGATGCGTGGCGATGAAAGTACTCGCTGGAACAACCTGTGACTCGCTGGTACTCGCCGCGCATCGCAACGCGCAGCGCAACGCATGTGGAAACGACGCTTTAGTCTATCACTGCATGCTATACAGGAGCTGATTCTTACAGTTCTTGTAGCGCATTGGCTTCGTGACACAACGCGTCAGCTTCATGCTGTTCGCGATCATGTTGAGCCTTCTTCTTCTCTTGTCTGTCTCTCAGCTTGTTTGTCTGTCGCATGCGAATCTCTTCCACTCTCGTCTGTGCTCCACTCATCCGATTCATTATCAGTTGTTTCTCCTGTCACGCATCCATGTATTCGCATCCACAACCGTAGTCTGCGAATTTTAAAAGGTAAAGGGTGAGGGAGGCGTTTGTCTCAGGGGTTTATCCCGGAGTGACTTTGTTCGAGGCATCCTCATATCCGTACCCCCCCCCCGCCAAACGCCCCTTCAACACTTGATATAGCGATAGCGCCTCTTCATAAAAGAACCTAATCGCAGAAGCGCTCATATATCGCACGCGTTGTAAGGGATTTCACTGTTTTACCTGCACACTCATGCGTTTGTTTATGAACGAAATGACAGTGAATTACAATAACCAAATTTGAAGTGAACAATCGTTGTTTCGACTACTGATAATCAAGTACAAACAAATACGGCGAAGTTCACGAATGGGAGAATATCGACAGAGCAGTTAGTTCTGTCAGCAAAAGTGAAGTGTTCAGCGAAGACAAAACCAAGATTGAGAGCACAGCAAGACTCATAGACAAGAGGGCGGACGGCTTAGACAACCCCCCCCCATCACACCAGTCTTGAAAATTTCCATCTTCATGGGGTTTTGGACCTGATTACCTGACCAGAGCTCTGACCTTGGACTCATGTAAGCAGTCGCAAACGGCGAAGACTCCCATTACTGCCCCCGAGTTCATAATTTTATCCCCACGATTCTCTCCCAACTTTTCGTCTGTCTATAGGCCTACAGTCCTGTAGAGTAGGTGATATAGGATAAGAAGATAAGAACTTTACTGAAACTTTGACAAAACGCGAAGCCAACAATACGTACATAATATTATACACTCAGCACTAAAAACCTAAAAAAAATAAGCTGAGTCACTAAGACCACATTCACTATAGCAAATGTTTTTGTATATAGTATGACAGTTTTTGACCTCTTCGTAGTCATCGTCGTCGTCGATTGTCACTACATGTACAGTCCTGGGTGTTGCCGCTGAAGTGGAACGACTAGAGACCGGGGGTGAAGGTGTCCTGGCCATTGCAGACGGTCGCTCGGCCTGCGCGCGACGGCGTTCAGACTCGAACGTGACGGAATCCATCGATGAGCTGACGATCCTGGGCAGGGTCGAGGACCCAGGGCGGCCTGTGACCGCAGTACTGGGTCGCGTCGATGCTGTTATCGGTCGACGCGCAGCGGCAGTCGTCGGTCGTGACGTCTGTCTGTCCGTCTCGTCCGCCGCCGTAGCCTGCTGTCGTTCTTTCCTGGCACTCAGCACTCGCTGGTGACGTGCTGCAACGATGCCGCTGCGACACGTCTGAGGACGAGGTTCAGGATTACGTCTACGAGTCGCCGAACTCAGCCGAGTTTTATCTATACGTAACGTGCAGATCACCAAGGGGTCGTCAGCAGAGCTGAACCTATAAACGCCGACGAATGTTTTTGGGGTCCGCCCACCACTTCTGATCCCCCGTCACCCAAGAGGATTGGCGTCATGGTCTACAAAAATGACAAGATCCACGTCTTTATATCCCCTTTTACTCTACCCTCACCCCCAAAATAGAACAAGCATCACCCCCCCCCCTTTGTCAATCAGCTCTCGTAGTTACCAATTCTTATTTCCTAGCTATTGTTGTTTGGGATAAAAATAAAACTGACAAAATGAATTAACAATACTCGTAATTACTGTTTAGTGTTTATTATACTTAGTCAACTCAGCCTTCCATCCCTCTGGGGTCGGCAAATGGGGACTAGCTTCGGCTGGGCTGGGAAGTAAACAGACATATTACGCGATGCACTAGCCCCGTGTCCGTGGTTTCGCGGTTTAAGCTGGTACCTGGCTGAGGGCTACCGAAACAGAGATCATCGCCGCCCAGTAGGACCATAAAGCACTACAGTAATTGCGAGGGTTCGGACACTAGGACCATCACAGGGAGATCGGCGCCTATAAAGAAGGGAACACCTACTAATCTTGTCAGCGGTGAGTGAGAGCACTTGCTGTTCATCGTGCAGTTCGTCGACTGTCAGAGCCAGTGAGCGCCGCGCGTCACCTATGATACTCATCATTGAGTTGTGTTCTTGCTCGTAGACCTCAGTCATCATGCGCTGAAACGAACTCTGTACATCACCAGTTACACGTCATGTCACCCATGTCCTCTCGTGAAATTAAGTAACTAAATATGAAAGTAACTTTTATAAGTAATCCTTTCATTTCCTCTCAAACAAACGCCATGTCTGCCTACAGTGGAACTGGAACGCCACCAAGGCTGCAGACACAACATCCCCGGAAACGTGAACCAAAGAGAACAGCACAAATACTGAACTTCTACTGTGAGTATTTTGTGTTCTTTCGTCTTCATTTCATCTTTATGTTCATTCGTGGCGCAAGCCTCAAGCTCGTCCGTCCGTGTAGATTGGCTACTGTTCAGGTGACATCAAAGGCTAGATGTTATGTTTCTCGGCTGTCAGAGAAGCTACTTATGTGTCTGCTATGTACATCTGCTAGACGAGGCCGAGCATATATTCATCATACTTTTCAATGAGACGGCGTCGCCACACAGAAGTCGACACCAGGCAGTTCTGCATGTAGTTCTAGAAGGCCTATAGACCCTATAGTACCAGTAGACGCTGTGCTGTCTGCTGACTGGCGTCTTGTATCTGTAGCATGCAACTTTCTAGAGCTTTCCATTTTTGTAATGACAACCGGGAAGGCAGACTGAGACAGACAGACGGCTGTTGCTTTGGCTGGCAATATGTTTGTCTGCACTCACTATGCGTTACTCTGCAGCGCGCCATAGAACAGAATGGATTCGCCGTTTCGTCCGTCTGGCGCCAGCCATTGTTTACACCAAGTGACGGACGGGTGAACGAACGGGTGGGCAAACACACGAATTAACTCTGAGTATTGCTGTCTGTACCGAAGTACTGCCAGCACTAGCTGACACAGACACTGACCTGCAGGTCTTTGGGCAGCTGGTTGACTTTCTCTGAGAGCGATGCTTCGGCCATGTGCCGGTCTCTGCTGCTGCCTGGACGTCGCAACTCCATTACGTGTGTGTAGATCTCTCTAGTATCAGGCTGTAATGGTGCACTGATTCACAGTTTTTGTGTGATATATTCGGCGTAAAAACGCGGTAAGCTGTTCTTATTTTCTCGCTTGATTGAAATTCACGCTAATTTTCGTTTCTTTCAGATAATAAACGCTCTGTTTGAATGTCTGCGAATCAACACGATTTAACTCTGCAACAAACTTCGGCATCAACGTTCACCGTTGCTGATATCAATGTGCTCTGGCGATGAAGCCTACAGTAGCTGTTGAAATGTCATGTCGCTGGTATGATACGACGTGTCACGTCGGTCGCCGGCCGACTGTGACGTAACTAGCACTTGCACGCTGTTTAGGGCTGCTCCAGGTACTCGATCTGCTCGAGCTAAATTACAAAAGCTCGATAATTTAAAAAAAATCATATTTCTATAGTTTGACTCAATTCATATCGTTTGTAGCTCATTAAGCCACTGGAAACCTTATAACAGGTTGCTCAGTCGTTGGCTACAGCTCACTGAAATTGTCATATAGAATCGTTTGGCCTACTTATGCGGTTATGCCAGCTGAACGTTACTGCCCATGGGCGGTTTGTTGTTTTACAAACGTGTTTGGGACCACACTATAGAGTAAATGTCGACTTCTGGTATCAGTCAAGTACAAGTACTCGAGCAGTAAAATTACTGTATCCGCCCAGCCCTAGCGCTTCTGCTGCTGCTGCTGCTGCTGCGCTAACGCTAATGTTGACGATGTCAACTAGTGGTTGACTGCATGGCATACTGTGCCGTATTGATCGACGATGTCACGCGTCACTCGCGCTCGTCACGCTTCAATGCGCACTGTCAGCTGTCTCAAAGGTAGTCCACACACCTGTAGTGCTTACTTGCTTGTGCTCGGTTCACTCTATTCCGTTTCACAAGTGATGTGAAACCTGTACCGCATTAGCGCAGCTGACAGAGATCTGTATCCATGCATTCAGAGAATTCAGACTCGAATTATTAGCATTTTATGTATTCGATGCTATGCTCCAGACGATAGAACTGCAATAGCAGCCTTGTTATATTTATACGTACAACATGGTTTTTTTTTATTCTTTTAACTCCCCTGTGTAGGCCCGACTGCCCGAGTCTTACAGCAGCCTCTTCTTGTTGCTGCAAAGCCGCATTTTCCTTCCTATGGTCACAGATGGCTTTATCCTCCAAGCGAACTCGGCAAAGGTCTGGCAGACTCTGGAAATAGGCCTATTTCTAAACTCCGATACGCGGAATTCGGGGTGCAGGGTGCTAGTTATTTTATACGGTTAATTTTGGGGGCAAAATGTATTAAATAACATATCGCTGCTAACCTGACCATCCGACGTCTGTGGCCTGTCCCCGCTTCCGTCATACTGTTTATTGTTTAGTCTCACTGTAACTCTGTAGGCCCTAACTATTGTAAAGTGCCCCTGTAGCGTTCGCGCGATAGCGTCACTGTAATCTTTGCATTTGTAATAATAATAATAATAATAATAATAAAAAATAATAATAATAATAATATCGCACTGTTGAATGCCCATAACCATGAAACGAAGAAAGTGATATCACGAACTGAAAGTGCAGTGTAGTCGCTGCCAATGCTACAGGATGGTATTCGTCGGCCCATCGGCTACTGCGACAAACACAGCACTTGGCAAACTGAACTTCGTAATCGCCTGAGCCATGATTTGAGTGCTGATTTGCGACTTTACTCGAAGTCGCTGCGAATCGTCTGGGCAGGAGCAAAAACGTCCTTGTCGCTAGCGCATCTGACTATATTTATTTTCGCGCTATACATAATAAAATGCACTCATTGTCAAGACTAACAGGAAGACCACGTACAACATGGCAGGACAACATCAAGACGTGGACAGTGCTATCGATGATGGAAGCTGTAAGGGCAAGTACGGAGGACCGTTCGCAATGGAAGATCGTCCACGATGCAGCCAAACCTCGTACCGCCAAGAAAGGTTTAAGAACAAGAGAACAGAACATACCACTCAAGTAAAGTCACTAATAAAAATAGCAGGGTAAATGTGAAATTAGTAGACCGTTATGAGCAGGCGGGCCGTGCTCCGCAGTCCTAGCTATCAACCATGAGACATGGACTAACATCGACTAAGGCAATGTGTACATGTATACGGCGTGTCACCCAGACGACAGCTGTGCCTGTGTAGTGTGTACTTACGCATTGTCAAGTTCTCATCGCAACTGATTAACTATTCACTAAGCTTAGGACTAGCTTTACTTCTCCACAGATCGAAGCTGGCTGATGCAGCCACCGCAGACTAGACACACGGTTGTGTCCGCCGGGGACACATGCACAGGGGTATCGATTCTACATGTATACAGCACGGGCCCCCTCGGGTCTGGCTCCCAATAGTTTGGGTTTGAGGAAAACAGATGGCTCCCCTAATATTTTGACCGATTGTTTCCTTGCTTGTTACGGCTTTGATTAATGTTTGACTTTGAACTGTTGAACTGCAAGCAAAGGCATCTATCTCCCCTACTTAGTGTACGCAATCCCCTCCCCTTCCCCCTTTTCTCCCTTTTCCCATTGTACTACAATGACGTCAGTAGACCTACCGGCGCTGTTGCTAAGACTCGGTTAACAGTTCACATCACCTGTGCTCGTCAATAATGGCTGGGACTTATTACTGATCCTCCCGCTGACGTTGAAGAGTACTTCACGTGCTACAACGACGTACTACGTTCACTGCTCGACAAACCTGTTAAATCGACCTGTTAAATGGGTCGTTGTTCGCCGTCGCCCGCTGTCACCGTGGTTTGACGGTGAATGCCATGAAACGAAGCGAGCTACCAGACGACTCGAGAGGAGGTACAGGACTACGCACTCTCCAACTGACTTCAGCGCTTGGCATGGGCAGTTAGAAAGTCAGCGCTCACTATTCCAGACCAAATACGCCGAGTACTGGAGATCAGCTATCTCAGAATGTACATGTAGATATGACGCCCGAGCACTTTGGTCGAGGGTCAACAGCTTGCTATCGCCGCCTGCAGACTCAACCACCCCCGCTTCAACTCACACGGTGCACGACTTTGTTACATTTTTCGGGCGTAA
>Ga0126335_1001743_pt1 | contig 12498 bp, 8 predicted proteins | sample OlaspJWI45metaG_FD_108409 | JGI IMG/M metagenome (GOLD analysis project Ga0126335, IMG submission 108409) | Marine gutless worms symbiont microbial communities from Oahu, Hawaii - Olavius sp. 1 OAHU.JWI-45 metaG | ecosystem: Host-associated > Annelida > Digestive system > Unclassified | place...
TATGTGTAGTTCGTAATTGAGAGGTTTTGTATCTGTATATTTAAGCTGCTGGGCCCAGCATGTAGCCACAGGTTTCTCTGAGACCTTTTTCCACCTGTGTGGGCATTTTCCAACTAGCCCTAGCCACATATTATACTACACTCCTACCTAGCTAGGCAGTGCAGCATAGCGGGCATCAGGCTGGTGGCCCACGCAGTGAGGTATCTCCATCTGTTATCCTGCAGCCAGCACCCATTACAAGCTCAAGCACCATTAAACCTGAGTGTAATGGCTCGTCACAGTTTCATGAGGACACAGGCGGACCCTCTGTACCTGTCTGAGAATTTAATCTCACAGCATGCCCGTTGAGCCTAGACTACATGAAAACCACTCTCCCTGGCTGGGACTGAACTCCTGCCCAGTGTGTGGCCAGGCTAGCAGGTACTGTGGCTCAGTCAGTGTATTTCTGCATTAAACCTTTATGCCACTGGGACCAGCCTTGCATTTGTACCATTAGCGGTGATATTATATTATTCAGATTTATCATCATCTTTTAATAATATGGCAAAGGTCAGTGTCAGTTATGTGAGTCCCATTGTCCTGCTCTTGTCTTGTTCACACGTTGTCTGCTAATATTTTTAACAGAGCTGTCAAGGCATTATGTTTTTTTAATCGCATTAACACTTCTGTTAGTTTTTTAACGACACGTTAACGCAAAGCTTGCAGTAATAATTTTTCGTAGTTTTTTGTCAGTGCATTAATTCTTTAACGGCATCAACTTTTTAAAATCGCAATTAATTCTTTAGCGCGTTAATGCATTCCTTAACACGTTATGCGTTAATTTAACAGCTCTAATTTTTGACACTGACGTCATGAACAAAGGATGGTCTACTGCTCACGCTGGCAGTACGATTTCGTAACTACATTCACTAGACCTCTGCTCAGTGGCTTTGTTTGGAGTGACCCCCTAAACTCCAGACATCATGACGTCGGTAGTGCTACCATACACTGCACTGCCACACAGACATCACGGGTTCAATCCCGGGTCGGGGTAGAGTTTTATTTGAAAGAAAGTTTCACTTCAGATTCTCCAGCCCAATCAACTGTGACGAGTAGACCAGGTTTCTGCTTGGTCGAAGGTAAGATGACAAGGGAGAGAATTGGCCACCACCCTCAAATGCAGAGACCAAGAAGTTGGATGTTGCTAAGGCTTACCGTCCCAATGGGTACCGAGCTATGAGACTGTGTTTACCTTCACATAAAAAAGACTTTCCACAGCAATGTGTCAGCTCATTACCAAGGTTTAGAAGCCTCAGCCTGGTCTGTCTGTAGCTTGTCGCCTCCATCTACCTCCATAGTGCAGTAGACCACCTTGTTTCCAGGCAACGACTTGAGACCTTTAACTTCCATCACCGTCAGCTGCTCAGACAAACAAGGTGCCAAAATAATTTAGCAAAAGCCACATCTTATCCCCCCTTCCCCTCTCCACGGGGGATCAAGACCACATAAAAAACTGTTCTTTGGGCCCTCAAAAGTCTTCAGCCCAAACAGAACCTTGATCCGTTCAGCCGTTTTGCAAACTTCAGCCACGTGAAGCGACGTGACAGACAGACGCCAAGATCACTGATTCCGACAGTCTGTATCTCGTGCATTTGATGTGACCTACAAGTGTCTTTTAATCCTGTCTTTAGGAAAACTCCTAAATTATATATAAAACTAAATCTAATGAAACCGAAGCCAATAACATCCATTTATGAAGCAAACAAGCAGACCTATTTACAGCACACAAGACAAACAATGCACAAAGTAAAGAGATAAGAAATGTTGTTTCAGTTAAGCTTTAATAAATTAGCCAGTTGCCCATCAAGAAAACAGGAGAGGAAAAAATGAACTCAACAAGTTATTTAGTACTGACCTCAACAGCAAATGTAAGGACGACATCAGCTTTGGTCAATGTGTGCTCAGACTCATCGGACATGTCCACTTTTGCCACTCCACCAGGCCTCGACAAATAAGTAAGCAAATAATTAGTACATTTATAATGCGCTTTGACAGCAAGTAGTCACTAAGCCACTTGCAGTCATCAGCTAAACTAGCACAGCTAAACTGGTACAGTTTCAGTAACAGGCAGAACTAAATAAGTGTTAGGTCAGAGTTACATGAATGAGATGCTAAGTTGTTCCACAAATGTGGACCAGCAGTGGTAAGGGCATTTGTCCAAAGGTTTTTCCAGGGGTTCACCTCACCCATAGGGGCATTTTGTCCCCCAGTGGGTTTATCCGGGAGTTTGCCAGGAGTTTTATGGGAACTGTCCAGAAGGGCAGGGGTTCTGTTCAGGAGTTTGTCCGTGGTCACTGCGGTAGGTCCAGCGGTAGTCTAAAAACAATACAGACACACTGCATAGTGCCTCTTTCACCTACACAGCAGAGTGGAGGCAAAAAAATTATTAATAGTACATTTGCATTTTGTATTTGTTTTTATTCTAGTTCATGTTGAAGTAAATTTTCTGTGTGCATTTTTCTCCGTGATCCAGCCAGGCGGCTGCCAAAGTTCAACAATGTTATTATTAGGCTGCATCGAATGCATGAGATGCAGACTATACTTACTAATGCTCGCGGTGTCTGTCTGTTTGTCAGTCTGTCACAAATGCACCGAATAACCCCAGCGCGGCTTCACTGTCGGCGGCGATGCACACAGTACCATGTGCGCGGCATCATTCGGTACAGCCTTCACCAAATGCCTTTGGCCTCTTGTTATTATTAAGTACAGTAAGACGAAAACAAGCTGTACATAGTTAAATGTACATAGATATACAGTGTGACTGGAAAAAAGCAAACCACTATATACATTCTCATAACTCCGAGAAAAAATGTTGGATTTTAACCAAATTCTGCACCAACAATGCAATATCCAATTGCAAACAAATCACCAAATTTCAGTGAAATCTGTTAATGTCTGCATAAGTTACAGCACGTTTAGCGAGGTCAGTCACCCAAATACCCAAAGTGTCCACTATTAGCAATGTTACAGGCATGTGACTCAAGATGTCGAACAAATTTAATGTCTGCATTCAAAAGTTCAAATGTCCTGCACATGCTCAAATGCAGGCTCAAAGACGTGAACATCACTGTATCATCGACAATCATCTGGTTGAAATGTTCCCACTCTGCAATCAGATGCGGCTTTGGTTGGGTGACATCATGAATCCAACTGTGGTGCACATGCTCCGGCAGTCAACAGTCCTGACATCAGTCATGCAGAAATATGACTGATGTCAAAACTGTTGGCTGCCAGACAGTTGGAGCGATGAAGTCTGGTGTTTCATGGGTTAACAGTTGCACAGTCTTGCATGCCATATGGGCAAGAGTGTTGTCCTGTCAGCAAACGTCACTTCACGACCAGTGACTGCACTAATTAATGTAATGGAAACTGAGATATTTTGTGATCGATATTAAAAAATTAATAATTTCATTGTTAAAGAATACTTTCTAAAGAAATTATGCAGTTCTTTCAAAGATATATTCAGAATCTAGTGCACATAATTTTGTCATGACGCACTGAGATTTGACATTTCTATCCAATATTGTCTGTGGTTTACTTTTCCCAGACACAGTGCAGTGTCTAGACAATATTACTTGCTGTATCGTTTGAACTTGTTGAGCGAGTACTTGGAGTCACCACTGCCGCCCTTGGTCACAGGAACACTCTCGAGGTTTGCCATGAGAAGACTCACTGTAGACTTGAGTTCTTCTATGTACGAACTCTCCATCTCCTTCACCACGAACGTCGGACACGCTACATACTTCTGTCATGACACAAACACGTCGGCAAAGTAATTCGGTGAAGGCCGCATCACATGTGTTGGAACAAGCGAATTAATATACAGTACAATGGGTGACATTTCTACCACTCGCATTCCCCAGGCCGTACAGCATCGCGAGCCCCATCTAGTACAATGACCTCTAGGCCCCAAGTCTCCACTCCAAACATTCAGCCGTGTTTGCACAGCAAAACTGCATGAAACTGTGTGACAGACAGACTGACAGACGGCCACAAGAACATCAACTTCAATGGTCTGCATCTCATGCATTCAATGCAGCCTAACAATGGGCAGTTTAGTATGCAACCTACAACAGAAAATGGACCACAAGGCATTACAGCTGACAATTCATAATAACTAACGTAGACAATATTGATGAACAACTGTTCCGTAAACTTCTGTACAATCCAGATCATGTTCCACATCGTCTCCTCCCACCTGTCTCAACGTCTTCTCGGAATTACTCACTTAGACTGAGAGCTCATGACAGGCAGCTCCCTGATCGTTCGTCACGCCTCATGAACAATAATCTTGTTATACAAACGTTGTACTGCAACGTCAATTGATGTTTTTATACTGTATAACTGTATTCTGTCAGTTTAAATGAATGAACAGTTTACTCTATTCTATTCTAGCAAGCCATCGATGCGTATGCCTCCACCTGCACCCAGGGGGTTTCCCTGGAGGTTTACACGAGAGGGGAGATTTGCCTGAGGGGATTACCCCTGGGGCATCTGTCCTAGGGGTTTTACCCAGGGGTTTATCTGGGGGTTCTGTTTGAGGGGAGTTTGTGGTGAGAGTAGCGGCAAGCCAACCCTGATGCGTGATCACAGATGCACAAATGTACAGACTGCAGACAAACTGACAGACACACACTACGAGAACATTGGTTGTAATAGTCTGCATCTCATGCACTCAACGCGGCCTAACATACACGGGTTGTCCGCCTTTGATTAAAAGTCAAGCTTTTGTTACCTGCAGCATGTCGTCTGAAGCCTGTAGCCTGGCGTCAAGTTCTCGCCTAACCTGAGCAGCCTGCTCGTCTGCATTGTCCAACTACAATCATATACACGCAGCACAGCTAAATAAGTAAGTAATTCAGTAAAAGTAAGTAGAGCTTTATGGCCCACTCGACTCAAGCAGCCCATGGGCAGTAATGCTCAGCTGGCCGGTAACACCAGGCAGCGAACGTCAATAAAGCGAGTTGGCGTAATATTTTTGTAAGTTATATAAGCTATATAAATTCTGATTAAAAATTTATGAGAAGGGAAAAGTAGGTCAAAGTGTCTCAGTTTTCGATACGTCATCAGAGTTCATCACTTAGTCTCTGCGTAGAAGACTACAAGTCTCTATGTCCAGCACACCCTGGTCAACAGACAGACACACACAGAGAGAGAGAGACACTGGCTAGCTACAGTGAGTTGTGCTATAATAGACCACTTTAAAACATATAAAACCAAGCCAGAATTGACCACACAAAACAGAACAGAAACAAATGTGGAACTAGGGGCAGCATTACAGACTGCTACGTCTTATTTTCTGAATGAGAGTCCGGTGTGTGAGGGGAAGGGAAGGGACTGGGGCATGTCTGGGTGTGACGTGGTGGCACCCTTGGCGGTCATTTTGCATATACCTCATTTGTCCGCTGTGACCCTGGTGTGCAAATGTGTGTCTGGAGAGCACAGAAGGCGTTAAATGGTCAAATTACCTCACATGTCTCCCCCACCCCACAACACCTCCCTGCCTATAACAAATCCGCTAAGAGAAAACAAAAACCTTAATCCTATATCACAGCTGTTATTGCGCATGTGTCGAAGTCCATTAAGCTGTAGCCACTTGTGCCAGGGCCGGCTTTTAGTTTTTCATATATGAACTTAGAGCAAGTGTTTCATTTTCTCATTAGCTGCATGCACGCTGCGAGCAGGTATTGTTTTTGCCGACGTCTGCGTGTCTGTCCGCATAAAATCTCGAAAACCACCAAACAAAAATTGATATAACTTGGTAAGAATATGCCCCATGATGAACGCCAGAAGTTGTTGGAAGCTGGTGACATTTGACCTTGACCTTTGACCTTGAGAACTATTTTCGTATTTTTCCTGCTCAGGCTATACCATTCGAATGGCTTTATCTAGCAACTTCATTTTTGGTGTGGTGACACATCTTCAGAATATCTAAGTCAAGGTTCAGTTTCTAGGTCATGAGTCCAAGGTCAAGGTCACAGCAGCACAAAAAGATATAGCGTGCAACCCAGAAAATACTGATCGGAAACTGCTGGGGCTGGATCAGAGTATTGGTTACGATAACGCTCAAATTAATTTGGATATTTTGACATTTTGACCTTCATCTTTGACCTTGAAACATATTTTCATATATTTTCCAGTTCAAGCTCTAAGTTTTGGTTTTACGAATTTTAAAACTACGCATTAGGTTGCGAATTCTCGACCTACGGCTACGGACATGCTACTGCTAAACTACATTATCCAGCACCACACTACGCTAGTATACACCAACAATACTAGCATGGCAGGCCTACATTCATAGGGAGTTTACACAGGGGGGGGGGGATTCTGCCCCTACCTCACGGTCCGGTCTATATACGTGCACATATCTCGACTAGCGGAAGCCACATTGGTGATTAACACGGTAAATCCCACGTGCATATACATATACCGGCAGTATTGGATATTGCTATATAGAGCGTAGTGTGCACCAGTGACCACTAGCATGGTATCACCATAATACTGCTGACGGGACCGGGTTGCAGCGATGTGCCTGATACCGACATCAACAAGTACGGCGGTAAATATTACACTTTAAACCCGCACTGCTCTACCGAATGCGTCAAGAGATCTATGTAATAGCTTTAGTAAACATCCGAAATTATAGCGATCTTAAGGCAGCTCGTGTTGCTTACAGCGCTATATAGTTGTCTACTTTACTTACTTAATACTTATTTACTTACTTACTTAATTAATTATTTAATCACTTGAGTAAATACTGTCATTTCATCAGAAGCGACATCACAGCTCTGAAAGTGTGCGTAAATGTACAGAACAAGTAACTGACCTTATTTTTCGTTACACATTGTTGAAGACATGTCAAACAAGACCCCCACATAAATCTATTTTGCTGTCGGCACAAAAACCGCCATCAAATGGCAAAATACGGTTTTCTGCTGCTCGCCCAGCTCTACTGTCTAGCCTATAGTTCAGACTGACCGTCGACTGGCAATCGTTGCCAACAAACAGCGATTATTGCATATGGAGTGTGGAACGCCCTTTAACACATGACTGGCAGTATGTGGATGTAACATGCAACACGATTAAAACGCATGGAAAATCGTCCTGAAGCATGCTGTTTGATGCCGTAACCCTCAACTTGAGCCAATGAGTCCATGACCTTAAAACTCAAATGTGATATAGGTGTCAAACTTGGCTCGCAGTTCCGACAGAAATGGCAGACCCTTTCGTTTAAACCATTTAATCGGCAGTGGCCCGCGAGACATGTGAACATTTCTAATTTCTGCTGTACAGAACTGCCTGTGAGAACAGAATTCTACTGAGTGACATCTACGGTTGAAATCTGCCGCTGATAAACAAACATATATATATACTGTACACAGACCGCGACAGAGAGGCTGAGAATAACGACTGCTGCTTGGGCTGGCAGTGTGCTATGCCCTGCAGCGCGCCATAGAAGTCAGCCTGCGGACGTCCAGACAGACGAATTAACACCCTGAGTTGCTGTCTAACTAAACTAATGCCAGAATATCGGCTGCTTAGCAGAGCGACCAGCGAACAAGTTCTGTTAATCTCGCATCTAATCCAACAGACGATCATAACAGCTGTGGCGTGTTAGAGGGAAAGGAAGAGACGGGAAGGAAAGAGGCGGCCACAATAACACGACAGCATCCAGTCAGTGCCTTCTCGGTCACGGCTATCAATTTCGTCACACGCACACAATACATTTCAGCAAAAGCGTACACGGTATAGTACATTATGTGGCGCAAGGAGCAGGTGCTCCGCTTGTTGGCTACCCAACACAAAGAACAATTAAAACAAAGTCTGGACGGTGTTCCAAAAAAACTACGTGCACATGTCGTAACCGCTACACACAGAAACTCGCAATCTCGCACTACTGACCAACCCTAATCACAAACCGAAAACTAGGTCACTCTGAGCTAGCTGAGCGTCACTGCCCAAGGCCGGCTTGTCTACAGCGCTGAGTGCTACAGATGGCGATGTGGAAACGAAATGGACAGCACGCAAACAGTGACACCTGCTACGTGTAATTGACATCAACACACGACTGACCGATGCCCGCCGTCACTGCCAGACAATACTGACAAACAGCACGACGTGATCAGTCCATTATTACCAGCAGTGTCGACAGTGTTAACACGCTAACATGGCCGGCCGGCGCCTCGCAGTTCAACACAACATTATCTTTTCATCAAAACTGAAATGTGTCTGTATTTTTCATCGTCTTACGCTGCATCGAATGCATGGTTTGCAGACTATTGTTACCGACGTGCGCGGTGTCTGTCTGTCAGTCTGTCTGTTACGCGGCTCAACTCGGCTTCACTGTGCGGGGGTCAATCGGTACAGACTTTGCCAAATCACTTTGGCCTCTCGTTATCTTTTATATATTCAGCTATTCAGCCACACGGCTGCAAGAGTGACAACAAAATCCTGTATCTTAGGCCTATATCTTGAATGTGGATCACCCCCATTATAATTCTAACTCTCTTTTTACTGCCGTGACCTTCACATGACCCCATGACCTTGATATGCGAACTTAAGGTGTAGTTTTGCAAAGTGCATCCGTATTCTGAAAATGAACTTTCTAGGTGAGGGATCTTGTCAGTTATCACGTGACAGAAAAACGTAACAGATTCCCACAAAAGTATGCCGCTACATGCGTACGCAACTACGTATGCATCTGAAACAAAACGCGCTCAGCTATAGCCGAGATAGCGCGCGTCTTCTTGGTCAATCCCGATCACGGCATGGTCGAAAACCCCATCCTAGATGCACGATTTAGCGCCTCTGTAGTTACGACCTTATGGCGCTATACAAATCTGTTTATTATTATTATTATTATTATCACACTCGGTACCACAACAATCCTCAAGCATCGACAAACTGTGTGGTATAAATCATATCTCGATGTCTTTGAACAGTTTAGGCGTGGATCACTCACTAGTGCGACGGACGGACGGACGGACGGACGGAATTGCGATAGCAATAGCGGCGTTGACACGTTAGACGCGCGCCAAAAAACCTACTATGGCTAAGACAAACGCAAAACTACAAAAGGCTGTTTCATAGTCGCTTTTACGACACCAGCCATGAAATGGATCTGGTCTATTGCTACAACTGGACAGGGCAGACACTGAACTGACTGTGACTTTCATTACGACGTCTGACCGACCGCAGTTTTACTGCCTTGCTCATTGCTACACAGCAACTGCAGGCGTCAAACAATTGCTTCCATCGTAGCACAACATGCCCAGATATAGAGCAACGCAGATATTACTTTCCATCACTCGTAAATCTTAACAACCTTCATGCAGACATGCATGCATCACCAAGATCAGAACAAGCAACAAGTGGCCACAGAAATTTAGCGACGGCCGCATCGAAAGTGGCGCCATCTGGCGAATGTGAATGAGTCGGAACAGCCGTGTGTATTTAATTACAAAACAACATTGCCCCACTCCCCCTTCTCCCTGCCCTAGGGGGATCGGGACCCCATCAAACAGGGTGTTCCTTGCGCCACAAGAGTCTCCGTCTCACACAAGACGTCGATCCGTTCAGCCGTTTCTGGATAGCGCAGTCGCGTAACCGACTGACAAACACACCACGCTACGGGATCATCGATCGCAATAGGCCGCATCTCATGCATTCGATGCGGCCTAAAAACTGGCACCAAAACAATTTGCAGGTGAAAGCACAAATTATGGTCCCCAGTTTTCTGAAGGGTGTCCACAGTCCACTTGCAAATGCTCCTACACGGATCATGGCACGTTGCACTAGGCAGCTAATGTATTCAGTTCAAAGTTCAAGGTCAATGTCAAGGTCAAACTGTTACACTGAGGCTTAGCCTACATGAAGCTTTAAACATAGTTTAACTCGGCAATCACGTACGTACAGACAGCAGCAAGCGACTGCACCACCACAGACCACCCCAGACTGGACTCAGACTGACTGAACATCAACTATTCAACAGAAACTAGGTGCTCTGCGTGCTCTGATTACAGGTATGAGCGATCAGTTTCATTCAAGTCTCTCAGAACAGGCGCCACGTCCAGGGAGTGAATTCAGCGGTGTTTCGTCCTAATCTCACGACAACATCTACAGACTGGGCAAAAGTGTTGTCTGTCACACTCGTGAAAACAGCTCATGCATGATAGAGAAACCTGCTTTGCACCATACAACATCATGATGCCCCTCCCAGCCTCACGCCAAATGCAGACCTAAACTAAGGCGGTCACGCAGACAAATGTACTAAACAGAGGTACCCCTGTCGACGGTGAAAATTTGACCAACAATCTGCAAACGGTGCCAGAGACGATATAAGTCTGTATTGTTAGACGGCAACGAATGCATGATATACGGACCACTGCGACCGATGTTCCCGTAGCGTGATGTGTCTGTCAGTCTGTCTATCCGTAATGCGCCTGTGCCCTGCAAATGCTCCTACACGGATCATGGAACATTGCATTAGGCAGGGGTAACGATTTCCCCCACGGATTCGATGAGGCCTTCGCCAAATTACTTTGGCCACCTGTTCAGCAATAAAAATGATAACAAATATGTCACAACATTAATAATTTTCTGTACAACAAAAGCCATCAAATTCCGACTTACAAAGATTTGAGTCTTCTATATATAGCATTTTATATCATAAACCGGGAACCAGCCGCGGTCACGTGAAAGCGGGGGGAAACGTCTGCGATATGTAGACACTATGTGCAGAAAACATTCAACCGTTGTAGCATTCATTACACAGCAGCACAGGCCGTGCGGTCGGTCACCGACAGTGAAGCGGCGACCAATACCAATACCGTCTTGCTCCGGTTCCCTCCCCCATCCCTCCCCCGGGCAGGGCCCGTCATTTGATAGAGGCAAAACAATAATGTCGATTAATATTTTACTAGGCGGACGACGAGGAGGCGCCAGGCATCACGCGAGCGAAGCCAGTGAGCGAGTCAGTGGCAGGGCAAACGACGAGACGAGCGGCTATCATCAGACACAGCTATACTGTGAATTCGCCAACAACAGTAACGGCCTGTTTACACCCACGTTACACATGATATTATTTTATCAATGAGAAATATTATGATTTTTATCACAATTTTTTTCAATGAAGAACATGAAACATGCAACATAGTGCCCGGGGACGGTTTTTGCGGGCCAGATAACCCAACCAACAGCGTCAAAGCACTAAAGGAAATCAGCTGGCCACTGAGATAGGCTTCAATCCAACCGTGAGCACTGCAATATAAACGACAGGCAAACGCCTCTAAGCACAGTGTAAGGGTCCCAGTGTGACAAAACCCAATCTGCTGGACCTGTAAACTGCTTAGAACATCACACAAAAATATTCCATCTCACTCCAAGCCAACATCGCAGATCAGATGAGATAAAGATAAGTGTATAGCAGTTTGTGAAACTTCACCACACCGCTACGGGAAATAACTTACCATATGGGATCACACAGTGCTACCTGCCACCCGGCAGAGGTGACTTTCCCGCCTTTACCCCAGCCGAAGCTGGTACTCGATTTAGCGACCCCGAAGGGATGCAACGCTGAGTTGACCTAGGCACACTGGGTGAGAACAGTTTGCCCAAGACTGCTACTCGACAGCGTCGCGACTGCGATTCGAACCCGTGCTCTTCCGAGCCTGAGTCCGGCACGCTAACCACTCGGCCACCGAGCCACTCAAGGCAGCGGAAGGCGAGGGTGGATAAATTCTGGTGGGTAACTATAAATTATAACGGTGATGCTTGGCTAAGTACGGTGAACTTGTTCGGTTTTGGCGTGGCTCTGAAAGGTCTGACCTTGGACTTGCACCTTGGGGCCCTGTTAACATCACTGGTTGCTATCACTATCTTGCAACTCACAACGCAACAAAGATGTAAACGACCCATAAGAGCAGCAGCAGCAGCAGCGGACGAGCAACCGTGTTGGCAATGGCAACAGCGCCAACACAACACCACCAAACATGTGTATAGATAGGCAGCAATGAAATGAATGAATCGACCACATAGATGGACAGACTGAACAGACACATTGTCACGGCCAGTCCAGCCTGACATAGATAGACTACCAAAGGCTACCAGGCCACACAGGATGATTGACGAAGTGTCTGAACACTTTATTACTGGAACACTGTGTAGAAACTCTTTTTTGATGCTCACAACGTGCCCTGTAAACGGTTTTGCCACGATTCAGCCCCACATGATTCATCCCAGAACGATCGAACCCCGCACTATCCAGCCCCGCACGATTCAGCCCCTGCTTAACATTATTTTACGACATAATAATTAATGAATAACTAGTAATTGCAAGTAAAGAAACTGTACTTATAGAACGAACCATTATAAGAAAACAGTTATTTGTCATTAGCAAAGTGTCAGTTGTTTTTACGTTCTGCCAGGTTATGACTGACGCCGGTAATGTACTCAATGGCA
>Ga0126335_1001744_pt1 | contig 12494 bp, 9 predicted proteins | sample OlaspJWI45metaG_FD_108409 | JGI IMG/M metagenome (GOLD analysis project Ga0126335, IMG submission 108409) | Marine gutless worms symbiont microbial communities from Oahu, Hawaii - Olavius sp. 1 OAHU.JWI-45 metaG | ecosystem: Host-associated > Annelida > Digestive system > Unclassified | place...
TTCAGTAGAATCCCAGTGAGATCGGGAGTCGAGGGTGCCCCAGGTTCAAGGCGTCCAGGTGCGAAGCTGTAGCGCGCTACCGCGAGCGGCTGGCAACGCAGAAGATGGGGTACCCTCGGCTTCCGATCTATTCTTTCCAAAGGTCTACATCGATAAGCCCCAGGCGGGCCGCATAGCGCACCAGTTCCATTGTGCTGTGCAGGTTCAGCTTGTTCATGATACTGGCCCGGTGATTTTCTACGGTTTTAGGACTGATAAATAGCTTTTCGGCGATTTCCCTCGGGTTCAGGCCTTCGGCCAGCATTCGCATGATTTCCTGTTCACGGGGGGTAAGACTGCCGTAATCTTCATTTTTGATCTGGGTATCCTTGACCGGTGAACTGATCAGTTTTTCAATGACGGTAGAAGAAAGTGAGCTGTCCAGAAAGAATTCTCCGCGGGCCACGGTCTCAAGCCCCTTGGTCAGCCCGGCGGCAGCCGACTCTTTGACCAGATAGCCGGTTGCGCCGGCTTTGAAGGCCTCGGCGATGTAATCGATTTTTGCATGCATGCTGACGATCATAATACGGGTGCCTGCGACCCGGTATTGGAGATCCCGTGTGAGTTGAATACCGTTTTTATCCGGTAGCGATATATCCACGATGGCTATGTCCGGTTTCAGATTTTCGGCCATCTCCAGGGCTTCGCGTGCATTGCCGGCCTCACCGCACACCTGGAAACCGCGCGAGCGGCTGATGATGGCCTTGAGCCCTTCTCTGAACAGCGGGTGGTCGTCAATGATCAATACACATTTTTTCTCGGTCAAGCTGTTTCTCCTGAACGGGTATTTCAACCACTATCTTGGTGCCGTTTCCCGGGCTGGACTGAATCCCCAGTTCGCCATCAAGCAGTCTCACACGTTCCTGGATATTTCTCAAACCCATGCGTTTTTCGGCGGCTGCCCGAGCAAAACTCCGGTCCACGCTGAAACCTTTCCCGTTGTCTTCAATGCGCAGGATGATCGAGGGAAAGGATGCGACCAACCGAACGGTAACCGTGTTGGCCTCGGCGTGCTGATTGATGTTGTTGAGCGCCTCCTGCACGACCCGGAACAGGTTGATTTCGGTTTCGTAATCGACTTGCAAATCGTCCATGCCGGCCGAGAAGAAGTCGATGCGCAGGTTGTTCTTTTTATGATAGTCTTCACAATACTGCACCAGGGTGCGGGTCAGACCCAGATGGTCCATACCCGGCGGGCGCAAATCATAGGATAAATCCCGGACAGCGGCGATGGTATTTTGAAGCAGACCGCTCATTTCGGTGACCTTTTGCCTGATATCGGCCGGGATGTCTGCTTTGCGGTCAAACATCGTTTCGCAGCTTATTTTCAGCGAAGAAAGATCCTGAGCGACCTGATCATGGAGATAACGGGATATCTTTAAACGTTCATTTTCCTGGGCTTTCAATTGTTCCTGGGACAAGGTGTGGATGGTTACATTGGCCTGCAGGCGGTCGGTGACATCCCTTACCGCACCGATTATTTTAATATGGTTACCGGATTTGTATTTACCGGCATATATTTCACCCGGGAAAATGGTTCCATCCTTCTTGCGGAAAGATCGTATGGGAACCCGATCCCCTCCGGGTTCGTCGTGAATAATTTTTCGCATGGCAACCCGGGTTTTATCCTTTTCTTCTGAAATATCGGTTACCTTCAGCCCCAGAAATTCTTCTTTCGAATAACCGTACAGATTCAGGGCCGCCTGGTTGGCATCTTCGAACCGCAAGGTGTCCGCATCGATGATCATGACTGCATCGGCTTCATTTTCAAAGAGCTGGAAGTATTTTTCTTTGCTTTCCTGCAGGGCTGCCATGGCCTGCATTTGATCGGTTATATTTTTTGAAATCTGGATGAAACTGACGATGGCGCCATCTTCGTCTTTCAGCGGAACACTGTAGGATTCCCAGAAACTTTCTGCATCAAGGTTGTAGAACGTATCGTAGCGCATGATTGACTTTTCGATCCGGCCGCTTTTCATGGCGGCGACAGTCGGGCAGCTCTCACAGGGCGCGTCGCGGCCAACCAACACCTGGTAACAGGGGCGTCCCAGAATTTTTTCAGGGGGCAATTGCAGCGCTTCGTCGGTTTTGCGGTTATACCACAAAATATTCATATTCCGGTCAACGTGGCGTATCCAGTCGAGTGAGGCATCCAGAATCGCTTTTTTTTGAGCTTCGCTTTCACGCAGGGCGTTTTCAGCCTGCTTGCGCTTGGAGATGTCCATTGCTGCAAAGAGCACACCTTTTGCCGGATCGAGGGGATCGAGCGTGCTGGCCTGAAGATGACAGTCGATCGTTATTCCATCTCGGGTTTTCCAGCGGGTTTCGATCTGCTCCAGCCCTTTGTGGCGCAGTCCGGTATAAAGTACCCGGCCGACCTGTTCATAGGTCTCGTCATCCGGATAGATCCGGCGAATATTCGAACCCGACAGGGAGCCCTCTTCATAACCCAGCATGTCATAGAACGCCTTGTTACCCCATTTAAGGGTGCGGTTCCGGGCCAGTCCGATTCCCACCGGTGATGCCGCCAGGATGGCACTGAGTGTCTTTTCACTTTCACGCAGCGCTTCCTCCATTCTTTTTCTCCCGGTGATATTTCTCAAAGAACCGACAACAAATTGCGGATGATCACGATTATCGGTTACCAAATTGGAGATAACCGAGCAGACGTGACGGGTACGGTCTTTATCAAAAATGGTGATTTCATAATCCGTCAGTTTTTTTCTGGCGATCAGTTCGCTGATGAAAGCATCCCGTTCATAATCATCGGCAAAGATACTGTAAAGGGATCGGCCGATCAACTCTTCCCGGTCGTATCCCGATATATCCTTGATCGATGGGCTCAGTTCCAGGATCTTGCCCTCTAAGGTGATCTCATAATAGACATCCTGAATGTTTTCGAAGATATGGCGGTGTTTTTGGTTGTGCGCTGAAAGGGCGCAGGGCCCTTTCAGATGGGCCAGAAATCCGCCTATCAAATGCGTTGCCGAAGCCAGTATGTGCTTTAGCGGTCGGGGGATCTGCCCGTGATCAGGCGACAATACGCAAAGGTTGGCAATCGGTTGGTGGCCGGACAGGATCGGAATAATACCTATAGACCGCCACCCTTGCGCTCTGTGCGATTGATCCATGGATGCATTGAAAATGGATCGGGCACCGTAATACGGTTTTCCGGAACGAATCAGGTCGGCCTGGGGGGATTGGGATTCGAAGCAAGAAATCATCGTCAGATCAGAGGGCGTCAAACCGATATGGGACACCAGTTCGAGCGATTTTGTGCGATGATCGACAAAATGGATACAGCCGGCAGTAATGCCGTCCAGTTCCAGGATAGCGGCCAGAAGGCGGTTCAATAGATCCGGCCTGTCAATATGGGTGCTCAGGATGCGCGCCAACCGGTTTTCAAAACGCAGCTGACCTTCGATTTGCTTCTGCCGGGCGGACGCTTTATGCAATTCCTGGATTTTCTTATTGGATTGATCACGGGCGGGCGTGGGGTCCATCCGAAAATCCTCATATGCCATTAAATCGAAAAAGCCCGTAGCAACCTGTATCAGCCAGATACAATGTGCCGGGCTTCGTTCCAAACCACAGCATTTATCTCCGGTACGATGTGTCAAGGCCTGATCATCGAAGACGGCACGTCACGTTCATTTTTTATTACCGTTTTCGATTCAACTGGAATGTCACACAAAGAACGCAGAGAATCCTCGGGGAAGCGCTGCCGGCCACAACTTCGCCACGGATTTTATGTGGTTCGAAGGTTATTCGATTATTTCTAGAACCGTTCGCTTTTTTACCTTGGCCGAGGCCACATTGAGGATCGTTCGCAGTGACTGAGCCGTCCGACCGCCTCTGCCGATGATCTTACCCAGGTCTTCCTTGGCAACTTTGAGCTCCAGAACGCAGGTATGGCCGCCTTCGATCTCCTTTATCGAAACCTCCTCAGGATAGTCGACCAGCGCTTCAGAAATAACTTGAACCAGCTGTTTCATTGTAGTTTCCATTGGCATCAATCTATTTTTATAAGTTAAAAGAGGTGGTCTCTCAGGGCCTGAAAAACCACCTCACAGATGCAATGAGGGTGTAGCCTCCCACTTTGACATCTTTGCATCCAGTCATTCGATAAAATATTTGGGCAATTTTGTCCATAGATGAAATGATTCATTTTGATAGGGGAAATTCCCGGTTGTCGGGAAATTAACCTAATTGATGCGATGGCATTAACATGCCTGAAGTCGCGGCAGCAAGGCCCCACTGCCGGATCGCTATCATTCCAATTCACTGCAATTCGAGCATTCAACCTGAGTGAATTTAATTTTTGTTACCTTTTGGTAATAACCCTTCTACATCATCTTTGGCAATTGCGCAACCATCTGTTTTGTATATGGCCGCAAGCTTTGGAAAATCTCGGCAATTCACCATTTTGAGGTTGTCTTACAATCAGGGTAAATCAGGACCGGATCGCATTGTTAATTTTTATAGGCCAAAACTACTATTCAGGCCTCCCACACTTCCGGTTTACGCCGGTTCATCGTGTAGTATTCAATCCGATAGGGCCTGATCCGGCATACGACGTAATCGGGGTCGTCAGGTCCCTTGAACATAGGTTCCAGCATGTCGTACCAGACTGCTTTTTTCGATTCGGCATCTTCCAGGATTTCAGCCTGGCCCTGGACCTGAATCCAGGATACGGCCGTCATCATGTCTGTGACACCCAGAACGAGGTGGACTTTCGGATTCTGTGCAATGTGCCGCACTTTGCGGGACCCTTTAAAAGTGGCAAACCAGATGTTCATTTGATCATCGGCACGGGCAACCACATAGCGGGTCCAGGGCTGGTTATCTGCGGTTACGGTGGCAAAGGCGGCCAGGGTGTGGACCTTCATTTTGGCCAGGATTTTTTCCTTAATTTCGCTCACGCTATTTCCTCCTGATTTCACAAACAGAAAATGTTTAAACCGGAAACTTAGGGTAACATTAGCAAACTTTTCGCTATGATCACAACCAAATTTGCGCGGCTACCGCAAAAACGCAAACTTTGCGCGGCGGTGCAATCAACGGGAAATTATAGTACCTGTCATAAATGTGTTCCGTTTAGATAGACCTTACGCCGGTTGAAAAGCAAGTCGGAACAATTATGCAAAAAGTTCGGAGTGCGGAGTTGCGGAAGCGCTGGCACGCGGTCAAATATTGATGGTCTCGTAAAAAGTCAGAAATTCCTCTATCGCGTCAATCCGGCGAAAGCCGGGTACGCAGTGAAGCTTTAGCGCTATCCAGTAATTTCAGTACTTTCTCTCTTTCGAAAATAGGCGATCAGTCAAAATATGGTTTCTCCTCCCCTGGCGGGAGGGGTTCAAGGGGAGGGGGATAAAATGGCTGCAATCCTAATTCTATCACCCTCACGCTGGCTCTCAACCCCTGGTCGCCTTCGGCGCCGCCCGTCAAGGGAGAGGGCTATGTCCGTGCTTATTTGACCGGTTTGTTTCAGATTCGTTCAATCCGGGTTTTTTCGTCCGGTCCGCCTCAGGCGGACTGGATGGCGGATCCGTCATCCCGGACTTGATCCGGGAATGGCATGACGAAATCGGGCTTTTTCCGGTTTTATCAATATTGGAAACTTGAAACTGGAAGTTTGAAATGCGGAAAGCATGGCCGGCGCGTCGGATCGGCTAAACGTTTTTTTCGATGACCGGAATCATCAGCTTCTGGGAAGGCATCAATGCGTCCAGATCCACATTGGCGTTGTATCTCTGGATCAGCCACAACGGCAGTTCGAAAGATTGCCGGGCAAGCGTCCAAATGTTGTCACCGCTTTTGATGAAATAAGGTTGCAGGCTTTCTATGCGATAGGCGGCAAAAAAATCTTCGGCGAGTTCTTTGTGGAATTCGTAGCGTTTTTCTTCAAAATCATCCTTGCCGGTCTGCTGCAGCGGGATCTTGAGTTCTTGCCCGAGTCGAATTATCTTGCCGTAGGGGAAGTTGTTGAGCCTTCGCAAATCCTGGGTCCTGATACCGAGCCATTCTGCATAGTGCCCCAGGGTTTCCTCGACCGCAACGTAAATGATACCGGTCGGCCGGCCGGCCTGAATAAATACCCGTTCGACCGTAAGATTGCCGGTGATGATATCCGGATTCGGATCAGTGATGCTGACCGGGCGGTCTTGCTTCATCCCGCGCTCGTTCAAATTCGTAGATAACACCTCGGGTGACTGGGCGGCCGCCGCTGCAGAGGGTATCTTTGCAGGCCGGTTCGACGGGGGGTCGATCCGATCGGATGCGCGTGGCTGCTTTACGGTCCGCTGCCCGTCAGGTACGGCCGTGTTCGGGGTTAAAACGGTATCGATGTTATAAATACCGGCAACAACCACAGGCGGCTTGCCCGCAGAAGCCTGTCGCGCAAGGGGATCCGGCGAGGTGATCGACGGTTGATCCTCAAGCCGGGGTGCGGGTGCTGATTGAGCGATTAATACCGGGTTTATTTGGGGGTTATCCGGTTTGATTGACGGGTTTTTCATTTTGCTGTCGGCCTGGGCGACGGTGGTCACAGGTAGTGACGGCAACGGTTCACCGGACCAGGGAATGCTCAGGTTTTGGTTGACATAAATTATTGCCCTGGCGTTCAGATTGTTTGCGGCCATCAGGTCTTTGAGTCTGATGCCATGTTTTTTGGCTATCTTTCCGGCGGTATCGCCATAGCGCACCCGATAGAAGCGGCTGCGCGTCTGGGCGCTTTTATATACCCTGGGTGCCAGCTGGACGATGCGTTTTTCCAATTCGTGCGCCTCATCCGGGGGCAGCTTCAACTGGTAGCCCCGGGGGATATATTTTTTGCCTTCCAGGACCGGTTTTCGCAGGGCCGGGTTGAGGCGCTGCAGTGTCTCGACATCCAGTTCAAGGTGTTGGGCCAACTCCGGCAGAGACACATAACCCTCCAGGCGCACATGCCGGCGGGGCTGCGGTCTGTCCAGTTCGAGCTCACCAAAGTATTGACGGTAGTTCGAGGCCACATGGCGGGCTGCCAGAAATTCGGAGTAAAAATTACGCGAGGCGAATTGGAACAGGCGGGTGCTGTGGCTGTTGAATATGGCTTCGTAGGTGCCCTTGGCTCTTTTGGCCCGCAGCATGCCGTTCGCACCGTGATTGTAGGCCGTGATGGCCATGGGCCAGTTATGCAGTCGCGCATAGTTTCTTTTTAACAGCCGGGCGGCTGCGCGGGTGGAAAGGATCGGATCGCGGCGCTCGTCAATCGCATAGCCAATCGACATGTAACGTTTACCGGTAGAACGGGTGAACTGCCACATACCGGCAGCACCGAACTTGCTGTATGCCTTGTAGTTGAAAGACGACTCGACATGGGGCAAAAGGGCCAGATCTTCAGGCAGGTCATGCTTGCGAAAAATTTGTTTTATTTCATCCAGGTAGGCACCGGATCGAATGAGGCCGGCCCGAAATCGGTCGCTTTGACCGACCTGACAGCGGATGTTTTTTCTTGCCCGCCAGTATTCCCCGGCAGTGGCGTCCGGACCGAACAAAGCGGCAATCCGCTGTTCTTCTGATCCGTCGGGTGAGTTGCCTTCAGCCAGTCGGGCCAGAATCGAGCGGTAATGCTTTTTGGCCGCTTTGGTCCGTTTGCGGTTGATTTTCCGGCCGCCCGGTAGATCGGGATCTGTCAATTCGATGATACCGTAGATTAGATCCAGTTTTTGATTATCGTGCAGCACACCCTGACGGGTAGAATACCGGCTGTAAATGTCGGTCCAGAACGCGATATTCGGTTTAATGCTCTCGTATACCGGAAAAAAGTCCGCGTCATTATCAGCGCTGATCTGCGGAACTGAACCGATAAGGATAATCACAACAGCCAGGAAGAAAAAGAAGTTACGCATCACCATTTTTCTATTCATTCGTGACAGCTCATTTAATGTCTCGGGATTGGGATGCCTGATCAAATCGTAGCATCATTTTGAGGTCTGGTTCTAATCCCCGTTCGGGGCGCTATATTATGGAAGCAAAAAACACGCCAAATATTTAAAGTGTAATGGATTTAATAATTTCAAAGGCTTATTTTGATCGGGAATTGACATGCCCGGGTTCAAAGCACATATTTTTGACACATGTGCCAAAATTTGACCATAAACGATCATCGGCTGGAACACCAAAAAAAGCGCCCAACAGCGCTTTTCACCTGATCCGGATACGTAACAAAAGCTGTTCTTCCCAATCCTGAAGCGTCACCATGACATGTTGCAGTTCTGATCGATCGATGACACCGGATTTGTCCGGCATAATTTCATTCAAGATCTGAAGAATGTTGGTGAGTCTGGTGCGATTCGAAACATTGATGTATTCCTGCTCGTTCATGGTTCACCCTTGATTCATATGCGTACAAGATCTATTTTGGCGGCTTGAACCGTTTGCAGCCGTTAGCCAAAGCGGTTCGGAGGTCAAGGCGCATTGAAGCCTGCCGATTAAAATGATAGAATTGGGCCACTCACTGCAACACCAGGTGGATGCCAGACATTTTACCAAACCATCCATACCGTGTATGAATATATTGACCGCTGGAGACTGAATGTTGAGTGTTATCTTTACATACTTGCCGGCCATCGTGGTCGGCATCTTTTTGCTTTGCCTGTTGACGCTGCTTCGGCTGATTCACGTTCACTTTCGGAATAAGAACAGGAACCGGCCGGCAGATATAAACGCTTTCAGGTTCCCGGGTCAGACATTGCTGGGCCGGTTGAATGATTTAAACCAGGATGTGGTATATTATACCGGCAGCCTGGTATTTGTACCCTTTCTGATATGTTTGATTTATACGTTGCAGTTGCATGTAGCTCCGATCCGGTTCACAAAGGCCAACGTAGTGCTGATCGGCTTGTTGGCGATTTTTATAAGCGGCCTTATTCTGATTAAAACGCTCAAACCCCTTAACCAAAGACGCCTGATCAGGCAGGGTTACGAATGCGAGTTGGCCGTGGGGCAGGCGCTCGACCGGTTTGCGATCGCAGGCTACCATATTTTTCATGATTTTCCGGCCGATGATTTTAACATTGATCACGTTATCGTCGGATCAAAAGGCGTTTTTGCCGTTGAGACCAAAGCCTTTTCCGTTGCCCCATCGGCCAGACCACCCCGGGCGGGTACCGTCGAGTACAATGGACATGCCCTCTTTTTTACCGGCGGCAAAGATATGAAAACCATTGAGCGGGCCCGAATTCAGGCAGCCTGGCTGTCCGATTGGCTGGGAAGCGCAGTCGGCGAGCCGATCGCAACGCGAGCCATCGTGGCATTGCCCGGTTGGACCGTCAAACGCACCTCAGCCAATGGCATTCCGGTCATCAATCCTATCCAGTTTCCGACCCTTCTCGAGCATATCCAGCCCCGACACCTGACCGATGAGAAGATTAACCGTATTGTCGATCGGTTTGAACAAAAATGCAGGGATGTCCTGCCCCGGACAAATCATAAGCAGGTACAAGAATAATAGGTCTTAATCCGCGTATATTTTTACCGGCGTCACCTTTCATTCACAATCCTGTATCAACCTGGTTATTGACACACAATCCCAGTTTTGCCATACTCTGGCCAACATAAAGAAAATACCTATCTCTAATGGTGGCCCATTACAATTCAAACTTGAACGATATCTCATCAAAAGTACAACCATACCCGTTTGTTGTTTTCCCCTTGTATTCGATTAGCACTATTATGCTGCTTTGCACAAGTGAAAACACCAACCCTAAAGGAAACTTGAGACCATGAATAACGACATGATCACTGGAGATGCGAAGAAGTCGACTGATGATAAGCGGGTGCGTCTGCATAAAATTGAGCCTTTCAAAGCCAAAGACTATTCACACCTTATCGGAATGGAAGGTTTCAGTCAGGCAGGTCTTCAAAGACACTTCCAGATCTATCAAGGGTATGTGGACAGGGTCAATGCACATTCGGAAAGACGCCGGGCCATGTTGAGCGAAGGCAAGACAGAGATTCCACAATTTGCAGAATTAAGAAAAAGATTCGCCTATGAATTTAACGGCATGCGCCTCCATGAGTACTACTTTGGCAACCTGGGAGGTAAGAACGACTTAGATCCGGACCGCCTCCTGTACAGAATGATTGTAGAAAACTTCGGTAGTTTTGAGTTATGGAAAATAGATTTTGTGGCAGCCGCAGCCATGCCGGGGCGGGGTTGGGCAGTCCTATATCATGACTTTGAAGACGGCCACCTGACAAATGCGTGGATCATGGAGCATGGATTTAATCATCTCGTGGGGTGCAAACTTCTCCTGGTTATGGATGCCTGGGAGGATGCCTATGCAGTAGATTATGCGCTGCATCGCGAAAACTATGTTGAAACCTTTTTGAAAAACATCGATTGGATTGCCGTGGCCGACAGATTGGAATGAGTCGGTGCAGGTTCCCCCATTGAAATAGGATGCATCAACATCTTAGGCAAGCTTTTGTGAGAAACCAAGCCACCGATGTACGCGGTTTGCAAACCGAAAGAAAAACCAAAGGTTAGAATTTGTTGACGGCGGGATATCTTGCTTTCTTGACGGTTTGTGCTCCAATAATCAGGATTTTTTGAGGGCTGCACGCAGCAGTGATTCCCGGTCGATCAAGCCTTTGAATTTGCCGTTCTCGTCAAGGACCGGCATTTGTTTGATTTTCTTTGTCACCATTAACGCGATTGCTTCATCGATATCGGTGCCTTCAAGAATTGTAACCAGATCCGTCTGCATAACTTCGACGGCTTTTTTTTTCTGTAATTTTTCTATAAATCCTTTGTATCTCAGTCCTTTCCCTGAGAAAGAAATCTTGCTGGAAAGATATTCCCATGCACTTAACTTATGATCAGAAAAGATACTCAATAAGTCGCGATCGAATATCAGGCCTTCAAAGCGGCCATCATTACCCACCACCACGATATACTGAAGGTCATTGGTGTCGATCAACTGCAGGATATCTTCAACAGAAGTATCGGGAAGCACCGATAATGTATCCCTGCGCATGATATCGGAAACGAACTGGAGGTTACTCAAAACAATCTTTTTTTCCCTGAAAGCATTCCAATCCGGAGATTCTTTGGCGATTCCGTGTAAAATATCTTCACGAGACAAAATCCCGGCAATCTGTTCTGAAGGATCCACCACCACCAGACGTTTAACCTCGTTTTCGATCATCACGGATACAGCTTTTGCTAACATTTCATCTTCTTTTATGGTTACGGCCGGCCGGGTCATTATCTCTTCGGCTTTTCGCAAGGCAAGTGTATTTAGAAATTCATTAAACTTGTCCTTATCGAATTCAGCTAAAATGCCTAATCTCATGGGCAGGTTCGCCCTGTAAAGCAGGTCGCTTTGTGAGATGACGCCAATCGGATGTCCGTCTGGGTCGACGACTGGCACGCCGGTGAAAACCGAGGATAACAACAACTTTACCACATCACTGAGTGGCGTGAAGGCCGTCACTGTTTCCGGAGACGGCGTCATAATGTCGAGAACCCGGATATACTTGGGAATAAGGTACTTGCGGATTTTGTGACAATAAATGTCCAGTTTGTGTACGGCTACAATGCCGTCGGAAACCATCTCTTCTATCATGGGTAAAACCCGATTTAGTTCAGAAGTGGGAAGAAGAAGTTGGATGGTTACCGGCATTTTGTAAGAAATGATCAGTATATCCTGGGTGGCTATTTCTCCGTTCTCGTAGCAGGCCTCCAGACCTTTCATCACAATACAGCGGGCGGCGATCTTCATTTTCTTTACATTGCTTACAACAGCCTTATATAACGGTTTGTTATGGTATCGCGCTTCTTCATCAGTAAAAATTTCAACCATACTGTAGTCGATTGACATAAAACTTTACTTTGCTTTATAGAGAATTTGAATTAGAAAGATTCCCGCAAAAACTAAAATTACGCCGCCCAGGTTGTTGATTATGAAATTCGTCACCGCAATCGGATTGCTCCCGGTGCGCAAAGAGTTGAAAGTTTCCAGCGCATAAGTTGAAAATGTGGTAAGGGACCCCAGGTAACCTGTCATGAAAAATAAGCGTGCAGACGGTCCGAATATCATCATCCGATCGGCTAATCCGAATGCAATACCGACCAGAAAGCAGCCGGCCAGATTTGCCAGCAGGGTGCCCCAGGGGAACCTGCTATCGATGTATTTGGTAGCCAACAGGGCAATGGCATACCTGCTCAATGCACCGAGGCTGCCTCCCATCATGACGAATACTACTTTGGAGATCAAACTAAACTCCCATTGAATCGATCAGCCCGGTGTGGACAATTCCGATTTCGCTTTTACCGGTGATTAAACTCCTCGATCTTGCATGAATTAGAAAATAATAATTGAAAAACCATCTGGGTCCCCTGTAATAATTGGGTTTAGGACCAACTAAAACCAAAAACAGGAGGTACCCAGATGGTAAAACAACGGAAA
>Ga0126335_1001745_pt1 | contig 12494 bp, 6 predicted proteins | sample OlaspJWI45metaG_FD_108409 | JGI IMG/M metagenome (GOLD analysis project Ga0126335, IMG submission 108409) | Marine gutless worms symbiont microbial communities from Oahu, Hawaii - Olavius sp. 1 OAHU.JWI-45 metaG | ecosystem: Host-associated > Annelida > Digestive system > Unclassified | place...
AACTGGCTTCCTTCAGTGCTTTGACGCTGTTGGTTGGGTCATCTGGCCTGTAAAAATCGTCCCCGAAATGACCTATAAAGTGTCGAGTGGGACGTTAAACCTCTGCTCACTCACTCACTATTGCTCCGTGCGCACTTCATTTCTAAGTCCAACGGCAAACCATCTAACGGAAATATTTTAATCGAAGAACTGGATCCTTAGAATCGATCCCCTATCAAAAATAACACTTTTACACTCTCTAGCCAACACACATTTTTTCGAACGTGTTTTTGCAAATAACTGAATTATGACATAGTGCTATATTGGGACATCAGAGTTTCGAGATTTAAAAATATCTGCGAAAGAAATTCGCTGAGACACGTTAGATGATAACTGCGTATAAATAAGCCAGAGCAGAGCCATTGACTGGCGGTTCACAGTCCAAGCCGACAGCTCGTCTCTTCTTGACTGTTCTTTCCTGAGATATACAGCTTAAAACACTGCGCTGCTAATAGTGTTTTGAAAACGCCCGATAACTACTCCAAAGTAAGGTATCTGGATTTCAATATTTCAAGATGCAAAAGAAATAGCTAAGCAAAATTTCAGTTTGTAGCAGCGCATTTGCTAGCAACTCTCTGTGAGCCCGCTAAGTCATATTTCAGTGCCACTTACTTCTGAAGTTACTGTGTCTCTGAAACATGGCTTATCGGTAAAAATTTGTCGCCTTATTGCGTGCGCACCATAATCGCCTATGTTTCGTCGTCGATATTTCTAAACATTAAGAGAAGTGTAGGACGAAATTTGTCGTGATACTCTATTGCATAACTTACTGCAAAGTGCCAAAACAGGTCACATGTAAGTCTGCAAATTTATTCGGACTCAAACATGGTAGGCTATTTCTTGCACGAACAACTAACGACAAAATTTCAGTCCCGCTGAAGACCATGCAATGAAAACAAATTTAGTCAAAAATTGGACTTCTAAGTGATCCTCTGTCAAAAAGAACACACCTTGCACAATGTAGGCCTACCCGTCATGCGTTTTTGAAGGTGATAGTGTGAAACGGCCATTTTGATTTTTGAAGCTTGGCCGATTGTGGCCAAAGTACAATATATGTGCGTCGATATTTTAGGATCTAAAATGAGCCGCCGAGTGAAGTTTGTTTCTGTGCAGCACTATCTCATAACTCTCTCTAGACTGGTCACTCGCGAGTACTCTTTCCTGAGTTACAGAGCCTCGAGCATAGCGAGACATTTCATTTCATAGGAAATTGCACGAAATGCTGAATTGGACGCAGAGTATCTCGAAAATGCTGCCCCCCTTTTAAATGAAACTTACACCCCTATCAATGGGAAACTTTCTGTAGCAACTAGCGGAGTTTTAGCCTTTTAGCTTAAAAACACCGTTCACTGGCCTGCAGAATATGGGTCGCATGCTCACTGGCAGTCGGACTTAGCTGCTTTTCGTCGCGTATAGGCGCACGCTAGTAAAACTTAGGCACATAATTATTTGCTGTAAACTTCTATAGCAAACAGCTAAATTCAGCTATTTAGCTTTAAAAGTAACTGAATTTACTACAGCACGCAGATATCGATAGTTTATATGTTGACTTCGTACTAAGCCGCCTTTGGCAGCGTACAGGCGCTAACCGGAGCAGTCATTTAGCATCATGGAGGTGGAATTTGCTCAGAAATGCTTGTAGTTTGGGCGGGATACTGAAAATGACAATGGAACAAACATCACACATCGTTGCTAACTGAATCACTCTGTCGCACGCGCGCATACACACAGCTAACGTCATCATCAGGACACGAAAGCAGACACAGACAGAGAGGGACGAGGCGACAGTCGCCAGGCCAAGCTGACCTATGACCTCACACAATCACAGGGAGTGGGGCTGGGGCCGGCTACCCTGGCTAGCGAGCGACGGTCCGATAGGTCACCGTCACGGCCAAGGCAAGCTGTCCAGTAGCATGCTAAATCAACACCACGTGACGTAAGCACCGACTGACAGTGCACTGCACGCACAACGCCCACTACACAGCTAACGCTCCGAGATACCAGCCAGACCACCCTTACTGCTAAAGCCTCCAACCATTTCACGTCCTGTGTAACCCCGAGCTGAGCTGAAAAAGCTGAATGGGAGCCCACGCTCGGTTAACACGATAAGATACCCGTAACAGTCTGGCAGTGTCTCCGACTCCGTGTAGCTGTAGTAAAAGCTCTATTAACAGTGATTTTATTTTTTTATGTTTACGTAAATATATTATTGGAATTCTGTGAGGATCAGCTTACTTCTGATTCACTCCAGTTTGGTTTTAAAAAGCATTCTGGATGCTGTCATGCATTGTTTACTTTTAAAGAAGTCTCTTAAGTGTTTTATTAAAGATGGTGGAAAAGTTTACTGTGCTTTTATTGATGCATCTAAAGCGTTTGATAAAGTGTTACATAATGGACTTTTTAGCATGTTTGAGTGTGTAAATAACTCAGAAAGTTTCTAGGCTTCCACTCGACCTTTTATAGCGATTTGAAGCAAGTTTAGTGCTAATGTTGGTCAAGAAATTTCGTCCTGCTGTACTGTTTAGATCTGAAGATATTGGCGTCCAAACATGGACAGTTAAGCGGCTCGCGCAATAAAGCGACGAATTGTACTGATAAACCATGTTTGAGACTCACGTCACTTTGTTATCCGCCACGACGAAGTTTCACAAATGTCGTAATATGTACACATATATCTGCACTAACCAATGAAAATTTTATGATCGCAAAATATCAGATACTCGTTCAAAGTGGCCGACACAAGCCAAGTTATAGGTTTACGATTTAAAATTTGTGAAAAAAACGTAAAGGGTCAAGATCCCCGACCCTTACTGATTTTATTACAGTAGGTTCCAGCCAAAAATAAGCATTTAAAAAACTTCGTGCCCCTTTTTTATCTGCCAGTCGGAAGTTATACAAATATCATGGTATGTAGGTATATATTCCCTTTAATATTCCCCTCAGAAAAATGTGTAATTCACTTTGCTGAGAGTATAAGGGGCCCGTTCAGACTGACCCACCCCGTCCCGGAATTCCATTTTACCTTTACCTTACAGTTACGGTAACTAACTTACAGAAGACAGACTGAGAGAATTCATCAGATGAAATGAAATTCTAAGACGTCAGAGATGTGATGTGATGTCAGAGCTGTCTTTCTATCAGGCTTGTGTTCCTGACATGCTAAGCCGATGTTCGTGAAAATTTTCTGTGCCAATAATTTTTGAATAGTTTTCCTTATTTTTTTACACTCAAACGTTTTACCCAGAACAAAATTGGAACACCTGTAGCAGATAAATGTAAATGAGTGGGAGCAGTTCAGTTGTACTTGAGGATTTTGTCCATTTACGTTCATTGTAACGTCAATATACAAACTTGACTTGTGATGCAAGAACGTGCAAGTTGCTGCTGCTGCACATGTTTTTTTGCTAAGACTGCAGCTATTGAGACAGAATATTGTTGTATAGTAATACTTTAATTTCATCATTTTTAGGCCGCATCGAATACCTGAGGTGTAGACTATTGCGATGTGGCATGGTCTGTCAGTCAGTCAGTTTGTCTGTCTGTAACTCGTTTGCTCCCTGCACGGATCGAGGTCTTCTATGACGGCGTCTCGATTTTCTCAGGGATTCGACGCGGTCTTCGCCAAATTACTTTTGCCACTTGTTATACCGTTTTGTCTTAATTATATGTTATAGACTATAGTAGAGCGTTATATTGTATGTATGTAGACGTGATGGTGATATTTGAGATGGAACAAGTGTGCAGTCATTGAAGCGTTGGTTGTACTGCTGTTCATCCTGGTTACATTGGTGACAAGACTTCTGTGATGTATTCGCCTGGAATACAGTTCAGTTCGTCCGCGTCTCAAATGTCCTCAGTGCTTGAGCCGCGAGTGAACGGGCATGCCTCCGAGCACGCCGGCATCAGAACTCAGCAGTCTCTAGACGTGATGGGCTGGAGTAGCGGCAATGATAAGCCCATCATGAAGCCACCCAAGAAGAGACGAGCTGTCGGCTTGGACTGTGAGCTGCCAACGAGTGTCTCTGCACTGTTCAACGGCCCAACCCCCGTCAAGGTCTCGCCGCCGCTGCCGCCGCCGCCACTGATGACGTTTGCGTTCGACCTGTCTGAGTGGCGTAATCACCGTGTGCTGGCCCGCCATGGTCGCGTCTACCTACCTGGCACCATCACGTCAACTGGTGCGACGGGCATCGTGACGGTGCGTTTTGACGCAAGTCCTGCTGACGACGTGGGTGGTATGACAGCTGACTACGACTGCTGTGGTAGGTCGACTGATGTCGTCAGTGATTGCGCTCCGAGTGCCCCGGCAGTCTGTGTCGGCAGTCGTGTCTGTGTCCGGGTCGATGCTGACAGTACCGAGTTTCATCCGGGCTGGGTACGTGAGAAGCGTACCAGCCCGCCAGTCATGTTCCGTGTAGACTTTGACAATCCGAATGTCGGGTCGCCGGCAGCCTGGGTCTACCGTGCCCAACTGAGACTGCTGCAAGCGCCCTGGTTCGAGGACGAAGAGGAAGCGGAAGTGGCGCGTATCACGTCGAACGCCGTTGATGCCGAGGCGCAGCGTCAGGCGCCTTTACCGTCCACGCCGCGGTCGTGCGGTAGCAGCACGCCGGCCGGACACCGCAGTCAGCCAGGGTCCGGTAACTCCAAGGACTCAGCAACTAGTTGGACACCGGGACGCGCTGACCCGCTGCGCAGTACCAGCGCCTTGTCGTTGTCTGACGGTAGCGATCCCAGCACACCGCGGTCATCAGCGTCGTCGGGCCTGGCTCGCCGTGGCCAGCCTATCAAGGGCGAGGTAGTTGCTGCGGCGACGGGCATTCGCAAGAAATTCAACGGTAAGCAGTGGCGACGACTGTGTTCACGTGAAGGCTGTCAGAAGGAGTCGCAGCGAGGTGGTCTGTGTTCACGTCACCTGTCACAGAAAGGTCGCGACTCGGCCATGTCGGTGACGCCTGATTCCACCGGTCCTAAGACTCCTGACGTGCGCGTCGACGACGTTGCGACAGCGGCAGCACGTCGCAGCGACGAGACCGAAGTTGCCAATCAGCTGCTCGTCTTACAGCATGGTCCAACGTGCAGTCCTTCGGCCAAGTCAACGCCGTCACAACTGCAGCTGTCACAGTCGTCGGCGTTCCAGTTTGCCACGTCACCGACGTTCACTCCCATCTTACGGCATCCGCTACAGCTGCAGCCCGACAAGAACCACACGTGGGCCGTCGCGTCAGAGATGTTGTCTTCTGTGTTCAAGACTGCTGCTGCGGCTGACCAGTCGTTTGACAAGACTGACAATACGGACACTTCGCTGTATTCACAGAATCTGTTGAGCAGCGCCAGTCATAGAACCGTGCCGCCGCTGCAGACCACGAAGTCACCAGAGCATCGAGCTGTGACCACGACGAGTCAGAACACGACGACGGATCTCAAGTTTGCGCCTCTGTTGGCAAGTCAGATCCTTATGCGGCGACATGCAGTCACCGATCTCGGTGGTCTTCAGCGCGACGTGTCGTCGTTGTCGCGTCTGCCGAGTCACATCACGACGTCATCAGTGTGTGACGTCGTAGTGAGTAGTTCCTTGTTGCCGAGTCCTCGCACGGCGCCGCTGTCAGCGCCTCCCGTGCGTGGCTTGCTGCCCACAACTCCCCTCAACCGAGACCATACGCTCAGCTCATCTGCTGACGGTCTGTAGCTTTTCTGTTTATCAGTTTCAACTAGTTCTGATTTTGCTTGCCTGTATTCGCTCTTGCCAGTGTATGGTTTCTGGGACACGTAACTATGAAGAGTTGGGCGTAGTTTCCACCATTTTCTTAGACTTACTTGTTCTTTGTTTGCTAAGCAGGTGTGCTGTACTCGTGTACATGTTTATTGATTTCAGTTGGTAGACACACACGCACATTAGTACAGTAGCTACAGTAGCTTACGTCATTCAGCTGTTAAGTAGCACTGTTCTGCATGATACTGTGTATAGGTAACGCAATTTGCGTAGTGCTGGGTGTGTGTTGATACGCTGGTGTAGGGTCATTTGGTGTAGGAATTTGCACCAGTTAGCCAGGGGCACTCTGAGTGATGGCCAGGTATTTGACAGCTGTACTATTTGTAGTGTAGGACAGATTCAGGGTCATATCAAATGCCCATCTGGCGTACTGGTACGCTATCATTGTATAGGATCGAAGCCGAGGCGCGCCTTGCTGCTACGACTGAACCATTGATCTGATCTACACAGGTTACTGCGGTGCACGAACACGACTGCTGTGTGTATATGTGATGTGGGCGGTGGCGGCGTAATGATCGTCTGTGAGGTGTACTGAGAATGTGAGCCTACTGCTGTAGCACGGGCGGCCTACTGTAGTGGGCGTCTAACTGAATGTGTAACTGTGTATAGTGCGGTATAGTGTCATGAGTGAAATATGGCATTGTTGTCCGTCCCGGCGCGCCCGCTGGCGGGGTGTGACCGTTGTCGTGTGTCGTGACTGTGTAATCTCGTACGCTGTGGTGTACGGATCTCGCACAGTTCCGTCCACCGTCAACCCGTGTCTCGTTCACAGGCTGTATGTCATGAGAGTAGAGATCTCAGATGCCCTCGTCTATGTGCACTGGACACACGAGGCCTTACGCTTGCAACTTCGCCGAACTAGATTAGACATAATCTCGTCCGCCAGGGGCTCATGTAGTCACGTGTATGGGGAATAGGTGGTAGAAAAATACGTTGTACTGTTATGTAGCCCCTACACATCTGAGGCTCGCCTTAACGTCGTAACTGAGTCAGTGGCGTCACAAGTCAGCTCATGTCATGTCGTTGCCGTTCGCTGTGGTGACGTAAGCCAAGTCAAACATTGTTCCAGATAACAGCTGCCGAAATATGGAAACAAATTATTCGGGGTGCAGAAGCTGTGTTGATGCAGAACTCTGTCATGACAAGACCTTGCTGTTACATTTCATTACATTAGAGTTATTTAGAGTGGCCTAAAGTACAAGTACTGCTAAACCACTACTATACACGGTGTGGAGAACTAGAAACCGAAAACAGTTAGGAAGGAAATGATCGGGAAAAAAGATAAGTTTTGAGGCGGTTTCTGAAAACAAACAGCGTTGACGCTGAGGTGACGTCGGGCGGCAGACTGTTCCAGAGGCGGCATCCGGCAACCGGAAATGCACGATCACCAACAGTGGACAGCCGTGTACGTTGGATCACTAGCTGCGAGGATAACGACGACCGGAGACGGCGACAGTTGGAAACGGCAACGCTCTGGATGTAGTCGGAAAGATACCGTGGCGCCAGGCCGTGCAGGCATCGGTAGGTGAGCACAGCTAGCTTGAAATCGATGCGTTCCGGAGACCGCAGCCAGTGTAGGTCTCTTACTGGAAATATAAAATTGTCATAAACTGCATGTGCCAAGGGAACTTGTATGACAAGACAGTAGTTGTGAGCGGACAGTGATCGCTGCACTGCGGGAATTTTGCGTCACTCACGTCGTAGTCGGTCAGTGTTGCCAGTGGTTGAAGGTTCATTGTCACTGTTAGTCACTGCGGCTCCGTGGCGCTGTGTGGCCTTGCTGGCTGCTGCGCCGTACACATAATGGTGTTTTGGTCCTGGTGAACGAGACTGGCGCCCATTGCCCGGCCCCGCCCCGCCATGTCTGTAGACCGTGGGAGTCTGTTGGCTGACTGCTCACTGCGTTGCCTGGTATTGCTCGCGGGCCGTGCCGGGCTGGGCTGCACGTGCCCGTTGGCTGGCTTGCCCGCCTGGCCGCCTGTCTGTCTGCGATGGTGTTTATTGATCACTACCGCCCGGCGACTGTTACGTGCGTGTGGCCTGTGAACTGCTGTGTGCGCCAGTAACATGCCATACTCACGATCAGTGTCTGTCACTCTGTTGTGCACGGGTATCGTGCTGTTAGACAAAAACTACACCTTCTAATGCCCACCGTGATAATGAGCTTTGTGTTAATACTTAAGACCTTCAGAGTTCAGACAGCAGGCAGATAGGGTAGGTTAGCTTAGGACAGTAGGGATTTTGGCGCTCGTCTAACCTGTTAGACACCGCTATTGCTGTCGCAGTTCCGTCCGTCCATCCATCCGTCTGTCTGGCACACTCTTGCACTACGCCTAAACGGTGTGAAATATCGAAATAAGGTAGCACCACAAGACACACTGTTGCTTGAGAATTGTTGTGGTACGGAGTGTGACGTTATGGTGCCCTAATCTGAGCGCGGTAGTGGGACGTTTTGGTACCAACCATGAATTGGATTCAGTGAATGGTACCATAACCTCGCGATACGGGTTTAGACTAGGGCACCATAACGTTGTAGTACCATAAAATCCAGTGTTTGCGTCTAGGATGGGGGGGGGTTTCGACTGTAGCCGTGATCTGAATTGACGAAGACGACGCGCGCCATCTCTGCGCTAGCTGAACTCTTGTACGTCTCATTTGCCACGTGTTGGAGTCTTTAAGGGCAGTTGATTGCACTGGTACCGACAAATAGGTTGGCTTCAACAGCTTTAAGTCGTAATTTTGTCAACTGAATCAGTTTGTGATAGCGCTTACGGAGTTTTTGAGAGACCACACAGAAAGCGGTATAATTTTGTACTGGCTGCAGGGCTGCTCCGAAGGTGGTTACGTCAGCTAATCTAGCTTGTTATGCGTCACACACTTACTGCTATAAACATCTTGTAACTTGTACACTTGTGTATAGGTTAGGAAGTAGAGTAACCCGTCTATACCGTACTGTAGGTAATGGCGCCCGCAGCTGTGTAGCAAGTGTAAATATTGGGCGTAGCTATAGGCAACTGGCAGCGGTTTGTGTGGTAGCTGAGAAATAGGTATATAATACATGCTGGCATAATGTAGGCTTGCAGCGCATGGACACCTGTTGGTTACGCCCCATCACGGCCCGGTCCTCCGGCGACACCTGTATATGATGATGTCTGTATTGTCATACCTCTACCTGGACGACCAGGCAGTCATTGTCATGTGACCTGAATGCTGTATGCTCAGCTGCAATGTCGTCACGTGCTGTAAAGCACCCCCCCGTCGTGGCCCACAGCTAGAGGAAGTAATAATACAGCCACTTTACACGCTGTCTTTTACATACTGATTTGTTATGATTCCCGTATCAGCCGCATTGCTGTTTCAGTGTTTCCATATTTGTTGTAGTCTTGTAGAAGTTTTCCTTTGCTGGTTCGTCTGCCTCTTACAGTCATCTGACATAAGCTCACTAGAACGCCTTGGGACACCTGTTGGCTGGCTCCGCCCCTTGATGACTTACCATACCCGGCAGCATGGTTGTCATATGACGCAAGTCATTGCCCACTGTGTCGTTATTAGCTGGCTCGCCACAGATAGATAGATAGATACATAGATAAACTTATTCATATAGCGCCTATATACTCAAATGAGTCTCTAAGCGCTTCGACAATGTCGGGGCCTGGCAGCCTGCTATAGTAATTGTCCGTCTGTCTGTCTGTCACACACGAATATCTCTGAAACTAAGCGAGGTAGACGTACGGTTAGTTGGTCACTAAGTAACACGAATAGGAATCCAGATTCAGAATCTGCCTGTCATCAGATTCGCGATCGGAAATACGGTTCCGCCATTTTGGGTGTTTCCGGTGTTTATATCAGTCTCTGTGCTGTCTGTCCCGTGACTGCGTTGCTCTGTCATTCTGTCTTGCTTGTCGTTCGAACCACACATGTGTGTGCTATTTTTTGCTCGTGATCTTGACCTTGACCTAATGACCTTGACATCTGTACTTTAGGTGTACTTTTGGCAAGTGTACATGTACACCAGAAATGAAGTGTTTAGGTGAAGGATTTTGAAAGTTAGTAGTTGCCGTATGACAGACAGACAGACAGACAGACAGACCGACACTGAACAGTAATACCACGCTGCTACACTTGATAAGAAATTAGTGACGCCGAGGAGGGTGTCTCCATTGATACAGCAAACACAGTGTGGTGTGTTATATGGTCTGAACTGGTATCTTTGACCAGTGCAACATATGCAACAGTGCAGCCAAGGTTATAGTGTTTGTCAGTCTGTCTCTCTGTCTGTGTGTGGGCTGGAACAATGTACCTCTTTGGACCTTTGAACTGCAGTGTCTAATGTCATGTCTACAGTACGCGGCATCACAGATCTGTCAAGTCTTCATTTATTATGTTAGAGTGAGTGAGTGAGTAGTGCTTTACATACTGGATGCAATAGTTTGTCGTTTTGGAATTTGAAGACGTTCTTACGGATCCAGGCACTCAATTGCACTGCTGTAGACGTCGGACAGCCAACGGAACATGGTTGTCACGTAACTGAATCATTGCTGACCGTGTTGTGTCATTTTGTGTCTTTGCTTTTCTCTGCTGTCATCTCTGTGCCGTGCAGCTCCAGATAAGTTAAACTCACTCGTATCTATTTATCTGTGACCGTTTTGGTTGTCTTTAGTGAATCCCCTACAGTGTTTAGCCAGTAGGTGTGAAAGGTGCTTTGTCTATCATCCCTGCAGCATAACAGTGCAATGTAATGGTCACAGTCGACTTTAAGGACGTGACATCTACGATCGAAGCACCGAGATGCACTCCCGTGCACTGTAGCAGTTGTGACAACTGGCTTGTAATGTCAGTCCGTCAGTGTGTATAACATTCGTCATATTGCTGCGTAATGGTCGCTTGCTGTGCGCATCCGTTCACCAATGGTGATAATGTGTTCTTTGCGAGTCGAGTTGCATCCGTTGAGTAGGTGTGCCCATAATCGATGTCAGGTGCATACACGTAGACGAAGGCTAGTAATGTCTCTGTGTCCTTCAGTATTTGTACTTGTTTTGTGGCTGATGGGGGGTCAGGGGTGTCTATTCTACGTGTGTGGTTAGACCCTTGAAGATAGGAGTGCTATAACTGCATATTGTGTGTGTGTGTGTGTCTGTGAGTGCAGTGAAGCGTGATACTGGTCAGCCCATTGCCGTGTATCCATGGCATTGCCTCGTACCGTTCCTTGCAGCATCCTCCACACAGGCTGTCATGCAGCGTCAGCAGCAGCAGCAGCAGCAGCAGCCGCATCCTGCAGAGACATTGCTTACCACACAGACACATATAGTGACGGCACCGGCCGCCGCCAGCACTGTCACAGGTCTGTATTGACAACTGCAGTACTCTGATTAGTGCACTCATGTGATACAGCCGGGTGTCGGACAAAATACTGACATAATACCAACTCTGTCTTTTCTTGATTTATGTATATGTTTGATAGTTAGGCCTACTGTTTTACTGTTTTATGAAGTAGCAGTGATAAAACTATGGTTGGACACGTGTGAGGCATTGAACGAGACTTGAAGTGCTAAGGTGTGTACACTTGTGAATGAAGGTGTCGTGAAGTCACGTGATGATGATGATGATGATGACGTCTTTGCATCTGCAGAAGACTCATCTGTACCAACTGTGGCAGCGAGTATTGACTTAAAACGTCGCTCGCAGTCACTGAGTGCTCTCGGTAGTGACAACTCATCATTACAGACATCTGATGTCACTGTAAGTGCCCTCGCAGCTGTTGTTTGCTTCACTTCATTGCAAAAACAACAACAACAACAACCGTTTAACGGCCTTTGTTCCGGGACAACCCGTGGTAGGCCGGTACAAGAAGAAACACTCTTAGGCTGTGCTGCATTCAGGTTGGGTTCCCCACCTCCTGTCTTCTGGATTTTTATGGAGCAGGGAAAGATAATGGAGGCAGAGGCACCAACAGTCCGGGTGGGCGCCACCCCACCGGACTAACGGCGCCCCCACTCCCACAATCCCCAAGGTTTTTTACAGGCCGGGTGCCTTTCCTGCCGCCCAACCAACAGCGTCAAAGCACTGAAGGCATACTTCATTGCAAAAAGCACAGTAATATAGGCTACATGACAAGAAAAATATCCAACTGACTAATCAGAATCGAACATAGCATGATTTTTTTTCATTGTCCCACGACATCAGAATAGTCCGTTATCATTTGCGGCACAAGGTCTAGTTAAAGTCGTTAGTCAGAGATTCAAGGATTGACATTATGTCAGAGAAGATGATGAAATCTTAGTCTTAATCTGCTGCAGTGGATGATACCCAATGTTGCAGACGTTGTAGCACATAGTTCAGCTCTGATTTGGCAGAATTCCGAGGAACATCGGAGGCCACGTTCCACCAATTTTTGAACTATAAGTAGAAATTGCATGGCATTTGCTGTAATGTCTGCAAATAGTTGGGGAGTCAGAGGGGGTTTATATGCACCCCCTCGGGATCCATATGGCAGCAATATTTTTTAATCTCTAAGTTCCCTGTGTTTGGAAAAAATATGTCCTCACAGACCAAAGTTGGGCGTCGGGCATTTTCAGTTGCCGGTCCAACGGTCTGGAATTCGTTGCCGGGCGAGCTGAGAGATCCAGCGTGCGGTTTTGACAGTTTTAAACAGTTTCTTAAAACAATCCTTTTTAGTCTCTAC
>Ga0126335_1001746_pt1 | contig 12493 bp, 12 predicted proteins | sample OlaspJWI45metaG_FD_108409 | JGI IMG/M metagenome (GOLD analysis project Ga0126335, IMG submission 108409) | Marine gutless worms symbiont microbial communities from Oahu, Hawaii - Olavius sp. 1 OAHU.JWI-45 metaG | ecosystem: Host-associated > Annelida > Digestive system > Unclassified | place...
CGACATGAGATGAACGCCTGGACGAGCGTCTTGGTTGCATTCATGGACAACGATCGGACTACTGATAAATGCCGAGACAGGAGAAAAGTTGCATGGCATTTTTTGCCAGTTACAACAGTAGCACAGCAGTATGACAGCAATACAGTCTATTACTTCATGCACTGTCTAGCACTTTTGCTAGCCGGTACATAGGGTATCATTCCACTAGAGCTAGCATGTGGCTAACCTGTTCACAACATGCCGCAGACAAGTCAAGGGATCACTCAGTTTTCCACATTTTATTAGAGCTAGCTAGCTGTGTGATCCTTCAACAATTCGTGCCATACCTGAGCGCCTCTGTGATGGGGTTGGCTGGCTGGCCCATTAAAAGGTGCTATACCAAGTGTCCTCTACTTTTACCTTTACCTTACATGGAGCTAGCAGTTCTTGAGACTTGTCCGCAACCTGCCGCGGACTTGTTTGCAACCTGTCATGGACAAGTACGTGACATGTTGCAAACAAGTTGGCAAACTGCTAGCTCTAATGGAATGATACCTATATACAGCCAGTGTGTGCTTCTGAACTCTTCCATCTGACTGAAATCACCCTCCATTATGGTGTAGTGACTAGTCTCACATGCCGCCGTGTCACCTAGTAAATGCAGTTCGAAATTTACTACCAGCCTATGCAGCAGCTGTCTATTATCAAATATATTAATACAAACCTGCAATGAAATGTTTGCTTTAGCAGCACCATCAACCACAGTTCTATACAGTGCAGGTGTCGTAAATATCCACGACGCGTGGCAAGTCCTGAGACTGCGTGATAACTCACCTGCCAACAGCAAAACAGATTATAAAATAACCACAAGTAAATACACAGAGTACACATTTAGTGAATTTTCTGAAGCATCCATGCCCATACATATGACATTTCACAAAGAGAAGTTTACCACTATATTATAATTTTGTTTAAAAAATTCTTTGCAAGCCATTGGTTTTTAGCCTGCATCAAATGCATGAGATGCAGTCTATTCTTAGCAATGATTACGGTGTCAGTCTGTCTGTCATGCGGAAACTCGATGTCATGTGCAGTGTGTTCGGGGGCCATTCAGTGCAGCCTGTGAGGAATTACTTTGACCTCATTACTTATTCTTTCTTTGATCCCTGCATCCCTTCAACTCATTTTCTTGCCTCAGGATAACAACTCATCTACATTCCCTGTTAAGGAAAAATGAAACTAAAAAGATCTGTTAGCTCTGCAACAAAAAGTATTATCACAGTGCATCACGGTAGCGATGATGTTGTTTGTAAGGGCAATAGGCCTTGTCAATGGAAAACCCGGATTTTCAGACCCCCATGGAACAAAACCCCTGAACCAACCAAAATCAAACTTGACTTGGATGATTACATCGGGGACATCACCCCACATGTAAAATTTCGTGACCCTGTCACTACAAGGTGGGCAACATAAGCATGAAGTTGTCAACCTCTGCATATACCTTCTTACACCCCTTACTTTTTAGGCTGCAATGAATGCACGAGATGCTGACTACTGTTACTGATGTTCAAAATGTCTGTCTATCAGTCTGTCTGTCATGTGGAGTTATGATGTTTGCAACTAACATAGGGTTTTCGACTACTGTAAATTGAACAGTGTGGCCAACATCTGTCACGTGGCTGGATGTGACCATGTGCACCACGTCATCGCAAAAGTAGCACTTTAAACAAGTGCAAATCGGGTTGTATAAAAGCGAGAACAGCGACAAATGGCTCAAAAGACATGTTTTGGCATCATCTGCATTGTTTTGCAGTTCAAACGATTACTTTTTATATTTTTTTGCATACTTTTTTGCAAATATACACAAAATTTGCATTGCAGGAATAAGATAACTTTGATCGACAATAACTCTGGCTTCTCAGTGGAAGATAGACCCATGACGTTTGCATCAGATTGAATGCTGTGGGCGCCATCTTTGTTATGTGACTGGAAATGACTACGCCCACAAAGTTAGCATAAAATAATAGTTAAAACAGGTGCAAGGCGGCATCTGTATATTTTTTGCAATAAACATAAAACATAAGGCCTACGAATTTCCTATTTTCCCATAAAAATGTACATTTCGTTGATCGGCAGTAATCGAGGTTGTACTCGAAGATACACACATGACATTCACTTGCAGCATGGCTTTTCTTGTAACCAGACATAAGTTCTTGGATAAATCGTCTAAAGACATGTGCTGCCGGACAATCTTTCCTGAACATGATTTTGCTTCTGGCAAATGCCTGTCACCTTCCCATACATCACTTTGTATCGAGAAACAAACCATGATGATTGTATTACATTACTAATGATTAAAAACTGCAAAAGTCAACGATAATACATACATCACTTTGTATCGAGAAACAAACCATGATGATTGTATTACATTACTAATGATTAAAAACTGCAAAAGTCAACGTTAAAAACTTCTAAGTTTATAACACAGTGTTAGGGCGACATAAATCACGCCTTGAACACAGCAAAAGTCATACTGTTTGACTACATGATGAGCAAAAGTCCAGACGTGTCCTTACAAGATGAGCTGCTCTGCTGAACATTTTGTACTATATGGTGCATAGACTTTGCTTGCTCAAAATGGGAAGAGATTCTTGCTCTAATTTCTATGTAGTCGGCCTATGAATAAATAGCATGACTGGACAACATAGCAATATGGGTGCAGACAATGATCTTTCAGCACTGTAGTTCAACATATCACTTTTGACCTACCTACTATGAACCATTCTATGTGTGCTGACTTGGCAGGCAGGGGAGATTAAGTTTACTGCAAGGTCATGCAGACAATAGCCAATTTGTGCTAAAACTGCTAAATTTAAACATGCTACTAACATAATTACTCATTGACTAAAAGTCATCCACAGCGGCATGGCAAACGCGCATAACACAATAAGCACCATATGCTACAAACGTCCAGCAGAGCAGCTCGTCTTGTAAGGGCACGTCTGGACTTGTGCACATCATGGGCTCAAACACTTTGATGTTTGCTGTTTTAGAGGAGTAACTTATGTTACCCTTATGCTGTGTTTTAAAGTTAGAAGTTTTCATTGTTGATAAATTATAAACTCATCTCACTAGCAGTATAATTAGGGTTGATAGTAGCAACTGGAGCCCCACAGCACATTGCAGCATAGAGCATGAAGATGTAGTTGTGTGAGTTTGGGCTGAAACAAGCAATGACATCACCATGACAAACACCAAGCCAATTCAGACCACTTGCTACATGATGCAATATATCAGCAAGATCGCTGTAACAAAAAGTCTCACCCGTGATTCCATTTACCTGTAAAACAAAATGAATTAAATACAATTATTTGCAGGATTATGTTACACTAAACATTTGTCTAGTATTGCAAAACTGGCATACAATTTAAACAACAGAAATTGCTGAAAATTAACTACACAGCTGTATTACAACGTACAAATATTTTGCAGTAACAAAGCTGAAAGGTACTGCAGCTTTATAGTGTTATACTTAACTGGTAGTAATTCAGAATTTTTTCGATGCTTTATTTACACAACGATCTGCATGTGCGATATACAATGCAATCCAAATTACTATACAACTACTAAAAAGATATGAAAATTGAAAAAAGTGTCATAAAAATGTGATTTCAAACAACACTTGTAGCTGTACAAGTGACAAATGCTCTACAAAAGCAAATGTCCTGAACAGACAACTACACATTATTGCCACACATATGACACATAATTGACATTAGCCTCAGCTTTGAGTTTCCGACATCATGGACAAAGAAAAACTGTTGGGTAATCCATTACTTACCAGTGCTTTTTTGTCTGCATTGGTTTTACAAGCAAAAAACAATGCATCATGCACAGTAGTTTGCGGAATCCTGACTGACGAAAAAGGACTTCGGATCATCTTGATTTGGCTGCAAATGACAAAACAAACAGATTGACTTCCCAACCCAATCACTATGCCAATACTTATCATAAAATGAACAGTTGACTGCCACTCCATTATTACACTGATCAGTATTGAGTGGTTAATGGGGTGACAGTCAACTTGTCCAAAGATTAAAAATGGCCTGACGTGAACTTGTTTCCAAGGGTTAAGGCCGAGTTGACTTCAGTGACCACAAACAAGTTGACATGGGAGATAAGCTGACTGTGAAAAATATAATAACAAATATTCGACAGTACATCGAGGTAGTGAGTAGACTCAATAAGCTTTTGTCCACATCCAGTTGTTTCCACATCCAGTTGTTACAGATGTAACAATCAGAATAAACATCGTCTGTCATCACATAAGCATTAGCCTAGGGTGCCAAAAATAATTCCTTTTCCTGTGTAGTCGAGTAAGTTGGTCCGGAACTCGATGTTTTAAGCTGCATAATACTGACAAACATTACTGTCTCCACAATAAATAAATAACGATTGTTTGAAAAGCCAAGATGACAACATCACAATGAGCAGGTCTTTCTTCGCCACTTCCATTACACGAGTGTGTAGTGGTACAATGATTATGATTTTAAATACTAATGTAAAATGACAACCCATGATTTATCTCGGTAAATAAACAATGATATTCAACCTATAAAACACTGCATGCTAATGGGCTAAATAAATCGCACAATAGTTATTATTTCACAAAATACAATCTCAACAAGCACGCAAACTACACACGTTTGACCAGTGACCACGCCCACTTCACAGCATACTCAGTGGAATTCTAATAATAAAGACGTAGGGTTTAAAAAATTTTGATTACCGATTTACATGTTACAGCTCTGATACTCATAGTATACGGAAAAATTTCTCCACATTATGGTTACATCTTAGCTGTATATTTTTGGGCATTTTGTATTATTTGCATAATTCTAAATAAAAAATTGATTCTAGCTAGGATCTGTGCTGGGACTGGTAAAAAGTAACTTCAGCAAACTCGACGAAATTGACTTTCTGATACTGTTCAAAACTTACATCAGACCACACATGGAATATTGCAAGATTGGTCTCCTTACCTGCAGAAAGATATATCCTGATCCTGGAGAAAGTCCACCAAGCAGCAACAAAGATTGTACCTCGTTTGAAGAATCTTGGCTATGAAGATTCAACCAGTTGAGTCTCACCTCCATGGAAACAGAAAGACGACGAGGAGACTTGATTAAAACATTCAAGATAATGACAGACAGAGAAAATGTATATAAAATCAGTTATTTCAGCTATCAGCCAACAGTCATACACTGCCTACACTGTGTTCCAAATATCGGCACCGTTTTTTTCAAATAGACCTAACTTCGCTAAAGCACATGAAAGTCAATCAATGAAAATCCATGGTTCCGTAATATGATGAAAGAAAACAATAAAGTTTAAAAAATAACTGAACAACTCTGAATCATTGCAATGTTTATACGTTACACGTACAGTACACCTACTCGGTCGTTCCTCAGAACAAGCGTAGCCTATTCGGTCATACGCTTCTTATTCTGCTGTATAGGATTGCTAAACGCGAACCGGAAACACGGGTTTGACGTTTCCCAAAGCCGAAACACGGGTTTGGAAAACGATCGATCCCGGGTTTGGAATCCCTACTAAGAGCCTGAGACCAACCAAATTGAACCATCAACTGTCCCATCTCTAATTATTTTAGAAAAATATATTTATTTGTTTACAATAAAAGCAATACGTATAAATTATACAAATATATATTTTTATAATTTTTAAAATAAAGCTCTTTATTTTTATTTCGTTTTTAACTATTATATCATATTAAAATGCAAATCTGTCGTGGTCGATGCGAGCCTGCTCGGTATAAATAATATGGCGACTTGTAATGAGTATGTGTTTATGGACAATAATGTTTGTATTTGGTAATTTTCGTCAGACTTGACAAACCTCAGGTAATACTGACTTTTCAGATATTGTAGACGGATGGCAATTTAAAGTTGAATACTGATGTTTTGATAGTTCTTCAGTGACGTGCTGGTGCTACCATAGACGAACGGGCTCTCTTGGAGAAGTTCACCACAGACTGCACAGTTTACAGTTAACTCGCCTCCAGTCTATAGTGCAGATTTGACTTGACGAGAAAGCTTAGCTCTTTGAAGCGAAAAATACAGGAAAATAATAGTCATGAATATATTTAGAGATTCTGGTAAAGTTGCAGAAACCGATTTTTATTAGGCCTACTTTCATGCAAAACGACGATATTGATACGGGCGCAGTCATTCATTGTGACAGTAACAACCTTTTCACATGTACACCATACAATGTTTATCTGCTGACAATGAAATACCGTAAAATGTGATCTATTTTTAGAGATGTTCTACTGTACCCACGAGTAGAGGTTGACCGAAACCAGATTTTGCAGTTTTATCATATCTTATTGGCACTGTGGGCGCAGGCTGTAGCCTCTATGCCCACATCTATATACATAACATAATAAACGATACAGTCACACTAGGAATAACTTCTACTTGCGGTTCCCAAAAACGGTGCTTTAAAGTTATACAAAACATTTTGGTTAGACCAAAACTAATCTAATCGCGTCTTAAAGTAGGGATGTTAACCATTATGACAATTGTCTGATAGAAGGGGTCACTCAGTACTTCGTCACAGTCAGATTTTCGTTACGGTCAAAATCTACACACTAGTAAGCACGGCCAACCACATACAATACACGCGCGCGATCTTACTATGGCCGCAGCCGGCCATGCCTATGGCATGGCACCGGTCTGTGACCGGTATAATTACTTCACTGCTCATTCAGTGTTATTCCTTAAAATTACCATTACTTACTTTGCACACAGTTTAGTTGTTTAGGGAGTTTAGTGGTGTACATAAGTTTAAGTCATTCACTTGTCAGTTACTGTACTAGGCACACAGTGACACATTTTGACTTATTGAATTTTACCAGGGTCTCTGCATTGTCTGCATGGCATAATGGGTTAACGTGCAGATGAAGTTGCAGTTGAGTGCAGCGGGCTGGTTCACTCCTCACAGCCGACCTGTTTGTGTTTTATATGTGTGATGTATGTTGGTACACATACAGTGTTGTAAATATGTAGGCATAGTTTGCAGAAAGTCAGCAGGAGGGAGCAGCAGGCGAGGTGGAAGTGAAGGAGACATGTGTGTAATCTTGTTGTGGCTTTTTTTCTGGCTTGATGAGCCACTTTGCATTCCTTCCCAGCCCATGTCAACTCATCCTCAAGCTTAATCATACCCAAGGCTAACCTAACCCTGCCTTTAACTCTAATCCTAACTGTAACTGTGACCTAAACTTTAACAAGTTGATTTGGGGTCGACTGCCACCCTACTACACTGCGGTTGGGGTCAGTTTTTTTACACAACTTATTGTCAACATGCAGTGAACTCCAGTGGTGCCAAATGAATTGGCTGCATTGTACGAAATGTCTGTGGAATGTAGTGGTGTAAAACAAACTTCAAACAGTCGCTGTTCGAAGTTAAAACCGAGGATCCATTTCAGTGGCATATAATCAATAGATTGCAAGTAGCAATTCTCAAGCTGGTCACAGCTGTAAACTGTGCCACTACAAGCCTCCTATTTTTCACAGCATGATGTGCCGACACATTAAGCCTTTGATCAGCTGCCGCGATTATTTGCTGTCATTTCAAGTTTAACATCCCTGATGGATATGTATTTTAGCTGCATGGGTCAATATATTGTGTTGTCAATGTGTAGTGAATAATGGCTGAAGAGCTGCACGTTGTGGTAAAGTACGACTACAGAGCTGCCGACGAACGGGAGCTTGATATTCGGAAGAATGAGAAACTCATGGTGATTGACAGAACTGGAAACTGGTGGAAAGTACAGAACCAGCTCGGTCGTTCCGGTTATGTGCCATCGAACTATCTCAAGACATGGAAGCCTTCAATATTTAGCAGTCTTAAGAAGATAATTCGAAAGCCTTCTCGTGGAGAAGCAGATAGCTTGCCGGCTGCATACTCATCGCCATACCAAAATGGCGGTGATGGAACGTTGGAAGGACAGCTTGGCGAAATGACACTCTGTGATACATTTACAGCCATCGTTCGGTATGCGTACGAGGCACAGAAGTCGGACGAGCTTTCTCTGACGCGCGGTGATACTGTTGTCGTTCGTGAAAAGTCGAGTGATGGCTGGTGGCGAGGTCGCTCTGTCACTACTGGACTGTTTGGTTGGTTTCCTTCGAATTATGTTGAAGTTCGCACAGGTGACACTGTCACTTCTAATGTATCATCGCCACGGCTAGACGACAGTGGATGTCGTCGGCGGCGACCGGTCGTCCCAGTACGCCAGGCAGTGGCGCTGTTTAAATTTGATGCGACGAATGACGACGAGCTGAGTTTTGATGAAAATGAAAAGCTTGACATCTTGGACAGTTCTGCACCTATAGAAGCTGGGTGGCTGCGTGCACAAAATGCTCGTGGAAATGTCGGACTTATTCCGCAGGAGTTTGTGCGGATTTTGAGCACTGACGACAGTGAATCACCACCTTCTGGTCCCATTGCAAACACCGTTTCTGGCGGCTCTCTGTCAAACAGCAGTACCGGACAAGGCTCGCTGGGTGCCGAGCGGTCATCCAGTGGCATCAGCCTATCTGGTACATCTCGCAACGGTTCTGCTCCGTTTGCCGGACGAGACTGGTTTTTTGGTAGCATCACAAGGGCAGACTGTGAAGACATGATGAACCAGTATGCAGACAACGGTGACTTTCTGATACGAGAAAGTGAAACAAATGTAAGTACAACAATAGCAGTCAGAGACCGCAGAGCAGTCCTGTTACATAGGTGAAGCTATGCCCAGTCATGCATGAATGCCCTTTCAGAGTTGCAGTATCTTTCTAAAATGCCTACAAATATCCAGATCTGGATGACTTCCAAAATTTACTGTGTTCTTTCTTGGCAAAAGATCATTTACTGTTAAATTTTCATGAAGATTCACTCAGTAGTTGATGCCCATCCTATTGGGGATCAGGGGAGGGAGTTAGAGGGGAGTGAGGGCAAACGCCAAAAAACTGATGTCAATTACATCTGCATTTCTGCTGGTGACAACTTTGTGCTCTGTGCATTGCTTGTTTAGCACCGGTTGGTACCTGATCGTTATATTTTTGTAGTTTGTTGAATGAAGTAGATAGTTACTGGGTGACTTAGCACAAAGCACATGTTAAATATAGGTTTCAACACTGGCTGGAATGACACTCTGGAGTGTGTTGTGCAAGTGTAATGAGCTAACACACTGCAGACAGTGTCGAAACCTATTTATATCATCACCTGTGAACGCCGCTGGTTGTTGTGCATAGGTTGGTGCATAGGCTAGGTACATTGGTCTGTGATGATCACACTACAGTATACTGTAGTGCAGCCTATAGGCTACCTGTTCAAGTGACACTCCAGACAGACTGTCTGGAGTGAGTACTCTAGACACAATGCTAGAGATAGGAGTGCTAAAGTAGGTCATGATATGAATACAAAATTGCACTGCAGTGTGTATGATATACATTATTTTCTTATTTTTGACCTTGGTGTATTTTTCTGAGATGGCAATTTTTTAGCTTCTTACCATTACCGTTTTTGTTGACTGCGCATTTTGATATTTTTGCCGCCCGACACTTACTGTTTGTTGCAGCATTTGCTATGGCGACGTGGCTGTCTGTGTCTGTTAGAATTGTGCTGTGTCTGTAACATTGATGTAGTGTCCCTAAACGACTGAGTCGATCATTGTGTGACCTTCACCAGATTGTAGCCCAGCCCTTCTAGTTTTCCCGTACCGAATGTGAACCCAATGGCTTAAGGGGTCCCCGGGTTGGGTTCGTTCCACTTTTTAAGTTTCTGGTTTGGTTACTGTGGCAAAACTGCAGTTTCAGTTTGGCTTTGAGTTACTTACTTGCAAAAAAATTTTTTTGGCCATAACTCTTTTATTTGAGGAGATATCACGATTTTCACGAAAAATTTACCCACTTTTAATAAACGTATCTCTTCTGTCATGTGGCTGGTCCAACGAGGGGTCATATGACCCAGGTGACCTTGGCTTTGGATATAGTCGTATGACCTATTTTCAGTCATAAATCCCTTAATATAACTTTAAATAAGAGTTATAAGCTATTTGGACATGTCGAAGGTCAAGGTCACCTGGGACGTGCCCCCACATTTAAATCGACTTCTGATAGTGGACAAGGGTTTTCGTCGAAATTGTGATATCTCTTCGAATAAGAGAGGTATGGCCAAAAATAGGTTTTAGCCTGTAGTTACCTTGTCCAGGGTACAAAATACCGCAGTTTTGGTTTTGGGTTTTAAAACCGACCCAACCCTACCCCCTCGTGGAGGCATTGGAACAGTCTGCCGGACAACGTAATCTCTGCTCTGTCTTTCTACCTTCTGTCAGTATCTGAAAACATTTCTCTTCCAGGCCTCGTTTCTTGACATTTGATGTTTAAATCATCCCTCACCTTCAGTGGATCCTGAAGAGCTTTTGTTACTTTGACCATTCTAAAAATCCATGATTGATTGATTGATTGATAAAATGGGAGAGAGGTAGGTGAAAGTCACAAAATCCTGCCACTAAATCGCAGTCATATGCCGCAGGGCAGCCCTTGACAGCATAGCAACATTGGCATGCGCAAGTGTCGGGCGGTTTATCAGTGATATGTGAGCTTGTAAATAGTAATATTTCCAGATATTTGATAAAATTTGTTATAACAAAATTAATTTGTAGTGATACACTATGGCTGTGTGATAGGTCGGTGACTACACACTGACAATGAAAACACCACATCGCAACAAACATTTCCGCATCATCACCGACTGCACGGGCACTTATCGTATTGGACCACAGCTGTTCCACTCGCTTGACGACCTTGTCGACCACTACATGAAACATGCTATATACCGGCTTGGTGCTGAGAAATTGTTTCTGATCAAACCGTTTGCCCGGCGTCAGCCACCACGCGACAACAGTGATGCTGTTGGCAGCATCGGAACTAATGACATTGCCGCACCACCTCGCGACAACACTTATGACATGTAGTGGCAGCAACGGCCTTTGACGGTTGGTCTCAAGAATTTACCCTGCATCAGCTGGGAAAATCGAGACCAGTGGGTGTTTTTCAGCTTTCTTTCAGCTCAGTGTACGTTGTCAATATCTGTCACCGGTGTTGATATGCAAGGTTCAAAGGACGACACTGTATAAAGCGTGTTGGCCATACACTGTACATCTGCATTGTGTATGGTGTGCCAGTGTGTGTCCTCAGTCAGTCATAAGAGAAGTTGAGTTAGATTCTAATCTCATAGCGATCGTTGGCATTTTATAAGTAACAGCAGCAGCAACTATTTATGGTCTCTGTTTGTTGCGGTACTGTGTACCAAGAAATCCGTAGTCTTGTACTTGTTTGGATGGAGCATATTCACTTCAGTCCTAGTAAGCAGGCAAGATTGCTCTGTCAGTACAGCACACATTTAGTAAAGAAGTTTGTTCGTGCATTGATATTATAATATTCTGGAATGCGACATTATAGTTCAACAGGAGTATGGTCTCCATTACATGTAAAATTGTAAATTATATTACATACAACAATAGCGATTAGCTGAATTCTGTCTACAGCCTATCCATGCAGGGTAGTTTGTTCTTCTCTCTTTTTAGGCTACACCAAGTACATGAGGGTGTGGACTATTGCAGTCTATGATCCTGGATGTCTGTCATTTTGTTTGTCATGCAGCTGTACTGTGCAAACATGGCTGAACGGATCGAGGTCCTGCTTGGGTTGGAGACTTTTGGAGACCCAAAGAACATTGTATTAGATGGGAGTCCCAGTTTCCCTTGGCGGATTCGATGCGGCCTTCACCAAATTACTTTCGCCAGTTGTTCAGGATTGAAGTGACTATACTCCATTTGGATGATTCAAGAATTAATTTTCATATCTGTGCAGTGCTACAGTTGTATTACTATTATGTATCGTTTTGCACGTTTGCTGTTAATTGTGAAATTGCAAATCATTGTGTTCTGTGTATTTTTGTTCTGTCTCTATTGTTTATACATAACGTGCCTGACTGACTGTCACTCAGTGCTGTGGTATATTATGGAGATCTGTCACTAGCTATCACTGTTGAATTCAGCCGATGCACTACTTTGTCACTGATTTTTGATCAGCTCTCTCTTTTTATGTAATCATGTATTAATTGTTGTACATTTATTAAGGTGTGCCTAGCATGTGCTGTGTCCCAGTAAACAGATCTTTGATTGCTTGTCTTGTGACATATCCTAAGAAGGGCCGAAGTAACTTTGCAAAGGCTGCATTGAATGCATCACACACTGTGTGTGCAGGACTCTGTTGCTGTAGCCGTTTTTGAGATATGTAGGCAGTTGCAGAATTTAAAAGTAGTCATGTGATCCCGCCCATGATCTGCGAATAACCTACTTTGCATATTTTGAGTAGTATATGCATGCAAAATTTCAGGTCTTTAGCTTCAGCCGTTCCACAGACGTGAGTGGTTCTGA
>Ga0126335_1001747_pt1 | contig 12487 bp, 10 predicted proteins | sample OlaspJWI45metaG_FD_108409 | JGI IMG/M metagenome (GOLD analysis project Ga0126335, IMG submission 108409) | Marine gutless worms symbiont microbial communities from Oahu, Hawaii - Olavius sp. 1 OAHU.JWI-45 metaG | ecosystem: Host-associated > Annelida > Digestive system > Unclassified | place...
CCTCAGGAGGTCTCTAACTGTTATATGGTGTTTCTTTCTGTTTCTGCTTAGTACGCTTCACCTGGCTCTGGGCATCCTGAGGTGTCCCACCAGGTGACAGCGGTCTTTTTGTGCGACTGCTACGGTGCTACCCCCAGTATTAACATCAGTCCCAGTGCACAATTCGCCACTGTGGGCGCCTTGAGCTTCCGGTCCTGCATCGGCCTGTGGGGCAGCATTCGCTGTTTCTTGTTTCCTCTGGCGCTTCCATCGGGCGCCTGAGGGTTTCTTCTTTCTTTGAACCATGACTGGTTCGCCTGTCAGCTGCAAAAAGCTGAGTTTTTGCGGAAGGGTTCCCACAAGGGGCCCCTCTTCCGAATGATCCCTCTTTCACTCCAGTCCATCATCAGTAGGCCTAATCAGATGAGGACACGGAGGTTGAGGGGTGCCTGGTTTAGTCGCCTCTTACGACATCCGGCCAGTAGACGGAGTGGGTCTATTCTAAGCCCCGGAACCCACACGGGGTTGCTGTGATAGTTAGTATGCAACATTTCCTTACTCTTCGTAGGTATGTCATCGAAGACTTTACCGACAAAAGTTGAGCCTCTTCTGATGAAAGTGCTGTGTTTTGCGTGCAGTTCACGTTTGGAGGTTTAACGTTTATGTCCATTTTTGACGACGGGTGTAGGACCCGAGCCGTTTTCGCTAGCTCCATATCAGACAGGAGAAAATTGCGTACAAATATAGATAGAAAAGCTGAGAGTAAATGACTGCTTAACAGGGCACCGTCCAATACTCATTCTGCCGCATGATACAGTTAACTGATGGATATTCTGCTGATCGAAATGCTGATAAATGTAACAGAATGCCAAATTGACAACGGACCGACATACCGAGACTCCGTTAACTTTACTTCTGTCATGGTCCACCTCCTCTTATCGTTCGATTGTTTATCCGTTGCTAAGTAAGTCTGCGCGAATATTCCCAGCTAGTAGCCTAGGCTACAGCAACTAGAATCAGAGTATCGCAGAACGATGGCGCTCGTCTGTGTAGCTGTTGTACTTCTGATAACAGTCTTCGTCACCCAGCAGCACGCCTCAGCTCGATTTTTCACCGCTGAGTGCACCAAGAATCCAGACAACCAGTTCCTCTGTGCCACCAACCAGCCAGATGTCGTGGTCGCTCTATTAGAAGGAATGGACGGACACCATGGCTGTGCAATGAGGTGCACTCGGGACAAACGGTGTCGACATTTCAACTACTTTTCATCACCAGAAAGCGATCAGTCATGCCAGTTGTACTACAGCAACAAACCGATTAGCTTCAGTATCGTCAACGGCTGCCAGCACTACCATGCACAGCAAGCAGGTGCGTTTAGAACATCCTTACTATCTCCAGCTTAAAATGAACGTAAAATGTCCTCTTGGATATAATGATTTGTAAATGGGAAAATAATGTGCATAGTGGAAAAGTTTTGAAACAGTTTTCTGAAATTAATTTGGATCACAACAAGTGGCCAAAGTAATTTGGCGAAGGCCGCGTCAAATCCCCTTCCCCTCGCCGTGGGTGATTGGGACCCCCGTCTAATACAATGTGCTTTGGGTCCCCAAGAGTCTTCACCCTAAGCAGGACATCGATCCATTCAGCCGCTTTTGCACAGCAAAACCACGTGACAGACAAACTGACACCCGGGATCATCGGTCGCAAATTCGCAACAGTCCGCATCTGTTGCATTCGAAGCGACCAGGACTGAAGTCAGGCGGACTTCTCAAGAAACTTCGAATTACTGTTGGTATCTGTGTTTTAACGTAAACGCTCTGGTGAAAAAGGCTGCAAGCTTGTGTGGCATGGAAAGTTCGTCTTTGTCGCACAAGTTGGAAGTCCACAGAAGGTCGTCATGGAACTGAGAGATGCATCGCCACCAAATGGCGTTGGAATGGACGTACTGATTACAGGTAGATTAGTGACACCAGAGGCAAACATAATATAGGGTTTGGAGATGGCAATATTTGTTACGTGAACACACTATTAGTTACTAGCTGTTCTGCCCGCCCAGTTAGGCTTCCCCGCCACCCACCCACTATCCCTCCGCCCAACCCACAAACCCCTACTCCCGCTCCGGTGGGGCGAGATGCCTACATGTAGAATAAACACTGCTCCATAAGAACGGCATGTCAATGTAACACGACTGTGCTACCGTGTTATCCAGCTATTGTCCGTTTTGCAGGTGATCCATCGGATCTGCAGTTTGTGCGTATCGGAGGCTGAACGATCGCCAACAGCTTCACATGTCTGTGACGGATTTGTCACGCCTATCTACAACGCGCCTGCTTGCATAAAAATATCAGCATTGTAATCTACACACAGTCTGTAATGTATGCACTTCGCAGTTTATCAAATAGGCCTATTCCGACCAAGCCACAACAATTTTCGACAAGTAGTTTTTGAGTTGCATGCTACCTCTTTTTCACTGCCGTGACCTTAACCTTGGACCCATGACCTTGAAACTGAACCACGACCTAGAAATTCTGAAGATTTATCTCCGTACTGAAAATGAAGTTTTTATAAGTAAAGCCTTTCGAAAAGTATAGCCTGAGTTAGAAAAAATACGAAAGTAGCTCTCAAGGTCAAAGGTCAAGGTCAAATGTCACCAACTTCCAACCACTTCTAGCTTCCCCATGGAACACATTCCTACCAAATTACATCGATTTCTGACCAGTACTTTTTCAAAATTTTCTGCGGACAGACGCAGAGCTCACTCACAGACAGACGCCGCCAAGAACAATACCTGCTCGCAGCATAGGTAACACACACAGATTGTTTGCCGATTTGATAGAACACACTGATCATCTTAAGTAAAACTCCGTATAGCCTGCAGATGAAATATGGTTAGATGTTGTTTGTGTGTGTGTTAACCGAATGCAAAGAAAATTGGCCGCATCGAATACATGAGGTGCGGACTACTGCGATCTGTTCCCGCAGCATGGGCGTCTGTCAGTGTCACGTGGCTTCACGGCGCAAACAGGCTCAACGAATCGAAATCCTGTTTGGGGGGCGGAAATTCTTGGGGACCCAAGGAGCACAAGATTTCCGCCACGGGTTCGCCAAATTACTTTGTCCACTTGCCATCCCTTCTGATGCGCGGAAAAGACTGACATCATACGTATTTGCAGTTCTCAATGTCTGGTAGCAATTCACTGTATAAGGCCTAGCTAACTTATATGTTTTAGCTTTTAAGTAGCCTACTTCGCACATAGTAGCTTATGGCTGAAAATAGGCCTACTCTGTATTATGATGTTAATTGTGAATTGAAATGCATATTTAAAAAATTGAGCTGTATAAACAGACGTTTCTGGCGACGTTCAGGACAACAGTTTTACTACTGCATTTTAATGCCGGTTTTACATTTGCAGTACAGCAAGTTTATCCTCTGCTAACGTTTGAGTGTAAAGTTGCAATCGGTGTGTGTTTATTTCTTTGTGGTCAGTATAGGCCCTATATTCTACTTCTGACTGTTGGTATGCTGCGTCGCACACACACAGACAGCGTTTGGCCGGTTACAGGATCAGCTCAGCTAACAAGCTGAACTTCACAGCTGTGATGCTCAGCTGGCCGGTGACGCCACCTGGCTAATGTCATTAGGCCTAAAGCGAAGACGTCTACCAACGGCCGTGGAGCGAAGTCTGTGATGACCTAAAACAGTAAGATGGGACTGAGCGACCTGTTCATTAATACAGTAGGTCTATGTACGCAAGAGTACAAGTCTCTAATGTTCACGATGTGTGCCACCCTGGGGTCAAATTCACAAACGATGTCATAAAATTTATCCCATGATAAGTCATATGAATAATCATCCTATTCCTGTGGCTAATAATCATCCTATTCCTGTGGCAAAAAAATTACGATGCTCTAAGATGATATGTGACAGTCTGAAACTGTGTTTGGATGAAGTGAAAGGACGGTCGAACTTGAAGGAAGGGAAGGAAGACCAGGATGGGGTGCAGCTTGCCCCGGTAGGCCTAAAAGTTAAATGATAAAGGTAAAGTACACTTTATAGCGCCTCTTTGTGAGGGAACCTCGCCAAAAAGGCGCTCAGGTATGGCACGCATTGTCGAGCGATTTCACAGTTACCTGCACACGCACGCATTTATCCACGAATTGAATGAACCATACCTGCCTTTGCCTTCCCAGCCTCATTTACCGACCCCGGAGGGATGGAAGGCTGAGTTGGCCTAGGCAGCACCACGGTGAGTAAACAGTCTCCCCCAAACCGCGACGTGACAGCTATCACAGTAGTTAGCTGCTCAAACCATCACGCCTCACTGGGCAACTGGAGCACGGGAGCACTGAACGCACGACCTCTTGAGCCGCAAGGCGCGACGCTAACCATTGAGCCACCGAGTCACCCTACCTGAAATACAAAGTGAGTGAGTGAGCATAAGAACATTTCTAAACGGCACCTAAACACAGTTAGCAAGCGCCGCAGCCTCAACTAAACAAATGTTGAAATGTGCAAAAATCATCGGCACAAACCTGCTACCTGAACCAACGAGTTACAGTATTTCTCATCGGTTTGCTACGCAGATACGAAGTCAAAGTCAGATAACAATATCACACAATAATCAACGTCACTAAAATTACAAATTACATTTTTTCTCGTACTCGACCGGAGACATATAAACAGTCAATAACGTTACAACAAAAAGCGGATTCTTTCCATCAATCCGTGCAATATTTTCCAAGTCCTGGGTGCGTCTAATAGTCCGCCTCATCAGAGGGCTGAAGACGACTACCGTAAGCGAGGACAGCTTTGCGAAGTGACGGTGCGGCGTTCGGGTACTCTGAACTAAGTCGGTCGACAATGGCGGCTAGTTCGTTCATACGTTCTGTCTGTCTTCGCTTCTCATTGTCCAGCGACTCGGCTGTCTTACACAGGCGCTGATACTTGCCGTCGCTCAGCTGACACGCATCGCACAAAACTGTGTATACTGCATGCAGAATACATGTGCAACAAGTAGGCCTAAGTAAAGAAGAGCATGTACGAGCAACTGACACTTGTTATAACGCCTCTTCATGAGGCAGCCTCATCACAGAGGCGCTGAGGTATGGCACGTGTTGTAAGTGATCTCACAGCACACCCACGCGTCTATCCGCGAACGGTATGAATGAACCATGCCTTTGCCTTCCCATCCGAAGCTAGTCGTCATTTTACCGACCTCGAAATGCTGATTGGCCGAGTTGGCTGGTTACATACACAGATGGTTTACCCATCCAGGGGCGGCGACTATAGGGGGGACGGGGGGACACGTCCCCCCAACATTTTGGTTGGTGAAGAATTAAAGGGGTTTTGTATTATCAAAATTCAGTTTTTTCAGCTTCAGGGGGGCTACGCCCCCTGACCCCCTGACCAGGGGCTCTGCCCCAGACCCCCGTCCCCCTACCATTCAGAAGAAATCGCCGCCACTGTACCCATCCAACGGTCACCTATCCAAGTACTAACTGGGCCCGATATTGATTAACTTCGTGAATCAGACCAACACTCCTAACCATTACACCATGCCACCAACCGTAAGTAAGTAAGTAAGTGTTGCTACATTACAGTGCACCAAAAATCCAGCTGAGCCAGCTTAATCTGCCACACTTAATGACAATACAACAACAAAGACTTCAAGACACGGATTCCGTGGGATCAGAAGAGACAAATGCAGGGCTTAAAGTGTTCTTCAAAGGGTGGTGGACCCCCGTAAGTTCTTAACAGTAACAAATTACTACAAAATGAACAACTTTTTCATTACATGACATTACTAACCCAATAACAACAATGCTATTGCAATTTCAAACAATGCTAGGTTTATCACAACATATCATTTATTTCGTGACTTAGGTGGCGGATCTCACGTCTTAGATGATTGATCTGTTACATTACGTGGTGGATCTGATGCTTGAGGTGGCAGATCTATACTTAAAGGTGCCGGATCTCAAATCTGGCGAGATCCGGCTTACTTTAGCCCCTGGACAAATGTAACTCTGTGTCTGTACATGCTCAAATTACTTTACTTTGTATTTTGCTGACGAGACCCAGACCAGGGAATTATACTCAGCTTTGCTGGGAACGCTTACTCTATGCTTAACATTGTGTAATACCACCATACCAGTGCTTTCTAGCCACAAGATGGCGCTGCTGTCGCTGGTATTACATACAGGCTAAACTTACAAAGTTATCAAATATTGCTAACGCCAAAACGTAATTGCTGACGTCATAAGCGAAACTGCTTTAAATAAGAGTTTTTGCTCAAGAAACATGAAAATCTCAAGCAATGACTGCTACATACTGAAACACCTACTTTTTATGCAAGTATGTAACTTGCTACTTGTTGCTAAATTCGCTTCTCGATCGCCAGGGCTGAGAATTCGGCCAGTGCGCAGTATGTAAAGTCCCTGCCCAGATCTCGACCAGATGACCGTTATATGGTACTTTTTGAAGATGCACCCACATACCAATAATAAACTTTCTAGGTCAAGGCGTTCGAAAGTTATCATCTGACAAAAGAATACATGAGACAGTATAGTACAGTATCTTTACCTCTTTACAGTATCTTTAGCCTTTTATCTTTACATTTCTTTACTTACTGTGAACTGAAAGTGAAAGTATAAAGTAAGTAACGTTTAGCTGTCAGTGTCACGTCGGCTACATATGAGTCTATAATCGCCCTCAGCAGACATCTCCCCGGAAAATTACTCTAGACAAATAGCTATAAGAAAGATCAAGACGTCAGAAAAAATACGTAAATGTAGAAACTTGAGGGGACATATTTGCACATTATGCATAACCTCAGTACTGGCCTCAGGCATAGAATAGGTTAACTCTGCAGTCACACAAAGAGCAGAATAGAGGGCAGACGTGCTCCATAGATCTTGAACAGAAAATCTGTTTAAAAGACCCTATAGACTTCATAATTCATATACTAAAGGCTTTAAAGCACCAAGGTCTTAGTCTGGAATTCTTACATTGTGTATTTCATGCAATAATTGTTAATACAACCATGGTGTGGTTTCCTATATAAAATAGTATTTCAAGCATGCATTCAAGTACGGTTATGTCAAATCTGTTATCAGTATTGAACAATTATTGCAAGATTACGATGATAAATTGTTTCACAAAGCAACTTATGGGAACCATGCCATGCATCATCTTTTACCATGCTTTGAGTCCTCTGGTTATAATTTACGAACTTTAGGCCATGGTTTGTGTGTAAATTTCATTAAATCTCAACTTCACAAAAAGACATTCATTAATAGAGCAATATTCAATGACTGTTATTAATTCCTTACGTATTGTTTTTATTGTGTTGTGTATTTTTTGTACCGGTATTGACTTAGTTAGCCTACAGTCATTGTTGCACTATGCTGTGCTGCACTTCACTTTGCTTCACTGCACTGTGCTTCACTGTGCGATACGTGGCGGTGCCGGCAAATCCCCTCTAGCGAGTTATGGTAACGAACTGGTTCAACAGTGGCAAGTTTATTCAATTAAGACTTTGATCCAAACACAGGACAGTTTCGGCTAGCAGTTGAAAATATACTTATTTGGTTAATTCTATGTTTCCATTCGACTGTTATGACTATTTTACTTTATGTAAAGCAAGAATTAAAAATAGTAGCCTATGAACGAAAATGTTATAAAACTGGTACAACAGCAGGGTCTCGCTGGCACTCACCATGCATCGCGCAGTGCAGTGCAGCGAAGCACAGCGTGTAAGCAACACTTAACTCTTGCATCCGACAAATGGACCTTTGCCCAGACTCAGGCTTCACACAAGAGATGATCCTCATCCCTCCAGTCATAATTATCATAATCATAATCTTAAGTTGCCTAATTTCTCGATACACGAAGAAGCTCTAAAGCATATGTGTAAGTAGTACCTTCTGGTAGTATTTGGTTTTTTGTTGGCGCGCAAGCAGATCAGCTCGATTTTTCAGTTTCTGTTCTATCGTGTTCTCAAGGTCTTCTTCAACATTGTCCATCTGGTACTGAATCTGTTGGACTTGAATCTGTTCAAATACCAAAAGTGTATGATACACGAGACAGAAATATTTGTAAAGCGCTATTACTTACAAAATCATCTTCTTCTACACGGCCTCTACCACCTTTTCTATGCACGTATCCTTCTGGTGCTACGTTCTGAAACCTGTTCTTGTCCATTCTTGTAACACGGCCAAATCCCCTCTAGCGAGTTATGAAGCCCAGGACAGTACACTCAGACACGAATCACATCATGCAGCGCTGCACATTACGTTGCACACGATAGCATGTTTCTTCGTTGTATTCTACAGTTAATATTCATGCAGCATTTCTTTAGCACGAAGCCCAGGACAGTACACTCAGATACAAATCACATCATGCAGCGCTGCACATTACGTTGCACACGATAGCATGTTTCTTCGTTGTATTCTACAGTTAATATTTTGATCCCATTTGAGACATCTCTGAATGTAAATGTTCCTGTTCTTTTCCCATAACGAAGATCGGCTGGTTCATGCAGCATTTCTTTAGCACGAAGCCCAGGACAGTACACTCAGACACGCTGCTTTTGTTCATGTGTTCTTAACCTTTACCCAGTGACATTGATACGTAAACCTCAATCAGCATTTTTGGAAGATGTACCTGCTTTGTAAATCAAGGATTTTAACAAACCAATGCCTGCAAAAACATTCATCATTCTGCATTAGCAGGTGGTTGCATTTGATGAAATTGTTTTCAAAAAAATGAAACCTGTCTTTGATCAAGCATCATCGCCAGTTCCTGCTGTTGGCGTTTCTTCTGTGCGATGTCACTATCATGTTCATTTGCCTCGTCTTGGGTCGTCTTTATCTTGCGTCTCAGCTCCGCCAACTCACGGTGAAACGTTCCTTTTGTTACCGACTGCAACGCAAATCACATCATGCAGCGCTGCACATTACGTTGCACACGATAGCATTTAGCAATTTCTGGCATCTCCACTTTCAGAGAGAATCCCGATAAAATGCATACGAAACCTAACACTTTTTGCCATACTGTCTAAAGCCAAACTTAGCAAATTATGCCAGATCTTTTTTCAAGTTATACAATATCTAAGTAAATAAGATACTTTACCAGGTGGCCCAGTTTTGACTGAGATATTTTTGCTTATTATAAATTTTATCTTCAATTTACTGAACCACCTTGAACAGAAAATCTGTTAAAACCTTAAAAAGACTCCTTACAATTCTCTATCAGTGTATAATTTTATTAATACAATATGCTGAAAAAATAGTGAAACTGGAAATGGCAGAATAACCTTCAAAAGTGAGCAAAGGTCATCAGTCTACAAATGACATTAGTCAGAGCAACTCTGATATAATCCATATGAAATTAAATGCTTCTTGCCACTTGAAAGATTTATGCATACTGTCTAAAACCAGACTTAACTGACTATGTCTGATCTTTTTCAAGTCACACAGTATCTAAGTTTAACACGTGTTGAACAACCTTGAAGAGAAACGTTTCTACCTTTTTGGAGCTGGTTTTGTTCTCGCCTTCAGTGCGATTGACAATAATCTCGCGGTGTGCCACGGACCTTTCCATCTCCTGTACCATCTTTTCCTGCTGCTTCATCAGCTGTGCATAGCGCAGTTCCATCCGGTGTATCTCAGTTCGCATTGCCTACAAACAGTCAGCATGAACCACTTGAATATGGCGCATAAAACATTTAAACCAGGTGAGCTGGGGTGACCCAGTGGCTTAGTCGGTTGGCGTCGATCTCACGATTCAGTAGTATTGAGCTGCGGTTCAACTCCTGACCACTGCACTTTCGGGTAGCAACCCGGTGAAGCGTGATGGTCTGAACAGCCAACAACTGCGATAACTGCCATGTAATGGTCCTGGACAGCTTTACTCACCGCTGTGGTGCCTAGGCCAACTCAACCTTCCATCCCTCTAAGATCGGTAAATAAGGACCAGCATCGGCTGGAAAGGCAAGGCAGGTTCATTTCATTTGCAGACAAACGTGTAGATGTGCTGGCTACACATCTGGCTCTCTGAATCCAGAGCTCGACAACATCGTCATCATAAACAACAACGTTGGCCTACTATAAGCACAGCTTAAAGAGGTTAAGGTCCGGTTGCACCAACGCTGGTTAACTTTAACCCTCGGTCAACTCAGCTGCTGACTGACAGTTAGCACTATCTCAGTTGCACTATTGACAATTTGCGACAAAACTACGGTTAAACCGCAGATAATTTTAACCGGTCAAAATTCTCCAGCTGACCTCGCTAACCACACGTTTAATGCAAAAAAATAGCGGAAGAAAATTGCATTCGTTTGTTTACGGACTGCTGCAGCAATACTATGCAAATAATATGGCCAGTTAGAGTGAGTGAGTAGAGGCTTAATGTCCCACTCGACACTTTATAGGTCATTTCAGGGACGATTTTTACAGGCCAGATGTGATGACCCAACCAACAGCGTCAGAGCACTGAAGGAAGCCAGTTGGCCACTGAGATAAGCTTCAATCACACCAGAACCACTCCACCGTGTTACAATATGAACTGTAGGCAACCGCCTCTAGGCTAATCACAGCATAAGGGTCACAGTGTGACAAAAACCTAATCTGCTGGACCTACAAGCTGCCTAGAACATCATGCAATGCTATTGTGTCACGGCAGCATCTCCGGTCTGCTCAACAGAACACACTGGTGGTCCCACGTTACAGATTAACCACATACGGCCGTCGAGCATTTTCTGTTGCAGGTCCCACAGCGTGGAACAGTCTTCCTGTTGCATTCAGGGAGCCAACAATCAGCGATGCCTGCTTCCGACGGCATTTAAAGACAGTTCTGTTTACACAACAGCGTCGGCTCCATAGTGTTTAGCGCGTGCGAGATTTTTTTATGACTACACGCTCCATAAATTTACATTACATTACATTAGTGCACTGTACTATAGTACCTAGAACAGCTGTGTTAATGTTCCCTCTTTACTCCAGACCGTCATCAGTAGTCAGATGAGGCCATGGAGGTTGAGGGGTGTATGGCCAGTTAGAACTAACCAGCTCAAAGAATACGATGTTTGACGATAAAAAGTTCATAAAATGACTCACTCCATCAGAAACAGCCGTAAACTTTCAACACACTGTCACTCACCGCCACTCACGCTGATGTAACCACAGATGTAATTTGATGGGTTGTGTCTAGAGTGTGGGAACCCGTTATTGCAATTTTGTACCTTCCAGTATGGGAAGGTCTGCTATAATTGCAGTACGTATGGCAAGCCTATACATACTTGCAGCCCAAACCCTAAGCCTTACCCTGGCCCTGACCCTATCCCTAATTCTAACCCAAACCCTATAAACTGACGCTAACGTCTTATGCCAAACGCAATATATACTCACACCCATATACTTAGTAACACAAATTCAAATGAAATTGAACACTTCACCGCTGTCCGTAAACTAACGAATGCAACTTTCACTATAACGAACGTTATTCGACTCTATTAAAAGTTAAAAATAATGCAAATTCTGCGAAGAAATTAGACATAATTTGTACATTACTGTCTGTAAAATGGCCGCCATGTTTGTTAACGTTCAGCTCTGTGCATGAACAGGTGGAGCAACAATAGATATTGAACTTTCCTGTATTGCAATTTTAAACCTTCCCATCTACAAGTTCACGTATAGGAATGTACGTCTATCCAAAATTGCAGTACGGGTACTCATACTCTAGATGCTGCCAATTTGCTGAGTATAATTCCCTGGTTACAGCCCGGTCACAGTGGCCCAAGCTTGTCCCCACTCCCCAGCAGTGGCTAACTATCTGCCTGCCAGGCTATAGGCCTACTTACAGTCACACAGTGCTTCATAATCATTCATAAATTTTGTATTTATTTGACTGACTAGTACCGTAATGTTTCGTTTACAACACTGCTGCTAAGCAAGACAAGCACCGATTGGCTTTTTAAAAACTCACCAGCATTACAAAATGTGCTGATTGTTATGCAAAGACAGTAACAATAATTTGTCAGACTGCAGAAATGTGGTATACATGTACGAGTCTGCTGTTAACCTGTTACCACAGCGACCAGTTCACGTGACACTTGTCAGCCAATAGCAAACGCTGTTATAAGTGTAATTGCCGGTTAGCTAACCAAGGGGTGAATTTGCTTCGTGCAACGCAATCTGAGTTAACTTTCAGTCAAAAGATAACCAGAGCTCAGTTTACTGGTGATTTGACCAGCATTGGTGCAACCAGACCTAAATAGGGATCAGATATGTAACTAAGCATTAAGCAACAGTGTTTTTACGAGTTTTACAAAAACGAAACCTATCAATAGAATTTTCCTGGAAAATGGATTGGGGAAGTATAGAGCCCCCATGCCTCCAGTGCTGGAAACACTAAAAAGTAAAAATCTCACTGCAATCTCGCCGTGGCCAACGTCGGAATCGACGGCTTCTTTTGTTTCCTTTGCCAGTTGTGTTTTCTTCTCCCAGA
>Ga0126335_1001748_pt1 | contig 12484 bp, 14 predicted proteins | sample OlaspJWI45metaG_FD_108409 | JGI IMG/M metagenome (GOLD analysis project Ga0126335, IMG submission 108409) | Marine gutless worms symbiont microbial communities from Oahu, Hawaii - Olavius sp. 1 OAHU.JWI-45 metaG | ecosystem: Host-associated > Annelida > Digestive system > Unclassified | place...
AATTGAATTGCTATTGTTGCACCAATACTTAAGTGAATTTGTATTAAACGAAATATTTTCAACTCTATGTGATTGGTCGCTCTTCTAGCCAATAGCATGCATCCAGCTATTATATTGGCTCTGCCCCTCCACCCTCCCCGCCCCCAATCCGCTTCCAGTGTGCCTTGCGTCACCTCCCAGCGATGAATAGAAGTATGCCTAGCGTCCCTCTACCGTCTAAAAGTCTAGTGGTGGGTATGTAATGACGACAGCGATGGTCAGAGTGATAGTCAGCAAAGATAAACAAATGAGCGCACGAATGAGGTACTTTTAGGCGCCGACACATGATACACATACAATTATTGAGTTTTTATTTTAAGAAAAATGAAAGACGGCATGTTGCAGATTTTTGTATTTACGTGACTGAACTTAGATAACCAGAAGAAATACGATCTTGACGACATGAAAGAAGTGCATTATCACATGTGAGTAGGTCTTGCCGCGAAGGCGGATGTCATTGTTGCGTATTGCACAGACGAAGCGCGCACCTGTCTGCCACGGTCACGTGACGTGATAAGTTAGCACTGAACAACTGCAGCACTAAAACCCCGCTTACCCACCCGTTTTACTATTTCCACGTTGCGCCCATCCGAGTTGAGGACCTCGTGACTACAGCGGCGTAATTTCGATACATTCATTATCGATATTATACCGAATTTTGTTGAACATTAAACACTGTAGTGTTATTGAACGTTCTTAATTGTGCAAAATTCTTCACTTCACAATCCCTGAGGCCCACAGACCCCAGCACCCCTAAATGACGCCTCTCTCGCGAGTCGCGAGACCCTGGCCTTTAATTTTACATGCATAAGTTCTCGGAATGATTCACTCACTTCGCAAGGTCAAAATTTCCACCAGATTGTAGGATTTTATGACCACAGGTTCGTTATTTTGTTCAAGCCATCTTAATGGCGTCTCTGTTGCCAAATTTAGATTATCTAGATAAAACTTGACGGGAAGCGGTGGATGTGTATGCCTCCACTTGGCAGCAGTTCGCCTCGCTGCATCTGGGACGACGCGACAGACAGACAGACAGACTCACGGACAGACATCGCACACAGCTGAACACAATGATATAACCGGCACCGTCCCCGCCTATGTAGGCAGTTCACCATAACCATGAATTGTTATACTAACTCGACAAGCCACACGTCATCATCACTGTAGTACGACAGGCTGCGTGCGTGGAAGACGGATAGTTTTATTCTCATGCAGTGCCGGTGCCGGATGTGATCAAAATCAAACGACACCATTAATACGTCGTCACTGTAGAGCGAGCGTCGCCGGCATGAAAGGGGAGGGGCGCGTGCACGGAGGTATGAACCGTCTGGTACGGCGAGGTAAACGCCGACGAAATTACAGACCTACAGTGAATGACGACACATCATGACGACTATAGCTGCGCCGCGCCGCGCCACGCCGCGCCTCGCCGTGTCGTCACGAACGGTGAAATCGCAATTCCAAGGTGCGCAGACAGCGACACGGCAAGTTAGGTATGGCAGGTAGCCTAAGTATCACCTGTATCACCTGGTGGGACGTTCAGCTGCATGGTCACGCGTGGTCACGAGAGGTCAGCGCCGCTCGGCCACAAGTCAAGCAGGCTCGACGGTATTTCATGGTCGCCATTACACGATCTTAACGACATTGCACTCTATTGATCAACACTAATTGTAACGTTCCGCTTACCACTACCGTATTGAACTGATAGCATGGTTACTTTAGTTTATAGATGCTGCTGTATCGGTATTTCAAGTGACAGCAATAATTTCTGACTGAACTCCCGAACACCTGCTATGTACGATATCTGTGCATTAAGCAAAAGCACCAAAACCGTAACTGACGGCGTTTTAATAAGAACTTGAAACACTTCGCTGTTTGTTTTCTCAAATTTTGCTTTTCAAGCTTTGCAATGGCCATTAAAACGTGGTCTCCAATGTGGTAAAATACAAAACAATGCGCAGCAATTAACAAAAATGTTGCACTATGGTATAATTATTTGATCACGTGACAAATAATTGTCTGTTATTGTCAATGTTGCTCAGGGTGTAATTTTATTAATAATGGCAGCTACAAACAATATGACAGACACATACCGAGTCAGATCGCTATGAAATTAAGGTGACTAGGAAACTAATTTTCAATTTATGTCAATTTTTTTAATTAATTACGTTGAATAACTGGCTGCAGTGCTGGTGACGACAGCATATGGCTTAAGCGGGTCGTTGATAAGGATGTCTGATCGTGAAGGAGTCAGTAACATCTGCGACGCGTATGAAATATGCACAATAATTAACTCTTTGGGTGTCATTGCATTGCATCATAAGCCATGTGACTAATTATTCTGGGAACCTAACCTCCTACGACGTAAAAACCGATTGACGGCTGATTTTATGATTTTATCAAAGCTGTCAGACGGTATGGTTTTGAACCGCAGAAGCGAAGACATCGTTTTCCCTCTTAAAGTTTTTTTCAACCACAATAAAACCGATCCTACGTCGCAACTCTGTTATAAGTGACAAAGATTGTTCAGCGCTTTCTAGACACTCCTGCTGCTATAAATAATGCTTTGGTCACAAGAGTCTAATGTGCAGTTATATTTAAGCAGGTAAATAAAACACCTATGATATTAATTCCTCAGTGCTCCGCACTGAGGTTCACGAATGGCGAAATAAGCTGCGTGGGTGAGTGGGTGACTGTTTTTTTCAGCTGGCGCTTTATGTAGAATAGGGCGGGCGAAGGATGGGCCGGGGCTGTGCATAATCTGCTATTAGGCCAAAACCCGCCAATTTAAAAAAACACTAGCACGGTGGCGCCACGTATATGCAGAAACAGCGTATAGATGGCGCCACCGTGCCAGTGGATTCTTCACACGCTACCCCAGACAGTGCGGAGTACTGAGGACTCTGTGACGATAGTCACCTTAATTGTTGTTAAAACCCAAATAATCAACTTTATTCACCAACGCGTGTGGTAAATACACAAATATGTCCGAGTCTGATAAAGTAAAAGCTGTAGTTTTAGCTGACATAAATGTAAACAAACATTTAAGCTGTAACTCTAACTCTTCTTGAAAGAGTTAAAGGCCGGCTTGTGAAACTGTGAACAGGTCGGCTAAGCGGTTAGTACTAAGCATCGCTGTGTCGGGGTGTGGCACTCAACAACGCACAATACGTCTGTCATGTTGCTTGTCTCTGCTCCTGCGAAGTACGCGATGACCAATATTAAACATTTATGGTCTTGCGGTCGTATCACTTGCCGGGGTTCTTTATCTACAAGGGTTCCCAATTGAAGTGACGCCGAAATACAAACCATTGTAACTCAAACGTAACGTAACGCAATTTGCTGCTATTTTTGCCACAACAAGTACTATTTATTGGCCTTATATGGTGCAACTTTCAGCAATTTTACTTACACACTTTATGAGACACAAACGTTCACAAATTTTTACCATAAAGTTTCCGATATGGAAAATATACAAGTTACTCACCCATGATTACAACTTGTGCTCAAACCTCAAAGTGGCCAAACTCAACTCGCTCATTGATTCTGTATGTGGTCGAAGTGATGCCACTCTTCGACAAATCGCTTCTTGAGGTGGTCGACAATGTTGATTCCGGTACGGTAGACTCGTCTCTACCGTAGTCGATCTGTCTTGGTTGCTGGGTGGCCGTAACCACGGTGGAATGAAAGCTGGTGCATGTCATAATAAATACTCCACTGTGTCGCGCGCTCGGTGAGTCGGAGCATTGTCCTGTTGAAATGTGAAAGTTTCTCCAGGTAGGCTACAGAACGGATGGCAGGGAGGCAGGCAGAAGGTTCTGACTGAGGAGGACGTCACGGTAATACGCACCATTAACTTTTACGCTTGGTTCGATGAATGTAAGTTTAGTATTTCCAAGGACCAAACGTTGACATGCCGACTGACACCATAACAGACTTTGAGAAAGTTGAGCGAGTACACAGAAGTCGCTTGAGTTAAAGAAAAAGCTTTTAAACCACGTTGATGGGATCTCAGATCCTAAAATTATTGCCGAGCACTTCGTCGCACATTTCTCGAAAGTATGCAGCAGTAATTCTGCTGCTGGTGCCGCCGCGAGATTGAAGGAGAAATATGAGCAGATGAGATTCTCTTACTGCGGCCAACTGGCTGATGAGTTATATCAATTTGACACCGAGTTGGTTGAGAGTGTAACTGCTATGACACGTGGCAAAGCTTCTGGTCTAGATGTAGTAACAGCTGAACATCTGCAATACAGCCACGCTTTATTGTTTGTGATGCTGTCGAAGTTGTTTAACTTAATGATTCGCATTAGCCACGTACCAGCTAGTTATGGACAGTCGTACACTGTGCTGTTGCTTAAAGACAATAACTCTGTGTATAATAAATCGATTACAGTTAATGACTTTAGAAGAATATCCATCAGTCCTGCTATTTCTAAAGTATTTGAACACTGTATTTTTGATCGCTATGCTAATGTTTTTGGGACTACTGGTAATCAGTTTGGTTTTAAAAAGGTCATGGATGTAATCATGCAATCTATATTTTACGACGTGTCGTAGATTCATATCTGGCCTCCGTGTCAACTGTAGGCATATGTGCACTTGATGTCCCTAAGGCTTTTGACAAGATGAATCATTACCGGTACGGTCTTTTTTTGTCAAACTATGGATAGAGGCTTTTCGAACAAGTTGCTATTTTTGTTAGAAAAATGGTTTAGTGTCGGAGTTCATGCGTTAGATAGGGTTCGCAACATTCTGTTTTTGTCGAGTTGTCGTGTGGAGGTCGCCAGGCGGTGGCTCTCGCCGTATTTATTTGCAGTAGGCCTATTTATTGACAGTTTGGTGCAACGAGTTCAGGCATAGAACTAGCTGCAACGTTAAATTTACATGTGTTTGTATTACTATGTATGCGAATGATATTTTGTTAATGGCTCCATCAGTAATTGCTCTACAACAGCTATTGTATGCCTGCGAAGATGAACTGGACTTACTGGACATGACGATTAGTGTGAATAAATCGGGCTGCGTGCAAATTGGTCCTCGATATAAGGTGAAATGTAATTGAATCACTATACTATTGATGGCCGTGAGATATTGTGGTGCGATACCGTGAAATATCTCAGCGTTTGTTTGACAGCAGCTACACTTTTCTTATGACTATGTGAAACGCGTTTTAAACAAGATGAAAGAAGCCTACGACACATGCGCAGTATTGCAACTGCAATATTGACACGCGTTTACTAACTAAGGTTTTTAAAGTCAGAAATTATGGCCTTAAGAAGTCAGCGATAAGAGCATTTTTGTATGACCAGAAGAGTTGGCGTCCCGTGGTATAGGCCTAATGTAAATACAGACAGCCGGGTAGGCGCTGCGGGAGCCCAGTACAGAAAAACGCGACGATATGGCGTTGAATATGTTAGCGAGCACGCCTGCTGAGTGGGGCAGATTATGATTAACGTTAATTAAAAGCGCGTATAACTGCGGCAGTGCGAATCGACGGTCATGACCGGGCACAAGAACGCGGCGCGTGAATAATACATTCTGCATCATAACCGCACAGCGAACATCCTTAGTACTCGCTAAAGCGCGCAGCAGCGGCTGCAGCTGATGGCACTTTTACAACAATCATCTTCGTGCACGCACACGCATTATAGATCACTGCTCGCCAAGCTTTCGCCAGCAATTACTCAGCTGTTGTCTAAAATGTGTTAAAATTTTATTTGAAGTTAATTTGCGAATAAGATATGATAAAATGTAAAACGGAATTTTGTGACTGTCACAAATGCTGCGTTTGTTAATAAAATTTGACAAACAAGAGTAAAAGTACTAAATATACTTTTTCACGTTTATACGTGTACGGAATTGTGCATAGCAATTGTATATAGCAAAGTGTGGTTTATGCAATTTCAATTCCAGTATACAGTACATACAATTAGTTGAGTTTCGTGTAGATTAGACGTCGACAGATGTGGCGTGGCTGTGGCAGAAATGCGTCATTTAACATTCGCGGCGGCCATATGACGTCATATTGTATTTCGACGGCGCTGGCGTGCTGGACGCTGCGAACCTGAGACAAATCCTTGAACGACGCTGGCGGCTCCGCGGCGCGGATCAGCGTCACGGATAGGTGAAGCAGCCTCAGCAGCAGCAGCAGCAGCACTCATGTGATGATGCGGAGCTAATGACGGCTGCTGATGCTGTGGAGAGGGCCATGCGCGTCTGATGACCATCACATGCAAACTCTTCACAGCTTTTATCTTCACTCGACCGACGTTAGACGAGTAGTAGCACTCACATGCAGCCACGTCATATTTTAACAAATGCTTTGCACAAAGCAGACTTTATCGTCGCCGCCATTTGCTTCTGTTGATTTATTTTTTTGTGTGTTAACATTTATGTGATGCGTCATTCGAAGAACAAAGATATAGGCGTGTACGAAGCATGTTGTCATATCAACGCGAAAAATGTCTATAACGTCAGTAAACTCATTATGCCACATTGGTGCGGAACCGCAAATATTTTCGGTTTCGGTTACACAGTGGTAGAACGGACAAAAACTTCTGATGTGCTAAGAAACGCCGAAAACGAAAACCATCATAAGGTCACATAATGGTTAACATTACTGCAGTGCATTATAATAAGAATACAATTTTTAAGTTAACTTATGTCACAGTGTGGTTATTTTATTTTTTACATTTAAGTTTCATCACCGTACAACGTGTTGTATTGAAAAAAATCTACACAGACTTAACAGAATAAGAGAATTTCCAGACACGATATGAAAAAGCCAAATGACTAAATAACTATATATAGATTTTTCTTAAGTATTTTTAAATAGCAATAAACTAAATTATGACATATAAAACTGAAAAGTTTGGAACATCAGCATACATCAATCGATTCTATGCTGTAAATAATCCACTTTTAATTATGACATGCAGCAGTACATGTACTTCAAGTAGATAACTAATCTCTTTTGCTCCTATTTTCTTTGTTGATGGTTCGCTTTTCTTTAGGCCTACAAAGTTTTTAAATAAAACTAGCGTGTAATACGAAAACTCGGCAACTCTTAAACAGTGGTGTGTAAGAGCATTAATCGAAAACAGTATGATCATGTGGATGCAAAGATTTATGTTTTTTATATGAGAAAAGTTGACTGGCTTTTCCGAGCTTGTCTTAACACGGCTGAGTGGTTCTTGTGGTATTTCAGCTTATCTCAGTGGCCAACTGACTTCCTCAGTGCTTTGACGCTGTTGGTTGGGTCATCTGGCCTTAGTGGCCTGTAAAAATCGTCCCAGAAATTACCTATAAAGTGTCGAATTCGTTGAGCTTCTATACACCAACTCACACTTTTCTGAGATTTTCTCTGCGAGTTGACGAGCGCGCATTAAACGTTGCGTAGCGTGTCGTCGTCGTCGCTCGGCGCCAACAGCGCTGCTTGCAGGTACGTGGAGGCGTGGCCGGCGACGCCAGCGACCAATGACGCGGCATTGTCGCCATGTGACGTCACACTGCAGCGCCACTTCGCCGCCCGGAAAACTCGATTGCTCACGCGCGTACACACCGCAGCTGTTTCCGGGCAAACGCAGTAGCATCTGAGACGACGACGATGACGACGTTGAATGTGTTTGTGTTACGTCGCTGCTGCTGTTGCTGGTAATGTAAGAGACTACGTCATAACACGACGGCTTGGATCAATAACTGTGACGCTTTCAGCTATTTCTGCTGGTTCTTACAGTTATATTAAACTTGTAGACATGTCGGTACGTTCTTCTGGTCACGTAACAGAAGTGAGTCCTGGATGTACTCCGGACGTGGATGTTACGACGAACTGTGTAACGAGCGGCGGCAGCAACACAGCAGTCAGCCATATTAACTCGATATCTGACCAGCCATGGCGACGTCTGACCGAGTCATCGACGGCCGATGTCACTCTCCAGTCATCGCTGCCGCTGACGACGTCGTGCGGTGACCGACGTCCGTCGTTCATGATCGACGACATCCTTGGCGGACAACAGTGCTCGTCGCCTGTCGAACTGCTCACACGACCGACACCACTCGTCAGTGCCACGGCAGCTCACCTAGCCTCTATGTCCGCCCATCTAGACTTCTCCGCCATGGCACATCATCGGCCGTTCCCGTCATCAAGCGCCGCCGCTGCAGCCGCTGCCGCTGCAGTATGTCTTCAGCGCCGGGGACTCGATGACGGCGTGGACATTAACCGCTGTCTCCAGTCACTTCCACCCGGAGAGTTCCGGCGTCTGCCAGTGTTACATGATGTAAGTGGTGTGTGGACGTCGCCGGTCAATGTCGTCAGTCAACTCAATAAAAGAGCGAGCAGCTACAGCGCCGAATGTGGCAGTGACGTCGACGTTGATCTTGACGACGACAACGACGTCGACTCCACTTCATCATTTGCTGGTCAGTTTATCTTGCATGTACATAGGTTTTGTGCTTAGAAAGATTTTTGTGTTTCGTACATTGTTATTGTTTATTCTATCATATTGGACGGTTAGTATGTTAATATGTTATTGGTATGTTAATGATAATCTTTATTCGCCAAAAGACTCGTAGTGAAATAAACCGAAATAAACAACAGTACTATACTAACGAAGCCTACACACATCGCCTGCATATCACAATAAAGTACAGATACAGCATACAGAGCAATTTCACAGCCTAAACACAGATAAACCGTTGTAAACGCCTTCGAACTTGGACGCACGCTTAGCCCATAAAACAGCTGAGCAAATCGAAACCAACATTTTCTTGCAACAGTTTAACAACATCAATATTTCTGGTTAGAATTAACTTCATAAAAACGTATTTATTACGAAGTCAAGATAAAGTAACTCGGATTCATTTAAATGGTATGCATTTAAACCGTAAATAACACCGGGAGACATTTACTTTTTACCAATCCAATCCAATGCATTCTGACGGGCACAGGTAGTCCTCTTTGCGACTGCAGAGTCACTTCCTCTGAGGCAACACGACCAATTTTGGCGAAAATCGCATGGGCTGCACGATAAAATGATTTCTTGGCGTGGCCTAATAATGAGCATTTAAAAGCTCGAGATCGCACCATGAATATACCAAGATATCTAATCTCGTCCATCCATGGAAACACAGCGCCATTAATTATTTAATATATTTGTTTTTTTGCCCACCATCACAAAGCGTTAACTTTTATGTTATTTTTCTTTTTTTGTCATTTACTCTGCCTCGGGTCGCCATCGCCAAGAGTCTCCACCCCGAACAGGACGTCGATCCGTTCAGCCGTTTTTGCACAGCGAAGCCGCGTGTCGGACAGACTGATACGCCACGCTACGGGATCAACGGTCGCAACAGGCCGCATGCACGTCGTGGATTCGATATGACCTAACAACGATAAAAAGATGTATGGTGATGACACGTCATTGTGCACGTCTGCTTTCTGATATACTGTGAGAAAGGTTAACAATGGCTAACAGTAATCATAAGAGCAAGTCGCAGGCGGAAAACAGCGTGACAATGTGACGTCCCTCAGCGACAAAGACCTTCCCACTTCTCACCCGTCTATTTAACTGGCCTCAGCGATATCACTGTCAGTCGATCGCTTACTGCGATGAGACGTATTCTGCCGGCGACAGCGCACTACCTTGCGCCGGCCGGCGATATGACCAACACTTAGCGTTCGTCCTGTCGTCAGTTTTATAAAGCACCATGCATCCACGCCGGCGGCGGCGTACGAGTCGGGCCGCGGCACTGCGTCGATTATACGAGGCGGCGCTTTAGTCAAAGACGCGCTTTGTTGCATGGCTGCCACGACCATACAAACTTTTTGACTTATTATCTGTGTTACCAGCCTGCCGCGTCTGTCGGCAACACTTTAACGAGGCGATGATAGCAATGAGTGCTGAATCGTCGCATGAGCATTGAAAACGGCATTGCTAATAGACCTACAGATAGACAGCTTGTCAGATTCGCCTTTTGTAACGTGGCGACGTCGTTTTAGTGCGTACATGTTTAACTGCGTGAAGATATTTCTATAGCTTGTACAAGCACAATCGTAAGGCATATTTTGCGAATTTTATATCTAAAAATTATGCTATCTGTATAGTACGCCCACTTTGCAGTAAAGATAGGGCCATCCATGACTATAGTTATGTTTTTGTTCCACACAAAGACTAAATCTAAATAGTTTAGATACAGTATTATACTTTGAAACAATTGAGGCCAAATTAATTTTGCAAAGGCTGCATTAAATGCGCTTCTCCCTCGTCGTGCGGGATCGGGATTCCCGTCTAACGCAATGTTCCTTGGACCCTCAAAGAGTCTTCACCCCAAACAGAACCTCGATCCATTCAGCCGTTTTTGCACATTTAAGACGAGTGAGGCCGCTTGACAGACAGACTGACAGACAGGAACATCGGTAGCAGTAGTCTGCATCTCATGCATTTGATGCTGCCTAATAATGCTTAAGCAAAAAAGTAAAACAATTATTCGCAACATTATCTATTTTATGTAAATTGATTTATTGCAAGCTACAAATGCTAGTTTATTTTATCATCTGCTTTGGCTATTAAAAGCACGTTTCGTATAGGCCCTGTGTATAAAAGCCACGTAAACTGGTTGAGTTTTAGCAGTATCTGCTGTATTATGAGCAGTCTGAGAATATCCGTTATTAACGCAGTTTGGCGCCAATGTTATACGAGCCGAGATATTCTACAAAAACGAACTGTGCAATGGCAGCCACTCGCGACTATTTGTAGTTTTAGTTCAAAACTTCGTGTTAATGCTGAGTAAAAGGTCTAAAGAGAATAGTGTTTTGCTACAAATCAGACGGTGGCACGTGCGGTCAGTCAGACATTGGTACGGGCGCTGGCAGCTCGACAACAGGAAGTCAGTCACTGCAACCTCACGGCGCATCCAACGCCGGCGGCAGTGGCGGACCCAGCAGCAAAACGAAGAAGACGCGCAAGGCGAGAACAGCGTTTACTGATCACCAACTCAACACGCTCGAGCAGAGCTTCGAGAGACAGAAATACCTCAGTGTCCAGGATCGAATGGAACTCGCCTCAAAACTGAACCTTAGCGACACTCAAGTCAAAACCTGGTACCAGAACCGCAGGTGAGCACGGTAGAATTATAATTAAATGTAACTATCTATTAAGACTTTAAATACGTTATAGCTTATTAGTGCACTTAGATTTTTTGGCACCATTTAACAAAAGATGTGAATGAACAGCGAAGTTATATATTGTTTCATTCAATTTGACTGTATAAATTTACGTTGAATCTTATAACGTTCGAATTAGATTTAAAAATAGAGCATAAACTAGACGGCATAAAGTTTATATATTTTGCGTTAATTTTAGCGTACGAATACGTTATTTATTCATTTTACGTATATACTATAAGTCAATAGGTGTTTGTGACATTTATGCACGGGGTTAACATTTGAGCAAGAGCCAATTCAGTGCATTTATCGTTCGCTTTTGCTGTGTGGAGCATGTTGCGATTGGTAAAATGAACATACACGCGCCTATAGCAGTCGCTGATTTATGCTAAAACGTGTAGAGAGTTTTTATATATTATATAGTACATTACTTATTTGCGGATGGTTGTGCAGAACCAAGTGGAAGCGTCAGACTGCGGTAGGTCTGGAGCTATTGGCGGAGGCTGGGAACTATGCCGCCGTACAGCGCATGTTACAAACCAACCCGTACTGGGCGACCTACGACCCACACACAGTGAGTCTCATAGCGAACCTCGACACTATCCTGCTACGACACCAGGCATCGCCGACAGTCTGTAGCGGCGCCAGCAGTCTCGGGTCACCGGCGAGCGTGCATCCTCTGCCTGTCCCTGCCGTCGCCGCTCGCATGTTGATGCATCAGCAGCAGCAGCAGCAGCAAGTGACAGCACCAGCAGTGACTGGAGGCCGTGTGCCGTCGTGTTCACCAGCATTCAACCCAGCTGTCGCTGCCCGCCCCGACTCGCCTCGAGTACAAGCTATTGTCTAGATCCGTCGACGCTTTCACTCTGTCTTCCGCCGGTTTATCTGTCCGATCAGTATTACTTCATCAATGTACGTTCGCCTGTTGATATGACGTGTTTATCACTCAACATATGTCATTCCATTTTATCGTGACGTTTTGTATTTTTTGTGTGGCTGTGATTTATGCATGCGTTGTCAACTAAAATGCAAAATAATATAAAGCAGTTTGATATGGCTTCAAAACGTAATTTAAAGCGAAATTTAGAGGATGGTCAGTCAAATACCTTAAGGTACAACGAACTTCGTTCTCGATTTAGCTTTTTAGCGTCTGGCGTACCATACGCTGTGCGCAAAGTTATGTAAAACATGATGACGGTTGCGGCTGTAACAATGTTGTTGACAATGTTGTACATTATGACAATTAAACTGTGTCCGAGGGGAGCACAAACCTGCGCACTACCG
>Ga0126335_1001749_pt1 | contig 12479 bp, 10 predicted proteins | sample OlaspJWI45metaG_FD_108409 | JGI IMG/M metagenome (GOLD analysis project Ga0126335, IMG submission 108409) | Marine gutless worms symbiont microbial communities from Oahu, Hawaii - Olavius sp. 1 OAHU.JWI-45 metaG | ecosystem: Host-associated > Annelida > Digestive system > Unclassified | place...
CGATGCTGGAGCGGCGCCAGTTGGCCACCAACTGCAACGTCTGCCAATAGGCTGCCAGCCTACCAGCACCGCTCCTGTGGTGCACTATGTCCCAGCTGAAGCTGGTACCAACTTATACTGCTTAGTGGACAGAGGCACGTGCATGTAAAACAACTTGCCCAAGGTTGTTACGTGGTAGCGCATAAACAAGGGGCAAACCCACGACCTTCCGATCACGAAGCCGACGCCTTACCATTGAGCCACCACACCACGCAGTGCCCAGCAAAGTCTTAAACCTGTGACCTATGAATAGCAAGTCCAAAGCCATACCGAGCGAGCCACATAAGCTGGCAAGACGATCTTCCATGCAATGACTTGTGATGGTTGGATCCAGATAAAACTGCTCGACGACATCACAAGGTCTGAGGAGACCAACTGAAGACTTGTTAATGACGCATGTCAGTCCTATCTCGGCACTGATGAATAAGCCAAGTGACTTGGTTGTCCGCTAAACACAAACATATAAATTCAGCTACATTTGACTGAAAGTCTTCAGTGTTCTAACAGAGTGGTGCACAGTGACAAACACACAGTTACAGAAAACAATATGTTAGATATGTGCAATCACAGATCACGTCATCAACTGGGGCGAGGCATCACTCACTGCCTGTGAGACTGACAGGACTACACAGTGGATCAGAGAGGCAGTCAAGATCTGACAGCAATACAGACAAGTGCATTAACCAGTTGAGTCATGTCTATGACAAGCTACTGCTCTCCATGGCAACATCATGTGGAGAGTGGAAGTCAGTGACCAAAAACACACCTAGCCAAAGTGATAGCTCTATGTCTACCTGTTGGTACTGGACACAGATGGAGTAGAAACGTGCCCAGTGTTGTGACTGCAACTCTACAAACTGATCTTCAGTGAGTTCCAGACTGCTGGCCGCCTGACGGATCTGTACAAGACATCGTTAGCACACTGCTACAATGACACAATTCTCTCATCATACATTCACACATTCACCTAAGAGACATGTCAGACCATCAACTTGTTGCAGACTTCAGCTGCACAACTTTGCAGCGTCAAATGCAGCTGTAACAAAAACATGCGACAATCATGGCGTCAAGTAACAGACGAATGCATCCGTGAAAAAAGCTAAAATGCATTACAAATTGGACAGAGAACTAAATACGGACTGAACAGCATTCAAAACCTTGTGCTTACCAGTCTTCTCACCCTCAAAGAGAGCATGCAGACACAATAACACAATGGCGCCTGCATAGGTGGTCATCGTTGCCACCGCCGCCAACGTCGTCGTTAGCATGTAGTCGTCAAGGACTGCTGCATTGTTCCTTGATGACCACACCTGACAGCGTCTTTCCACACATCGGCTGGTGGGTGTTGACTGCTGTCACGGATATGGTCCAAGTGTTTCAGGGGATGACCGGGACGACGTTTCCATGATCAATCTGGGAGATGGCCGAGAGACAAATCAATCTGACAGCGTAGAGCTTGGTAGACAGGGACAGTACACAGCATCCTGGCGGCGTGATGAAAAATGGACGTGACATTTGTCAATATAATCCATGACTGGAAAGAGACCAGTCTGGTTTGTAACGTCGACATTACGGACGTGATCCTGCCATCTGATGCCGAGTATCTGATGCTGACATTTCACGTGAAAGCTCTCAAGTATCCTGGCATCTTCCATCATGCACAGTTCATGTCTCTGCTGCATACAGAAGGGTGGAGAGAACAAGTGCCTTGTATGACCGGATCTTGATGCTCGGTGATAAACGATGAGGCAAGGGCAATACGTCTTTGATGTCTGATAGGCACTGCCCAAGTACACAAAACTCTCCATGCATTCCAACAGATTACCATCTACGGTGAAGTCAGTAAGTGACTGCGTGATTGCACCAACATTCTGCACCTCTGCTTTTGGCCAGGAGATACGCAGACCTTGAGCAGATGTGGCTTTGCTGAAAGAAGACTGGCAATTGGCAGTGGGCAACTAAACCAGCACGTATAATCTGCATAAACAAGATCAGCAAACTGGGAGTTTCCGGCAGATGTTCCGGGTTTGTTAGCGATGGCCAGTCGATGGACACACAAAACAGAGCAGGAGCAAGGATGCAACCCTGTCGAACTCCCGATGTTGTTGGGAACCGAGAGTATACAGTCTTGTCTTATTGAATTCTTGCACGGTACTATGGCGAAGAGCTTCTACCAGGTTCAGCAGGATATCCGGTTCACCTCTACTTTGTAAAGCTTTCCACAGAGCTGCCTGTCAAATGTCCAAATAGGCTACCTGCAGCGGACAACCAAATTCTTCGTGGATCTCTGAGAGTAGGCATACAACAAGTGTGGCATCGATTGTAGAGCGACCATCTGTAAAAGCAGTGATGGCATAAAAATCAAGTAAGTAAGCAAAACTAAGCCTAACAAATTGTTACAGGTAACAGACCTCGGCAGCAACGGCATCAGAAACCTGTCTTCTTAACACTTGTACAGGTATGTTGACGTCTGCGAGTGGATTTATGTCCGTCGTGCGGCGGAATATCTGCATGTAGGCACATTTGTCCATGCACAGTTTACATCCACCCAAGCGATAAATGAACCAATCACACAAATCAAGTGTTGGTGACCAAACATTAGAGCCCATTTGTTGTCAATGAAGAGTCGGATATCAACAAGGTATCGTCCGTGGTGGGTTGGAATGACAGATGACAAGAAACACACAAAATAGAAAAACTGCATTTCCAATTGCAACTCTGATGGCAGATTCTGGATCACGAACCCCTACTTCCTATTCACATTTAACGGTAACCAAATTTCTATCTCGCCAAGTTTTGGAGAAATTCCATATTTCAGCTTCTGATGCAACACTTTTCAATATTGCAATACTGCTGTGAAAAAGTAGCCATGGCATCACTCCGGTCTATTTATAAGAACTGCACATACCATTGGAAAACGTCCTCAATCATCCTTGGTTGCAATCGACATTAACTGGATATACTGTCTAGACTACCTGCCAAAAGTACAGACTTCCATCAGCCATCTATGGATCCGGAGTGTGGAACAGTCATACGTACTTACAAACTTACTAACAAACAATGATAAACAACAGAACAAGGCAAAGCTCTATGGCAAGCTGTTGATACACATGCCTCCATCAATGCCCACTGGTTTACATTACATTATATTTCCAGCTGCATTAAAAACTGCCATAAGAAACGGTGTTCAATTTGATCAGTTTGTGCAAATTTAGCATCAACATCACTGCAGTTGCAACAATGCAACATACAGACAGAAGGACAGAATCACAGACAGTGCATACACCCCAAAAGCATAATGCTGCTGGTGCTTATCTCGGCGGTAATGGCATTAAAAAACAAAGTTTTAGAAAGGAATGACACAACAGAAATGCTTACATTGAGTGCTTTGAGAATTGAGAGAATGTCAAATCTGTTTGGTCTGAAGATCTGTTCAATATGAAGCTCTCGGGGGTCTAGTATTGGTGCTGAGTAAGTTTCAACGTGATCACTCAATGGAGCATCACTCACAGCCTCCATCCATTGCCATGTTTTCTGCCCATCACTGATTGTATACACATAGTTGCAACTAGAACACATTTACAATTCTCCACCCCAAATAGCACATCGACCCATTCATCACTCTGGCAAATAGCAACTGCATGTGCTCAAATTATACTTTGCACTAACTGCAACAAGTCAGATTCACAAAGTGCTGAAATTCTAGTTAAAATTCCACTTCAATATTATACCAGTAACTGTTTAATTTTTACAGGAAGATGCACAAATATTCTTGTATGCATGCACTACATAGTCTATACAATAAGCGTCAGTTGTTAGCATCTGTACATCAGTGCTACAAGAAGTAAAGTCACAAAAACATCTGACCACACCTGTAAAGAGGCGCAAGCTCCAGTACTTCTTTAGATATGTGATTCAGGCCAGAAATCTGTGTACCAAAATACTGGAAGAGTCAACGGGGAAGAAAACGGGGCAAACGAAAATAAGAATGGACAGACGACGTCAGACACTGAACAGTCGAGTGTTCACGGTTGGCAAGAGACAGGCAGTGATGCATAACATTGGTGAATAAAGTGTCGATCTGACCCTCAGCAATGATAATGGAAAAAAGCAATTAGCAGTATATATTCAGTGATGCTACAACATTTATGGTAAATTTCAATCAATCAAATCAACTATAGATAGTATGAAAATAATACGTGGTAAAGGAGGCAGATTTGACGACCATTTCTCCTGCGCGATTCAGCATCAAGACCCAGACTGCAGTAGGAGACAACTGGAAGTCCAGCAGTGTGCCCTGAACATCAGCATAACAACAAAATGCTATCACACTATCAACGGCTCAGAAATCATGAGACTATTGCAAAACATAACTAAAACAAGGCAGACAACCAGCATGTCTGCACGACCTAGCACACCACAGTATTTGTCAGAGAGCATTCAGCTGCCGCGACGTATGACGACAATCAGAGGCAGCATCAGCTGGAATTGGCAGGACACTGAAATTCAGCTTCTTGTCGATTCCAACTGATGCTGCCTCTGACTGTCGTCATCACTGCAGCTAGTGACTCACTGTATATCTGTAACTGTGCATTTCCAGTTGCTGGCAGCTGCCTCTAGTTTGCCAGGCGATGTCACCACAACACCAGTGCATCTGATAACCTGCTAGTTCTTTCAACTGTACAATACTGACTGCTAGTCCATTTCCATCCATCTATTAAGCAGCCTACCAGTTTTGACACTTTAGGCCACTTTAATTTGGCTACCTATGTTAAGGAATTCAAAAGTTACACCATGCACAGAAACAGAGGCACACAGACAGATGCGACCAAAAACATATGCAGGTGCTCACTGTAAATAAATAAATACAACATTATTAATAATTATAATATAATCTCTATTTCATTTTGCTTTAGTCACTATAGTTTCCAAACCATGGAATAAATTATTTTTCACACTACAGTCACTGCCGCTGTAGTTAGTAGACAAATTTTGACGACATGATGCACGCTTTGCTAATGTCCACATTCACCTAATATCCAATACCTCATGTTACAGACTTCCAGCAGGAATGCAGAGTTGGAGTCAAGAGCCCCCTGGAGTCAGGGTTCTAGCCCAGAGTCCGAGTCTCCATGCATTGTATAATAATAAGAAACTGGATCCTTTAGTACACTTTTGTACAGCGAGTCCTGGAGTCAAAATCCAACTATGGACCCACAGTCAAGTCCTGCAAAAAATGCAGACTCTGCATCTCTGGCCGGTAGAAATGGACGACAGGCAAGATTTGTACTGTTGACAGCACACAAAGCTCACCTCAGGACAGAACAGTGTCATCACATGACAGAATTCATACTGGGCAGCATCGTAGACCAAGCGATATATCACAAACTATACACACACACATACACACTAACGGCTTTAATTCATAAATTCCTAGTAAACAGTAATAAACACAACTAAATTACAATAGCTGACAGTCTTAACAAGAAAGGTAACCGGTCATCACGTGATCCTCTGCATTTCTTTGGCCCTGTAACGGCATGCATGCACCAGCCTTGGCACTGTAGCCTCCAACCGTTACTAGTCATGTCGCAAGCAGACCTCTCAGTTCATTTTATACTTGAATAAACTGATGGAAAATTGATTTTAAAAATCAAAGCAAAACATCTCGGTATCACCCTCATACTCACCTGTAGCAGCATGCTACGTTTCAACTCCAGGCAGTTTGTAGTTTCTAAACAATCTTGTTGACAAAAACGGTCATATAACCCACCCAATCAACCATCCAAACAGCTGAATTCAACTGCCTATCTTACAGCCCCCACAGTTCTATATGCAACTAGTAGCCCAAATGAGAAACTAGCCTAGCATGTAGTAACTGTACACACTGCAACAGCAACTGGACAGCACTTTGGCCTGTAGGACAAACTTAACTATGTGTCCAGAAGTGTTACTGGTTGCTATAAATCATCAAACAATGCCACAGAAATATAACTCATCATTGCCGACTGCATTAATTAATCGTATTAATCGCGGCTGCGATTCGTCAGCCTTATGACCGACACATGGTGCGTTAAACGCTGCATAATAATAATAATTAATGACTACGTGAGGTACATTGAGATAAATTGTGTGATTGTTTGGCAGTCGATATAAACACAGGTATTTGAAAATGAACTACAAAGTACACTGGCAAGTTACCTGTGATTTGTTAGCAAATGAAAGGAATATGGCCAGGTACAATGCTTCGCCATAACTGCCGACAGCTTTGCGTATCACATGCTGACAACCTGACGACAATATCAAAACTAACATCACAACAGTCAACCATCTAGAACACACAACAGTTCACAAAATAATGAGTCATCATCATCGTTCATGTGTCATGTGAACAGAAACAAGTAGACAAAGTAATATGGCGATGGCTGCATTGCAACTCCTCCCTCTCCCTCGCCATGGGTGATTGAAACTCCATCTAAAACAGTGTTCCTTGGGCTGCCTGGAGTCTCCACCCGAAACAAAGCATCAATCCATTGAGCCATTTTTGCACATTGCAGGAGCATGACAGACTGACAAACAGAACAGTCACGTAACTGGTTAGGTTGCTCATCTCCAAACTGAACTGACCTAAAAGTGAAATGTTAAACTTACTGTGATAATGTGATATACATACCAGCCATGGCTAGCTTTCCAGCAGTGGTGACATCAGGCAGATGGTCTAGTAGATCAGTGGAAAGGACACACTCGTACGTCTTAATCACACAAACAATTCAATGCAACAGTACAGATCTCAGCAGAGACGGCATTTCAGATGCAAAGGACATGGAACAAAAAACAGCAACAAAATCATACTAAACATTCTGTTTTATATCTTTTAAGTAAAGATGAAACATACAATTATCATGAACATTTCATTATCTCAGCTGTAAACAATTGCATAAAGCAATTCAACGGTGACTGCAAAATGTGGTGCCACCTGCAGAATGTGTCAGAACAGTTGTATATACATACAGTAGAATGGACAACATTTTCCCTACTCCCCCTTCCCCCAGGGCCCAAATCTACTACAATGTGCCTTGGACCCCAACAGACTTCACCCCAAACAGGGCCTTGATCCATTCAGCCATTTTTGGAGGGCACAGATATTAGACACAGACCTACAGACACACCACACTATGGGATCATCAGTCGCAATAGTCCACATTTCGTGCATTAATGTAGAACAGAAGTTTACTAACACGGGTTATTTCTCTTACTGTTAGAGCCACTAAAAAGTAATTTAGCCATTTACACTCCACTTCAACTCCTGACCTATCTACCAATTGCCAGCATTGTTTAGCATGTCAGCACATACATGCAACGGGCTAGAAGTGAAGGCAGACAGCTACAGCTAACGTTGTTAGGCCAACTGCCATTTATTAAGATCAAATAAAGCAAAAATTTTACATCAAATCGCAATCAAATCCTGAGAGTTCAAACATTACCATACGGTAGCGAAACAAATGCTTAAGTTATTCAACTGGTCAGTACATACCGAAGCTGACCACATGCGCAGACGATGGTTACGACAGACGGCAAAGATAGCGAGGTCATTTTTTATATGATGGACACAGAGGGACACTGTAGCGTTATTCTCTGCATCGCTGCTTCCTCTACAGCCACAATTACATCTCAAATCTACTACAAGTTTTATCAAAACTGAACAAAAAAAAACAGAAAACCGTAGATGGGAGTAAATATTGAGCTGTGTTTCTTTCTAGACAGTAAAAGTGCATCAGTGAGTGACTGAGTAGTTTCCTAACGACACATTGCCTCTCGTTAGGCTATTCAGTGCCTTACAATGATGCAGAAGATAATTACTATAGCTAGCAGAAACAGTACAAAGTGAAGATATTTTTAATCGTGAATATAAGCAAACATAAATACACTGTCTGGAAAAAATGGAACCACTAGTATTTTATGCATAACTTTGACAAAGTTCAACAGATTTTCATAATTTCTGGCATAATTCATCTTAACTAAAAAATTATAAGAAGTACCATCACTGCTTGCACATCACTATGTAACCATGACGCGAGTTTGACGTCATCAAAATGCTTGTGCTACTGTGGAGCTCCTGGAAAGAGAAACACCAGAGTTCATTTCATCGCTACGGTGGCCTCCAAATTTGCACGATTTAAATCTGGTTAACTAGTGTGTGGAGTGTACTGCAAGAGAATGTGTACAAAACACGCATCGCTGATCTCAACCACCTCAAACATCGTATCAGAACCGAGTGGTTTGAAGCCTGCATTGACTAGTTGAATCAAACAGATGCAGGCTGATATTGATTTTCTTCAGTTGTCAGTTGTGACGTTGTGCATTTTAATACATGACGATCGTGTAACTTACAACGTAAAGTAGTGATACGGACACTTAGTGTGTTGCTTTGGTTTCGCATTACCTTAACGTCATTCCATGCAAAAATTACAACTATATATTTGCGTTCGTACAAAGTTACGCCTGAAGCACTTATGGTTCCATTTATCTGGGCATGGTATATATTGCCACATGTAGTTCAAATCTGCTGTATTGACAAAGCACTATATGCACTATATGCCACAAACAAAACACATCTGTAAATACTACACACAAAACACTGACAACAATGATAACTATTTATGGCAACTTCTAAATGACAATTACGAAGCAGAGTGACATCTGAGACCTGATAATTGATGGAAGTCCTCCCCAGAGACGAGACATGACTGACTGTCTGATCTCACGCTGGCTCACTCCATCTGACATATTATTACACATACTCTTGAGCTGATGTATTTAACTGGATCATCCATATTTTACCACATTTATCTTTATTTGTAATTTTGATTCTGTACGCTATATTTTATGTTAATTTTCCACAATTAAAGCTCATATGCCTTCTATAGCTTCAAGAGTGGCAATAAGTGCTAGTCCTGTCTTGTCACAAATGCTGTCACAGTAGATTGGAGTAAAAGGACAGTGTGAGTTGTGGCACTGTTTCTGGCACAAGTTTGTCAATACTTGTCACTTCTGAATTTCCCATCAGAATGAAATTCCCACTGACACAGCAAAGTCCCCAAGGAGAATTACCCTAGGTAAGAACCCCTGCTTTAGCGGATGATAACTTTGCACTAAGTACCTTGTGATCCAATCGGAGGCAACTTGACAATAAGCAAGCTGCCGTTCTGCAGTGCAATTGCAAACACAGCCATCGTGCCATCAGCCAAGTGTGACCCAGCAGCAATCACATGATAAGAGCCACTGTAGCCCGTCACACCAGCTGCAGTATTGAATATATGAGTGTTGGCAGCATCTTCCAGCCTCCGGACCGATGTGTCTGTGAAAATGGATGCTAGGCTTGGCTCTAGGCTCAGTCGATACACATCCTAACAACCACATTCATTACAGATGCCATGTCTCTAGAGCTGTCACTACTGAGTAATATTGGGTTGAAGACTGAAGTACTCATTTGAATATGTTATCCAGTGAAAAAGTGAGTACTGGCTTAATGCCCCACTCAACATCTGTCATTCCGGGGACAGGCCAGATGACTTAATCAACAGTATCAGAGCATTGAAGGAAACCAGATGGTTGTTGCGATCAGACTTCAACCATGGCACCATCTGCTGAAAGATAGTACAAAACATTAAATGTTCTTTGGTTAAAGAAAGCTGGGCATGGGGCAAAGGAGGATGACGATGATGTAGAGGTACTACTGGTCAATGGATACATGGTAAGCAGCAATGTACGACTGCAACTTTTTAAAAATTGATCATCAAAAACTATAAATTATTTCTCTGTGATAGATCAAGGTAACACTGCTACTAATTGCAACTACTGTCTGCCACATCTTCAAGTGTCATTTAATGTCAACAAACAGGGCCAATCAAAATATTACACAAATATGGTGCAACCGCCCATGTAACAGCGTGTCTTACATGTGCGTGAAGCAATGTCGGGTGTGTGAATGACAGACGATGAACGCTGTTTGCAGTTGTTACAAGAAACACAATGTCACGAGAAGTTTCCTGTGCAGTGACATTGACTATCGGTGACCCGTTAAACCTGACGCGCAGCTGGTTGCCTTGAAGATCAAAGTCCAGACAGACTTCCACCAACTCTAGCACATCGTGACTTGTTCTCCTGACATAACACGATTGCCTTTCAAATATATCATCTGCAGAGAAATTATTACAAAGTTATCAATTTAGGAAAGTATTAAGTGTGGTATAAACAATACATCATTTGGAAAAACTCAAAACAAAAGCTGCAACGTTGAAAAGATGAACTTGATAGCCAAGTTTAGTTTACAAAGTTAAGAATGATACCAAGCATAGCATCCAATTCAGCTTCTGTCATCCACCTCTACTGAAGTCTGTGCAGTTAGCAATGCACAACACAGTTACACCATCTAGACTAATGGTACTATCAGCTCTGGTATTGTCCGAGAGTAAAACAAAAGTACCAAATTGCCCAATGCTAATATAACCACACCGAAAGCCGGCAACTATCACCCTATATCTAATACCCCAATACCAGCATCGTTCTAACCATAAAAGCAAACCAACTGACCAGTATATGAAACGATTCCTCGTAGCAGAATCCAGCATGTCACTGTGAACATAAGCATATCCACCAGCTGTGTCTGCAAACTTCAGTTCGGTCTTGCCAAGCCCAGCTACAAACATAGCACAGCCTCTGCTAAATATTCTGTACAACTCATGGCTGCACAAATCAGGGTGTCTAACAAATGAGCAGATACGATCTCCAGAAATATCCAACTTTTGAGAAGATATTTTAACAACATTCCAGTAGATTTTTTTACGCTGTTTCAACCTGCTGATTGCTCAACAAGCAATTGCAAAAGAAACTTGCCAATGAATCATAAAAGCCGAACTTATTGAGTTGCTTTTGCTGCTTGCATAGGCTACTTTTACACATACTGTTACGTTTACTCAGTTTTTGCCAACAATTATCACAAAATTCTATGACCAGGTGTCATTCAATCTCTCCTTTAGATAAGAATTTCCAATGTATCAATTAAATTCAAAAAGATTTCCATGATATCCAGGAGAGTTGGACACCCTGCAAATGCAGCCTTGACAAATCAATCCAATCCAATTCAATGTGTTCTGACGGGCGCAGGTAGTCCTCTTTGCCTGAATGTCGACAACATCACTTTCACAGTTGAATAAAGATTTCCAGGACTAGTACTTCTTGCGGAATCTTGTGTCATTTTTGCAGTTCGCAGTTACGGCTGGTTGACTTTATTGTACAGTTTGATGTTAGAATGAATAAATGAGTATACCGGTACTGACATCCTGTGAAATGGAAAAAACGCTCTATAGGCCTACTCAAAGTCGCATACGTGAAACTGAAAGTGAAACGTGTACTTTTAGAACTTCAAAGTAAGTGGAAACCAGCAACACCAAAAACTGCATAAAATGTACATAGTAGACTAGACTAGTCTACAGTCTATGAATCGACCATAGTCCACCACGGTAGGCTTAAAGGCTACAACCGTAGTTAGCTTACAACACTCGCTAACTGTTCAGCTTCCGGAATAGCCCCCATCACTGGGATAAATAAGGATATTGCCCAGTTTACCACTTTGAAAAGCAAAATAATTAAAACCTCGTTGGCCTATGCATAACTTACGAGTTTACGACATCACTTTTCACCAATACGCACGGACGCCATGGAGTGACATGAATGACATTATACTGGTTATATACATCACGTAGATGCAAAATGAAGTAAGTAAGCATTCCTTACTTCAAGTCTGACTTACCAGAGTTACCATTCACTCTTTGGACACATGGCTGTTGCTTTTGCTATAATTTTGAAGTACCACCACAATACCACAAGCACAGTTTACACAATTTTTGCAAACAGCGACAACAGCCGGACTTTTACTTTAAGATATCCGGATTTTTGGCTGCCATAAAATTAACGGATAAATCCGGATAATGGATATCCGGATATGCAAACATTACTTATAGCTCTTTTTTGTACCTTTTCAATGATGTCAATGTCTCCTTTTTTATATGGGCACCACACACAGTTTGCATATTCTATACGCAGTCTAACCATAGCCTTATACAATAAAACAACAGTGTTTATCCAAATATATAAAAATTCTTTTAAATATACCTAAGATACTATAGGCTTTGTTAACTTTATCATTAATATGATCTTGCTTTCAGTGCTTTGACGCTGTTGGTTGGGCGACAGGAAGGGCCTGTAAAAAACCTTGAGGGGTTGTGAGGGTGGGGGCGCCGTTAGTCCGGTTGGGGTGGCGCTCACCCGGACTGTAGGTACCTCTGCCTCCATTATCTTCCCCTGCTCCATAAAAATCCAGAAGACAGGAGGTGGGGAAACCTAGCCTGAACGCAGCACAGCCCTATGCTAAGGCAGAA
>Ga0126335_1001750_pt1 | contig 12476 bp, 5 predicted proteins | sample OlaspJWI45metaG_FD_108409 | JGI IMG/M metagenome (GOLD analysis project Ga0126335, IMG submission 108409) | Marine gutless worms symbiont microbial communities from Oahu, Hawaii - Olavius sp. 1 OAHU.JWI-45 metaG | ecosystem: Host-associated > Annelida > Digestive system > Unclassified | place...
AGTTAACTTCAAAATGTTTTTAGGTTCACCTAGCTGTGACAGTGGTGAGTGAACATAGAGGTTCAGCGCATTAGAGGTTTTCTTAAATGATATGCGCTATATAAATTCACGTTTTACTTACTTTTTACTTACTTACATACATTGCCATACGCTTTTGTCAGATTACGGTCTTGTTTAATGTTGCTGCAGCGGGTGAGATAAAGGACATGCTGATAGTCAGTATGACCATGCAATTTTTGTTTGTTTTGGTGATTGATGTAGCATTGTTTGATTGTAACTGTGTCGATATTAATTGTGTAGTTGTGTATTGTCACAGTATTGTTTGCTTGCTTTAGAATTGTTGTTCATTAAATCCAGATATTTCTCACTTTTGTGTATTTTTCAGGTTGATGTTGCCAATACGATAGACTTCATATGTACTGCCTGGGTGCGATTTGTTCCATGTTCTTATGGTTTCGCGTGTATTTGATGTTTCTAAATGTGTGTTATGTGTGATTTACAAAATAAATAAATGCCTTCTGTTGTGGTGCTGCTTATAGACCAGCACCATCAGCGTGGTCGTCACCAGGCACTGCTAGGTCTGGCGGTAGCCAGGCATCGGCGCCACATCGAGCTGCTCCCGTTGCTCCTTCCAGGCCGGTGCCGTCTGTTCCTCAGCGCATGGCTCCGAGCCCAACACCTGTCGGAAACATTCCTGCTAATCTTCCGCCACCTCTCATTCCTTCGTAAGTGCTCATACCTCTACAGCCTTATCTGATCAGTAATGTTGGTCTGGAGTTCGAGGGAATATTAACAGAGCTGCTCTTGTTACTGTAGTACTATGCGGCATTTTGTTGCTGTGTGATTTTCTTAGCAACTTATGGGTCCAGTAGATTGGGTTGTTTTTGTTTCACTGGGGCCCTTACACTGTGCTTAGCCTAGAGGCAGTACCTTATATCTATATTGTAACATGGTGGTGTGGTCCTGGTGGAACTGAAGCCTTTCTCTGGCCAACTGGCTTCTTTCAGTGCTTTGACACTATTTTTTGCGTCATCTGGCCTGTAAAAATAGTCCCTGAAATGACCTATAACGTGTCTGGGATGTTAAGCTTCTGCTCACTCATTCACCCTTATACTGTGCGCCCCTATAGTTTTGTTGCAGAGGTTTGGGCTAGAAATCTTAATCCAGGTAAATCTGGTAAATGTGTCTGTGTGTGATGTAGACGTCCCGGTACTGGAGCTGTTCCAAACATACCCGATCGGCCATCGGTTCCATCGCGGCCACAGTGAACTGGGAAGATGGAGTTATTTGTTGCATCAGAACAGAATAGCAAAATGTAGACGTCGATAGAGGGAGCGTTACCGAGCACCTGTTTGTTATTGAATATTCATCGTCATCTTTCACGTGAATAATTGTTAGGTGTTACGCCGATTTAGTGCGTAGTTGAAAGTTGTACTGACGACCAGTGTTGTGTATAAAGTGGACACGATGCTGCCGATATAGCAGATGTCGTATCAGAAATTCTTTGTGACCCGTCACCACTAAAAAGTGTGTATTAGTAGTGCGTTGTTGTTGCTTGAATATTTTGGTAGTGTTGCTAGATCAGTATCGATGGCAAAGTGGTAATACTGTGGTTTTGTTTGTGGTTGGTGACTGCGGATTGGAGTGTGTACTGTTAAATTGTTCACCTTCTGCACAATTTGGTTAATGTCACTTGGAAAATAAGTTCAGTGAGGGTTGTTGCAGTTCCTTATGTTATGCCGGCATATGATTTGTGAGGTAAAATCGCATGGTTTGCAGATTGCCGATGACTCATTGTTAGTGTTGGTTGTGAAAGATGCTACTGTATTGCCTGCCACCTGCTAGTCAGTATTGTTGCTGGTTGCAGCACCTGCTAGTCACTGTAAATTTATGTGGTCTCGATTCAGTTTCGCAGCTCTGCGAGTGTTGTTTACAGAAAATATTGTACACTTGGAGGTTTACTTAAGGTGAAGGTGCATGTGATTGTTTGTAATTGATCTCTTTGCTCCGTTCACTACGTCATAACTTAAACGGCATGCTGGCATGCAGGAATGAAGTCAGTTTTGAAGTATTTTGAGTTATTTCTGATTTGGTCAGATTTTATAGTATCGGTAGTAATCTGTTTACAACTCTAAAGTGTTGATAAATGTTTTGTTGGATGTGTAGCTGCCAAACAATTAGATATGTTATGCAATTAATCCTTAGCTATTAATTGCAGGATTAATTTTCAAATACTTGACGTTTTGTTTTATTTTTTTTCTGTAAAGAGCTTGAAATGTGTTTAATTACTTAAAGTCTTCTGCTGCCAGACTTGATATTAATGTGATTGCGATATTATTATTCTGTTTGGTTTGTTAGACAAACAACAGATAAAATTAACAATTTGTACCATTAAAACTGATTGTCACTGAAGGATGATAGCTGGCATTGTTAATGTAGATTTTTGTTAAAGATGCGAATGTCTTTGTTTGTCCGCATAGGTTGTGGTGTCATATTAACAGTGACCGAATCTTTGACTGTTTTGCTGATACATTTCTGATTTTCAAGTTAAAAAAATAATTGGAAGAATCTCGCTGCATTAACTGTGATCAGTATGCAGCCCTAGTGTTGACATATGTGATTTGTTTAAAGTATTGAGGTATGCAGTCATTACGTCATGTACAATTAGAGTATTGCTGACAAATGTTGTGGTATATTTTAGTGTGTAGAGAGAGACACAGTTATACAGTCTTAGTGTGAATTTTTAGTTGTCACTTGTAATTAATTAGCAGTGTTTTTTTTAAAATTGCATCTAGTTATGTTGTGTATGATTGCGATGTCGTTGGTGTGTATACGTATTTGTTATTTGTGTATATACAGTTTTTCAGGTGAATTTGGATGTGATAATTCCATGTGCAAAGCTTTCTTACCTTTTGTATTTTGGTTTTGCTGTAGAATGTGCTGTTTGGTCTGGCATTGCACATTTGTATGCACAAATGATCGATATAATTGAGTTATTATGACAAATATCATGAATTTTACTCATCAGTGCAATATTTATTATTTAGATGTACTAATTCAACACAAATAAACATATTTCTATCACATTGTTTAAATACTAAAATAGATCTGCATTGGCTGAGCTTTGTTCATAAGTGCTGTTTGACATAAAATGATGCACAATTTTCTGAGAACTTCACTTGTTAAAAATTGTCTGAACATTCAAAAAATTTCAGGTACTAAAATACCAAGCAAAAGTACTTCATTGAAGTCAGTTTCTAAGTATTTTTCACAGGTATTTTACGGTAGTGTTTAAATACTCATGAAGTTTTTTTTCAATGTTGAGTTATAATGACTGCTGATTGTGTTAGTGTTTCTCTGCAATATAGGTATTACGTCTTCTCTAGCAGATACTGTCATCACTGTGACCATTTATAGTGCTCCTGTTAGTGTAATCTAACATCATTTTTGTTAGGTTTGTTTTGTTTATTCCATGTAATGTGTTTTGCTTTGTGTAAAACATTTGGGTCGAACTGTGAATGTATTGGATACCTTCATAAATAATACATAATAATAGTAACAAGAGGCCAAAGGCATTTGGCAAAGGCTGGACCGAATGACCCCGCGCACACGGCATGTAGCATGCACTGCATGCGCCGCCGCCGATTTAAGCAGAGTGACAGACAGACTGATAGACAGACACCGCAAACATCGGTAAGAATAATCAGCATCTCATGCGTTTGATGCAGCCTAATAGTATTCAGCAGTGGCAGCTTCAGGAGGTAATGGCCCAGTGGGGGTTAACCACTGGCTTCCTAAGTCCGTAGCGAGCATAATTTGACATTATTTTATTAAAAAGCTCCCATTTCGTCCAGGGTTACAGACTGTTGAAGGGCTAAATTCATTTAGCCGGATTCAGGTAGAACTGTTACTGCTGATAATCATTGAAATGTTAAATGTAGACATCACTGTTATAACAAATTTTTCAGAGGAATCAGGTTAGCTCTGGTTTTCTTTACTTATTGAGTTTATTACTGTGTCATTAGTTATGAGCACTGCACTTCTATTGGTGTCGTATGTCATTACTGATCTCACTATTTTCGTTATTGTCAGTTAGTTGCAGCGATAGTCGTTAGTTAGTCATGATGAGTCAGCTAATGCAGTCATATTTTCTAGTTAAATTTTAGTTTGTAGTAAATTATTAATTTACTGTGAGCTTTATTATGTCCAGTGATAAATGTTGTATTGTGGTAGTTATTACATTGTTATTATTATCGGAATCTAAGACATGCAACATACAAAGTCATACATTTGTACATTTTACAATTTGCATCCAGTTTAAGTATTATGAGTTTTTCTTATATATTTAGCTATCTGATGTATGTGAATAATGTATATGTTGGGAAACTTCTAGGGATGTCGCATTAATGCGTTAACGAGTGCATTAACGCATTAAAGAATTAATTGCGATTTAGAAAATTAATGCCATTAAAAAAATTAACATAGTGGCAAAAAAACAAGAAAATAAACAAGAGGCCAAAGTGATTTGGCAAAGGTTGCACCGAATGACCCCCACACAGTGAAGCCAAGTTAATTTAGCCATGTGACTGACAGACACAGCGCACATGGTAGCAATAGTTATGCATTTGATGCCGCCTATAAACTTCACAAAATTGACCTAGACTGGTCTGAAAAATATGCCGGGACGCCTGGACAGTTATTTGCCATATTAAGTGGACCGTCACATCCATCAATGTGGCCAAACATGCACTAATGAGATCAATAACTGCTGTGTTGCTGCCATACAATAGCAGCTTACATAGCAGTTGATTGAAAACAGCTATCTGGCTTTCGTTGTAAAAGGAACTACTCAAGCTTGCAATGTGTGTTAAAAGTGCGTTAATGCATGATTAAAACAATTAATGCATGCGTTAACGTGATTAAAAAATTTAATGTCTAGACAGCTCTAGAAACTTCTAATGTGAAGCTGTCTAATTCAGCTTTAGCCATATCAGTGTTGGAGCTTACTGCTACTGATTTTTACTAACATCGGTTGTTTAATGTTTATGTGGCAATGCGATTGTGATTCTGTGTGCTGCGGCCCACTAACCAACTCATGGCTTATTTCTTGGTTGTGAAACCGCTGTTAGTCATTACCCACTTTAGGTAAGCTACTGCTCATTTGGACGCTGTTCATATTGTAACACAGTTTCTTGTAATAGGCAATGTGACCAGTGAAGCCGCAGCTTCTCAGCTATGTATTCAGTACTCTGCCACTGGGCCACAATTTTCTCGGCAGCTTACAGGTCCACCGGATTGCATTTTGTCACACTGGGATGTATATGCTGTGCGAAGTTGCCATGCATTTATTTATTATAACATAGTGGAGTGGTCAGGAAGGGATTGATGGCTGATCTCGACAACTAACTGGCTTCCTTCAGTGCTTTGACGTTGTTGGTTGGATCACCCGGCCTGAAAAAACTGTCCTACTGTACTGACCAAAATGACCTACAATATGTCTGGTGGAAAGTTAAGCCTTTATGCCTTTATTCACTCTTTAGACCACTAAGTCATGTTGCAAGCTGTGGTTTTAACAGTCACAAAACCGAGTTATCAGCTGCTGGATGTGGTTTGAATTATCTGCATGCTCTGTTTTGTTTATGGCAGTTATGTTTAAGTTTTGTTTGTCTATTAATGAATAAGTTGTCACAAAAAGTTATAGATTGCCTATTCCATTATTTTGACATTATATGAACAAGTATTTTGTTTCTAACAATGTCTTACTTAGACTTAGGTCCTCCTGCTTCTGTTGGAACACTGGGCAACGAGTTGTCTCCATCGTTCAAGGTCGCTGGCAACGCTCCTAGCTTCATCACAAGTGCCACTGCCACTGACACCCATTTCTTGCTTATCTTCTTTAAATGTATCCTGCCACATCCGCTTTGGCCTGCCCCATTTACTTCCTGCCTTTGGAGTCCAGTCAATATACAACGCTGGCTGGTCTTGACCTCTGGAGGCACAGTACATGCCTGCTGCACAATATGCTTTCCTTAAATTACCAAATTTCTGAATGTAAATGTAAAATTAGTAAAAACGCCAAATTTTCATAATCTCTAGAATAATGTATTATATGTTGAGTGGGACATCTACTTACCGGCACTTCTTAACAGTTGCAGTTTTGGAAATTGGCGGCCAAAGTTGGAAACATTATGGTTTTGTGTAAAGGGACTTACAGGTTAATATTTTCACGGTATAGTGAGTGTGTTTTTCAGCATTCATGTTCGTATACTCGGTGCATTTTTGTGGTAGATAATTTAATCTTAGCACGTCACTGTTTGGCTGTAACATGTAGCATTTCGTTGTAATTTTGATGGTATTACACACAGCTGCGTGTCTCTGTGTACTTGGCATACTTTTGTACTGTGTTACATTAGCTGAAGAAGTAAATTCACGTTTTCTTAGCATGATGTGTACCATGCTTTGTAGGTTTTTTGTTTGAGCAAAATAAATCGTCTTCTGTGAGCAGCACAGAATTGGTTAACAGATTTTTGGTCATTTGGTGTCCAAGTTTTGTTGAGGCGAATATGATTATAGCAGTGGTTTCAAATAGCGTACTTTGTGAGACACAGCGATAACTTTGTAGGTCAAGGATTTCATGTTACCATGTTGCTACGCATTTATCTTGGTAATATAAACTCGTGAAACTCTTTACCGGTAATATTATCATGACACTTTCATAAGTGTGGCTGAATATGCAATCATTAAGTTGTACATACTGGACTACTGCAATGCATTACTGGCAGCAGCAACTGGTGTTCAGATACAATAGTTGCGATCAACTGCGCTGCAGCCTGTTGAGTAGAAGGTGCACGACACCAGCACCACTTTACTCCAGTTTTATGCAGTCTACAGTGCTTCAAAGTTACAGCGTGGCTTACTCGTAGAAATGACTTCTGATGCCCTTGGCTGCTATCCGTCAACTTGATCCAACTGCTAAGAGTAGACCGACAATTTTGCACAAGAATTTGGGTGCATTTTTGTATGGGCTTATACTGCGTGTCAAGTTGACAACAGGGCAAGGCCGGGACCTATCAATTACAATAATACCAATAAGGTTGTTGCTTTACTGACTCTCCTCCATCACTTGCCTTCAATACTAATAAGGTCCAATTTTTTGGAACTTACTGAGCAGTTGACATGTACCAAAATGGGTCAAGATTCTAGCTTCATGGGGCTTAACCGCAAATGACCATTGTGCCTCCAGTCCACATTCTAGTGCGAATGATACTCAGCTCCACAAATATTTAACTGGCTATTGGCCACCACATAGGTTCTGAAACCCATTTTGGGACAGTGATGGACACTATCCGTCGCCGTTGTGGCGTCTCTACCATTTTGGTGCCGTCTACAAAACAAATGAAAGGACTTGCTTCCTTACGTACTTTAATACTACCGAATTTACTTACATATTTTTCTAACATGATGTAAACAAACGAAATTAGTTATTCTACGGTAAACAATGATGAACCTAACATGTGCGTTTCTATTTACCGGCAGAAAACTGTTTCTCAAAATCTCCCCGAAAAGTTTGTGCGCACGACTTCGACCATTTATAAGCAGCGGATAAATAAAATTCTACCAGCATCTTATAGATATTGAATTGTAGATGTGCACCTATATCAAATTTTTCGGATAGCTCTTTATACAGACACCACCTTATCAAAGCTGTGCTTGTAGTGCTAAAAATCGGCTGAACTTAGTAAGTTTGTGCGCACCAAAACTAGTGGGATAGCCTTTTCTGCCAGTTTGCATTGCCTTCGATCGGCGATGCATTGCGTTTCTAGTTGTATTTTGTAATAGAAATTAGTGTGATTGCTTGTTCAACGATAGTTAATTTGGTTCATGTTTTATGGAGACTTTTCAGCCTACTCAGACGTTTGTGTACCAACGAGCTCCAGAGAGACGAACTGCGGATTATTTGTACTGGAAAAATCTTGAGGTTGTTGCTTTACTGACTCTTCTCCATCACTCGCCATCAATTTGTTATTTTTCTTCATTTCGTTATTTTTCCTTCAAATAAAATCGCAGACAGCACACCAGTAAAACAAGCTGAATTAGACAGGAAGTCATGCAATTATACAGTTGCTCAAATTTACAAATATAAAAATGAAAATGTGCACAGACAAGTACTGTATTGAAAGGAAGTGTCTTAGAGTAAAGGAACCCATACAGGAAAGTCAAAAATTAAAGTACGGGAAAGTTCATTCTTTGTTGTTACGCTATTGCGCATGTGCAGAACATTAAAGCTAGCAAGCATGGCGGCCATTTTGCGATTTATTCTTAATATATTTGTTATTTGTAACTCAGTACAGTCGATCAAATTTCGTAAGTAGCTGCAAGTCAGAAAATAGCAATGATAAATGAGAAGTGTTTGATTTCATCTGAATTTGCATTACAAACACGTGCATGAGTTGACCAGGTATGTATTGCATTTAGTTTAGAGTCAGCTTAGGTTTTGCATTATGTCAGGATTAGGGTTTGGGTTATGGGCTGCCGTACTGCAATAGCGGACCATCCCATACCCGAAAGTCCGAAATTACAGTGCGTGTTCCAGTAGTGACAGTAACACAGCCATATTGAAAGTGCTGCATGACAAATTAACCTGTTTAGCACTGTGTTGGAAGTGGTAAAATGAATCAAGGTTAAAAAAATAATTTGATAAAAACATCTAATTATGGTTTACGCACAAACAATAAGCATGACACATTGGGTACCCGACACATTTACTTCGTGTTGTTCCTAGACATTAGGACTTGTAAGTAATAGATCGTGACATCATCAACAGCTGATTAGGACATAAAACTCTGCTTGTATGTTTGCTATTTACATGTATAGCTCAACAGAAGGATGTAGGGATTGCCAGCAGTCATTTACTGAAGTGTGCTCAGCAGTTAGGTTTATATTACTGATGTTTAGCTGTTGTTATCTTTTGCAGTTTCCAATAACAAGGAAAGAACATGGAGCTGTCACACATATTGAATTCAGACCTACTCTTCCTTATAATGTTGCTGTAACAAGCTGTGCCAAGGTATAAGCTTTGTTTTTTACTTCTTTTAATTTGTAGTGTCTGTTTTTAACACTTTGTTGTTATACAGCACAATTGTTTCATTTTCTGAAGATTAAATCGATATTTATACAGTATTTTGTTCAAAGGTAAACTTTCTGGTGTAATTTTTGATATGTGAAGACAAAATGGCACAGTGCAGTTTCATAGTTATTGTGAAATACATCATTGACTGTAGGTTGAAGTGTTTGATCACCGAACAGTTCAAACACTGAAAACATTTCGTCATTTCCGGCAAAATGCATACAGTGGTAGCTTTCGAGCAGATGGTCAGTTGTTGGTAGCTGGTGGTGATGAGCCTTGTGTTCAGCTGTTTGATGTGACACCGATGAAGTTGGAGCTGAAACGGAAATTCAAGGGACATACCGGGTAAGAGTGATGTTTTTTGTCTATCGACTTCAAACAGTTTTGGTTTGTATATTTATGGATTGATTGGCAGAATTACTGTGTTTTGTTGCATAATGCATGTAAACCGGATATTTCTGTACAGTGCTGTCCATTTGGCACGGTTTGCCACCAATGGAATTCAGTTGTTTTCTGGTTCAGACGACAAAACCGTCCGTTTGTGGGATGCAGCAACAGAAGCTGAATTGCACTGCTTTTCTGACCATCAGGTAATTGTTATGATTTGAAATTGATGAAGACATTTTTACTTGTTGTACATCAGTAACTATTATAATTAATTAATTATTAGAATGTAAAGAGTGCAGTTATTTGCTGAAAACTGAATGTGATATACTGGGGGTATAATAGTATAATGAGTAACCTATTCTCAGCCAGTAAGAAGTATTCCTTAATGCTCATCATTAATTTAGGCAGAAAAATGCATTTTTACTCACTATAATGCTAGTGATCTTGTCTTTAATTACTTTTTTGTCTGCACACCTGTGTAAAGTGTCCTTGAAGTAGTTTTTTTTATCTACGACACTTTAATATTGACTATTTTACATTACATTACATGATCAATCTACTGTCTGTACCAGACTACCAGTACATGTAGACTGCAGCTACAGATGTGGCCAATGGTTGTTTGTTGTATCTCAGGATTATGTTCGATGTGGTACGGCAAGTGTAACAAGCAGTGACATTCTAGTGACTGGTGAGTGCTATAATGAAATATCAGAGCAGAGAAAATGCATAGTGTATGTCATTATTAGGCCGTGTGAAGCAAGGCCTTATATTTTGCTTTATTTATTTATTTATATTTTTTGCCACCAGAACTTATAGATACTGTAGGCGGGGGCCCTGGAACTCCTTCATAAAAATTCGACAGAAATTCCCCCCATGTCTCCCCTATTTTTTACAAGGGGACAAAAAGTCCCAAATCTTGACCCAAATTTCGATACCACTCCTGTTCGGAGCGCAGCCATTTCGAACTGAAAGTCTAAAAACTTGTCAAGGATCTGTGGTGGCCATACCTCATGGTACCAATCGGGTAGAGGTGGGTCCCTCCAACTCTGAAATCCGTTGGCGCAAAGGGGGCCCAAAGGGTAAAATGGTTAAATTGCTATAAATTGGCTGTCGATCGTCCAATTTGGCTGAAATTTGGCACAGTGACACAGCGTTGGAACCGGAAGTAGAATTCTGCTGCCAGAAGGCGGGTTGCAAATTTCGTTTTTTGGGTCATATCTCTGCTGTCGGTCAAGTTATCTTCACCAAATTTGGTGTGTGTGTAAACAGTGGAGTTGCAACGTGTGGAATGGTCCAAATACGCTTTCCCCAAAAATCCAAGATGGTGGACTGTGGATGTGTTGAATTAGTTGCAACAACTCAACCGCCGATTGTTCGACCTTGCTGAATTTTTGCGCGATGACTCATGCGAAGGTCCTGAACAACGGCGGGCGTCAACGTTGAAACTGGAAGTAGAATTCCACCTCTAGGTGGCGTTTTTTTCGAAATTCGTTTTTGGCACGTATTTTCGTTGCTGATCAAGATATTTTTACCAAATATGGTGTGTGCATAGACAGTGGGTTCCCACAACATGTGGAACGGTCCTAATATGCTTGATTCGATAATCCAAAATGGCAGACAGCAGCCAAGTCCAATAAGCTAAATCACTATAACTCGGCCATGGATTGTCCGATTTCGTTCATATTTTGTACAATGAGAGATATGAGGGAGCCCTGGGCTACACTCATCTAGGCTAAACACTCAGGACAAAAGCCCCCCTACCACCACCATCACACCCTGCAAAGACCCCATGCCATAATTCTGCTCCCACCCGCAAACGTCTCCCACCCCGCAGCACATACCGTCGCACATACGCGCCCATCTCGCCATAGCCCCCGCTTCCCATGGAACCCCCCTCACCGGATTGGCACTCACTTCACCCAGCATGATGTGGCAATGCAGATTTAATTGCCACAGTTTTAATTATTATTATTTTTATTTTTTGCTAATTATGTGCATGTGCATTCAACATTCATTTTGACTCTTGCTACTTTAGTATGGAACATTTTCTTTTTTTAGAACTTTCGTTTACACTATAAATGATGATTGATCCTTGAATGTTAAACGTTTCAAAACAGAAGGGACCCTGCTTAAGTTTATTGATAGTATTGGATTTCAGACTAGACATGGATATTACAAATACTGCTTATGCACATTGAAAAAGTACCAAAATCACACTGGTCTTCAAAATAAGAAATGTTATTTCAGCCTCTAAATTATCTTTAGTACACTGAGCTATCATGATGCTTGATAGGGGAGATTATTTATACAAGGATTGCAAACTTTGACTGTTATTTCATTTTTTGAAGTTCTGCATGTTAATTTGGCATATCTGAACTTTAAAAGTGTATATGTAGGTTCGTACGATCATTCAGTTCATTTGTTTGACACACGATGCAATTCGTCTGTTCTCCGGATTGACCACGGCTCTCCAGTGGAAAGTGTTGTCATGTTTCCTGGTGGTGGAATTGTTGCATCTGCAGGTCACTGACATTTGTTAGCTTTTATAAGTGTTTTATTAACTCATAAGAATAGTTCTCTCTGTGGAGTAAATCTGCAGTCATAGAGTTTGGACTTAAAGTGAATAGTTACCTGTGACTTAGCTGTGTCATGTCATTTTTTATTGGGAGAACATGGATGCTACTGACAGTTTGAAAGTGATGCTGCCAACAACAACAACAACAAGCATTTAATGGCCTTTGTTCCGGGACAACCCAGGTAGGCAGGTACCAGAAGAAACACTCTGCCTTCTGACTTAGCATAGGGCTGTGCTGCGTTCAGACTGGGTTTCCCCACCTCCTGTCTTCTGGATTTTTATGGAGCAGGGGAAGATAATGGAGGCAGAGGTACCAACAGTCCGGGTGGGCGCCACCCCAACCGGACTAACGGCGCCCCACCCACACAACCCCCCAAGGTTTTTTAC
>Ga0126335_1001751_pt1 | contig 12475 bp, 10 predicted proteins | sample OlaspJWI45metaG_FD_108409 | JGI IMG/M metagenome (GOLD analysis project Ga0126335, IMG submission 108409) | Marine gutless worms symbiont microbial communities from Oahu, Hawaii - Olavius sp. 1 OAHU.JWI-45 metaG | ecosystem: Host-associated > Annelida > Digestive system > Unclassified | place...
AAATTGCACTTGGTGATTTGTGATTATACCGTGCAGAAAAAATGGCTGGATGGTACAATGCTTGCAGTGTAATCCATTTGGCCTGGGTTCAGTTCCCAGCCTGGGCAATTTTTTAAAAGTTGAATTTTTTTGATAACGTTCACAAAATTTAGCTGTTTACAAAGTTAGATAGACAGAAAAAATGATGTTTTGGTGAAAACAAAGATTAAACAAAATGAATTAAAACATAGAAAGTTAAAGTAAATTCGCACAGAAAATAACTGAACAGACGACAAGCAACAGCAAAAGTTTCATGGAATAACAACGTAACACAGCGAACTTTGACGTGTTAACTCAGCAGTGTCAAAGATGTCTATGCCTCGTTTGTCTACCAAATGCTACAGTCATGACGTGTTGTTGAAGATGAAACAAAACTTTCACCATCTGTCATTCAACACAGATGTTTATTCTGCGACGTGCACTTGCGTGTGGTCGGTTTACCATGCGCCGAACAGTTGGCCTTGTGACCGCTTGCTTTTATTGTCATCTTAGCCATATATACCGATATGCGTTTTGTATTGTTTTGTATTATTTTAATATAGGACTACATTATAATTCATTTTGTGACGTACAAATGATAGCAAATGATGTCAAAAAGGCAGAAAAAATTCATTTTTTTACCAGGAATGCATTCAAAAGTCAGTACTAAGTGCGACAACTCTAGCTTATTCCAATATTTTTTCCGAATTCAATTTGCTGCTTATTCAGTTTATAGATTAATTTCTGCACATTTCCCCCCAATTTTTTCATTCGTCTTCAAAACTGTCTCCATCAAAATTATTTGCTAAAAATAGCTACGATAAATTTGCTAGGTGGTGCTGCTCATTCAGTTTACCGGCGAATTTCTGTGCGTTTCCCCCATAATTTTTTGACCGTCTTCAAAATTTTCTCCATCAAAATTTTTCCACTAAAATAGTTCAGTTAAATTTGCCATGTGCCGCCACCATTCTATTTGCTGCATATACAGCTTTTTAGACAAATTTCTGTGCGTTTTCGTCGTTTTTTAAAAGAATGTACCCTCCTAAAACTCGATGTTTTATACTCAGTCCCGCTAGAGTTGTCGCAGTCAGTAATGACTTGGGATTGCATTTCCTGTAGAAAATCGAGTCTTTCTGCCTTTCTAATATCGTTTGCTGTCGTTTGTAAGTCACGAAAATGGTAGTTTTGAGAGCGCCGCTTCCGCAGTCTTTCCCATTCCATCGTTCCCATAGGTCACGGATGATAACACCTAGCAAAACGGATGTTCAACACTTGAATCAAATTCGTTGCCATGGAAACGAGACAACCTTTGCGTTGTCGTTCATATTCGTCAACTTCACGCACAGAACGGAAACCTAAATAATCTAAAAGTATATTAAAATCTACGGAACAATTAAAAGACAACGACTGAACCACTGGATTAAACGATTATTATATATACAAATTAAGAAAAAAACAAAAATCACCACATATTTACATAGAATACTTATTTCTCATTGACATTTGTTAAATTTGGTGTTGCATTGGTTCGTTCATTAGCGACTGTACAATTTCGATGTTCGAAAGAATCGTCAAAAGTTACATCTTTAACCTTCCCTCTACATTTTAGATTCTTAACGCAAATTTTCTCAGTATAGTACTTTTTAGATCGCTATTGTTTTCATGCAACTATACACTTTTGGTCGCCTTTCTGGCAATCGCCGCGTCGGAAAGAACTGCAAGTAGGATAGCATCACTACTCACTTCAACCAATCAAGCAATCATAGGACTTGTATAACGGCGCCGTAGTTCATCAATTGAATAGACGATTCGAAGGCGCCAGAGGTGAGCCATGGGATCAGTCAACATTTTTCACCGAATTTACCGTCGCCAGCAATGTCACAGACAATACTGGTATGAGTAACCACAGGCTTTCGCCATATACTGCCTAACATCTCAAACGTTTAACTATAAACCTGTACAGCTCCCGATTACAGTTCATGCGAGAAATACTTCCTAAAAGTGTTAATGGTATTACAATCGGGCCTAACGCAACCTGCGGAGTGCAGATAATGAGTTCAAGTTGTCAGTATCTCCGTTACAAAAAGCATACCCTCTAATATCAAGTATGAATCTTCTTTTGAACCAATTCTGGTCATGTTCTCTTCTACCACCTTCTTTAGGCCGAAAAATAAATCATGATAAAGATCGTATTCTCCATTTATTATTTTAAAAGTTTTAATTATCTCTTCTCACTCTTCTTCTTTCCAATCGCATTAAACCCAACTGTTTCAGTGCATTTCATGTAGGCCTAGTTGCTGCTGCGACGGCGAAAGCACGATCTGATGTCTTGTGAGATGTTTCTGGCTTCAGCAGTAGACCAGTACCTGATAATCGCAGCCGATGAGTTGGACAGTAAGTGTTGAGCATCTGGTAGAAATAGGTTGGTTGGTGGTAAAACAGTGCTTTTTAAAAGTTAATGTAGCAACTTTGTGGGTGAATCTGTGTTTAACCGGAAGCCAGTGCATCTGGGGCTATTAAAGTGCGGAATGGTATCGCACAGACAACACTTGTCATAAATTTTGACTGCTATCGATGCATTCCGTGAAGTTGGCTCTTACTATCTGAGTACCATATAATCTGACAGGTGTTCACTGTCTTTGTCATTCCCTTCTCTCTTTTGCTAAACCAGTACTCAAGCTCGCATCTGGCCCGATATATGGGATGGGAACTGGAAGTGGAAACTACTCAAACTACCGTAGTTTAGTTGCACCAAATATTTTGCTATCAGCCAGCTCTTGTTGATGTCGATAACTGAAAAGTGACAAAAAGTTGAGCTATCGCAAATAGAGCGTGCAAGTGGTGCGTGATATTGAAATCAATAAAGGTAAAAATTAAGATTAGGATGAGTGTACGGCCGGGTATCAGCATCCGAATTTTACCCGCGACGAGCATGATAACATCTGCTACAAATTACACAGTCGGATTTTAAACCAAATAACTTTTAACACTGACACAAAGCAATGAGTACTTCAACAACACTTAGTTGATGAGGTTTTTTCAATTTGGTGCATCACTAATAACGAATACAAACAATACAAACATACGGTGATTTCATATTCATTGCTGAGTACAGAAGTGTATGTAATGATGGGGTACAAATTCACACTTTTTTCGTTTTAACAGAATCTAGTTGTAGTTTTTTCGAATCAGCATCAATCTCTAGTCGACGTAGTGACGTGCGGTAAGTTTGGAGTGGTTTTGGTGTAGGATATATCACTCGCATTGACTACTGCAACGCCGTGCTCCCCGGCCTCGAAAAGACAAACCGAAGTCTTTTCTGCCTTTCTAAGATCGTTTGTTGTCGGTTGTAAAACGCGAAAATGACCATTTCCAGCACCGAACGTTTAATAAATGTTTAAAAGAATCTGATGACATCCGTCCCATCACCAGTTCGTCAGTCACTCACTACCAACTACTCACTACTAGGGATGTTAAAACCGGATTTTTCCACAACTCCGTGACAGTAACAGCTGACACCTTGCTTTATGATGTAAGCCTATTGCAGCAGTTAACCTGTCAACACTTTGCCAATAAACTGCCCATTATGCCGCTCTCAAGTCATTAGAATGTTGACAATACCTAGGTGCTTGGACAGTGGCAGAGTGATGAGAATAAACACGGGTCCATCCCTTATTGCAGGGTGCAGCACAGCAGGTGGGCGCCAGTGTGGAAGACAGGTGTTACTGAGCGGTCCGTGCAGATACCCAAAAGACGACGAAATACGTAAAAATTAATTAAATCTATCGTTATAAGTCCACCATACACAAATAAAAAACTTAATAAAAATATCTAGTGGCCGGAAGTTGTAGTATTGACCGAAATGACGAAACAAAGTGAGTAAGCAGGTGGACTTATAACGATAGATTTCATTAATTTTCACATATTTCGCCGTCTTTTGGGTATTTGCATGGACCCGTCACTGAGTGGTCCTGGGTTCAAGAGATGCAGACTAATACTGCACTGGCGATTGACTGGGTCAAAGCCATGCGGCTGATAGTGGCAGTTATGCAACACTAGCAGCTGTCTGTCTGGTCACAGCAGAAAACTGATCCACTATAAGCTTCCAATACGGTTCTTAGTCGCCTGCCATCACGCCAACTTGACGTGATAAGCCTTTGATCAGCAGCGCTGGCTCCCATGTCACTCTGCCGGCGCTGGTTGTGTCTCCAATGATTCTCGGAATGTGTACTTAAGCCCACCCCGCCGTCAGCAGCAGACCGTGAGAATAAACGTCACCCCCCACTTCACACGGTGGGCGACAGACACCATGAGAGGTTGTTTACACTGCACGCTGCATCCCTCCCACAGACACCGCCGCCCGCTGTGCCTCACAACCCCGCACTCCCGCGCCCATGAAACAGGGTGACCAAACATAGTAGCTTCACTCCAAGACTGTTTGCACCATTGATGTTGGCGATGCGCCAAGCATGCCTTGTTGCATTGACTAGGCACCTAACCTAACTGTGTTTCACTTGGCTGACTGGCTCCACACTTGCACAGTACTGACATGGACAGGCAGAAGTTCTGACAACCGGCTGCTAATTCTTAGAACTGGTTAGGGTCTCTACAAGCGGTAACTGGATATCCAGTTCCTGTTTTACTTCCCTACTCACTACATAAGATAGCTCCTTATTATACCACGATCATTAATTAACACTATCGTTTAATTTTGTAGCTTAACTATCTACATTTTCCTCTGTTCATGAGCGATCAGGATAGTCCAAATTTAATAGTACTCAATTTGTTTTTCTTATCGGTGGAATTTAAACAAGACTGGCAAATAATATCCAGCAAAAGTCAGCTCTCTACTTGGGTAAAATATTTATTTTGAAAGATTGGACTGTTTTTGCAATATTATCTGTTGCAGTTTTTGCCAAACCTGATGATGTCATCAAGCACTGCTCAGTTGCCGGGAATTGGCGTGTTCGGCACTAGCTCAACTGTTAAATGTCTGGTACCAATTCTCAAAAGCTGGGGCTTCAAAGTTGAGGCACTTTGGGGCCATACTCGCGAACAGGGTGAAGAATGTGCACATGACCTTGGAGTGACATTCTGCACTGATAAAGTTGATGAAGTGCTACTACATCGGGATGTTGACCTTGTGTTCATTCACTGCCCACCTCACCTACAGTCTCCAATCGCCGTCAAGGCTCTTGGCATTGGCAAGAATGTGATCTGTGGTACACCAGCAGGGCCGGGTCAGATCGATGCACTCAGAATGGTTCGAGCTGCTGAGTATTACCCTGCATTAATGTCTCTGATGTGCAACGGCCTACGTTTTTTGCCATGCTTTGTGAAAATGAAGCAGCTGATAGAGGATGGTTATGTGGGACGAGTGAATGTCTGTGAAGCTCGTGTGCATGTAGGTAGTGCCGGAAGTATGCTTACAAGGTTTCTGTCATTCTCTCTCAATTTTTGATCAGATATTTCACAACAAAATTTTCGTGGTCAGTTAATAATTTACCTCAGTCATTTAAGTGGCCAGAGAGGTGGATAATGACATGTAATTACGCATCGCATTACTAGTTTTATAATGATTTAGAGCAACTATTATTTATCGCAAATTTGAAACCATTCCCTAGCTAGCCTGCTACCGCTGTGTAATGTATATTATTATGCTGTTCAGTCCAATTACTTCAGCCCCGCACCGAAGCGGTACCGTAGTTAGTTGGCTTGTATTCTACTTTTTTTATCATCACATGTATGAAGGTACCGTAGGTAGACACGTGTCAAAAGAGACACCAGAAGTAAAATTCCGCCAACGGGGCGTTGTTGTGAATTTAATTTTGGCAGCATATCTCTGCAACTGATCAGAGTATCTTCACCAAATTTGGCGTGTAGGTAAAAAATGGGATGCCACGACGTGTGGAATGCTTCCTTCAAACATACAATTAATCTTTAATTAATTAAATTTCTATAACTCGGCCGCGGATTGTCCAATTTCGCTGAAATTTTACGTGTGGACAGATGAGTGTGCACCCAAACAACGCCCCTCCAGTGTAAACCATAGGCACACAGCCCCCTCTCCTCCCACTTACATCGCTAAATTTGCTGTCAGCGGTCGCTAATGTGGTTTCGATGTCAAGGGATACTTGGGTGAAACATGACATCTGCACCGTATTTGGTATGTTACTACAAAACGATATATCTGACGAGTTAAGTTAGTAAAACGTATTCCCACGCAGCGCACACATCATAAATTAGTTATGTCACAATAGCTCAGCCACGGATAGTCTGATTTCGCTGAAATTTTGCACAGTGATAAATATGAATGTTTTGGAAGACTGGCACATGTAAAAATTGGAACCGGAAGTTGAATTCAGCAACTAGGAGGCATTCCTTTGAATTTCGTTTTGCGGTCACATCTCTGACACTGATAAAAATATTTTTACAAAACTTGGTAGCTATGCAGAAAATGGATTCATTTGAGGAATATCACGAAGGAAGAGTGAAAACTGAATGATTTTGCAGAGCCGGGCAAGCGAGTTACAGAGAGCTTGAGAGAAAGTGAGTTCGATTGAATGCTAGCCAAACGGCGGGCAAATGAGTGAGCGAGTTCTAATGAGCGCGAGAGAGTGAACGATAGAGTGTGAGTGAGTTCTGTCGAGTTTAAGGTAGTGCGAGCCAATGGGCAAGCGAGTTCGAGCGCAGTGCGAGGCTGCAGGTAGCAATACAACTGTAAATACCACTTTTTCTGGTTATTTGTTTTGTTTTTCTGCATGAATGCTGTATTGTACACAGACAAGTATAGCATTAGCAAAAAAAGTCCAGAGAGAAAATTACAGCTGTAACAATTAGTTACTTTTTGCATATTAGGTGGAATACAAATTTGAGTTTTAATGTTGAACCAGATACAAATGGTTACGATTTATGTTCATTATATTTACGTAACTTGTAAAATAGTAAACAGCATTTTATTGATAAGAATTAAACACTTTGTTAAATTGTGTTTTCTTTTCACAGAAACAAGTACGACTGGATGTGTGACGAACTGATGGGCGGTGGGGTACTGAATATGTATGGTGCAATAATTGTGGACCTTATAGCATTTCTTACATGCAAGCGAGCAATCAGCGTGAATGGCATGCTGAGAACATATGCACGCCAGACGGAGCATATTAATGGACATCGACTGATCACGAGTGATGATTTCTGTAGCTTCCAAATGGAACTGAATGATGATGCTTGTGCTACTGTTACAGTTAATGGAAATGTGGCTGGCCCATACTACCAGGAGGTGCTCAGTATCAGTATGTTGTTTTATGCAATCTCAGTATTAAATGGAATATGTAGAATTGCTGTATATAATGGAATTCAGTATATTTGGTAGAATTTGTGTAATAGTTTTAGAGGTGCACTGATAATGCTTTGGTGGATTATTGGCCGGCGCCAAATAATCGGCCGATTATCGGCCAATTACCGATTGTTTATTTCAGGACGCGTCATCGTTCAATAAAAGTCATGTTGTAACAGTTGTGAAGTCACAATGGTATGATGGTAGATTCATAACACTCATGCTGTAGTTTCACTAGTTTGTAGTGTTTAGTTACCGCCCGGCCCAGCCCATTCCTGTATTTAGCGGCCTATGTAAAATAAATAAATTACGACCTTACGGAAGTTCTAAAATCCAATTCGGCCCGGCTTGGACTGTTCCTGAGTCTTGACGCCTGACTACTGAAAAAATTTTCCCATTCATTCAAAAGGTATGTGTATCAGTTTTAATTTATGTGTCATAAATTCGTAATAATGTAAAGAAATAATTACAATGGAAATAAAATGAAATTCAATAATAAATAACATAAATAAATAAATTTAAAAAATAATGAATTGTTTAAGTACTTGAAATGATGACGCGGAATGAAGAAGATCTAATCCCTACGAAACGTGTCGCAGTACAGTCATCGGTGTGGGATGCTTGCAATCAAGTGATCCAGGGGTCACAGACAAGTGAGACAACAGCAGCCGGTGATCCAGTAGCAGAATCGGTTGATGCAAACCGTGCAGCGGTCATGCAAATGATTCGCGTTTACATCGCTGATCCAACGATTGACCGCATGTCCGATCCACTGACCGCATGTCCGATCCACTCAAGTGGTAGGCTGACAGTGGAGCCAAGAAGTTGGCTCCGGTTGTCAGAAAATTCTTGTGCCCACCTGCAACCAGCATGCCAAGTGAGTGCCTCTTCAGTGGGACTGGTTTGATATACTCTGATCGCTGATAACATCTGGCGGCAGAGAAGGCTGAAAAGCTTCTGTTTATAAGTACAAACATGGCAGCATTCAATTTCTAACTGTTGAGACTGTTGAGTGTTGAGTGCTGGCTGCTGAATAAACTAACTAACACTGTTGAGCGTTGACTGCTGACATTCAGAAAATTGATTCCTTTTCTGCAAACTAGTTCATAAAAATTCGAAGCAATGGGACGGAGGTCACGGAACGATATTTGAAATTGAATAGCATCCACTCATTTACTCTTTCGTCTTTACATTGTTCTGTTGAATGTTGAAGATGATATTTGACTGATTAGTGATTACTGAGTCATAGTTATCTCACTGTCATCAATGTGAGCTGCAGTTAAAAGCATTTTTTGTTGTTTTGCTTACCAAAATAATTAATCGGCCGATTATAGGCCAAAGCCGATAACCGGCCGATGCTGACTGTCAAATGGCCGATACCGATTAATATCGGCAAACTGGTTGGTAATTGGCTGATACCGATTATCAGCTGATAATCGGTGCACCTCTAATAACCATACAACAACAGCTGATTGTATCACAATTAATTCAGATTTTTATTCTTAAACATAACTATCGAAAATATTGGATATATTTCAAAAATATTGAAAATATCCGATATTTTCTATTTTTTTTCTCGAAAATATTGAGATAGTTTCCATCCCTGGACCTCTGCCTGCTGGAATTGTTTTCAGTCGGTTTGGAGTCGCCTCGGCGTAAGACAATTTGGAAGTCACTTCTGTAACAAAATTCAACTTCATGTCAACTCTGCAATGTAAAAAAATCTTTCAGTCGAGATAATTGAGTTGACTCCCAGGTCTGATTGTAGTGTGAAATTTAATTGTTACCATTTAAGGGCTGCTGCTGTTTTTAGTGCAAAGTGGACCTCTTCATGTAACTTTTCATCTTTTCTTGACATTTGTTAATCGTTTTGCAATACAAATCACCGTCACGCAGTTGCTATTTAAGTATGTGATGCGTTCAGAGCTCGTTTAGCAGCCACTGGTCTTTGAAATTTTGTATATTAAATGTGAACACATGAAATATCTTGGAAGAGAACATAGGTATGTGGACATAACAGTGCTAGAGCTGGCTGTGTTCGCAGGTAGTGGTGTGTGGTACAAGAGGTCGTCTAGCAGTCCGTGGCTCGGATCTCTTTGGTCAGCGACATGACCAGCAGCGTGAAGACACTGTCCACCGTGATATGGCAAACGTTCTTGACCCAAAGTCATCTCAGTCTGTGACATCCGGAGGCTCGAAAAGTTCAAGCAGTGATGCACGTGCCGATATTCCAATGCCACACCTCAAAGGTCTCATCAAACTTGTAGATGCTGTAAAGGATGCGTTCCGGTTTGTTGAGGAGAAGCATGGTTGGTCATCAGAGCCGGTGTTGTCAGCGGCTACATTTGTTGATGGACAGTACATGCAGGCAGTAGTTGATGCCGTCAGACAGTCCAGTAAGACACGACAGTGGGTTCGTGTTTGCCTTCTGACTGAAGAACCTGACCCGAACCCATTTCTTTCTGCGGCATTAAGACGTAGTACAATATCTCTTCAGTAGGTAATTTTTCAGGATTGTGTCATGAAGTCTGCATGTGTTATATTTGAATGCCAGTGTTTGAACCACTGGTAGCTTATATATAAATTGCTGGCAGCCTTGCTAGTATGAGAACCAGATGCCTGGGATATTGTATTTCCTCTAATAGAAGCTCCTGGCTTGTATTGTAATGTAATGTAATAATAATTTTTTATAGTGTCCTAAATAACCATGGCTACTTCTAGGAACACTGTGTGTCACAGTTACAAATACAGGATCAACCGATAGTGCCCTGTTGCCGCATCTATATAAACAAACAGAGGGCACCGCCAGGCGGTCAGTGACAGCAGAGCGAAGTGCACGCTGACCGGGTATGTCAGCAACATGGACAAGTGGCCCAAGGTAATGAGGCACAGTGTTGTGGAGAGCCTTGTATGTCAGCACAGCCACCTTGTACTTGACACACTCTGGAACTTGCAACCAGTGGAGGCTGATGAAAGCGCCAGTGATGTGGTCACGTAAACCCAAGCAGTAAGTGAGCAATACAAGAACAATACTGTCACACCCCCGGCTTGTATTAGAGATGCGGCCCCTATTAGAACCATCCAGTTTACCAATGACCATGTATTTAAAATACCTGTGTCTATTACTGCAAAGTGATTTTTTTTTGCTTTCTGGTCATTTGGATGCCACATGTTATACGTCATAATGACACAATGTACCACTGTTCTATGTATCAGTAGTTCTGTGGTATTCGCCATCGGATCCTGCCTTCTATAATGACACCTGGCTTGTATTAGAACAAATGTAGTCACATCCCCATCTTGTATTAGAGACCCTGTTTTTATTTGAGACCCGGCTTCTGTTGTAGGAAATATGGACTCATTTTCGTAACAAGCTGATGCTCAGCCAGTTAAATTGGATACTTTGAAGATAATCTGGCTACTAGGTATTGAGATATAGTGGTCAGTCTGTTTGGAATTGTGATTGGGAAAAAGCATATGAGCATTTTATGAGTCACTGAGTTGTGATATATTGACTGTATTTGTGTAATGTACGGTGTACATATAAAATATTTGATGAATTTGTGTTCAGTTAATAACAGACCTTGGCCATTTTAGTTTTCCTTGTAAATAGCTATGCAACAGTGTATGTTTAATTTTTGTAGTGTATCATGTTATGCTAACGTATGCTGAATGTGGACAGTAGTAAAACAGTACTTGTTGAAGCTTTTAGAACCATTATGTTATCATCTTATTTTATTAGGTCAGTTGACCATTGAGTTGTATACGGTTAAGTTTGTTTGTTTTTATTTCATCTTATAAATACAAGATGACTGAGAAATGAAAATTGATGTATGAGAGAATTGAGATAATTTTTAACTTGTCGCTCTTATAGCCTTAGCAGTCATCTGTGCCAGTTGAAAAGTAATGTTGTTTACTGGGTAATCCTGAAGTTTAGGTGTGCAAATTCAGTACAACTAGGTTTAGTGTTTAGGGTCCATCCGTTTTAGGGTTAGGGTTAGCATGATTAATATGTTGAATTTGTGCACTTAAACCTCAGGATTACCATTTACTGTATATAAGGGACAGTAGTAAAAATGGTGAATCCTGGTATTTGCATAGTGTGTAGGGCTGCCGCGAGTATTCGCAAGTACTCGAGCCAAAAAACTACTCGTAGTTTTTTTTGATACTCGAAACTACTTGAATACTCGACGTAAAATATTTATTGATATTTTTATTTGATTTCCTAAATTTTAAGAAAAATACAATTCATTGTAATAAAATGAACTTAAAAGTATAAAAATAGTAAAGTTAAAACCACATGAAAACATCAAGAAAAAATCATACTCTGTTAATACAGTCATAACAGACATTGGATTATATTTGTTTTTTCTGCAAATGATTCTAATGTATGGATTTTAATAAAAAAATATTTTAAAATGTGTTTCTTACAGTATATAAGCAAACTAATATAGTTTTGCTTGCAAGTAGCTAAATTGAAACATTGCCACTGTACAGGTGTGGGCCCTATACAGAAACGGTAAGTTCAGAACTTCAGACATTCCACAATTTCTAGTACTGGTCGAGTACTTGAGTATTCAATAAGATACTTGAGTAGTGAACTACTCGATGGTGGCAGCCTCACTAGTGGGTGATCTAAGAGTTTCTGAGTTGCCAAATATGTTCGAGTCTGTTTGATGGTTTGATGTTTTTGTTATTACTGTGATGCTTGGAACATTTTGGAGCTGCTGCATCCTCATGTGCAAAATGAATTTGCTTTGTAAAAATGCTGAAAATTTTTGTAAATTATGTTTATAGCATTGCAGGAAGGTTCTGTGTTACTAACAACTGGACATTTTCTCATCATCATAACAACATATTTTATGCAATGTATGGTTTTAACTGGCAGAAATCTGCCGGTGTTGAAATAACTTTGTTTAGTTTTTTTGCCACCCCAGGGGAGAACTGATTGTGATCAAATTTGACTCCAGTTGGCCCATATTCGGGGATTTCTGGCCGAAAAAAAACAACAAAAATTACTAAAATTGCAAACTTTTTCTCCCATAGGGGCAACTCCCTCAACTGGTATGCCTGGTATTCATATCAGTGCTGTTTGTGTTAACCAGAGGTAGATCCAGGGGG
>Ga0126335_1001752_pt1 | contig 12473 bp, 7 predicted proteins | sample OlaspJWI45metaG_FD_108409 | JGI IMG/M metagenome (GOLD analysis project Ga0126335, IMG submission 108409) | Marine gutless worms symbiont microbial communities from Oahu, Hawaii - Olavius sp. 1 OAHU.JWI-45 metaG | ecosystem: Host-associated > Annelida > Digestive system > Unclassified | place...
ATCACTAGTAATTAATAAACAGGAAACAGTTATCCAAACACACCAAAGTACATGACCATTTTCCAAATGCTTATGCACTGCACAGTGCAAGTCAGAGCCTAACTCATGAAGACCATAGGAGTGAGTGAGTGAGCAGAGTTTAACGTCCCACTCGACACTTTATAGGTCATTTCGGGGACGATAATGAAGTCAACCATGTGTGACTACGCCACATACATTGCTTTACTTCAATTACTTGTGTATTTGTACTGCACCGAAGTACACGATGCTACACAATCTACAGCTCAATGATCTCATTATGTAAAAATAGCTACCACTAATGCTAACAGTCTCAGTGCATGACCTGAGCAAAATACATACACTGGATTGTGACTGCCCTCAGAAATGTCATCAACGCACTCAGCACCGGAATGCCAATGTGAAAATTCAAATTTAACTGTTTGTAACAGTCAAGCAGTCATGACAGTAAACAACCACAGTGCATCTACAAAGGTTGGCGTCTAGATATAAAAGTTCTTAGCACTGATGTTTGACTGGGGACATGGCCGCACCGTGCATGCCGTACAGCCAATCGACAGGCAGCCGCCCGTGGATGCACGGTCACACGATAACATTATCCCTGTTTAGTTGGGACCACGGCATCTCTTTGACGGGCTCGACTGAACACTGCATGTTATCAACTTATCATGAACACACGCAAACTGTTCGGCAGCACCATGAGACACAACCAGTTGTTTGTCTTGGTAGACAACGGCATATGATACATGGCAGTGCAGACAGCGTGGGAGAATATTTGGGCAATGTCCTGTTCATCCCACGGATCCCGCTGTCACCAACAGATGTCAGTCGCCATTTATGCTGCGCTGCCAACAGTTTGCCACGACGACTAATAAAGCGCTGCAGCGCGCGAGCGTTGCTGGATGAGTCAGTTTTCAGCAATGGGCAACTGTGTGTCGCAGTTTTTAAAACCAAAACTGCAGTTTTTAGTACCCTGGACACGGTTTTACCTTATAAACCTATCTTTAGTCATATCTCCGTTACTTGAAGAGATATCGTGATTCCGGTGAAAGATTTACCATCTACTGTCTACTATCCTGAGGTGAGTTCAACGAGTGGTCACATGACGTTGGATGGTTAAACTTGCCTCACGGTAAGAGACACAGATTTCTAGGATGGGAAATCGAGGAGGGCTAAACTTTTTTTTATCAGAATCACAGTATCTCTTCAAATCAAGGAGTTATGACCAAAAATAAGTTTTAAAAAAGACCAAAACCGAACCAAAACCAGTTTTCTTGGATGAAACTGCATTAAAAATGGAAATACTGGAACCATCACAACCCTAGCATCTACACTATGTTATTTTCCTATGCTCACAGAAGCATTGGACAAAAAGTAACAGCAATACAAGACACTGCATTGTTCAAAAAATGTGTATGCTATATGATGTGCACAGAAAAGGAGACAAACACAAACACATGACATCATTTTACAATCTACAGTGTGTCCGAGAAAAAAGTAAACCAGTGTATACATTTTTATAACTCCGGCAAACAACGTTAGATTTTAACCAAATTCTGCACCAATAATACGACTTCTAATTGCAAACAAACCACCAAATTTCAGTAAAATCTGTAAAAGTCTGCAAAAGTTACAGGAAGTTTAACAAGCTCACCCGAAAACATGAAGTGTCCACTATTGGCAACATTTAGACGTATGTAATGGTGAAGTGCAAAAGTGAAACATCAAAAACCTGTGTTCAAAATATTTTCCACATGCTCAAATGGAAGCTTGAATATGTGAACGTTACTGCCTGACATCTGGTTGAAATGTTCCCACTCTTCAATCAGACATGACTTCAGCTAGGTGACGTTATGAATCCGGCTGCAGTACACATGTTCCTGCAGCTTTCCCCAGATCCAGTAGTCTACTAGGCCGAGGTCAGGACTGTTGGCTGGCCACAGACTTGGAGCGATGAAGTCTGGTGTTTCATGGGTTACAGCTGCACAGTTTTCACATGCACTATGGGTAGGAGCATTGTCCTGTCAGCAAAGGTCACTCCCAGACCAGTGACTGCACTAAATAATGTGACAGCAACCGGTAGTTTGTCGTCAATATTTGAAGATTAATAACTCCACTGTTAATGAATATTTTCTAACAAAATTTTGCAGTTCTTTACAAAACATAGTCATAAGCCAATGCAGACAATTTTGTTATGATGTGTTGAAACTTGACATTTCTAACCAATATTGTCTGTGGTTTGCTTTTTTCACAAACACACAGTACATGGCTGTAGACTAAACAAATGACTATGACTGTATCAGTGTATCACCAAAGAAAATCTTCTATCTCCAGCCGTCATACATCACAACATAGAAATACACACAAGGAACGTTTTTTCATTACTTTAGTTCCGCTATTCTTGTTTCAATCCTTTTCGTGTTTTAGCTTTTCCAACAGGGTGTTGCCTGTTGGGACCAATCTGGCTTAGTCATGGACCGATCTGCTTGAAGGACCTAAGTGGACTGAGAACCAAAATGACCAAAGTGGATGTGTACATCGCTAAGACCGAACTGAACAGGTACCAAAGTGACCAAGAACCGAAGTGGCTGCACGCCCGCTTGATTATGATTCAACTAAAAAGACTACGAATACAAGGTTGTTGCTAATACCAGTTAACGTCAACATATCCTACAAGAAGAATGCAACTGCCGCCAGTCTGTCAGTCTAATCTGGTCGATTATCGCGTCAGAGCGCACCGCATAAAGGAGGTGTGGCCACCTCGCACCGACCGCAGCAACCAGAAAATCATCAAATCGATCACGCAGCCGTCGACGGTTTACGAATTTTAAAAAACACTCATAACATTTCGTAGGCCATGTAATAGTCGAAAATAACCGAAATATGATTGTAAATGCTATATTACCGAGGTAAAAATGACGATAAATCACCAAAAACCACAGCTGTTTATACGCGTCCTAACGTGAATCACCGCTCTTTCTAACCACCGGGTTGTGCCGAGAAGGAACAGGTACGGTTCATTGACGTGGGTACGGTTACTAGCAAACTGGCACTGAGACTGGCAGTGACAGTGAAAACTGCAAACCAGGAAAATTGTGAAAACATTATTCGTGTACAGGGCCGCAATCTGCTAACCATGAACGTGCAGATACGTATTAAAATTTACACTTTGTGACTTGTAGAGATACTTGCTATTCTCGCCATTTTTTGTCAACTCTAGGTCATAGGCTCTATTGTGCAGAAAATGGCAAGGAGTAAAATAAAAAAGTGCAATTTTGGCAAGTAACCACAATGCCACTTACCGGTAATTGCCAGCTAACATCGAAAAACACGCACTAAGAAAGACTCAGATGGAAACTTCTCAAAAGGAGTACTGCATACAGGCAGGGTCTCTATACTTGGCTAAGGACATTGAGACACTCAAGACAGTCCAACGAAAAACATTACAACATTGAAAAAAGACAAAGGGAGACTTAATTGAAGTGTATAAAATTATGGCTGGCAAGGAAGATATGGACCCAACGCGCTTGTTTCAGTTTGCTTCCCGGGACCTGAATTTACGTGGTCGCCGCCTGAAAGCGTAAAAGAAACAGTGCCGTCTCAACATCAGAAAATATTACTTCTCGCACAGAATCATCAGTCTGTGCCACTGTGAAACTCATTGCCAAACCATGCAGTGACAGCTCCTTCTGTCAACAGTTTCAAGAAACGTCTGGATGACAACATGGCAGAAATGGACAACTAGTAAAGCTGTGCTTCATATGTCCATCATCACCAAGTACAAGCAATGTAATTTACAAGCGACTGAATGTTGACTCACGCAGTGCTGCCCTCTGGCGTAATTGAACGAAATATAATACGTTCGACCCCGGCCTACGTACGTCGCATAGCTTGTGCAGACAATTTTAGGCCTATTAAACAAAATCATCTGCTATGATAACTGTGACTGTCGAATCTGCAGTTATAGTTTAATGTAAAAAAAATCAGTTGCGCTGCAGGTTGAGCCGACATGGAACGTTAAGAGCCGTTTCCATGCGCTGCGCTGTGCGATGAGATGTGTGGCGAGTGTGTGAGGGTGTATGTATGTATGTAAGGGTGAGTGTGTGTGTGTGTGTATGTATGTTTGTTCGCTTATAACTCGGGAACAGGAGGAGCGCTTATCTCCCAATTTTCAGAGATAGCTCCAGAGTGCCCCGGGGATGATTCAGTGGCGCAAAATAAAGGGTAATGGGTAAAGGCCAGAATTGGCGTTTTTCATTTGTTGTGGGACCGGCCGGCCATGCGCCACTCATGGCTAACTTTTTATTGAAACACGGTGTCTAACTGTAGCGCATGCAAAAAGATCGTTTCTGTAATTTGATTAGGCTAATGTCTCAGTTGTCCACCGAGCAGCACTATGGTGTATTCTCGTAAGCCATCTCAAGTAGCCTTCATCATTACTCTGTAATACGATAAGCCCGAATTGATACAGCTGAGGCAGCCTACATTACATTACAAGCATATATTACAGCGACGTGAAGGCTATAGTTTAGACCTCTCTGAATACTTAGCCACGCTGGCGAGCATTCAGGTATAAATTATGTGGAGTATTTAGCATGCAGTGGCGCCCGCTAGCTGTAGGGTTTTCACACGGTGCCGGCGCCGCACACGTAGGCCTACGTAGAGTACATTCATACGTTAATATTGCCAATAACTCGACGTTGTCGATGCACTTGAAGAGTTCTTGTGGCTCGCCAAGCACTCAACGGTGATGGGTGAAAACCGGTTTGTTCGAATTCCGTAGCCTGTAAAATTCGATATGACGCGCTTTTTTGCTTCTACGCTCCTATAGGCGAAATACGCATATATCGATCGGGTTGTGACGTCTGTCTGTCTATCTCTCTGTGGCACTCTGCGCGTGATCGGCCGTCGAGGGCGTGCCGTTTCTATACCCTGCCATTCTTTTGGGATTAAAGGCCTGTGCGAAGTTGACCTGAAAACGTGACAGAGTTCGAGTCGGAACAGGTGTCATGCTAAGTCATTCTGACTGCTGAAATATTTTTGGTTAAATTTTGATCACAGAAAACTGTTATACGCGTGTATTATTATATTTTGACCCGCTGATTGCTTGTCCCCTGCAACTTGTTTGGAATCTTCCGCGGCCGGCGACACCAGTGTGTTTGTCCGATGCGATAATTACTGGTTTTCGTGAATGAATGTTCCAATTTTGTTACTTTTTACGCACCTGCCCGCGAAAATCTCAGCGGGCGAGGCAAGTAGTACAAGTATATCGAATCGGGTCGTGTCTGTCTGTCCGTGCGTCTGTGCGTACTGTGTGCGGGCTTGCCGTGGATTTTCTTGTTGTCTAAAATATAACAGTCACGTCTCTTCAGTCGAGACTGTATAGCTTCTGTTTGTTTTATGTTCACAGATTGCTTCTGTTTTAGCTTTTTGTCGATATATTTTCGTTTTCACGTAGAGTGATAGACTAAGCCGACTAATAATGTCTGCTTTTGATTGCATACTGAATAGGTCTACTAATCTTCTTGTCTTATCTTTGATATAGGGCCTATTACGGTGTTTTGCCCAGCACTATATCGTCAGTAGGCCCCCACAGACTGTGTGACAGTTGTGGAATGTCACACAGAGCGACGACGACGTTATAAAGCAGAATTCGACTGCGCTATGCAAGCCGCCTGAATCGCAGACATTCGGCCCCTCCCCTTTGCACGACTGACCCTAACCCTAGATATATGGGGCAGGTGTCTTGGGGCGATTCTTTATAGGGGAGGGGGCGAATGTCCAAGCTGGCTGGTGATAGTGACGATGAGCTAGCCAATTGCTCAGAGGGTGAAGCATGTACTGTAGTATAGCACAGGTATTTACACGAGGTAGGCCTACATTATGGGCCACGCTATGCCAAGCAGTGCAATGGCTAGACATGCATTGAAGGTATATCATTGTTTGACTGATCGTCGATAAACCGCGTCTGCACAACAGTTTCAGACAATCATCGTTTAAGCTTGTTATACGCCGGAACATGGACATAATCCATAATGCATCTGCGCGCCGTAAGCTAAAGACGCAAATATCGATTAGCATGTGCCGTGTCTCTTTCTGTGCGTGCGTGCGTGACGGCCTGCGCGGCAAGCGCATAATGGGCTTGCCATGGATTATCTAGTTGTTCAATGCACGGTTTTCTCTCTTTTACTTTCTACGTCAGCCTACTTTGGTTTTTCACATTTTTGCAGCAAGTGCAGCTTAAGTTTTATAGCACTGCTATTCACGAAAAATGAGTCAAACCATGTTTTCATATCGAACCCAACCGATTCTGACAAAAATGCGGTAGGATTCTGTAGGAATGCCTAGTTTTCTGAATGAATTTGCAACACAGAATGTGCACGCTTTCCCACATCATCTAAATTATGCGTTTATAAGCCTACACCGTGCGAAAAAATGTTTCTCGCAATCTCGCTGAAAAGTGAAAAATATTTGCCAAATCTGTGACAACCGGTATAATCAATATACTGTTTTAAATGTTTACTTGTTCACTGCATACGTATTTCGTTTAACGCCGTGCATGTCTACCATATTACGACGTAGCGCGGTACTAGATATGTACAGTCATAGTGACCGGCGACGCTCGGTGACGGCGACTGCTGATTCACAGGTCGCGCTGTTTAGCGACGTACGACGACGCTCGCCTGCGTGTCCACATCACGGCGATGTGCTGCCTCTATAGTGCTCCATAGTCGTGCCAGCGACGCGCCACAGTGCAGCGCGCGACGTGCATACCTTTGCGCCTGCGTGGAATTTCGCAGAACGACTGGTAGTCATACCGGAGAGTCAATCGAATGACATAACAGGTGTATAGGCTACTGTTTTTGCTTCTGTACGCTGTCTTTGAAGCCGATCGCCAGTATAGTTGTAACGTCTTTCAGTTTGGTGAAAGTCGGAATTGACAGATGGAGCCTGCGGCCTGTCGTCAGCCTCCCAGCTATAGACAAGCAATTGTCAATCACCACGTGACCTCGCGGCAGTCCAGATCGGATATGACGACATGCGATGTTTACATGAGAGCCGAGTCACGTGGTGTCGACCGACCACACACGGCAAGGAATCAAGGAGGAGCTTTTGTTAGCGAGAGAGTTCGAAGCTTGATGAGTCACAAGATGGTTGACCGGGAGTTGTACCAGCGTCCTGGGTGGTGGTCGGCGAGCTGTATCAGGCCCACGATTATGGCAGCGGGTACGTGTTCTCTGCCGCGGGACGTGAATTGTGACCGCGGCCACGAGGCCCACGACATGACGGCCACATCGCGGCTGTTCAGCGCCGCATCACAACATCATTCTCCGTCGCAGTTTCATGAGTCATCGTACTCGGCTCCGGCAGATCTCACCTCCCATCACCGCAGACCTCATCCGCGATCCACGTTCCTGCCCTGCGGACCGGGAGTTCGCGCCACCAAGGTATCCGTGCGCACCGCCTACCACCTCACGTCGACGCACCGACCCACTGTGACGTCATCGTTCGGTCAGAGGTCAAGGTTGGGTTTAGGAGGTCAGCAGGGGTCGTGTCTGTGGGTGGGGGTAGCTCAGACCGTCGACATTCGTCCAGTGTCGGCATCTGCGCTCACAGCAACTGTCGACTACAACAACCGTAAGTTCTGCACACCAATCGCAATATTTTTATCGTACATTTTAGTTTTCGTTTAACTTTAAATTTTGAGCATCACAAACAGTAACATTGACTTTATTGGCGCATAAGTTTGTTTTTACTGCCCGCATGGCGGAGTGTGTAGGCAGCTAGTTTTCTTTTTGTGGACTAAACCGAAGAAATTTGTCTGTGATTTGACTTAATTTTCGTAACTATAGAACAGAGAAAAGGATGAAAGTTGTAGAGATCAAGTGTTAAGACTGTGAGCAATCAAACAGTTAACCAGATCTGTCGGTGATTTTCGCACGTGCGTGCACTGCAGTGACACACTACTTGTCTGTGCGTCATTTCCGTCAGAGATTTATGCTGCGGCGTCAGCGTTCTAACATTTCAGTGACTTTCCGAACTGCTGTATAGCGTAAGAGCTTCTATTGTCGTGCGTGTCGTGCGGCTACCGTCACCTGAAGTTTTTTCTGCCGTAAGTATAGGCCTAATATCTAGCAGCCTTTAAGTTCATTGCGTCTAAATTAAGAAGGGCATCAGGTGTCTTCACTGAAGCGACTAGTGTGAAAAGAAAGATGGCTTCGTATTTTTTTTAATTCCGAGCAATAAAATTCTTTAGCTTTCTGCTGGAAAGGAGGTCCGCCATTGCCTGAGTGATTGTTGCTAACGCGCCCGGGACAGACAGCAGACAGAGCTAGTGCAGTACGTAACGCAGCCTGCTGTAAGAGGGAGGGCTGCATAATAAAGATCGTTACCAGTAAATACTTAAATTGTACAATAAAACTTTAAAACTTCACCCAGAACAAAAAAGTCTGATGAAACAATAGACGGTTGTAGTGTATTGGGAGTTTGGCTATATGATACTTCTGGTAATCGAAAATACCATGGTAGACCTATGGTCGAGCCATGGTTTTCTAGCGTAGTCACATTTTTGTTTTTAACCGTATATTAACCACGATAAAACCCACCATCGTGCCGTGGTTGGACCATGATAGCCGAACCATGGTTCAATTTACCGTGGTTCCACCATGGTTAATTTACCATGGTTGAACCATGGTTGAACGGTTGTTCGACCACGGTAGTCTTACCGTAGTACACAACACATGCCGCACACGCTGACAGCTGTACCATGGTGCAAAAACATGGCACTGGTACAACCACGTCGATACCATACCCATAACACAGACGTAAAAACACTTTTTTTAGGTTTTTTTTGTTTTTGACATTTAAAAAAATTTGTTCGGAACTTTTTTACTTCTAATACCAGGGTCGAACCATGATTTATCTACGGCAAAAGAAACAGGAAAAGTGATTAGTACTACTCTAAAACCATGGTTGTCGAAGCATGGTTCGACCCTGGTTGAACCGTGATAAAAATGGTATTCACCATGGTTTAACCACTGTATTTTGTGTTACCAGAAGTACCATATAACCGAGAGTTCTAAGTGTTTTAGCCAAGCCTGGTTTTTGAGGTAGCCTAAAGTTTAGTAAAGAGGACTGGTATTAGTAGGCTACGGATAAGCACATAATAACCAAAAATTCAAAATATTTAACACAGCCAACGGAGAGTTTAAACACACAAAACTCAAATAACATGCAATGTGTCACTGATTTTGTCACCTTGGGCTTTTACGACATCCGGCCATCAGAAAACAGTATGCGTCTATACTCGTACAATCTTACAACCGACACAAGAGGCAGAGGCGGCCACTCTAAGGGTAAAGATGTACCTATAGGCCTGGGCCTCATGAATCTTCGCAAAAACCACGCATTTCCCAGCGCCGTAACACTGTCACATGTTCTAAAGTACCGCCAGGCCTATACGCGTGCTTTGCGTGTCAGTGTGGCCTACACGCTACAGTAGTCATCAGAATTTTGTCTCGGTCGACTGCCCATGAACTGAATACGGACACGAAGCAAAAACAGCGGGCGATGACGTCAGCTGCAGACACCGTGAGACCTACAACATTCTGATCATTCATATCAGTCGCCTCGAGATATAGGCCTACTCTGCAAGACGGTCGGCACAGTGCCAATTGCACTTTTCTGTTAACCGCAGTAATTTGACTATCTTTACTAATTCTTTCAACCAGTTAGCCAATCACAACTAATAACAATAATAATAATAATGTTCTTTATTACAATTGCAGACAAACGCTGCAAAGGACAATCAACATCTGCCACGCAGGACAGTACACTATAATAGAATACACACAAAGAATACACGTAGTTCATGCTAGAGTGTATGTTAAAAGTGCGACTTAAGGCAGCGTTTACACCGAGTACAGTCTGTCACGTGCGTAAATACTGGACTAGTATTAAACAATATTAAACACTCCATGGAATTTAAGCGTATAAATGTACAGGTTTACAGCAGGCTTGAAGACTTAAGCGTCGTTTCAACATGCGCTGCGCTGCGCGTCGCGTTGCGTTGCGTTGCGAGTGAAATTACTCGCTGGAACTAGCGGGAACTCGCTGCCACTCGCCACGCATCGCATCGCGCACAGCAATGGCAACTATAATCACAGCGCGAGTGGAAACGATGCTTTACAGCATAGGCTACTTATTACTTAAATTTGTAAGTGCCGCGCAATCCTGAAAACCCTCGTCACACAAAACGTGTTATCGATATATATATGCCTGTTCAATCAATCAATCAATCAGTCAATTTTTAAGGTGGCCTAAGTAGCGGTACTGTTAGTGAATAATACTAGCCTTACATCGGATCTCGCGCCGTTTCCGAGATATCGTGGTGTATTGGTCACATTTAGGGGTGCTTTTATTCACCGCACTCGTTTGGGGCCAACCCCTCGAATATCGCAATGAACTATATAACTGTCCGAAACTATAGTCCCTGGGCTCCATTCTTGTTGTAGACAGTGTAGGTCTAGCTGCAGCCAGTCTGACGACCTAGGCTCCGAACCTACCGCTTTCGTCGAAAAAAACTCCGAAGAACGGCCATAGTGGGCCGCAACGGAGTTTAAGGTCATTCAAGGTCATCGAGTTTAGTACCAATGAAAAGGCCAAATACGACTTTCTGTTAGTGATCAATACTAGCCTACATCGTGTCTTGCACCGTTTCTGAGATGTCGCATATTATTGGTCAAAGTTTTGCCGTCAAAAGGCTGGGAACCTCTATTCAACACATTTCTTCACACTCCTGAACTGACGATACAAAATTTGAGAGGAAAAATTTTCAGACATTAAAGCAGTGTGTAGTGCAAACCACATTTCGATATCTTGAACCGTTTTGGTGTGGATCACGAGCTGCTGCGACAGACGGGCGATTTGCGATGACAACAGCGTTCGTCTGACGACGCGTAGGGTGCTGTACAAGTGCCACCCTTCGTCCAGTATCCTAGCACACCACAACTCTTTTAAAAAGTTGCGATGTGAGAAAATCCACACCACAACTTTTAAATATTTGGTGTGCTAGGATATTAGATGAAGGGCGGCACTTGTAGGCCTACGGCGCCATAGATGCGCGCAGTGGCACGCAAAAATAGAAACAGCCTTTTAAAAATCTATCCAACCGACAAAAAAACATAAATACATAAAACATGATAATTTAGTAGCCTAAAAGGCAGCTCGTATGTCTCGTTGAAATTTTTGTTCTGTTCGAGATTGAGTGAAATATTGAAGCATAGAGGAATAATAGCATTAGGAAGCAAGTGTCAGTGTGTATAGTTAGTTATAACTTATATACTACTTGTTTCAATAAAAACCTCGCCGGATGCACATGCGTGGACATCAAGTATGCAAGAAATGTTCACATACTATCGTATATATATTCAATCGCCTGCTGATCGACGCCCGGACTGTAGTAATTTATAGGCCTGCAGCACGCCGCTATGCTTGCTTGTTAAGTGCGGTCGGTATGTTGTGCCCGAAGAAGTCGTCGTAAAACGTCGTCAAAATGTCATATCGTAATTTATCAGTCTCGTTCCTCCGGCTTACGGCATCATGACGCTCGCGTCTCCGCGTCAGTGCGATACGCCAAATATTAACGATCGACGCCAGCGAGTTATAAGTTATATGAGTTATGATGTGTGGAGCCCTAGACATGTAGAACTAACATAATGTCGCAGAGGTGTCAGCGAGGGCACTGCTGACTGCAATGACTGGATCTCATCTCACTTGCTTTTATTAGGCCGCTGCCTATTGCAACCGATAATGCCGTAGTGCTGTGTGTCAGTCAGTCTGTCTGTCTGTCACGCGGCTGCAAAAACGACAGAACGGATGAAGATCCTGCTGAAGATCGAGACCGTTGGAGAAATAAACACACAAAATGTGGCAATTAAGATGTATTGCCACTTATAGCCGCCGGCTCTGGGCGCCCCAAAACACACGACGTCCTAAATCGTTGTACGACAGCACGGCAGCAAAACGACACGACAGTCATTCGTAGTGACTGAATACATATCAACAGGCATCAACAACTACTGCCTCGATTACAGACGGTGAAACCAACTCCACTGCCTGAATGCGCTCACAAAATATCGTAAACACGAGGCACGTGCTCATGCGAGTGGGGTCGAAAAAAGGGGAAAATCCGTACTTATGGACCAGCTTTAAAAATAGGGGAGGGCTGGTGGAGCGGTCTGTACGAATTACCCGTGCCGCACCTCAGTTCTAAGCACCGGTATACTTTTTACCCGGCGGCGATCGGTGGTTTTGTCGCATTATCACATTAAGTGCGGTTATATAAAAATATGAACCATCGGTAAAACATATAGCCTCCGGCAAAGTTTTGCTGGTGGCTAAACAGTAAACAGAAGCAACCAGAGCTTCAGTAGGCGTGTAGCGGCAAGTATTTG
>Ga0126335_1001753_pt1 | contig 12470 bp, 11 predicted proteins | sample OlaspJWI45metaG_FD_108409 | JGI IMG/M metagenome (GOLD analysis project Ga0126335, IMG submission 108409) | Marine gutless worms symbiont microbial communities from Oahu, Hawaii - Olavius sp. 1 OAHU.JWI-45 metaG | ecosystem: Host-associated > Annelida > Digestive system > Unclassified | place...
CTAAATTTATTATGATTTAACTGTTATTTTTTCTGGGATGTTTTTATAGCAAAAGGAATCAAATTAAAAGTTAAGGCATAAGAAAATAAGACTTTTAAAAATTTCTGTCCTATAACGACCACCTTAGAGTCTGACATGTGTGAACAAGTAGATAGACCACCACAGAAATCACTACGCTAGTACGCTGCCAACGCAGATTCGTCATTAGCGTGATGATGTTATGTATAATAATGGCAACGTGTCGTTGCATTTAGTTGACTAGCACCGTGGCGCGCCGAGAAAAATGCGGCGGCTGCGGCGCCTGGAAATTTCGGCTGGCCCAGCATCGCGCCAAACTTTTTCCAGCGGCAGCGGCGCAACACGTTTTCGGCTGGCAGCGGCTGTGGAATTCGGCGACTGAGGGGTCTGCTAGTGCTATGTTCTTGAAAAATAATTGTCACCAAGAAGCAAAGATTCGCCATGCGGGATGTACTTCTGGCGAGAGTGATAGACATACCGTGTGGTTGGAAAAAGAGGAAATTCCATTTTTAGCTGATGAATATACATGATAAAGAAGTGACGTAGATATGTCATGTTCGGTTTAAAACTTTAGTTTAAAACCAAGGTTTTAAACCAAAGATAATTTGAGGAAAGGTTTTAAAGGCCAACTGCAGTCAAAAACTTTTATTACATTTTTGGAATAACCTTGGTATGAAAAACTCATATGCAGATATATTTGTATAATTGCGATTTATTATCAGAAAAACAAAACAAAATTATTTCACAATTGTCTGCATACATAATGATTTTATTTTTGTTGGTAGTTATTCTTTGTAAGAGTGATGTCATGCTTGATGATGTAAACAACTGCCATACTTATGCATAAAATGTTTGCTGGTGTCTTCAGAATGCTGTATGTGGCACAATAAAGCACAATGATTTAAGTGAACCAAAAAACGAATTGTTGCAGTTGTTGCATGTGTACTGAGCTAAGTGGTCCAGTTGGCCTGATGGATTCCACACCTAGCTGTTTATAAGCCAGTGTTGTCCTGTTGTCCTATGTGTTGTGATTTATGCAGTGATGGACTGATACGAGTGTTCACAACAAATGCAGATAGAATGGCATCACCAAGTGCACTGGCGGACTATGAACAGTCTGTTGCTGTGTCTGAAATCCCGGCACAGATCGGTGATATTAAGACTGAGGACCTTGTCGGCCCAAGTGCCCTGCAAATTCCTGGTAAACCTCATTTATGTTACTAAGTGACATAGCATACTACTCGCGTATAAGCTGACAATATTTGGCTGAATTTGGATGTTAAATCTTTGGGGTCGGCTTATATGCGGGTCATGCCACACAACCAGAGTCAACATTCAGGATCACTGCTATGTCTCAGGGACGTTCACCCTGTGTGTGTGCCATACACAGCGTGGACCATTAGTAGGCCATTGGGACTACATAAATGCATGAGAGATTGAGCGGCCGTGGGCTGTGGGGTCGACCACACATAGACTGACTGCTGCTGCTGCATAACGTTTAAGTCAGTCATTATAACTTGACACCATTCCGCCATGCAAGGCCGTCATTCAGTGCACGACGACTACTGAACTAATGCGTGAACAGTTTAATTGCCGCCGTGTTTGGCGATGAAGCCGTGTTTGTTGATGACTCGGACACATCTGGAGACGACTTCAGTGGCTTTGAACAAGCGGAGTAGGCCTAGGCCTAACGCTGACATGACCGACAACATCACATTATGTACTGTAGCTTTCATTAGGCATTCGACTTCTGTGATCAGTGCAATAAAACTGTCACATGCACACTAGGCCACACATTGCTTTAGTCGTTGTTGTGCACTCATTGACACTCACGCATTATCAAGGCATGCATCTAGGGTACTTGTTCATCGTCAATTTTGCTTACCAGCTTATAGGCGGGACACTATTTTTGCTAGATTTTCGGCAGTGGGAATGTGGGTCGGCTTATACATGCGATGGCTTATATGCGAGTGTATACAGTAGGTATATTTTATGCCTATTTCAGCTTGGTAGGTGTCACAGACATTATTTTGGGTGCATTTGTCCCAAATGCAGCAATCTGTAAATCTGTACCGAGCATAGCAATCACATTCAACTACAATTTTTCTATCCTGAATTTTTTTTGATAGAGCCTGAAATTAATTAAGCTAGTGAGCAAAGGCAGAGGCATATATGACTGCTTGCCATTGATTGTTATTATTTAGTTTAATACATTTTGATTTTCTCTTTATGTGCTGTGTTGAATAATGTGTACATGTCCCTGTGCTATTCAACTGTAAGTGAAGAAGTGTAAATGTTGATCATTGTTGGTTATTATGTTGATTGATTGCTATGATTGCATACAGCTGTACAGTGTTCATTGTAGGTGTAAACATACTCAAAAGTCAAAACAGGAAGTCTTAAACCTTATTAAATGTTTTGACATAGGTAAGCATGATGGTCAGACAATGATGGTGCGTCAGGTTGACTGTGTTGAGGCTTATCAGTGGAGTGCTTCAGAGAGCCGCTGGGTCAAAGTTGGAAATGTTGTCGGTGGATCTAATGATTCACAGACAACCAGTGGCCACGGAAAGACTCATTTTGAAGGAAAGGTACAGATTTCATGTTTATGCTTTCTGTTGTATACTTTGGTTTTTATACCTTGGCCCTTTGGTTGTATATATATTGTCATCAGCGTTGTCCATCTCTGTCTTGCTGTCTGTCTGTCTGGAATTGCCTTGTCTCACAATAACTCTTGAAAGAATGGACCAACATTTACATTCACTGAATTCACACTTAATACATGTCTTGACGAAGGAATGAACCTGGCAAATTTGTGTGACGTTTGGCTTCGTTTTCAAGGTATTTGGTACTCTTATGAATCGATGTAGGCATCATAGCAGTTCAGTAGTGCAGAGCATGTGCATGATGCTCAGTGAAATGCATAGTGAATCCATTTTGCTGCATTGCATGTCCACTTGTCACACAGAAGGGGTGTATTGTTCAGTTATGGAATGGGCTGAGACATGCTGCTGTGCTATATGTACAGTTGTTATTAACTGCATTATGTACCAGCTGTACAGATCTACCAAGTGGGCAAGAAAACTGACCCCCTATATTAACCTAATTATCATATGGCCCACTCTGTACATATTGAATTTAAAGTACCGTAATGTTTAATGCTGATGTTTTTAAATTTACAGTTTTGGAATACACTGCAAGTGGTGTTGTGGTGCAGGACTATGACTTTGTGTTCAATGTGGAGATTTATGAGGATAAGCCGCCGCTGAAACTGCCGTATAACATTGATGAAGATCCATGGGTTGCAGCTCACAACTTCCTTGATCGTAATAACATCAGTCAGATGTTCTTGGACCAGGTTGCCAATTTCATTCAGCAGCAGACGGCGGGCATTACACTGGGAGCAGGCACAGCTCCTGTTGTGTCGGATCCGTTTACTGGTATCTGTATTTACCAAACAGCTAGTGAACAACAGTTACTAATTTCTAAGATTTATGTGATTGTATTTGTGTTTCTGCTGTTGTCACTGTTGCATGTGGGTTTTGTCACAGTTGCCTTATGTTTATTCATTGTAACCCCATATTGTCACCACATCAGAAATCTCGATCAGTTTCATATGCAGTGTCTCCAAACAATTGCTCACATCAAGTGGCAAGAACATATACCAAATACTGATGTACTTAAAATCTGTGATATTAGTGGAATAGAGGCATTCTACAGACTGCACAACTGCAATGGTGTGGGCATGTCATTCGCATGGATGACACACGCATCTCCAAGCAGTCATTTTATGGACATCTACTTCATGGCTGCCGGCGTTGGGGTAGACAGTATAAATGATACAAGGGCTGTCTGAAAGATACTCTGAAGCAGTGTGATATCACACCTTCTCAGCTGGAAATGCTAGCAAGTGACAGAACAGACTGGAGATCTATGTGCAAATTAGCAATACAAGATTTCGAAGCACGACATGTCCACGAGTTGGAGGCAATACGTGATCTGGACCACCATCTACCAGCAACTTTCAGTGTCGGATCTGCCAACGGATGTGTTGTTCGCGCATTGGACTCCTTGCCCACAGCAAATCCCACTCATGATGATAAGACCCGTCGCATCAGTGGCTTGGTCCATGATTCACTGGAACATGGTGGAGTGGTCACGGTGGGATTGAAGTCTGATCTCAATGACCAGCTGGCTTCCGTCAGTGCATTTATACTGTTGGTTGGGTCACTGGCCTGTAAAAGCTGTCCCAAAATAACGTATCATGTTGAATGGGACGTTAAGCCTTTACTTTCTCACTCATTAGTGCATGGGAGGGTTTCCTTGGTTCAGTCAGTGAATGTGAAGCCACTGTAGTGGTCTTTCTGTTGAGTTCTGAATCGTAATTTTGAAGCAACAAAAATGGCATTATCACTCAGTTGGGTGGCATTCAACTCGTTAGGGTTAGGATTAGGGCAAGGGTTAGAGTTAGGATGATGGTTAGGGTTAGGGTCAGGGTTAGGTTAGCCTTGGGGAACTGTAAACCACTCATTGAGAACCTCAGCTCTCTGAAGGAATATAGTGGTTCTGTGCAATGTGGCTGAATGGAGTGTTGTGTCTTATACATTTGTTTTGTGTCAGGTGGATCAAGGTACGTACCCAGCTCAGCAGGTGGTGCACGTGAGGCAGGTGCTGTGCCGAAAGCCGATCCATTTACAGGATCTACACGATACGTACCTGGCGGTGCATCGAATACCACTGCAGGTTGTCAGCAGTATGCTGTTGTGTTATGATTTCACGGCAATTCATTCAGTTTAGATGTGGAAGTTTAATTATGAACTATTTTCTTCTTCTCGTATGATGTTTATTGCATGTTACTTACAATTTGTATGCATTATTGTAGTTTAGATTTCTTTGTTCACTTGCATGTTAGTGATTGTTTTTATGAATTATAGTTTTCTTCCTAGTATATGTAACTTTGACTTTATGGGTGTCGTTACTTGTCAGTGCTGTCCCACTGTTGTCATTGTTCTGGGTTGCTGCTTCCATTTTGACATTATTTTCAACAGGTCACATTGCTCCCTTTTTGTTATATGATAGTTTTTAGGCTGCATCGAATGCATGAGATGCAGACTATTGTTACTGATGTGTGCGATGTCTCTCTGTCACACAGGGTCATTTGGTGCGGCCTTTGTCAAATCACTCTGGCCTCTTGTTATTCTGATAGCAGCATTTGCAAAATCAGTAGATTCACTTACTGCTGTAGATAGGGCTATAATACTGCTTTGTGATGTGGTGCATTGCATTAACCATTGATATGATGTGGTATAGGTCCAAGTGTTCAGCCAAAAACCTCAGCTAATGGCTATTTTCCAGAAACAAAATACATTCGGTTTGATCAGTGTAACCCCACACCGCTGTTTGGTAAGCAGATAAATCGTTTACTTATTCATTGTATAATGTGGTGTGTAACTGTAGTTTTGAGCTGACAGGTGATTATGGTACTGATTTTAACAAGCCGTTGTGCCAGGACTGTAAGTTTGGTATTTTGTCAGTCAAATTGTTTGTGCATCTTTCCATTCTTATGTTTTAAATAGGCATGTATTGGATAATATTTGTTTCTAGTTTGGAATGTGTCTATTATTAGCGTGTTTACTGTACCAAGTCTGTCTTTTTTTATTTGATTGAGTCTGTTACATGACTGTCAGATGGCAGTCACACTGTAAATTTTATGAGAGTAATGAGTTTTTAATTGTTTTGGGGTTTAAATTTGCTCACAAAAACACTGCAGAATGTGTATGTTTTTGCAGTAGTTTGTTTTATAGACATGACACAAGTTTTGCTATTAAATACACAAGACAGGATCACATAGAAGACATTGTCACGTGATTTCTCAGCATCAGTCGTCAAACCTCTGATGTGAAGATATCACACCAAGAGAGAGTTTACTGTATTTCACATACGTTATAAAGTAGCTGCTGGTGATGTGATGATTCATTGTTATGTGTAAAACAGCCAAACTACGCGAGTTCAATTCACAGTGTGATGTCGGCTGTCAATTCTCAGATGCCGACATTGTATCACTCGAACATCTTGTCGCTCGTAAGCAGGTGCCAACCCCACCTCAGCTCGATACCTTGTGGCGCATGATGCAGTGGCCTGCAGGTTCGCATGTCTGCTTATAAGTTACATTGATAAAAATGGCTGTGTCAAGTTAGTTGCATTGTCATCTTGTACCAGTTTCATCTACTGATGCTTCCAACTCTCTTGCAAGTAGATATGTGCTGGTGACTTGTACTTTCAACTTTCCAACTTTCACTACTTACTGAAAGCTTTGCTTGCTTTTGCCAATGGGTCAGAACTGGCACTGATATCGTAACATTAAGCACGTTATCATACTGTTTGCTGTACAGTGTACATCATGATTGGAAAGAATGCCATTTGTTATTATGACGAAGAGTTTAGATAGAGTAAACAGTCGCAGATTTTGCTGTTTTGTAGGTATTCTGTTTCCTGTGCTGGATGTGCTCCGGCTAGCAGTTGGTGATGCTACTGCTAACAAGCATTTCTGTGATATGCAGTCAGATAGTCCTCATCTTGTTGACTATGCATGTGCCGTCTTTGGAAGTTCTGCAGCTGTACAGCCCAAAAACCAGCTGTTGATGCTGCGAGCTCTTTGTAATGCATTCCAGCATCCTGCTGGTGAGCAGTTAATGTTGGAGTGCAGTGAGCGACTGCTTGCTGCTGCCAAGGTATCTCTGCAGGGTAGCGTCGACAAGACTCTTCAGGTAAAGCTTGATGCAGTATTTACACTGGTAGGCACAGCTAACCAAAAAGTTAGTTTCTATAACTGATAAAGTTAGCTTTACTAACGCCAAACCACTAGAGCAGTTAGCAGAAGTTAATGATAACCACTGACTTTTTCATATGAATTAACAGTTGCAGTTTGTTGCTAAAAACTTGTAAAATAGACACAGAGAGCCGAACTTTTAATATGTTCCAGCTTAGAAAACAACTTTCCAACAAGGTGTAGCATGACATCATTGTAGTTACGAGGGTCAAGATAATCAAAACTTTTAATGCTTACTCTTTATCTGTTCATTTTTTATATACTGTAATAACACAAGTTAAACTAATCAAGTCATTCTGGCTTGTCTTCCTGTTAGCAGACTTGAAGTTAATGGAACTAAATTTAGCATAAGCTAATTGGTCCGCTAATGGTTTTCAAAGTTAGTGGAACCATTAATCTGCTAACGAAAAAGATAGCTTCGTTAATTAGCGGTTAGTGGAACTTGCCCACCACTAGTGTAACTTATTTTACTATGGTTATACTGTGTTATACGCTTTGTTACTGTTATTAAATTGCAATAAAGTTATTTTATTTCATTGCATAAGGCGTGTTCAGTACTCTGATATCAACTGATGTTGCAGGTTGCACTCTGTTCATTTCTCCTTAACCTGACTATCGGTTATCGGCAGTCGTCAAATGTTGCTGGAAAAGAACGATGTCTGCTTTTTGCAACTGACATGACGCAATTGCTCGGTGACCCAGAATCTGTGTTCCGACTGCTTGTAGCTATTGGTACCACAGTTACTGACGAGACACAGCTGACGGAGTTAGCAAGGTCACTGGAGCTGCCGTATTTCTTGCGCAAATGTCAGTCGTCAGCCATGGATAAAGTGCAGAACTGTGCACAACAGCTTCTCACACTGCTTGACTCTTGATAACACTGTGCTTGTACAGTGGTCTCATTGCGTTATGTTTGTTCTGGGCAGCTGAAGTGTTTCCATGCAAATGTGACACAGTAGAGAATAGTAAAAACATTTTCCAAAACCACCATGTATGCATGTAAGTGATGCAGATGCTAAAATGCTGACATTTATCCATTGCGTTTCCTGCAATGCAGGTGTAGTGTTTGTGTTTAAGCACTCGATGTAATTTGATGTAGACATTTAGTAACAGCAGTTGTCTGATGCTGCACATGTTTAAGATACAAACCTACATATGTACATGTTTCACGCCAGACTAAATTCTAATATACCATATTTCAGTATTATAAACTATAAAGACAAATGCTGTCAATACAATGAAACATTTAAATAGTGTTCACTGCAGTATAGTCTTTGCACTTGTACAGTACACTCAGAACATTTGCAAATGTTTGTTCACCAGTTCATTGTACAGAGCTTCCATATCAGCTATGGTAACGTACCTAGGCCCATTGTACATCTTTAACAGCCCCAGAAATATGTTTTCTGCTTGTAGGTATCAGCTCAGGCCAGCTCATCCTGGCCATTCATTTGTGGTTAAGCAGTGAGTACTAGTACTGCTGGCATGCTCCCCTAGTTAGTTAAATAACGATAATAATAAAACGACGACTTAAATCGCGCCGTAACATGTCGGGGACATTACAAGGGCGCATTATGCTAGACCAAGATGGCCATTTGCCAAATGTGTTGATTAGCCAAGTTTTAATCTACACGTAGCTGGCTGAAAGCACTGCGAAGGAGATCAACTATGACAGTTAATCTCAGTCAATAAAGAATCTTGTCTCCCATCAAACTTAACAAAAATTTGGGTTTTGTGTCTAGAACTGAGAACAACACAAACTTTAAATTTCTGAAGAAACTGCTCGCATAACTGACGCAAGCTACCAAACCTAATTCTGTATACAGCCAGACATTTATTAACGCTACATGCTACAAAGCCAGCATGAGTGAGTAGAGGCTCTTAACATCCCACTCGACACATTGTTCATTTTGGGTACAGTTTTTACAGTTGCTACAACACAGCAATACAAACAATCATTCCTACTTGCAGAAGTTTGCACAATGCACAGTGTTATGTTACACACATGAACATCAATGGAAATGAGATGGCATTTGCAACTATAAAATTTGCCATGCAGAATAACAGGTCAGTTTTAGGATGATGCCAAACACTTTGCATACAAGAACAAAAAAATAAGCAAAATGTTAATGCCATTTTACTGATATTATCTTGATAGTCTAGGAGCATTCTGAGCAATGCTGATCGACTTTACGAGAGCCCGCAATAAAACCTTTATCATACAGGAGCCCAACAGAGCAGAATTAGCTTTACGAATTACTATGCGGAAATGCCCGCACACTGACAAAACGTCCTTTTCACAAACGTTACGGTATCAAACATCAATGCTGAACGCATCACATACAAACATTTCTACAAGAAATTTACTCAAATAATAAACTGAAGTTTTAAACATAATCAAGGAGAAAATTATACTTACGTGTACACATTAAAAAGGTTTATACCAACAGCACAGACAAACATCAAACAACACAGTATATACAATAACAAAATCAACAACAAACTATATAACAAAAAGGCAATTCATCAAGGACGATTAAAATCCCTACAGGAGTGTCTCATTCTAGCTTAGAAAAATGCCAACATCTGCAAAATGCAATTGCTATGAATGTGTAAATTGGTTTTTACATTTACATAATAAGAAAAACGAGATTCAAAAACACCACGTCCTCTATCTAAGCAGATAACTACAACAATGTAAGTGAGCATTAGGCTGAAACAGCCAAGCATAAACAAAGAACAACAGTGACAACACAATCTGTAATAACAAACAAATTTTACAACAGAAATAATTCACACAAAAGTTGGCCACGGCAGCCCATGTGTTGCATTATTGCACAAAAAACAGTACATACAGCAATTATTAGTACACTATAGTACCGACAATTTCACATACACACTGCAAATACAACAACACATATTATGGCATATAAACCTAACAATACTGCATTAGTAATCGGCTGCATAAATACAACAGATACACTGCTATTTCACTGACTGCAGAGTCTGACTGGTGCAATCAAACTACGTGAGAATAGCTGGATGAGATCACGACAACTGTACTCAGTACTGATTCAAGCTGGCATTATCTAAGTAAAAGTACGTTTCCTGTTTCCTATGACATTTAGCTGTATGCCACAGAACAAATGCCGCACTAACTATATTCCTTGGTCTCAATGTAAAAAGCCTTAACTATTTCTGTGCACTTCACAGACATTAGGGCAGCAAAAATTTCAAAATGTCACAAAGGACATCATCAAATTTCAAAATGGTAACTCTTTAAATGGTGCAAGACAAACATTCATTAATTGATATTAAAAAGTTGTCAAAAACCAAAACTGTCACAAAAAAACAAGTCGGCAGCCGAGGACAAGACAGGGATCAAAGTCATCCGTCACTCATCTGCCAACAAGTATGCTCACCAGCCAGGTGTGACGGAACAACTTAAAGTTGTGAAGTATATCTGACAATAGGAAGCACCACCTCGCACAGATGTGAAGAACACCTACACCACAATTACACTACATAAATTCATAAAGTCATACTATTATAGAAATATATCATTAAAAGTGTATAGAATAAGTGATTCTATTTTTTAAACCATAATCACTGGCATCTGTCAAAACGGAAAATTGTTTGATATTTACGACTACATATTAAATTCTACTGGCCGTGATACACATTAATTTGTTAATTAATCAAAAATTAACAGTTATTCATTAATAAGTAATTACTTCATTACCAGCCATTGCACAGTTACTCATCTTACACCCTTTATAGCAGTACAAGACACTACATTAGTCTATCCTGACACTGTTGTCACTATTCCCATACTGATTTCCACTATTTAGTTCCATCAAACATCTTCAACAGTGTTTTTATTACCTCATCATTTAATCACCAGCATTTAAAGACGACTTGTTTGAATGTTCATGTTTAACAGGGATTATACCAACCTTATAATTGCGTTCGCAGAGGAATTTAAGTTTCTGGTCTTTCATGTGCATGAAAACGCCATCAAGGTGACCTGTTTCCGCAGAACGAATCTCGATTGCTTTGCTGCCCCATCCAAGTATCTGCCCTGTACCAATGTACGCTGCACAAAACAGTTGACATTGCAACATTAATCTAATTACATGCCTGATATCACAGTATTTCACCTTTCACTCTGTAATATCTTTGTTCTGTTACAATGAAAAAATACAGAATATTACCAACAAGTTTTCACTAAAACATTAATCCCCAAAGTCTCATGTACTGTCCACTGCACAGTTTACTACAAATGCAAGATAAAGTTGACAAAACTCAACAGCATGCCCCTCCACCTGTGCCCATTTTCCACAAGTTTACACAACACTGCCGCTACCACAGCTTGGAAATGTGACACACACAATCACAGACAGATGGTATACACACCTGAGAACATAATGCCTCTGGTGCCTATTATGCGGAAAAGACATAAAAACAAAAAATGTCAGAAATACGAAAGACGTACTAATTGCATGTGGAAGTTCTCCCCACTGCAGGATCACATTCTTAAACATTCGACCGCCGGTGTCGACATAGACTCCTTCATCTATACAACACGCCAATGACAAGCTACAAGAACGAAGGGTGACTATGGAACAGAACTAGTCACAAAAACTTCAATATCACCACACTGCAGCATAATCAGCAACAACAGAAACAAATTAAGCTGTGTCCGAGAGTAGCACATACCTGTGTGCAGCTGCTTTTCTGCTTTCATGACCTTGATATTAACCCGATGACCTAGAAACTTGAAGGTGACCTAGATATTCTGAAAATGTAACTTCACATCGAAAACGAAGGTCAAATGTCACCAACTTTCAATCCCTTCTGGCGTTCGCCACGGGGACATATTCCTACCAAGTTACACCGATTTCTGATCAGTAGTTTTCGAGATTTTCTGCAGACAGACAGATGCTGCCAAAAACAATACCTGCTCGCAGCATGTGCGCAGGTAACAACATACAAGTACTAGACGACAGAAGGAGAATCATTTGCTTACTGTCGTAGCATAGCAGGAGATGCATCCCATTACCAGATGGCAGTATCACAATCACATGTGGCGTTATTGAACCACTAACCTGTCCATTCAACAACATACACAATACATGTATTCTATATGCCATCCTATACACTGACAAATGAAAATTTATCTCACAGTATGTCAAGTATGGCAATTTGACAGATCAGACAACAGTTTTACATCTATTAACTGCCATTTGCCATCAATTAATATCACCACATTTACAGTGTGAAAATTAAAAATAAGAATGGTGGTGTATTAGGAAGTCAAACATAAAAGTTAGCATTAAATAGATTTTCAAAATTAAATATTGACTTAAAAGAAGCAAGATTAGGTAGCAGTCAGTTCTAAGCAGATTGTATATCAAAAAGTTCTAAAATACTAAACTGAAGCTAGGTTACACGGTTGGTATATAAATGCAAAAACAAATATATCACTACTAGCTAATGGCGTGAGTGAGTGAGCAGAGGTTTAACGTCCCACTCGACACTTTATAGGTCATTTCGGGGACGATTTTTACAGGCCAGATGACCCAACCAACAGCGTCAAAGCACTGAAGGACGCCAGTTGGCC
>Ga0126335_1001754_pt1 | contig 12470 bp, 7 predicted proteins | sample OlaspJWI45metaG_FD_108409 | JGI IMG/M metagenome (GOLD analysis project Ga0126335, IMG submission 108409) | Marine gutless worms symbiont microbial communities from Oahu, Hawaii - Olavius sp. 1 OAHU.JWI-45 metaG | ecosystem: Host-associated > Annelida > Digestive system > Unclassified | place...
TCTTAATTCCAAGAGATTGCCTCGTAAGTATGTTGTGTCTTAGGTAGAATCGATTTTAAAGCGCACTTCCTAAATGGTTTCTGAAAGGCAAGAGTGCATCGTAAGTGATGAGTTTTGGAACCAAAAGCAGTCGAATGGTACGGACCCGGACATTTTGGGCTCGTGGCTACTGTGTTAGCACTGTAGGCCTTAATGAAGAAAAGATACGCGAATATATCAGAACTCAAGAGCATTTGGATATCCTCGGAGAGGGAACGGAACTCTAAATAAATCTGAAAAAGTAGTTTGTATGAGCCCCCCCTTTTAGGGGGCCTCATGAAACCACCAGTTCACTGCTGAAATTCATTTTATGCAATAATTTTCTTGCATTTAAAAAGCTTTTTAAATCGAAATGGCCTTGTTCGTTAATTTCGTGCAAGATTCAGTTATCATATGACGCTCAACCGGTTTCTATTATTACTGACGGGAGGATGATAAATGTTTCGATGGATTATTGGCACAAGCCTGAAATTTCGTTTTCTCGTGTTGGCCGCTGGCGTTGCGTTGATGTTCTTCGGAGCTCAGCAACTTCACAAAATGCCGGTCGATGTATTCCCAGAATTCGCACCACCAAAGGTGGAGATTCAAACCGAAGGTCCCGGTATGACCGTTGCCGAGGTGGAAGAACTGATCACGATTCCATTGGAGGATCAGTTCCGGGCAATACCGGGTGTCGAGTACATCCGTTCTTCGTCGGTGGTGGGGCTTTCGCAAATCGTACTTCTTTTCAAGATGGACAAGGATCTCATGGAGGCGCGGCAGCAAGTCCAGGAGCGTCTCGAGCTGGCAATCGCGGAACTGCCGCAGTCAGCCGGCATGCCGGTGATATTACAACCATTGTCTTCGACGAGCCGGGTTCTGAAAATAGGGCTTTCGTCGAAAGTCTACAACATTATGGACCTGTCCATGATCGCTTACTGGAAGATCAAGTTCCGTCTCATGTCCGTACCCGGTGTAGCCAACATTCCTATCTGGGGCGAGCAGATCAAGTCATTGCAAGTGCACGTCGATCCAAGCAAAATGCGGGCCCACAACGTCACGCTTGACGAAGTCATGGAGTCGACCTCAGAAGCGCTGGACATGGGATTGCTGAGGTACACCGGCGCGGCCAAAACGCGTATTGACGGTATGTTCGATACTCCCAATCAGAGACTCCCCATTTTCAACGAGGCCCCTGTCTTTTCGGTGGACCATCTGGCCGAGGTTGCGGTCGCCAACAAAACTCGGCGAGCCCAACAGCCCCGACTGCGGGAGGTCTCTGATGTGGTATGGGACACATGGCCCATGGTCGGTGATGCCGTGATCAATGACGAACGCGGCCTGATGATGATCGTCGAAAAGCTGCCATGGGCCAACACCCTTGAGGTAACCCGCGGGGTCGAGGAGGCCCTGGAACAAATGAAGCCCGGGCTACCCGGTATTGAGATCGACTCGACGATTTTCAGACCGGCGACCTTCATCGAGTTGTCGATGAGTAATCTCAAGATGGCGCTCTTCATTGGGGCACTTCTGGTGATCCTTATCATTGGCGCCTTTCTATACGAATGGCGGGTAGCGCTGATCAGCGTTCTGGCGATGCCGTTGTCTCTTATGGGTGCGATGATGGTGCTTTACCTACGGGGGGCCACGATCAATACCATGGTTCTGGCCGGACTGATCGTTGCGCTCGGTGATATCGTTGACGATGCCATCATCGATGTCGAAAACATCGTGCGGCGTCTGCGCGAGAACCGCCGGGCGGGCGGCACAAAGTCCACGGCCCGCATCATCCTGGAAGCTTCAGTCGAGGTGCGTTCGGCCATTGTCCACGCAACGATAATCGTAGTGCTGGCCGTGTTGCCGGTATTTTTCATGGGCGGGCTGTCCGGGGCGTTTTTCGTACCCCTGGCGTCTTCCTATGTCCTGGCGATGCTCTGTTCCATGATAGTGGCATTGACCGTTACACCTGCGCTCAGCTTTATTCTCTTAAGACGCGCCAGCCTCGAGAAGCGCGAGTCTCCGCTGCTTCCCAGGCTAAAGCGGAAGTACACCGTGGCGCTCTCAGCTGTCATTCGTAAACCCCGTCCGATATTCGCAGGGTTCATCGTCATTGTCATTACCGGTATCGGTGCCTATCCATTTCTGGGCGAAGCGCTACTTCCGAATTTCAAGGAAAGAGACTTTCTGATGCACTGGGTTCCCGCCGAGGGGACCTCATGGCCGGAGACCTTCAGGATTACGCAGCTGTCCAGCCGCGAGCTCCGGACCATTCCAGGAGTCCGTAATTTCGGCGCTCATATCGGACGCGCCGTTGGGGGGGACGAACCGTACGGTGTCAATTTTACCGAAAACTGGATCAGCATCGATCCCAAGGTCGACTATGACAAGACACGCGCGCATGTCGAGGAAGTCGTCGCAGGCTATCCCGGGCTCTATCGCGACGTGCAGACCTATCTGAAAGAGCGAATCAAAGAAGTCCTGACCGGCGCTGGTGATTCCATCGTCGTGCGCATATTCGGGCCCGACCTCTCGATCCTCCGCCAAAAGGCGCAGGAAGTGGAACACGCCCTGGAGGGTATACCGGGCCTCATCGATCTGCATGCCGAGCAGCAGGTCGATATACCGGAGATTCAGATTGAGGTGAAGCTAGATAAAGCGGGTCGCTACGGGCTCAAACCGGGTGATGTTCGCAGGGTGGCGGCCGCTCTCATGACAGGAATAGAAGTTACGGACATTCATAAAGATGGGAAGGTCTATGACGTCTTTGTGTGGTCATCGCGCGGATCGCGTAAAAATATCGATGACATTCGTGAGTTTCTCATCGACACGCCCTATGGCGGACGCGTGCGGCTGGGAGAGATAGCAGACGTAAGCCTCCTGCCGACGCCCAACAAAATTAAGCGCGAAAACAATTCGCGCAGAATCGATATCAAGGCCAACATCAAAGGACGGGACCTTGGCTCAGTCGCCGGAGACGTCGAGAAACGGCTTTCGCAAATTCAATTTCCGATTGGGTACTTCCCGCATCTTTTGGGAGAATACGCCGAGCGCGAAGCCGCACTTAAGCAATTTCGCATCGTTACAATCGCCGTTGTGATCGGGATTTTCCTAATTCTACAGGCCACCTTTCGAAGTTGGCGGCTGGCCGGCATGATCTTTTTGGCCCTTCCTGCGGCGGTGATTGGGGCTGTGCTGGCAACTTCTTTGGGAGACCGCATCATCTCCCTCGGCTCCCTTGTTGGTACCATCACGATCCTGGGAATTTGTGCAAGATACGGCATTATGCTCTTTGAGCACTACCGGCATCTTCAGAAAGAGGAAGGGATGCCCTTTGGCCTCGAGCTTGTTTTGCGCGGGGCCCGTGAACGCTTGTCGCCGATATTGATGACTTCTCTGAGCACTGCGTTGGCGCTGCTGCCGCTGATTGTCCCCGGCAGTATTCCGGGGCATGAGATCGAACACCCCATGGCGGTGGCGATTCTGGGGGGTGTCATCATCTCAACGTTATTGTCACTTTTCATACTGCCGGTCCTGTACCTCCGGTACGGGTCGCGGACCGACCAAACCATAGAAAACCTGGCCGATCAAGAAATAGCGAGTTAGGGTGTTTGGATGTGCATGATGGGCTCAAATTCCGACATATAGCGGGCGACATTAATAATTTCGAACACTGGGAGTCATCTCGTTTTAAAAAAATAGAAGCCATTTCTACAAGCATTTGCCGGAATCTGAAACGGCAGGTCTTTTACTTTGGGTATCAAAGAGAAGGAGGAAAGCATGGTTTTTTTCAAGCGCTGCTACTACACCTTGATTGCGTCGATATTTGTTATAGCACTGGTAATGCCAGCATGCGCAAAAGGAGAGGAACCGGAGCATATCCGCGGTCAAATCATTTCCCTTAAGGACTCCACCACGGTTGTGAAGACCAAAGACGGCAAGAAGATTCCGATTGTGCTGCCGGACAATCTCACGGTTATCAGCCTGACCAAGGGAAGCTATACGAAGGTGGATTTTGGAGTTTACGTCGGTTCTGTCGCGGTGAAGCTGGATGAATTCAGTCCGATCGTTCGGGATTCGCTGAGCTGGTTGCACAAGGGTTTTGAACTTCGGATCATCGACGAACAATTGCGGGGCATCGCCCTGGGACACCAAAAATGGGACTTGACGAGCGACAGCATCATCGCACACGGGTGGGTCGACGACATTGAAGACCGTGTTCTTTCTATCAAGTACGGCCCCACCGAGATAGAGGAAACAGATGTAGAAGTACCGCGCGGCGCGCCGGTCCACATTATGAAGCTTGGCAAAAAAGACCAGGTCGAAATTGGAAAAGAGGTCTTTATCGGCGCCAACAAGGATAAAAACGGCGATTATGTGGCGTCCTTCATTTTCGTCGGCAAGGATGGGAGTGTTCCCTCATTGTAGCCCATTATAGTCGATAGCGGCGCTAAGCAAACAAGCCACTGCGGTTGTGCTTGAAACGCCATTCAAATAAAGCCTCTTATAAACCATTGCGATAGAGAATGGGATGACGACTGCAGGCACGTATGAGAAACCTTAGCGGTAAAAGTCGATAAAACATATTAAAAATGTATGGAGGTACTGGAATGAAATTAAAATCCATGGTCTCTAATGAGGCGGATCGCAACGGGAGAGCATGCCTTTGCGGCGTGATGGTATTTGTTTGGATGACAACCCTCTTTTTGGCACTGTCAGTGGTGCAGGCGGGGGGGGCGTCTGGGGGCTCAGGCGGTAAGAGTACCGAAGTAAAATTCGAAACTATCCCCGGCAGCACTGCCAAGCGCATCATTCTGACCGCAAAAGCGGCCGAACGCTTGGGCATCGAAACCGGTGAAGTGAGTGAAAAACCAATCGTTCTGCGCCAGATGGTCAGTGGCCTGCTCATCCCTCCGGTGAAGAAATTGCCTGAGGTGAAACCGGCCTCTGGGGTGTTTGGCGGCTTTCAGAAGATAGCGTCTTCATCATCGATGCAATCGGCCCCACAGCCGTTGATGGTGCCCCCCAGCGGCGACGTATGGGTCCTCGTGGCCCTCTCCAGGGCGGAGTGGGACAGGCTGGCCAAAGACGAACCGGTGCGGCTTTTTTCACTGGACACGCGCGAAAGTCTGCAGCAAGAAATCTGGGCAAAGCCGTCCGGATTGCCGCCGATTGATGACATGAAGCGTGCCATGTTGAGGGTGTTGTATGTGCTGCCGGATAAAAATCACGGGCTGGCAGTGAATATGCGCATGCGCGTGGAACTGCCGGTAATCGGCAGCGACGAAATTTACAAAGTTGTACCGTACAGTGCGATATACTACGACGGGAAAGGCATCGCCTGGGTTTATGTGAATACAAAACCATTGACCTACGAAAGGCAGCAAGTCGGTGTTAAACGGGTGGTGGATGATCTTGCGGTTCTGTCCTACGGCCCGCCGCTCGGAACCAAAGTGGTAACCGTGGGCGCGGCGATGCTGTGGGGCACCGAGGTTTTCGGAAAATGAGACAAATCTATAAAACCGCTACCGGCCTAAGTAATCAAAGCCAGAAAAAAATGGAGAGAAATTATGTTTCGCTGGATAATTGAATCGAGTTTGAAGTTTCGTCTGCTGGTATTGGGTGCGGCTGTAGGGTTGGTTGTGTTCGGAAGCATTCAACTGAAAAATATGCCCGTAGACGTGTTTCCCGAATTTGCACCGCCAATCGTGGAAGTTCAGACGGAAGCTATCGGGCTGTCCGCCGAGGAGGTGGAAAAACTGATCACCCTCAATCTAGAGGAGTTGCTGAGCGGCGTGCCGTGGCTGAAATCGATCCGCTCGGCTTCGCTCACAGGTCTTTCGTCGATCGTACTCACTTTTGATCGTGGTACCGATATCATGAGAGCCCGGCAGATGGTCCAGGAACGCCTAACTTTGGCGTATACCCTGCCGAACGTTGCCAATCCGCCTGTCATTCTCCAACCCGTTTCGGCGACCAGCCGTTTTATGATGATCGGAATTTCGTCGGACGAGATCGAGCCGACCCAACTGTCGCTGATTGCACGCTGGACGATCAAACCGAGATTGCTGGGTGTCCCCGGCGTGGCAAACGTGGCGATCTGGGGTCAACGCTTGCGTCAAATGCAGGTTCACATCGATCCCGATCGGTTGCATGACGCACGTGTGGTGCAGGAAGACATCATCGCCGCCGCAGGAGATGCCTTGTGGGTGTCCCCTCTGAGTTTTTTAAGGGGATCGGCGCCCGGGACAGGCGGCTGGATCGACAATCCGAATCAGCGGCTCACCGTTCAGCACAACATGCCGATCGATCAGCCCGAAGACATGGCCAAGGTGGCCGTTACACCGATGCACCTGCTGATGACCGGGAAGGAAATGACTCTGGGAGAGATCGCCGAAACGACCTACACGCATCCACTGCTTATCGGTGACGCTGTCCTCAACAACGGTAAAGGTCTCTTGTTCGTATTGGAAAAGTTTCCCTCTGCCAACATTCTGGAAGTCACGCGCGAAGTTGAGCGTGCCTTGGCCGAATTGAGTCTCGGTCTAGCCGATGCCAAGGTTGAAACCAACATTTTCAGGCTGGCGTCGTACGTTGAAGATTCGATTTTTAATCTGACCCAAGCGATCATCATCGGTGCCATCCTCGTAGTATTTATTATCGGTATATTCCTGTTTGACTGGCGAAGTGCCGTAATCAGCGTTGTGACGATCCCGCTGTCATTGATGGTGGCCCTGGTTGCCCTCGACTTGGCCGGTGCCACGATCAACACCATGATTCTTACCGGCCTGGTTATCGCCCTTGCCGTGATCATTGATGATGTCATCGTCGACATGGAAAAATTCAAACAGCGGCTGCATGAGCGTAAGCAAAGCGGCGCATCGATTATGACCATCATCTATGAGACCACGTTGGAGACGCGCAGTGTAACCACCTATACCACGTTCATCGTTATTTTCGCTGTTGTACCTATCTTTTTCCTGGGTGGCGTATCGGGAGCGTTCTTTAAACCGCTGGCACTCGCCTACGTGTTGGCGGTGGCGGCTTCGATGGTTGTTGCATTAACCGTGACGCCTACATTGATATCCTTGTTCTGGAAAGGAGCATCGCATGGGGGCGGCGGCGAGTCGTCGATTGCTGCCCGTATCAGCGAGAGTTACGGAAGGGCTTTAAAGAGTGTCATCAAGAAGCCAGGCATCGCAGTGATCGTTACTTGCCTCTTTGCAGTGAGTGGAATCGGGCTGTTCCCGCTGCTGCCGCAATCGCTGCTCCCCTCTTTTAAGGAAAGAGATCTGGTGGTGAACAGTTCCACCGCACCCGGCACGTCTCATGTCGAGACATACCGGATCACGTCGCGTATCTGCAACGAACTGCGGTCGCTCCCCGGGGTGCGGTCCGTGAGTGCGCATGTAGGACGCGCGATTGCAGGGGACCAGATCGTTGGGGTCAATTCGACTCAGCTTTGGATCGGCATCGATCCAGAGGCCGACTACGACGAGACGATTGCCGCTGTTCGAGAGACAATTGACGGCTACCCCGGTATCGATCGCAGCATGCACACCTACCTGCGCAATAAAATCGGAGAGGTGCTGACCGGTGGGGAGAAGGCGATTGTAGTCCGTGTCTTAGGCTCGGAGCGTGAAATCCTTCATCAACTTGGTGAAAAAGTGAAGCAGGCCCTTTCCGACATTCCCGGCATTGTCGATTTACGCATCGAGGGTCAGACGGAAGTGCCTCAGGTTCAAATCAAGGTGGACCTCGACTCCGCTTCTAAAGTTAACGTCAAACCGGGGGACGTGCGTCGCTCTGCGGCCACCGTGTTCTCCGGACTGACCGTGGGCTATATGTTCAAGGATCAGAAGATTATTGATGTTGTGGTCTGGGGCGCACCCGAAAAGCGAAATAGTTTGGACAATCTTCGCGATTTGTGGGTCGACAAGAAAGACCGCCGTTACGTGCGTTTGGGCGACGTCGCCGAGGTAAGCATAGCATCGACGCCGACGATTATCAGACATGAAGGCATCTCACCCTACATAGACGTCGTGGCCAACGTCGCTGGGAAGAATCTTGGCGCGGTGGCTGAAGAAGTGGAGGAGAGAGTCGAGAAAATTCAATTTCCGCTTGAGTATCACCCTGAGATTTTGGGTGAATACGTTGAACTGGAAAGCGCCGGTGAACGCACGATTGCCGTTGTCATCGCAGCCGTAATTGGGATTTTCCTGCTGCTGCAGGCCTGCTTGCGAAGCTGGCCCATGGCGCTGATCGCATTTTTGGCTCTGCCAGTATCCGTCGCCGGCGGAATGTTGGCGGCGTTGGTTAGCGGTGGCGAGATTTCTCTGGGTTCCATAGTTGGATTCCTGGCCGTGCTGGGCATAGCTGTCCGAAACAGCGTGATGCTGATCAGTCATTACCAACAATTAGAAATAAAGGAAGGCGTACCGTTTGGTCTTGATCTGATCCTCCGCGGTGTGCGAGAGCGGTTTTCTTCGATCCTGACAAGTTGTGCTGCCATTATTGCCGCATTGCTGCCGATTGTTGTTTTCGGTCAGATTCCAGGTCTCGAAATCACGCAGCCAACGGCAATCGTCCTCATCGGCGGCCTTTTGGCATCCACCCTATTCACCTTGTTCGTGATTCCGGCCTTTTATCTGGCCATGGGCTCGAGAACTAAACGCTGGACCGATGATGGTTTGACCGCTAGTATTTAAGAAGACATGGACACAGTGTCGAGGTTGATAAAGACAGGCGGAATCAAAGACACGAAGGCGAAGCTCGGTGCGATGGGGTTAACCATGTTGTTTGCCGTTGCGTTGAGCACGGGCCCACCGGCTGCCACCGCCCAAGTGACAAACAATAAGAGTACATTCGCTCTTTCCGCTTTGCCGGCGGTTCAGACCGATATCGGCAGTGAAGGTCTGCATCGCGGCGCAGTGGTGCGTTCAATCAAAGAGAAAGAGGCGGACGACATAACCAAAGGTCTGTTGGCCCACAATTCGCGCTGCCGCAGAAGATGGATCAGGGCGCAGGGCCGGGTAAAGAAAAGGCTGAGAAGTCATTACAGTTGCCCACCGTCTTAAAATTCCAGTATGCATACGGCACGGATACGGAAATCATTTACGTCAAGAATCCGAATCTCAATACGGATGTCCCCGACGATTTTATTCTCGCAGCGCCCAACATCTTCGGTATTATTACCTATCGACCCACCGGCTGGTCGGAAATGACGCTGGAGATGACCCTCGAGCGTCAAATCGCTATTAAAGAGGAGCCGGTCGCTACTCTTCCGGACGGTTCGATACAATATGCGGAGAAGAAGCGCTGGTCGCTGTTTGTTGACCAGGCTTATTTGATGTTCAAGGACCTTGGCCCCTTCGATGTTACAGCGGGTCGCCGGAATTTCGAGGACGCACTTCGCTGGCTATATGACGTGCCCTTGGACGGCCTGATTGTCAATAACAAACTGGGCAACTTTTACACCGAAGCGAGCGTGACACGGGAGAATTGGGTTGTCGGGGAACTGTTTTACGCTGAACCAAGAGGAAAAATTAACAACTACATCTTGTACACGACGTACCGTGGAATCGAAGACCACAAACTGGGTGCTTACATAATTAAACAGGATGACACCAAGGATCTGGAGGGAGATCCTCTCTTTCTGGGAGTGCGTGCTTACGGCCGACCCACCGATAAATTCAATTACAGATCTCAAATTGCGCTAACCCGCGGCAGGGACGATGAAAATCTCGACTTGAAGGGTTGGGCCTTCGATGTCCTCGGCACGTATCGGTTTCCGAGTATTCGGCTTCAGCCAGGCATCACTTTAGGCTACGCGTTTGGATCCGGTGACAGCAACCCCGACGACAACATTAACAATGAATTCTGGCAAACCGGCCTGCAGTCGAACGAAGGGATTTTTGGTGGTGTTACCCAATTTAAGTATTACGGCGAGATGCTTGATCCGGACCTGACCAATCTTAATATATACACGGCAGGCGTCAGCTTCCGGCTGGCTATAAATGCCTTTGTTGACCTTGTTTATCATCATTATCGATTGGACGAATTTGCAGAGGAACTGCGCAACTCGGGGGTTACAGCCCTGATGAACCAGGATGAGACAAAACTCAGCAAAGAGGTGGGCAGCGAGATCGACATTATTCTCGGATTTCGCAGTATTTTCGGCGTGCGCAAGCTTGGACTAGATATCAGAGCGGGCTGGTTCCGTCCCGGCAAAGCATTTCAAGTTCCGATGGGCGATCCTGAAGAGCCGACATACCGCAAGGCGGACGATGCGTTCAGCGTGCGTGCCGTGTTGATATATTAACTTTCGCACAACGGACCTATAGCAGTTAATCGAGTTTCGGCAGCGTCCTTGTATAGCGAAGCTGCGTAGAAGCATGAAATATCGCTTCTGGAAGGTCGACATTACACATTTTGTGATTTACGAAAGGAGTGACGTTCAATGACTATACAGACATTTCAATGTATTCTTATCACTTTAGTTAATCTCTCGTTATTAGCAGCATGCGGACAGACAAAGGGCGTGAACTCGTCGTGGCAGGATGAGTTTACTATCGCACAATGTAATCTGCTCACGACGGGTCAAAATCAATACTTCGTTTTGGAACCGGGTTTTCAATCCATATTAAAAGACAATGAGACCGTACTCCAAATTACAGTCCTCGATGAGACCAAGACGGTCGATGGGGTTACCACCCGAATTGTCGAGGAAAAAGAATGGGTAGATGGTGAACTTTATGAAATTTCGAGGAATTACTTCGCCATCTGCGAACAAACCAATGACGTCTTCTATTTCGGCGAAGACGTGGATTTTTATAAAGATGGCAAAGTGGTCAAACACGACGGCTCTTGGCTCGCCGGCACAAACGGCAACAAGGCCGGGCTGATGATGCCCGGAACGCCGGAGGTGGGGATGAAGTACTATCAGGAGATAGCGCCCGGTGTGGCCATGGATCGGGCGGAGATCATCAGTGTCGATGAGACCTGTGAGACACCTGCGGGTACGTTTTCCAAATGTATGAAAGTAAAGGAAGGCTCGGCTATCGAGATACATGTAACAGAATACAAATATCACGCTCCGAATATTGGGCTCATTGCGGACGAGGACTTACGCTTGATCAAGTACGGCTCCATCAAAGACAAATAAGCGATCATATCCTGTCCGGGAGATGTAAATAGCTGTCTATCAGTGCTCTACTACTATCATGATGGATAAGTTCACCTTGCCGAGGTGTGTCTCATTCATGTTGCAGGGCGACGCTTTTCAGACTTGCACCAGCGAGCTCCCTTTGAAAAGCATCCAGTATGGTGACGGTAACCAGGCCGGTCTTCGGGGGAGCATCCGATGTTTAAAAAGGCTCCTTGTGGCCATATACCTCGGCCCATCCCCTGAAAGCCGACCGGTCAGATAAAAACCCATTCAGCTTTTCCCCCTATGTCCACCGTAAAGCATCTAATATATTGATTTTACTGATGACTCTTTGATTTAAAGATTATTGTTTGTATTCATCATCAATTTTATTGTATGAACTTAGAGGATAAGGATATTTTGGCAACAATCAATCAAGGCGAGGCGCTGTCAATTAGGGTTTTGGGTTAAATTTAAGAAAATATAATTGGGGGATTCATCATGAAAGCTTTACTTTCATTTCTTATTTTCATTCTCATGGGAATCATGGTCAGCTGTGCCAATATTTATGGTGTTCAGTATGACTATGATAAGGAAATCGATTTTAACAGCCTTAAGACCTATGACTGGATGGCCGTACCTAGAAAAGCATCCATCGACAGCTTAAATGTTGATCGTGTTAAAAAGGCCGTCAATGCTGAACTTCAGGCCAAAGGATTAAAGTTGACCTCCAATAGCCCTGACTTTTTCATCGCTGAGCATTTGGGGACAAAGGATAAAATTGAAGTGGAAGATTGGGGATACGGTTATAGTCGACGTGGAAAATACCACACCACACATTATCAATACGAAGAAGGATCGCTCATTCTTGATTTTGTAGATCCGGAATCGAAAAAGCTGATGTGGCGGGGAGTAGCAAAAGCTGTGGTAGATAATGTAAATACCCCGGAAAAAGCGGAGAAGTTAATTGACCAAGCGGTAAAACAAATCCTAAAACAATACCCACCTAAAGTAAAATGATTAGGCCCTGTTTAAAAGATAGTTCTATAACAACATCTGGGGGACAGAGCCGGGACGTCCATAAGTAAATCAATAAACTATATAATTCGATTCAAGTTTCTCATCTTTAATTGATATTTTTGTTTTAAAAATAGAGATAATTGATATTGATTCGGTATCATGTGTAAGTTATTACCTCGATCTTGCATGAATTAGAAAATAATAATTGAAAAACCATCTGGGTCCCCTGTAATAATTGGGTTTAGGACCAACTAAAACCAAAAACAGGAGGTACCCAGATGGTAAAACA
>Ga0126335_1001755_pt1 | contig 12469 bp, 4 predicted proteins | sample OlaspJWI45metaG_FD_108409 | JGI IMG/M metagenome (GOLD analysis project Ga0126335, IMG submission 108409) | Marine gutless worms symbiont microbial communities from Oahu, Hawaii - Olavius sp. 1 OAHU.JWI-45 metaG | ecosystem: Host-associated > Annelida > Digestive system > Unclassified | place...
ATTAAAAGCGAAAGGACCAAACGGCCACTTACATCACAGTATAAAATACACGACATAAAATATATAAACACACATAAACACATATGATTATGAGTAACGTAAAAAACTATTAAACCTGAATTTAGATTTCGTTTAAAAACAGCTACACTGGGGCTAAGAACGACTGATGTGCTGCAGGTAGAGAGTAGTAGAACAGCTTACATTACTCAAACTATAGCGTTAAGTGTTTAAATGGCGCAATCACTTCGACCATAGTTTGACGTGCAATGTCAGACAATCTGCACTGCAGTTGCAGCTTTCTGGATTTCTGTGCAAATGAGTTGACAAATTCGTCCAGCTCTAGACACCTAGTATACTGCGACTGAAAGCTGAGTAGCACCAGATTTGCTGTGCAGGACTGCGTCACTGATTGTCGATGTGGCATTAGAACACGTGTGAGCGTGGAGAACGACGCTTCGCAGGCAGCTGTGTTAACACCGAATGTGAGGGCGGCTGCGTAGATGCAGTAGACGTTTGGAAATGCGGCCCTCAGTAGAAAGAGAATTTGGCACACATCTGACTATCCTTATGAGACTCTGGATCAAGTGTTTTGCAATCATCTGCCTGGCAGCTTCACATTCGCCTAGACACTAACATAAGATGATGAGAGCCGTATCTTTCAGCGGCTTCAATAATTTAAACTTTACAGTATACACTATACAGCGGAATTTTCATTGTGGGGCACTGCCCGCAACAGGGAGGGGGCAATGTCCCCCGGCAATGCGCGTGACCAGTAGACGAAGACGAAAATTTTGATTCGTTTTAAAAATCAACAACGTCAGTTTTTACTTGACCAATATTTTTCGCAAAGTTTGTAGCCACTTTTTCAATGCCACTGAAAGATACCTCAAATCCCACTCAGATATTATACATAATAGAGTTATTTATTCTGTGGCTTTAGCCTGCGAATAGTTTAAACTACACACAGAGCGTTTTAAATTTTATATCATATGATACGATAATCTCATCGTTTTTGAAAGAATTGTTAAAGCGATGTTTAACTTTCTACTAAATTTTTGAAAGCATAGTTTTATTTGCAAGTGCAGACTTCCATAAATCGATAAACTATGGTCAAAAACTAGAATATCTGGGCTACATTCTTGTCGCAGACGGTATGGGTCTAACTTCAACTAGTTTGACGTGGTACGGATGGTAAGCTCGGAGACCTACCGTTTTCGACAAAAAATGCCACCAAGCGGCCATAAAGGGTCATAATCCTATAACGCCGTTCAACTTTACGGTCATTCGCGGTCACTGATTTGGTACCAGTTGAAAGCTCATATGCGGCTTCCCGTTAATGAATCTGAGGTATCGCGAACTGTTGGTCAGATTTTCGCTGTCGACAACTCTGTTTGACGCATTTGTTTAGGGTAAACTCTTAATTGAATACGATTACGAAATTTAGCGTGAGGAATCATCAAACATAGAGTATCGTATGATGCAAACCGTATTTCGACATCTTATGTGTGGATTACTAGTGTGATGGACGGACGGACGGACGGAATTGCGATGGCAACAGCGGCGTCTAATGACGCTCGCTAAAATGTATAGTCTGCTTCATTGAACAGTGATTTATTCAAATGGGTTGGTTCCTGCTGTTCAGGTCAAACGCCCTATGAACGCGTTCATGGTATGGTCACGTGGTCAGCGACGCAAGATTGCGCAGGAGAACCCCAAGATGCACAACTCAGAGATCTCAAAGCGTCTTGGCGCCGGCTGGAAGATAATGACGGACGACGAGAAGCGGCCATTTATCGACGAAGCCAAGCGACTGCGTGCGCTGCACATGAAAGAACATCCCGACTACAAATATCGACCACGGCGTAAACCCAAACCAGCCGTCAAGAAGCCGGTTGGTGTTCCGGGTGTCGGCAGCCCAGTGGTCGGTTATCCAGGTTTCAGCCCTGCCGAGTACGGCTACTATCCGTCAAACGGTTACCTACTGCCGCCTACCGTCGACCGTTCTGTGGGCGCTGGGTATCAGTCGCACTCCGGCTCGGCAATGTCGTGCTCTACCAGTTACGGCATCAACCAATATGGTAGCAGATACTTCGGTGACGGCGTGCCGACCGATCCTTTCCACAACCTAGCGACGTCGACGACAGCGGCCAGCGGCGATAGCGGATACGCCGGATTTCTGCCGTCAATTGGATACGTGGTTCCGGCAGACTCGACTGCGGCCGTGAAACAGGAGCGTAGCAGTCCGGTCGACAGCGGTACATCGTCGACGACGGAGCGTTCTACTCCCAGTGCGTCAGCGTCCATCAGCAATCACTCCCTACTGCAGTACAGCACCAACATCAACAACAACAATGAGGAAGTTCTTGGTGCAACGTACGGCGGCTACAACAGACTGTTTGCGTCGCTGCAAGCTGGGCGTGCAGACGTCAAGCAGGAGCCAAAATGTTCCCCAGAGTTCGACGCAGCCGCGGCGGCGCGGCACATGATAAGCTTCTACGGCAGTACTGCGGTCGGCGCCGCGCATCAAGACTTCGACTACACTCCCGCATTGAACGGTCCTCATCTGCAGCTGATGTAACCAGTGGGCCTCCTGATTCCCGAAATGATGCCTGCATCACGTCATCGTCGCGGTTTTACGACAACACTGTCTGCACCAATGGCCTATTACTATTACATAATATGTGCCTCAGGCGTTTGACGCTCTAAGCCGAATACCAATTCATAGTATGTGATACTTCAATGACCGGTAGCTACATTTAAATTTGTCTCGCAATTATCAAAAATATAATTAATGCAAACTGTAATATATTATGTGTATAATTCAGTGCGTTGCATTTGACAGATCGTATGTACGTATGTATGTATGTATTTTTATGCGTGTGATATTTTCATGAATAAGAACGGATAGTTAAGATATTTATTTTCGACATATAGAATACAAAAATAAAACATAAAAATCGCTGGTTATTACAGCATGGTTTCAAAAGTCACAATTAAACTTCATGTTAATTTTCACGTGAAATTTCGTTTTTTATTAACCTCTGGCGTACTTTCTTTGTTAGCCCTAAGCAACATTAGGGTTATTAGTGCAAAGTTTGGAAAGCGTCAGTTATTCATTTAAATCAGTTTTAATTTCTTGCTCCCTATAATGTAGGCTATGGTGCCTGCAGACTGTTATCCGTTTTCAACAATATTAGGCCTACAGAACACAGTCGGACAGACTGTCGTTTCCTGCTTCTGAACTTGAAACGATCGAATGTAACAACGCAGGACGTCTTATGAGCTTCCACGCAGATTTGCGGATTTGCTATGTAAATGTATAGATCTACTGTATGTGTAGGCTATGTTAGCCGCCACTGTTGTGGCGCTCATGTATTTTGACTTGACTTTTTCATTCCACGCGGTAGTACGGTAGGCTAAATGGAGCGGATACCGGTACTTGAATGTTGGCCGGTCATACCCGGTTTCCAAAAAATAACAGTAAGACATTCGGTTGCCTCTCTTCCTGACACATACGGTTACGTGGAATATTGGCTACTAGCAATTCTGCACATCCAGATGGGCAATATAAGCTTATCTGTAGTTTAAGCTCTACTTCATAGGCCTATATCGCCCACCCACGGTATCCAACTGCCCGGTCAAAGAATAGGCCTACACGCTAGCTGCTTGCCCAATGCCCGCACAGCAGTGTATCACGCCTCCAGTGGTGACGGCAACCTGTAGCTAATGCTGCCCAAGGCTATAGGCTAGGGCTTCCCACTATGCCCAGTTGCCCACGCCTTGCCGACCAATGCAGTGAAAAACAAAAAGTGTAAATTTTCTGGCACTATTCTACCAACGATTCCCGATTTTTATGCCTAAAACTATTCGCTGGGCGTCCCGGAGCTACCCTTAAAATTTGGAGACAATCGCCCGACCCGTTCCCGAGTTATAAGCGGACGGACGGACATACATAGAGCATTATGTAGCCTATAGACTTTTGTTTTATGATAGGCTAATAGTTGCTATAAATGTTTACTGTGTTCTTAACTTTGAGTGAAAATGAGTTTATGATAGCAAAAAAATAAACGTTTTTGTGATAAACACGACTTATTAACCAATATTCGTTTTCAAATGTTAATCCTACCGATTAAAAAAATTCTTGGATAGGCCTGTTAAGAGTAATCTGTTGTTGTATCTAATCGTTTATTGGCTCTAGCATAAACATCTAAACCGATTTCTAAAATTTACTCGTTTCTTACTTCCCAAAGCCTCTTGCATAAATTATGGCCCTAACGTGTCAATTTTGGTATGAAGGCAGAATGTCCGAGGGCATTTGTCTAGGAAAATGTCAGGAGTGAATGTCCGTTTACTAGACAAGAGCCAAGACAGCACGACGACATAATATTATAGCAGGCCTTGATGATGTGACGTCATAGGCATTTTGGACGGCTTAGAGGGCAATGTATTGACAGTGTTGAAAAGTTGAGCGAGCTTTGCTAGCCGTGCAACGTAGTGATGCGGGCCTTTGAGCTATGAGAAAGTTTGTCCGTCTGTCTGTCTGTCACACTACCGAGTCACGTCTAGGCCTAAACGGTTAAAGCTATCAAAATTACAGCACCCCGATGGCTGTACATGTTTCGCTCCAAAATTCGCTTTCTGAATTTGTGGGTTTACCGAAACAAATGCGTTTTAAACAGAGCTACCCCGCTGTCGACATAGAACATTTGACCAATAATCTGTAATCACGAAAATGGCGCGAGACACGATGTACGTTTGTATGATTCATTGATGTCGAATACGGTATTTTGATTAGTACCGAAATCGGTGACCTTGGATGAAATTGAACAGCATTTGACCGTTCTGCGGTGTTTTGCGCCAAAACGGTAGATTTCGGAGCTTACCAAGTCAAACTGTCTAAAGCTAGACCTATCTGCCATAGAAATGTAGCCCCAAAACGCTAGTTTTTGACAACTTTTATAATGATATTCGGGAAGTTTGCACCGAAAAAATGCGTTAAAGAAGGCTCCCACAGTCAAAAGCGAAAATGTGACCAATACTGCTCCGTAGGCCTATCTGCAGCGTTGCACAGCCAAGAAGCATTGTATTAGATGGGGATTTCCATCCCCCACGGCGAGGGGAAGGAGGCTCGGCGCGGCCTTTGCCAAATGACTTTGGCCACTTGTTAACATTCGTAAAAATCGCATTCTTGATCTATGGTGATCATTATCGGTTAGTGCATGATTGACAATGAAGCTTATTTACACAACATGTATAATACTGCTGCTACTGGTGATGGTGGTTTATAACGATAACGAGGTTGATAACGAGAATGATAAAGATGATAAGCTTGTGCGGCCAGTCCACAAAGCCAAAGCCAAGTTGATAAAATGTTACGTTTGTAAGAAAATCTGTCGGAAAGTGAAAACGTCGTGGCAGATTGTCCAATGTAATGGCAGCTGCCAATATGAGTTCATGAAACTTCCAGGTAATATTCTATTATTATTGCCCGTAACATCTTTGACGGCATTAGTAAGTACGTAAGTATGACTATATTATCGTTCGCCCAAAAGCTAGCTGCCGCACGTGACAGTGACACAATACCGAAGATTGCACAACACTAGATGGGCCGAATTCCACGAGATTAGGACACAGGATGGAATCAAGCAGCCACTGATTTGTGTCCTTGTGATAAAAAGCAAATGATGTCCCACAGTGACGACTCTTGTCTTATGACGAAGTTAAATGGCGCCTTGTCTCAATTACCGAGTGGCCCCCAAAAACTGCACATTTCCATTTGCTTGATGTTAAATTGATATAGCTTTGTGAAATCTCAACCGAGTTTTATAATTTTTGGCAGACTTACAGTTACACGTGAATAGATTCTGAACATAACAATGCGTGTACTGTCCACGACACCTATTGTGCGTTCCTACACTACCTTGTAGAAATAATATTGTCCGTTTCCTGTGCTGTCTCAAGATAAAATTTGCTCATGAATTATGTTGGCAAACAACTAAACAGTGTCAGTCACACAAAATTGCACTGATCAGTTTACAAGAAATGTTCAATATGCACTGATGAACGAGATATGCCAGTTTATCGGGCGATCTCACGTGGGCTTAGGTGACTTTGCGGTGTGTCTTCCTGACTACAGAGTACAGATTAGCTCGCTTACGATCTCGACGTTTTCGGTGGTTCGAGCAGATTTTGGACTAGTCTTGGGGACGAATTGACCTGGGGATGAGTTGACTGCAAACATTACATGTATGGCGATGTTGACAGTAAATATGCACCGACCAATAACGTTTATCTTGCAGTTTTTTGATGCAGCCAAACTATAATGGACATTCGTCACAGGCGGAGACGTAAGCATCAACGGCTGGTACTAGCTTTCTATCTGGTGTCGATTTTGACGTTGCACTTGCAACCCTTAGAAATTACACTGAAACAGCTTCATTTTGCAGCAGAAAATTTCTGCCGTAGCACTGCATGGCATGACGTCACTTATCGGCTCGTTACTTATTGGTTGGCGCCACCAACGGGTGTCACGCTAACATGCCCCGGTCTATGCGCTACCACGTAACAACCTTGGGCAAGTTGTTTACATGCACGTGCCTCTGTCCACCAAGCAGTATAAGGTGGTACCAGCTTTAGCTGGGACATAGTGCACCACAAGAGCGGTGCTGGTAGACTGACAGCCTATCGGCAGACGTTGCAGTTAGTGCCAACTGGCGCCGCTCCAGCATCGCTAATACCTGTGGTTGCCGTTGTATTCATCTGCGGTTTGTCGGATGTCTTAATAAACGAATATTTATTTATTTATGTCTACTCTATTTTAATCTCTCGTTGCCGGCGTCAGGGAAATTAATTTTTGACCAGTATATGAGACTTAGCGGGTCGCGATGACTAAAGTCTATATACAGGGTGGGCCAAATTAAAAGGAACCACTCATTTCAATAGCTTGTAACTCTAGATATACTGATCAGATCTCAACCATTCTTCGCAAAAACTTCAACATCATTTCGTTCTTAATCAGAATCTGTCATTTTTAACTACTGATTAAAGAAAATGCCGCGGCGCTATCTAGCGAATGAAAATGACCATGAAAACATTCTCTGCTCTCATTAAAACGTAACAAAAAAAACAAATGAACGTTCTTATTTACTTAAATTTTTGACAGCAGTGATGGTAGTAATTAACTACCGCACAATGATGTCAGTCATTGGTGTTATTTGTTAAATTAACTGATTTTTTTGTACTTTTTAGAGCTTTGATAACCATAATGAAAGATGACGGCCGATCGTTATTTATTACCATGCCTTTCATTCACTAGATGGTGCCATTCTTTATTTTGCAGGATTAATATATGCAGATTAGATTGTCATGTTAAGAATTAGATGGCCTTGTTTTCTGCCAAAATAGCAAAGATCCGAGCAGCATTTCTGAAGTTATTAGCTGAAATGCGTGTCCCCGTTTAATTTGGCCTACCCCAGACATGAGCGTTTCTGAGATGACGTCGCCTGATCAAGAGCGCTATATACTTTGTCCGGGAAAAAAGTAACCACCCTAGAAAACATTGCATAGAAATGCTGAATCTCAACGTATCCTAACAAAGTTACGTCAACCGAAGTCTGAATATGTCTCTGAAGGAAACTCAAAATTTCGTTAGAAAATTTTCTTTAAATATCGATGACAACATATCTCAGTTTCCGTTACGTTAATTAGTACAGTCACTGGTCCGGAGTTAGGGTATTCTCTGCAGAAGATCGCGTTTTATATATTTAGGTAGAAAAGGGAATATGGTGCTATAATTGATTGCAGAATTTCCCAACGAGAAATTGACATTGTCAGCCTTCAAGAAAGAACTATGTTTGAATTTTGCACTTTGACAGTGTCTAAACGCGCCAATAGCGGATACTTCATGATTTGAGAGGAACTCGCTAAACTTGCTAGAAATTTTGTGCTTTGCAATAAGATGTTACATTGTCGTTGCAGATTTTGGTTAAAATCTGACATTGCCAGAGTTATGAAAATGTATGCAGAGGGTTACTTTTTCCCTGGACACACTGTATATCATTGTGTCCCTTCCTTTTTCTTACTTATTTGTACTGTTGTACGAACTGTTGTACATTGTTTGCAGACGAAGAGGAGGGCAAATATCGTCGATCGTGTACAAAATTCCGTGAACAGGACAGCTGTAGCACTATTCCACTAATACCAGGGATAGGTCTTGGAGAAAATACAATATGTCGTTGTTCGCAGGACCTGTGTAATTCACCAGCCAGACGAATTACTACTTCAACTGCTTGTCTGTTGGCTTCTCTAGCATGGAATACTGCAATACTGTTAACTATGCAATTCGACCCTAACTTGTGCCATATGTTGTTTTGTTGTTGACAGTGCTACAGCTGTGTGCAGTTGATTGTCATTAAAGATACCGGTATAAGCTTATTAAAACAGAAAAGGCTAGACCGCAAGCATTCATTGAAATATTTCATATTCGTATAAAACAGTTGACAGATGGCAACCATGGCTGAAAAACCTAGCTGTTTTAGGAAAAAGTTTTAGGTCTCGATTCTAAACATTTAAAAAAAGGATCATAGGTTTTCTAGGCTTCTCCAGGTTTTTACGTTTTAACTTACGAAGTAACATGCCAGTTCTATAGATGAGGTTTGCAAGACACCTAAGAGTAGACACTAAGGTATAATTCTGATCACTGGCGCAAAAACATTGTATAGGAACTTATTTTGCCGCCGGCAACAAAGTTGCCATAGGCTATACGTTTTACCTTTGTGTGATTATTTTTAGTCACCTGCCCTTAATGTGACCAGACGGCCGATAGCCGCCGGGTAAAAAGTATACCGGCGCTTAGAACCCAGGTGTCGCATGAAAAATTCCCACAGACACCTCCACCAGCTCTCCCCAATTTTTTACACAGGGTCAAACAGTGGGCGAACTTTGCCCTGATTTTCGACCTCACTCGTATTCCAAGGGCTCTGGTTTCAAAACGCAGCAATATATCGAAAATCTGAAAAATCCACATGATGTGCAGATGATAGGCTAAACAGTGGCCAACATAGTTCACCTATACCTCCCCAATTTTTACAGAGGGGATAAAAAATTTTTTCTCCAAATTTTACCTTTTAGGGGCTCTGGTCTCCAAACGGAGCAACAGATCAAAAATCTATAACATTCCTTGATAACTACAAGCTATGGTCTATAACGCCACCTAAGACATCGTAAAGCTCGGTCCTCCAACTCCAAAATCCACGCGGTAGAAATGGGGGCCCCAAAAAATAATCGACTTAAATTGAGTATATTGCCCGCCTGTCGAGCAGCCGTCCAGTAAGAGGCATTTCAGAGGTTGGGTCCTAGGCCGAGCTTGAAATATCTACTTAGACTTCTTACCCATCCCTTCCACAATTTTAACAAATGGGTAAAAAATGTGAAAAATCTCACTTCATTTTTTGATAAAATTCGCATTTGAATCACCCCGTTTAGAAAGTCTAGAGTGGAGGCACCCCGAAAACGTGAAATTTGTAAAATCGACAATAATCCAGTCGTGCGTCGGCCAATTGTGTTACATTTCACGAGCTGATACTACGCGGTTCGGCGGAATTGTCAAAATCTTCTTCCTGTCAAATGCAAGAACGCGGACGGCGCCCAAATTTCTAATATTGGTATTCCTTATATCTCCGGACAGACTAAAGCTAGAGACTAAATTTGGTGCATGCATCGACTACAAGGAGTAATTTGTACGGCATGCAAAAACTAGGTCAAAGGGGACGTGACCCAGTTTACGCGACCAACGTATTAAATTTACGTACCGCAGTGAATATCGCTCGAATGGCTGATGCTACAGGGTTCAAATTTAGCGTATAAAAAGGCTGTAAGGAGTAGACGATGAGCAGTATAAAAGTAGGTCAAAATGGGACATAATCTAGACCACGCGACTTATTTTCAAATTTCGCAAATTTATCAATCTTTCTACAACGGCAGAAGCTAGTGACCAAATTTGGTGCGCATGCTTTCTACGAAGAGTACTATCTAAAAATGAAAAAATAAGTCACGTGACCTCTCTTTAAATTTTGGGATGGCGGCTGGGGCGGTTATGGCCTAAAGTTTTAGGGGGCTGGCGGCGAGTGCCGAAGGCACGAGTCGAGGCGCCCAGGAGCGAGCGCCGAAGACACGAAAAGTTTAAATTTGGCCAAAGGGTCTGGAAAGGGCTGTAAGCTCCGCAAGCAGGTCCAAGCGAAGCCCCACATGAAAAATGCTTCCGGTGAATTCCGACGTGGATTTTTCGTTTTTTCTTCTTCTAAAATTTGGTTTGGTCATGTGACAGCACCGACTCACTACAAACGTTGAAATTCATGAGGTCTAAGGTCAAGTTGATGATATAATATAAAAACGAGATCCATCGCATGTTAAGCAAATAATATTATGGTGTAGGCTATCAGTGAGTCATAGTTCACTGCGCATCACAGCGCGTGTGCACATGCGTGTAACCGTGTTAACTTGTTGCATTCTGTGATTTAGGATGCCGGTAGTTTTGGGAGCCCCGAGCCGGCGGCTATAAGTGGCAATACATCTTAATTGCCGCATTTTCTAGTTTAAAAATATATTTTCATTTTAATGGAGCAGGGTAGCCGACGACATACTGAATGAACCGAAAGGGTAAAGGGCTTAACGTCTCACTCGACACTTTATAGGTCATTTCGGGTGACGGTTTTTACAGGTCAGATGACCCAACCAACAGCGTCAAAGCACCGAAGGAAGCCAGTTGGCCGTAGAGACCAGACTCGAGCCGAAAACTCAGTTAAGTCGAACGTTTTATTTACCGTATGTCTACAACAGCCGAATAAATGATCGTACGATGAATGCGACGCCACGTCAACAGATACTGACTCAAACGATAAATAAATATACACACTGTTGCGGCAACGAGACGCATGCTATAACGTCGATCACCAACAACAAAAACACCAGAACACTACCGACAACCGTCCAGAAGCCTGTTCCTGTTGAAATGACTAACACGATGCAGTTAACATTGAGCACAGCCGGCTGCAGCTGTAAAGTTATGCCCAGAGTAAGACAGAATTACCGTATTCGTAAAATTGCACGACAGCAAACTGGGGAAAACAGCTTGGGGCTAGCGACCGTCCCAGGCCAACTTGGCGTTTATCCTCACAAAAGACTAACCTTGCAATACAGACACTGTCGCAAGTCAAAGCTCTATCAAACCTCTAAAAACGCTACTGGAGACAGCTGTACAATTTATAAAGTTGACAGAAAATTGGCACAAAGCTACGGGGTATGAAACGCTGCAGTACATCTTGTGTACTGCAAAATGTTTATACGAGAAGTCTTGCTGTGTGCAAAGTAACAGCAATAATACACTGTCAAAATTCATCAATAAACAGAATCACCCATATGCCGCAGATGAATAGGATACCTCAAGGGATGGCAGTCAACTCGGCCCCAAATCAACTTGTCCTCAAGTGAACTCATTAGGGTTAACCTTACGGTCAGGCTCAGCGGCAGGGCTAGGTTTGTCTTGGGGGCCAACTTGACTGGAAACCACCTCAAGCGCATACCAGTGCATCCATTCCGCTATAATGCACGTCAATTATCTCACAAAACGAAGTTGAGACTCCTTCCGACAGACATATACTTTCTCTCACAAATAAAAATACGATGCATCAAGGTATAGATTGAGAGTGCTGGCAAGGACATGAAAACATAGCTAATACTGTTGCGGTTACTAAGAACACCAGATAATACAACAGGTAATATTCAACGAATACTGACCATTACCGGTAAACATGACACTCAAAATGATACAGAACCAGACAGAAATAACAACAGAACTTCTTCAACAACATGAAATAAATGTTAACCCTGTGAGAAAGAAAAGTAATGGTCCACCCTATCAGGACAAAATCGTTTTCGTTCTAACGGAGTTACGTTTCGACGGTGCGTTCTGTGGGATGAATGAGTGAGTGCGTAATGGCTTAAACCCCCACACAACACATTAGCCTACAGGTCATTTCAAGAAAGATTTTTACAGGTCAGATCACCCAACTGCGTCAAAGGACCGAAGGAAGCCAGTCGGTCGTCGAGATCAGGCTTCAATTCCATCGGGACAACTCCAGGTTACAACTGCCACTAAGTACAGCATAAGTGTCCTAGTGTGACAAAAACCCAATCTGTTGGGCCTGTAAAAAAGTAACTGGTATGCAGTGTTTACTAGAAATGTCAGCGCCATTACGGAATGAACTATGAAATGCACAAGTGTTGTTTCTGAGGTAGGCAAGACTAATGCTAACAACCTGCTTCCTTAAACTCATACGTGATAGCAGCTGTCAGAACAAAACCACATTCACGTGGAACAAACGGTGCACCAAACTGACTGCAAACACTGCAATACTACATCGCATAACACTTCAGCACTGAGCAGGTATCATGAAAAACTCTGGCCACCATC
>Ga0126335_1001756_pt1 | contig 12466 bp, 10 predicted proteins | sample OlaspJWI45metaG_FD_108409 | JGI IMG/M metagenome (GOLD analysis project Ga0126335, IMG submission 108409) | Marine gutless worms symbiont microbial communities from Oahu, Hawaii - Olavius sp. 1 OAHU.JWI-45 metaG | ecosystem: Host-associated > Annelida > Digestive system > Unclassified | place...
CTTTTTAAAAGAGTCAAAGGTAAGTCCCGGCCGCCGTAATCCAGGTGGAAGGTCGTTCCATAGTCGGGGACCAGCGGCCGAGAAACTCCTATCACCGAGTTTGTTGTGCGTTCTTGGCACGAAAGAATTACTGTCAGATTCAGAGTTTTCTTACTCTAAACTCGCTGAATAAAAGTCTATAATGTCTGCCAGTGAAATGTAGCCTAGAGTGTCTAGTTTCTTTCTAGCATATTTTGTTATCGTGCATTTAGGGGTTTTTCAGAAATAGCGTTTGAAGGAGAGGCACCCCCTATTCATTTCACCGCCTATTCCCGTGACCATGTGATTGCCATGCCTTTATCTCTGGCGCACTGCGCTGGCAAGACCACGTGAATGTGACGTGATGCTATTAGGGCTGTCACTAGTACATGTACTCCAGTACTCGCTTTTTTTTATTCGAACATTCTTTTTCATTTTAGCTTTTGAACGTACGACACTTAATATAGGCGGTTATTTTCTATGCAGACATGTAGATCAAGATTCTGGTTTCTGATGGTGTATCATTTACTGCGATATTCGCAGAACTCGCCCGGACTGAATGTTAGACATCTGACAGATCAGCCCCTTAAATTTTACAAGGGGTCAAAAACCGCAAAATTGTGAGCCGTTTTTATCGACCCCAGACGCGATTGGACAGTGACCATTTTGAAACGGCGCAATTTTTTTCGAAATCTCAACATAAACTGGTACTGCGCAAATGAATGGGTCTTGGTAAAGATTGGTCCCCCCATCTCCGAAATCCATCCTGGAGTTTGAGCCCCAAAATGTGCAAAAACCGAAAATTGGCGATTCTGAAGCGAATAACTCTAAAACGTCTGAAGATGGAGCCATGCTATCGGCAAGTGGAAAGTAGCCTAATTTCATAATCGTCGCTTTAGAGGTTTCTCCAAAATAACGCGTTCAATAGAGGTACCCCCATCACGACAGCGAAAATCTGCATAAAAATCTTCTATATCTGGCTGGTAATGTGTATGATATATGTACAAGTTTTGGATACTGGCTTGTAGAAAATCGCATTGCCTTTCGGCTGGTACTAAAATCAGTGACCTTGAATGACCTTAAACGATCTTGAACGGAATTATCGCTGTTTTGCGGTGTTCGGCGCAAACGGAAATGGGGCTTTACCGACGCCAGTTACTCTAAAACGGCGAAAGATACAGCCATACAGTCTGCAGATGTAAAGTAGTGCAGTCTTTGGTTTCTTCATGTAGGACTATGTTTCTTCTTCGTCGTCCGTTTAGGGGTTTATCCACAATGGCGCGTTTATTAGACATTAGATATCCCAACAGCGAAAATCTGCACAGCACTCGGTAATATTTTCTAAATGGTGGGAGACAGATGTAAGGTTGCACTGCTAGCTAACAGTAAGGGACTTCGGCTTACTACTGCTATCGAAATCAGTGACCTTCAAAGATCTAGAACAGCATTATCGCCGTTTTGCGGTGTTTTTTCTTAACAGGCTTAATTTACGCGATAATTTTCTATATAAAAATGTAGATCAAAGATTCCAGTTTCTGACGGTGTATAATTTACTGCGATATTCGCAGAACACGCCCGGAATAAATGCATTTAAGAGAAGCAGCCATATGTCAACAGCGTATATTATTGGCGCGCAGTGACGACGCCCATCTGCGCCAACACGTGTTGTACGCGTTTCTACCTGTCTTTCGGAAAAAACACATCTGTGACGGACAACCCCAAAAAGCTAGATTAACAACATTAATTCAAAACCTTGTTATCTTCACCAAACTTGGTGCGCGCGTTGATAACGAGGTCTTGCAAGGTACGAAGAGGTAGCCTACAAATCCGCTTTTTCGAAAATGCAAGACGGCGACTACCTTAACTCGCTGTAGCTCTGCCGCGACAAGTACGATGTCGCTGAATGTTGCATGGTGGAACCAAATGCGCTTCCTTCAAAAATTCAAAATGCAGGCGGCAGCTATCTTCGATAACTAAAAGCTGCAGTTTCGCCGTGCATTGTCCCGATTTGGTTTAAATTTTGCACGATGCGCCTAAACCATTCACTATATCGAACTTCGGTTTGCACCAAACGATACTCTCACGTCGGAGGATCATTCAGGCCTAATTTCGTGGTCATATAAGTTTCGGGGTCTGCCACCAAACAAACGTTTTAAGCCCCAAGTATGGCTACCAGATAAACATTTGCGTCTAAATATATTCCCAGCAGCTACCGTGAAAATCTGGAGGTGATCGTTGCAGCTATTCCAGTTATAAGTGCACATACAGACATAATACGAACATAATTATATAATATAGATTTTTTTACTACTGACAGATTTTAGTCACATCCTTCACTGCAACCTACGAATGACTTGAATGAATGCCTTGGCACAGAAAGTTAGAAACCTCATTTTAGGTATGCAACTGCACTGTTCAGTGTAAGAATATAAAAAAACAAAAAGGCCATGTGCGAGAGATTGAGCATAACTACTTTTTTATATGCATGCAGGTGCGGGGCATTTTTGTTGTGGACATCTACAGATTTGTGTAATGCTACGATATAATACGTAAGCTATTGAATGATGATACAAACAGAACAACTGCTACAAGTCTGTGGACATTTACAGATTTGTGTAATGCTATGATATAATACGTAGGCTATTGAATGATGATACAAACAGAACAACTGCTACAAGTCTGTCACATAAGATGCTGAAATGGCAAAACAACACTGTTAATTGCTATACAGAAAAAATCAAGACATAAGCTTCGCGTTCATGCAGTAGCTGCAAAAGCGAATAAGCAGATCTATTTACGATTCATAACATGTCATATGCAATCACAATCAGTTAGCAACTAGCAACACAAAATATCAACAAAATGCTATTCCAACCACTGTCGAACTGCTAATACAGAGGTAACAAAATGTTTGTTCAGATGCACATCAGTTGCTAATCAGGGCTCAACTGGCATCCGAAATGCACCAACTTGGATGATACTGGCTTCCCAACTTCATACCACTTCCTCGTGGATCACCTCTGCATAAGTATTTTGTTCCAAAAAAAATCAAAACTGCACCATGTACACGTACTTTTTCCAGCAGTTACAGCTACAATGCACTACAGTAGGGTAAAAGTTTTTGCCGTAGCTGAGTTCATTTTATACACAAATGTTTGCATCACTTCAGTTTGCTTAGTTTTAAAATCATGTGTGGCCTGTATTACTTTCAAGGTACACTTCCCTATAAAAAACAAGAGCACGAGTTCCATTCCAGGTCCCCCTGGACTGTTGCTTAACAATAATTTTGTTCGACACTTGTACAGTATGTAAAAAAACAACTCATAGGCGAGTTTTAGTGTGATCATCAAACCACTTAATGATGTTGATAAATCCATCTGCTTCAGACTTGACCTCAGTTAATGGATGACTGCATTCGGGGTACCACAGCACACGTAGCGGTGCATTTCGTGCTTCCAGTGCCTTCTTCAGCTCCAGGCTCTGTGATGTAGGAACCCGTATGTCCTTCCCGCCGATCATTAGCATCAGTGGTGTTTTGATGTGGTCAGCATAGATCAATGGCGACCTCTTCAGCATCTCCTCATATATCTCAGAAGTGGGCACGGTCATAGGGTTGAAGTGTAGTCCGACTTCAGTGAATGGCCAATCGGGAATGTCGGTGCAGCTGAGCATTGATGCAATATTAATGACAGGATTGCGGGCAACTGCTGCACGATAGAAATTTGGAAACTGGCCGATAGCGTGCACTGTGAGAAATCCACCATGTGAGCCGCCAATCACCACGACTTTGTCTTTGTCCACTACGCCTGATGCAACAATCTCCTCAACAACACTCTGAACGTCGTTGATATCTTGATGTCCAACGTTGCCAAGCAAGCAGCTAATCGAGTCCTGGCCAAAGCCAAGACTACCACGGTAGTTGACCATAAGAACAGCATAGCCGCATGCACATAAACCTGCCGTGTACAGCTGAAAGTCAGCAACAAAGCTTGCGTGTGGGCCGCCATGTATGCATACTGCAAGTGGTGGCCGCCGATTTTCAGCGGATAAAGGTTCCATCAAAATGTACTCATAATCTAGTGCTGGAAACTTTGGATTAACACGAGACTGCGCCACAGACATTGGGACAGTTTTCCAAAGTACCTGCAACATAAAAACAATGCCAAAAGGGCTAACAATGACGGTACACTTCAACAACTGCCAACAGCAAATATCCACCAGTAAATGCCAGCTGGTGCCCAGTGTAAATCAACAACTACCATAAATATCAAACACAGACCCTAAACCATAACTCAGTTGGGTGACTGACAAGGTCATTTGTGGTAGCCCATCTGCGGGTTTGCAACTTGCTGCCAGCTCCACTGCATTCAGTCAAAAATTGCACATACCGTAAGCATGAAATTAAAGCACACTGCTTAAATGAAACAGAAAACTTACTATAAATTATGTAACTTTTTATTTGAAGATTAAATACTTCAGATTTCAATGTCTATCTTGAGCTTTTCGAAATCTAAAACTTGCTACTGCTTCCAAATCTACGTTGAACTCAATGTTATATTTCTATGGCACCGAAATACAATACCCAATTTCCAGCATGCAAAAACTATGCAGTCACACTCTGTAAGCTTTCGTTTTGATAAAAATTTTTACATTGCTTTATTCATAGTAGATCTCTAGCTAAAAACTAATGGCAATTTTAATATCTCAAGCATCACATTCTTTCACTGTGTAATATTTAACCCAATAAGCTGATAACCTGTGGCAGAGGTTTGGGTTCTGAGTCAAGTCTAAGCCACTTGATAGCCAGTGGCTCCCCAGTCGATGGCAGCTTGCCTACAACAAGATACGGAGGTTGTGACGGGCTTGAGCATGCCACCAGCATCAGATCTTTGCGGATGTCCAGCAGATTCCAGCTGCCGACCAATGGGTCGTTGCTCAAGCGGGTGACCTCACCAGTTTCCACATGCACCATCAGTAGTTCCATACGACTGCGCCACAGTGAGCTGAGCACCACTCGCTTGTTGTCATCCGACCAACACGTTTCATCAAGGTGGTCAGCATAGATTCCTGGAAAGTCGTCAGGACTAGCCACGCTGGCCACAACATCTACGACTGTCACAATCCCCTTTGTTGACCTGCATGCCACAGTACTGGTAATAAAAATCGTACAAGAAATATGCAAAATAAAAAATTAAAAAGCCCACTCGATGACAGGCTGTCCAAGTAATATGATCAAAAACATCCCTGGTTTGACTTTTAACCAGGAAGGAATACTGTATGGCATTTAGCATTGTAGGCAACTTCTTAAGGCCTGTGACCTTAAATGGAATACAAAAATAAATGCTCACTCAAGCACTAATCAAAGCTATCAATTTAGAAAAAAAGCAAAATACAAAGTTTACAGAAAGGCATGCTGGCAAAAAATGATAAAAGGTTTAACGTGCTTAACATACTTATGTTCTATCTGGACTTCCTAATGCTGCAAGGATCTACAGTTTTGCAGTTATCTATTTATCTATGTCAACTGCAATTAGAAGTAGTCCAAGCAATGTACAAACAGAAGAGAGAAGACCGAGAAGAGCAAAGCACTAAAAATGTGGCAACAATGTAAACTGACATTAAACAACATCAGAAACCTATACCAGTCACACATGGCAAGTCGACTGCACTGCCTGTGTGGTCCCCCAGCCTCATTCTCCAAGAACATCAGCCTTGTCTGGTCTCTGCTGAATACTGGGTTGCTCACAGCACGATCGGTGGGACCCAGTGTTGTGCAAGTGTAATTTTTCAAGTCAATATGGAACAGAGCACTGCGGCGATGTGCACAATAGATACGTCCAAGACGATATGGCACATGCCACATCCCAACACAGATCACTCCAAGGTCATTCGGACACCAGATGGCTTGTCCTGGAGACACATCTTCCGGCAGGTTCTCCAACAAACTGCAGATAATAAATACCTCATTCAAACCTCGCTATATGTCATTCTAAACATAAAAATGTATTATATCTCCTCATAGCATCTCTGTAGCAAGCATCCTACTAAAATATAAACCAAATAATCTGCATAGACCAAGTTCCATTGTGAGAACCACTCCTGTTTAACGCTAATGAGCCATTACGACTTAAACCCTAATAAGCTAACTTACGACCTTAACGCCGACATCAGGGATGCAGAGTCCTAAAGTTTTGGAGCAACTCCAACTCCGGGTTTAAAAAAAATTAGGACTCCGACTCCAGGGTCCCAGACTCCGACTACAGGACACAGGGGCATATGATGGTGGGGTCTGTTGGGGGCTGACCGAAATGAGTGAGCCATTTAGACGACCCATCATCGACCACTCTTTACTTATAAAAAACGAAATTTAACACAAAATCCACTAAAATGCATCATTTTTATGTCAAAAATTCCAAAAAAATGGGAGGGGGCACACAGGAGCTCAAACGTGTCAGCCGCCCAGGAATAATTTTCCGCCTACGCCCCTGCTGGGACCCGTTACAGTGTACAAAGTGATGCTCACAGAAATGTTTAAGAATCTTTCACATCTCTTCTATTTTCTATTCAAATGTCTTATTATGAAATCACTTAAGTATTTTAATCTCAAGTCACTCATGGCATGCTCTGACAGAAGTGTGGAATACTGCACAAAGCCATAAGCACACAAAATCCAGAAGGGTGCCCTGCTAGTTTTGGCCCTGCAGCAGTTCCCAGAACTCCCCCCCACAGAAGACGAAGAATTGTGTAAGACTTAGTAAGAACATTTATACATGGCGCCTAAAAACAAATAGTCACTAAGTGCCCCAGCCTCAGAAGATGCTTAAATGTGCAAAGTTATCAACCAAATGTAGATACACTGGTGACATGTTCCATAGCTGAGGACCATACGTCGCAGTGTAGGGTAAGAGTAATGCCATGGTGATGACCAGCCAGTTCACGGTTGCAGAGCATTTGACCCGTCACCTAGCTGTTTTGGTCAGTGGCGCGACACACGTGAATTTGCCAGATGACCGCAGTCGGCGAATGGCAACAGGAATCAGCTGGCATTCATCTAACAAGTAGACTACGGCGTAACTGTCTCATGCAGTGACCAGCTTAAAGTCGACCCGGTGTTGAAGAGCAGCCATTGTAATTCCATGAGTATGCATTTCACAGAGATCGTGTAAAGTGGCTGAGTTTATCTCATCGTCTCTATAGAAGAACGTGCAATGCACTATACATCACAGTGTAGGGTGACAGTAATGCTGTGGTGATGGCCAGCCAGTTCAGGATTATATGACGGTCATTACTTTCTAATCAAGTCGTTCAGTATGCAGTTAGCAGTCCAGCTCTTAATTGATCTAAGCTGTAGCAGAGTCCGAACTGGCACGTCTGTTGAGGGCAGATGTCAAGTCAATTGCCGGGTCCTCCACTGCAGGACACTTGGACAGCCATCTGCAGAGCTCTTGAAAGACAGCTGGCATGCAGACTACATTCTGTGCAAAATATAACTTCTCAACGAACCCTTTCATACAACATGTTACGTGACTATGGCTATTTTCCAATGCTCAGAGTCAGAGAATGCCTTTCTGAGGGCGACTCCAGGCCAGAACCCCCGACTCGGGGGCACCCCTCAACCTCTGTGGCCTCATCCTATTAGTGATGACGGTCTGGAGTAAAGGGGGGACATTAACACAGCTGCTCTCTCTCTTTGGTTGCCTTCTTCATTATAGAAGTTCGGCGGCTGATGAGAACTATCACGACAACCTCCTCTATTTCTTTCAATCTTGTGCCAGTGCTTTTAATTCCCCATAGGTCTTGCCACTACATTTCAGCACATTGTGGATCCAGGACATACGAGGTGCTCCTTCTTCCATTTACTGCTCCTTCTAGTATGGTCAGCGAAAGCTCACCCGCACTTCCCCTCACCACGTGTCTGAAATACTGTAACTTCAGCCTGGCAACACTCTTCATCAGCCTCTGTTCCAGCCCCATCTCGTCCAACTCCCAATACACAATGCCAGCACCACATTTCCAGGCTGTTTATTCTATCCCTGTCACTTTTTATATTGTCCACCTTTCTGCTCCAGAGAGGAAGACAGACCATATGAGTGACTTCATCAGTCGTACTTTCAAGGCTTTCCTAATGTGGCGTGATCTCCAGATGGTGTCAAGCTTCACTGCTTTCTCTTTTGCTAGACAGATGCGTCTTCTGATTTCAGTGGTGCAGTCGCCGCTGGCTGTTTTCATTGAGCAATTTGAACTGCTCTACTTGCTCTATCTGCTCCCCATCTATCTGCAAGTTTACTCTTGTGTTTTGTCTTCCAGCGACCATGATCTTTGTCTTCTTCGCATTAAACAACATGTTGGATGTCTTGCTTTCATTGACTAGCTTAACAGCCATATCATTTATGGACTCCTCAGTTGTAGTTAGAAGAGTCGTGTCATCAGCGTAGCAAAGGTTGTTGATTTGTCTCCCACCTTGATGCCATGCTCGTTATTTTCTAGTGTTCTTCTCATGATATCTTCCACATAGAGGTTAAATTCCATGGGAGATACAGGGTATGTTGCACCCCACATCTCCATTGCTGTCCTTGATGCAGCCTTGTTGTACTTTATTTTCTGAGGTGATATCCTTTACTTTACTATAGATACCACTTATGTAGCCTCTCTGATGCATTTCCTCTGCTTCTTTACTCTTTTTCAAGTCATCTTTTGTGGTCTCTTCTTACTTCCCTTTGAACTTCATGCTTTATCATGTTGAATTCTCCCCTTAATTCCGCAGAGTTATTTTGCAAGGCTTTTAGCTTTCGCTTCTTTTCAATTAAAAAGACTGTCTCATCACTTATCCATTGATCTTTCTTTAGTTTCTTCCTTTTTCTTCCAATTGTGTTCTCGGCAGCTTCTGTGATGCTCCTTGCTAGTGCTGTCCAGATGTTTTGTGGTTCATCTTCCTCCTCAATGGTGGTCATCAGTTGCTCCAAGCGGTTGCTCACCTCCAGCTAGTACTGCGTCTTTTAAAGCAGGGTTTTGAAAGGCTTCTACATTGAATTTGATGACCCTTTTACCTTACTTCGAATTTCTCAGCCTAATGCGCATCTGGCAGTGCAATAAACTGTGATCGGTGTTTAGTGTTGCTCCTGGGTGAGTCTTGGCATTTCTCACATCAGATTTCCATCTTCTTTGAACCAATTTGAGTCAATAGTCAATTTGATTCAGGTATCCTCCTGGTGATATCCAAGTTACCAATCTTCTTTTGTGGTGTTCAAACATGGTATTGGTGATCACATATCTTTGTTCCCTGCAGAACTGCACCAGCCTTTCTCCTCTTTCATTGCGTTCTTCAAGTCTCAAACACCCATTTGCTTCACTTGCTGCTGTCTTTCCAACCTCGGCATTGAAATCCCCGATAATGAAACATATGTCTTCACGGTACTTCTTTAGTGCCTCTGTCATTTGCTCGTAGAAAATCTCCACTTCAATAGCTGCTCTAGTTACTATAAAACAGTGCAATACTCTTGTTGCACAATGTTCTAGGCAGCTTATAAATCCAGCAGATTGGGTTTTTGTCACACTAAACATGGTGGAGTGGTTCTGGTGGGATTGAACCTATCTCAGTGGCCAACTGGCTTCCTTCAGTGCTTTGATGTTAGATCTGGTTAGATCATCTGACCTGTAAAAATCGTCCCTGAAATCACCAATAAAGTGTTGAATGGGACGTTAAGCCTCTACTCACTCACTCACTCACCCCGACTCCGGGGACTCTGACTCCACACTCCTGGCCGACATGATGGCTCATTTAACATTACTTTCTGACAATGCATTCTCAGCTTGTTGACGAGTTGACTGTAAACCTCTTCACTCAAAAGGCATTAACAGGCATATAAAATGTCATCACTAAACAGGCATTCAGGAATAAAAAATTTCTCTACCTGATGCATCCAGTCTCGACGTCAAGAACACAAAGAACAGGATGGCATTTGTCAGTTAGCTGCTCTCCCCAGCTCTCGCGGTAAACAAACTCATCAAACTTGGCAGCTTCCTCCTCCTCCTCCTCTTTGCCCTCAACCTTTCTGGCAAAGTATGACTTGGTCTTTGGTACCTTGCGCTCAGCGATATACAGTAAGTGGGTCTCGGCATGTGACCATTCCAGTGAGCCAAACTGCTGGTCATTGTCGTACACTTTGCCGTGCTGTTCGGCAGCCGTGACATCGATGTTGTGAAGTCTTGATGCATCCGACCAAATCTCAATCCAGAACTTCTCTTCATTCTTTTTCTTATCAGTGACTTTCCGTACAATTGCTTGGTATCTGTCACACATTAAGTTAAGCAGTTAATTTCTCAAAGCATTTAAGACATCCAGCTTCATAAAACAGAAATAGCATTGCACACTTTTGACATGCGTACTTCTGTTAGACAAACACGTTTGGGGTAAATCATAAGCTCATGACTACAAAATCTGACACAAAGAAACTGGAAACAGCAAAAACATTCCCGTATAAGTTTAGGTATAGACAGTCTTGTTAATATCGATGTATCGAGTATCGCCGATACTTTATTGCTGATACTTTTTGAGTATTGATAAAGTTATCCATGATACTTTTAAAAAAAGTATCGATAGGCATATTGCCGGTATATTTTTGGCTTGAAATATCGATAAAAATTACCAATACTTTTGGGCAACGTGTGAACTTAGTTTGCCGACCTAAGTGGGTCGCTAACTTCAAATGCTTTAAAGTAGGTGTGGCATGCGAATTGATGTCTTATCAGCCGCCTCTACATGTGTCGCGCTGCAGGGGAGCAATCCCCTAATAACTTACTGGATGTCTAATAAGAGCTCTGACTTCCTGAGTAAGTGATGCTATCATATCCAGTTGCAGGGTTATGTCACACAGTGCACAATAGCCAGTACCAGCAGCTGTCTGCCAACCCGCAAGATTTCGATTCGCTGGTCATGGGTGGCCGTTGACTGCACCTTTTACACATACGTTAGCCACCAGAATAAGCCAAGGAACAAATATAGGCTATGAGTGCAGATTACTGTGGAAGAAAATATCGATAAAAGTATCCGTAAAAATATCGCCGAATCGTCTATAGTTTTAGCAGAAAGTATCGCTATCAGCGATAACATAATGTATCATTAACAAGCTGGGGAAAAATCACCCATACGACAGAAAAAAAGACTTGTACTAATAAAAAAAGTCAACACGTATTCAACTAACCTGCCAGATGGCGACTCCTTGTTCCAAAGTTCATCACAAATCACATGCGGAAGCGTTGGCACCACAACATCAAGTTGCACAACATGGCTGCGTGCAAACTTGAGTGTCTCTGATCTCTCTAGGTCCCTCTGTGTCCATTCTGAATAGACCTGTAAGTGGCCTGGTGTGTCTTCCATTGAGATTCGCCCATATTTGACGGTCGGAAATGTGGCCAGCTGCTTATAAATGTTGACGGCATCCTCTACCGAAGCTGACATTCTGTGAAACCGGTGCTCTCCTGTGACGAAGTACCTAAACAATACAACCTAACTGCAAACACAATAATTGTTTTTTAAAGATTATGAATGGAAAACACGTCAGTTTAATTTGGAAGTGTCTAGAGTATGGTAACCTGTACGGGGTCCAAAACTAAAGTACAAAAAAATTTAACATTTGCTGCTGTGCTACTTATATGTGCAAAACTAAAAGCGAGCAAGCACGGCAGCCATTTTTGTAGACATAAGTTCACAATTTATTCTCACTTTATTCGTAAAATTTGTGTTATTTGTAACTCCATACAGTCGAATAACATTCAAAAATAGCAGTGAGTCAGAAAATAGCAATGACAAATGAGAAGTGTTCAAATATGTCCAAATTTATGTTGCAAACACATGCATTACTTGACATGGAATGTATTGCTTTTAACGTTAGAGTCAGATTAAGGTTTGTTACAGGTATGTATAGGGCTGCCGTACTGCAATAGCGGTCCTTCTATACTGGAAGGTCCGAAATGACACTGACACTATGGGTTCCCGTACTCTAGACGCAGCCATTTAATTCACTCAAAGACAATATGTAAAGATGTAATCACAAAATTGATGAAAAGTAGTTTCTAGCTGCTTACTGCAATATAACTATAACTAGTTGGTCGTGTGTATATTGTTCAGCGTTTTTTTATCTTCTCTGTGTTATGTTTAGGAATTGCAATCCCAAACTTGAATTTTCAATCCCGGGATTCGGGATTGTCGAATTCCCAATCCCGGGATCCCGTCGGGATTGGCATAGTATAGTTAAGACTACTAAAACTACCAAATATTCGGGTCGCTATTTGTGAACTACAAGTGTGTACGATCGTACTATGGATTTAGTGCTGACTGCTGATGTGTTGTAAACCGTACCGTAATATACTACTGCAACTACTACTCAGCTAGTGCAGATATGGCGTTGACCGTACGAGGGGCAAATCGACCTCTGACATTTCAAAGTCA
>Ga0126335_1001757_pt1 | contig 12465 bp, 8 predicted proteins | sample OlaspJWI45metaG_FD_108409 | JGI IMG/M metagenome (GOLD analysis project Ga0126335, IMG submission 108409) | Marine gutless worms symbiont microbial communities from Oahu, Hawaii - Olavius sp. 1 OAHU.JWI-45 metaG | ecosystem: Host-associated > Annelida > Digestive system > Unclassified | place...
GATGCTATCGAATCGAAACTGGTAACCAAACCGGAAATTTAAAAAGTGGAACTGACCCAACCCTAAACATCTCAAACACAAGTAAAGGCATCAACTTAATGCAGGTACACCCAAGCAGCAGCATCCTGAGACAAGATAAAAGCAGATAACTAGCAACTGATGTTGTGAAGTTGATATGATTATCTGATACAGCTGTTGGCAAGTTCAGTTAGTAAAAAAAGTAAAGTCCTTCTCAATCCACTAAGCAGTGCTGATCTCCATTCCTGCAGCCCTCAGCCAGACATCAGCTTATACTGTGAGACCGTGGACGTGGGGCTAGTGAATCGTGTGGTGTTTGTTTTGGCTACACAGTGAGAGTAGCCAAAGTATCAACTTTGACTACTCTCACTGTGTAGCCAAAGTTGATACTCATTTGACCGATCCCAGAGGGATGGAAGGCTGAGTCGACCTAGCTGGCTGGTGACATACCTAAATGGTTTATCCGCCCGAAATGGTCACCCATCCAAGCACTCACTGGACCCGATGTCGATTAACTTCGTTGATCAGACTAATGTTGTTAACCGTTATGCCATGCTGCCAACCAGTTAAGCCACAGGAAAATATAACATTTCTAAGAAAATACAGAATGAGAACACAATCAAAGCGGTAAAGACATTGCCGACAACAAAATAAAAATAAGCAGTGAAGCACAATGCCTGAATAAACACTGAAAGCTCAAATGCAGCTAAGTAACTTTTGTCTACCATCATATTTGGCCAGTAACAGTAACATACACTATGCTACTAGGTCATGAACTTCGTTGCAGACAGGTTTGTGCCTCATTACATTAAGTTATCACTACCGGTATCAAGTCGCCATCACGACCAGCTTTCGACCCAATAATGTCGCCAGTTGATCATACACCTGTCATGAACTGGGTCAGAGCCAGCTGTGAGCCTGTTTCTCTTGTTACGTCGAGACTGATCGAACCTGTCTGCGATGACCTGCTAGCGTTGTGGCATGTTACTCTAAGAAAGTGAAACAATCTCAGAATAACAATGAATTTGTCAGAGCTAAGTAGCCTACAATGTTTATCTCCATCTCTGCTACAGCACCAACTGGTCTGAAGCTGTCAGGTTTTCTACTAAGTGAATTTCTCTCTCAATCCCACCAGTCTCTCAGAACTGTCAATATTGCTGCATCTATCATTCCTATATCTAGCTCTATCAAAGCATCTGTGTAACCCCTGATAGCCATTTTCACATCTCTTTGTTTAGTTAAATTAAATCCTCTACTTACAAATCTATTTTTTGCCTACATGAGCAGCAAAATATAATGCCAGTGACAGACGTTCAAGAAACTTGCATGTCTGTAATAGCGACTTGCAGCAAGATTTTTCTTGTGCAAGTTTCTTGCACGGTTGTGCAAGTTTCCTGCGCGAAACAGAACATGTTCTATTTGATGCAAGAAACTTGCAATCACGTGAGTCAATGCACGCATGCTGATTGGAAGTTAACAAGTTCCATCACCGATTCAGAAATCTGTTTGTATTCATCAATGTTCACTCGTATTCACTAGGTGGCAGGCCGACCATCCACTATAAAATATTATACTATTTTAATTACGGCAATTCTCTATTGTGTAGAGGCACTAATTTAATGCTTTACTTCTAGAAATTCGGTTCAGCTACTTCTGCAGTTGTGCCAATGATGATATGATATGGACCTAGTGACAAAAGATCATTATTCAGAAATGGATTTTATGATATTTTACGATAATGATTTTTGAGATAAACACATGAGATGACTGGATAGTTGAAGAGCTGCATATTTTATGTGCCATAAGTTATATTTCATATGAATGTCTGATTAGCATCGAATGAGAAAGTTATTCAATGACATCTTGCTCGTCGGCCATTTTTGTTTTGCAAGTTTCTGTCACCGGCATAAGACCTTGACTTTGGCCAGCCTAAACAAATACAGCAGGTAACTCACAGAGCAATGACAGCATATGACATGTTCCGATGGTCGCACACTGCAACAGTCAGAATACGGCAGTGTGAGAGCAACATTTCCCGTCAGTCGGCAAGCCATCTTCTCTGCGGTCTCCAATGAACGCATACAGTGATCACATGCCAAGTACTTGTACGCTGCATTCCATGCAAACTGAGCACTGACAAGAGGCTGCTCAGTGAAAATAACCTGGTCAGGTGCATAGTCTTGTATGGCAAATAAACCTTTGCCCTGTTAAGGCAAATAACAAAGCACCATTAGTAGACAGCATGTCATTCATCAATAAACACCACCATACTACACTAGATATGCCATGAAATACTGTTTTTATTTTAGGCTGTGGTCATGCTCTTAGCTGCTCTGTATCAAATGTATGCAGTGTGGTGTGGTGTCAAGCAGTATACATTATGCCAAACTGAGCAGGCTTGAGCAGGTTGCGACCAGTAACATTCAAATCAAATCAATTTATTTGCAGTCTCACACATGTTCACAGAGTGGTTGTCACAGGGCATAAGGCGGCAATCCTAAACTGCAAAGCAAAATCAAAGCAAAGCAAATGGAGTTTAGACGAAGGCGCAGGCCGTAGCCTCTACGCCCTGGCTGCAGGTTTACCCACACGGCCTCTTACGCGACACGTTCAATTCCAGTACATGGTTGGTATATACTACTAAATCACAAACCTTGTTAGTCAAACCATGTTGTATTTTAACGCCGAAACACTTCCCATCACATGTTCCAGTAGAAGCCGCCATATTCTTTAGTGATGTACAGTAAAAATCGAACTTGAAAAATTCTTCTTTATTTACGTACAAATTTTTTTTGCCAATTAGTCGTTGCGCTTTAGTTTCAACTATTTTGAAGTAAAAATTGGAGCGATTTACATGTTGCATCAGTGATATTAGTGTACATTAAATGTAACAATTAAATTTTGCACATCACTAATACTAATAATTCACCGGATGTTGACATTTACCCGGCTTTTATTAATTTATTTGGTGAGATGTTGGTTCGTGAAGTTCGATTTTCTGTTGTATTTTTCAATATCTTTGACATGCATCTGTGACAGTAAGTCGTTCTGCTGTGTTGATAATATTTGCCTCATTTTCCAACGATGCCGCGCAAGTCGGTACCGCGTCAAAAACGGGACGACAAGCCTTTACCCGTGTCGGCGACTGGTGCAGACGGGGTCCGTGCCAAACTGCATGATCGACGACGTAGACATCACCAGCATGGCGACGGCGGTCGTCAGTTTGGTCTAACCAGTGTCCTGGCAGTGGCTAGTGTTGGTGCGGTCCTCGCTGTCGCCGTCTACTACTGGTACACCGCCGTCATTCGTGATATTGTGCGCACGCCGTTACAGGCGCCTCGCTTTGCTGATGCTACTCCGTTAGTAGTGGAGCCGGACATGGAGCGCTTCTGGGGATCATATCGTTCTGGACTTTATTTCGGAATGAAAACACGCTCACCAAAGTCTCCTGTTGTCGGTAAGAAGACATGCATTGCACACTGTATAATTGTTTGATGTTTTGTATTAACTTTAAATTAAAAGTTTTGTGATGGTTATTATTAATGTCATTATTATTGTTATATTAACTATGTCAAAATGAATATCATTTAATTAATTCATTTAATTGTAACTTGAGAGTCTTGCTATTCATATGTGAAATATAACAAACATTATTTGCATTGCAGGACTGATGTGGATGCCTCAAGTTGGGGTAGGGAATGGCATACCTCCAATACGGCATTGGTGCAATCAAGATGATCAACTGCCAGCTTACGGCTGGGTTGCTCATGATGGCGTTAACTTTGGAGCTCAGGAAATCATCGATAAATATTTCATATTAACAACAGACTTTGTGAAGAAGCAAGGTGGTACTCATGGAGGCGACTGGTCAGCCAAATTTGGCCTGATTCCTCGGGGGGTATGATACTTTATTTTCTTTATGTTATGTTACAGTACCAGTTTTTAGCTGAACTAATCATGTAGACAGTTCAACCTGCGTGTGTTTGTCATTTAACCATGGTGTTGTGGTCGTAATGTCTGGACACTCCCAGAGACTTGTAATCTTGCATGCAAAGACAAACTCTGACCACATCCAAAACTCGGTCACCCTGACCTCCTTAAACCAGGGTGACCTAATTTTTGGTTTTTGATCAGGCTGTTAATTGTAACTTTTAGAAAAGAAATTATGCCGTGTTCAGGTCTGTTGTTAGCTAATGCAATTTTAGACACCACAGCATTCCATTTTTCTCTGTCTTGTATTCATTTGCACAGTTGGGAGTCCTAATCCGTAAACAGTATTTTTTAAATTTCGTGTTTCCAGAATGTTGTCAGATGTATCACTCTGGAGTGTGTATGCAAGATTACAGTGTCTGTTTATGTACAGTGCTTACGATGTGCAATACCCTGGTTAAGAGACAGAAATACATACAGATGCCATTTGAACAGCTTCTGTATGCGTAGCTCAGCTAGCTGTAAACATTAGTTGTATGTAGCTCTGTCAGTTAGTCAAATCTTGTTGTATCAAAGTTACGGGAGGTAAAAGAATCGTAATTAAGTCTACACTTGGGGGATTCAGTCTAGATGAACCCTGCAGCATACTGTGTGGGTCGTCGGGGTAACTTCATTGACTTCGCCGACCTGATGAATATTATTTAGCTGTGGAAACTTCAGTATATCCAGTGTTCCATTGAGTGAAACAGACCAGCTGACAAGTTTGCCATATCAGAGATATTGAATTGATATAGCCATGATCTAAGCAACTGAGGTTGTATTAACTTTTGTCATTGTTTTATGCATCAGAATTACGTTGTAACTGTAAGTTTTGTAATTTTGTGTAGCAAGCAGAGTTTTTGTATTTTTTATGTAGTATTAAAGATATTGTAATAACATGTACACTCTTACGGATCATGAAATAATTATTGTCGTGCTTTCTATGCTTGCAGGAGAATGCTAAACAGTTACCGATTTCATTGTTTGTCTATATCGCACTTGATGGTGACGGTCAGTTAATGGCAGAGGTCGACGTTGATCGGTTATCATCTGTCATTGGCCATTCTCAAAGCCTCGGCGATTTTCGTCTCATCTTTCCTAAATCTTTATCTATATTACGGTACAACTATCTCATCAGCTACACTCCTAGTCTTGACAAAATACAGGACACATTGATGAAGGCATTGAGCTTGTTCACCATGAGGAACAAGAACAAGAATTCGCTTTTGGAGCAATATATTGGACTGTCTGGCAGAGCAATGCCTGAAGGAATGCCAGAGTCACGAGCTAATTTAATTGTCTATCAGGTTGGTTGTATGGGTGATATTATACTCATTGAATAATTATTGTACTACTGTGTTAGTAAGTAAGAAAAGTTGACAACTTAAGCAACACAAGTCACCTAAAAATCACTTGACATCAAAAATGTTATGTTGCATAAATGAAATAATGAATATGTGAGATTTCACATGTTTAATTGAAGTTGTTGAGAGTCAACAGTTAGTGTAGTGAGTCAGGCACTGTTTCGTGCATGCAGTACAGCAACATCAGAGGCTGGTCACTGATTGTGGAATGGTGCATGCACAGCACAAGTGTTGTACCTGATTCTGTATTTTTAGGCTGCAGCAAATGAATGAAATGTGGACTGTTGCAATCAATGTTCCTGGTGTCTGTCGGTCTGTCTATCACGCGACTGCTTTGCAAACATGATTGAACAGATCAAAGCCCTGCTTTGAGTGGAGACTCGGGTACACAAGGAACATTGTGTTAGATGGGGGTCCGGATTTCCCCATAGTTTGATGCAGCCGTCACCAAATTACTACTCTGGCCACTTGTTACTATAATTACTGTAGATGCATATGACAGCAGGATTTAATTGCAGGTGTTAGTTACAACTTTCAGTATGTTAACAGTGGTGTGTAGTAATATTCTATACTATTACTAATAATAATTGTTGTCCTTTATTACCAAAAACTATAGAACATGAAATCTGATCTGATCACAACAAATAAGTGGCCTAAAAATCTTACCAGGTTCATTCTTCAGTTGGCTTGGAATAGTAAGTATGTAAGTAAGTAAGAGTATTTCTAACGCACACAGAAAGCAGAAAAGTCACAATGTGCCGTGGTCAGTTACCGCCCAAACAGAAGTGTTTTCAGTGTTCGCTTAAATTGTCCGTAGCAAATGTCTTGTCATAAGCTCGGTGGCAGGCTGTTCCACACACATGGACCAGCAGCAGTGAAACTCTTGGAGGCATGGATGTGTGAAGTTTACTCTCACTGTGTAGTATATCAGTCTGTATTAAATAATGTAGTCATTTTTTGATTGAAGCTTGTGTAATTGTTTGTCAGGTCACTGTGAGTTCACCGTTTGAAATGGAAGTGGCATTTCAATCAGGCAGTTTCACTGACAGAAAAGAGCCACTCCTGGGTGAGGTATTTCAACGGGAGTTTTCAGAACGCCGACATGCCTTTGAAACCCGGTTTGAGAACGTCTTCTCTCTCACAGAACGTGGTTTCAATACCACACAAGTTGCATTTGCTCATGCCACTCTCAGTAACATGCTGGGCAGCATCGGTTACTTCTACGGTAGTTCCTTGGTACATTCTCGGCATGCAACAGAACCAATTGATTACTGGCCGGCTGGACTCTATACTGGTGTGCCTTCACGGTCGTTCTTTCCACGTGGTTTCCTGTGGGACGAAGGATTTCATCAGCTGCTTATAAGCCGCTGGAATGAGAAACTATCTCGAGATATCATAGGACACTGGCTGGATCTGATCAACATTGAGGGCTGGATACCACGAGAGCAGATACTTGGATCCGAAGCTCGGGCACGTGTTCCAGCCGAATTTGTTGTTCAGTTTAATGAAAATGCCAACCCTCCGGCACTGTTCTTACCCCTTCGCCGCATCATCCATAACCTGATTGCCAGCAATAATTCTCAAGATCGCCACTACCTTCGAACTCTTTTTCCACGCCTCCGTGCATGGTATGGTTGGTTTAATCGCACACAGAGTGGTATTGTGCCATCGTCGTATCGATGGCGTGGTCGCAATGCCACGACTGTCAAGGAGCTGAATCCAAAAACTCTGACATCTGGTTTGGATGACTACCCGAGAGCTTCTCATCCAACTGATGATGAACGCCATGTTGATCTACGCTGCTGGATGGCTGTAGCGTCTGGCATAATGAAAGACCTAGCTCAGGCCCTTAATGAGTCTTCTGTAAGGGTGTACAGCGATGTGCATACGAGACTGATGGACAGTGACCTTCTTGATCAACTGCATTGGTCCGAGTCGATGAAACGTTTCAGTGATTATGGATTGCATACAGACAGCGTGCGTCTAGAACGGCCACCCCCGCCACCGAATTTGCAGCCAGGTCAGCGGCCGCCGCCACCTCGTGAAAAGGAACGTGTGGTTCGCCGTGAGCCGACATTAGGTTTTGTTCACTCATCGTTTGGTTATGTCAACCTTTTTCCATTCCTTCTATGCATCCTTGCTCCAGACTCTCCACATCTCAGCCAGATCCTGAGTGACCTGCATCAACCAGAGTTGCTATGGACACCGTTTGGTCTTCGATCGTTGGCCAAGACTTCTCCTCTATATGGGAAATACAACACAGAGCACGATCCACCGTATTGGCGTGGCAGCATCTGGATCAACATCAACTACCTGGCCCTGGCTGCTCTTCGACATTATTCCACAGCTGCAGTTGGGCCAAACAGTTTAGTAGCCGCAAGTCTGTATGCCGAACTGCGGATGAATATTGTCAACAACATCTTCCGCCAGTACCGGACATCGGGGTACGTCTGGGAGCAGTACAGTGATACTACTGGTGAAGGCAAAGGAAGTCACCCATTCACCGGCTGGTCTGCCCTTGTTGTGGCCATTATGGCTGAGGACTTTTATTAGACGTCAATTTATTGTTATCACCATTGCTGTAAATTGTAACTTTTAGAAAAGAAATTATGCCGTGTTCAGGTCAGTTGTTAGCTAATGCGATTTTAGACACCACAGCATTCCATTTTGCTCTGTCTTGTATTCATTTGCACAGGTGGGAGTCCTAATCAGTAAATAGTAAATAGTATTTTTTAAATTTCATGTTTCCAGAATGTTGTCAGATGCATCACTCTGATCTCATTCATTGTAGAAAGTAGTTGACTTGGCTTTGTGTTTTCTTTGTTATTGAGTAATGATTCCGGGTCAACTCATCCCTGGTCCACTTGTCCCCAAGTCAGCTTGTGAGAACGTTGCATTAGCATTAGGGTTAGGGTTAGGATCAGGGCAAGAGTTAGGGTTAGGTTAGCCTTAGGGATCACCTGACTTCGGGACTTGTTGACTGGGGATGAGTGTAATACGGTTGGAGACAAACTTTCTGTATGTGTCTAGTTGACTGTTAATTATTGAACTGGTGTAGTGTGCTATAGCTGCAGCAGTGTGTGATAAGAGTGCCTTTGCTTATGGCAGTCATTTTGTGGCTCGTCTTGTGTGGTTGCGTGTGTGTGTGCGCCTTTTTTTTACCTGATATCATAGTAGCCAGTTCACAGGTCTAAATATTTGCCTGAGCTACATTTTTACAGATCTGGTTAATTAAGGTACTACCATGAGGCTGATAAAGTAACAGCCACATTATTTGCCATTTATGTGGTGGATGCATGAAAAATAAAATTTGTCGAAAAATGTTCACGCACAGTGTAACCATATATAATTGAACTGTGTCCGAGGGGAGCACGAACCTGTGCACTGCCGCTGTTTTGCGCCCGTGGCCCTAACCCTCATGACCTTGAAACTCAACGAGACTGAGATATTCTAAAGATGTATCGCGCACTGAAAATGAAGCTGCTGGCTTAAGGCATTCAAAACTTAGGGCTTGAATTGGAAAAATACGAAAATGTCTCAAGGTCAAAATGGCAAATGCTCTTAATTACTTCAAGCGTTATCGTAACAGATGTTTCGATCAAGCCCCGGCAATTTCTGGTCAGTAATTTTTGAGTTGCATGCTACGGCTTTTTCACTACCATGACCTTGACCTTGGACCCGTGACCTTGAAACTGAACTGTGACGTGGACATTCTGAAGATGTCTCCAAACTGAAAAGACTGCTAGGTCACGCCATTCAAAATATATAGCCTGAATTGAAAAAGTACGAAAATAGCTCTCAACGTCAAAGGTCAATGTAAAATGTCACGAACTTCCAACCAGTTCTAGCGTTCCCCGTGAGACATACTCCTACCAAGTTACATTGATTTCCGACCAGTAGTTTTTGAGATTTTCTGAGGACAGACTCGCAGCCGGACGCCACCACAAACAATACCTGCTCACAATGTGCGTGCAGGTAATTACCATAGGTTATTTGCTGAGTGAAATATAGTGCCTAGCAGTAAGTTAGCCACCGATTGCAGGCAGCAAAATTCTTACAGGCAGGCTCATCAGCTTTTATCATTTTTACGGAGTATTTTTAAATTGGTACAGATGCTTATTGCTTGGCAACATTCTACCGTGTCTGTATAACATCTGTTGCTAATTGTTTCCGTGTGTATTGGGGTATGTGAATTTCATTCCAAAATGACTTGCTCACCGTGTGGTGCCAAACATTCAAGTTCTTTCTTTTGCCGGAGTCTGCTTTGTGGACATATTAAGTAATATCGTGCGCGTCTGTGACTCAGATTGTGCTCCTTGGCAAGTTGGCTTAACGATTATCTACTAACTACTGAAGAGTGTTTATTCTGATATTAGTACTAGATTTTATTTAAAAACTTGAACATAGTTATTCTGACAGAGAACACCTCAACAGAAATGTAGGTGAGAATTCTAGAAGTACACTGTATCACTTTAGTAAATAGTGCAAAACGAGACACATGATACTTCAGATCACTATTACATGTAGGCATACCCTCTGTAACAAAGGTTTTAACTTTTAAGACTCAGAATTAATGAAGCTATAGTGCATATGGCACTGATTCCATAGTTTTTACGACCTTCATGTAAGTTTAGTGAGGCCATTCTTGTCAAAAGAGAACAAAAGGTTACAAGAGTTCTGCACTGTCAACATGAGATGTGTGATCAGTACTCACATTCCACAACTGCACATTGTACAAACTACAGTTTCACAAAGTTGTGTATCTTATGCACATTTACTGATACAAATCACAAAAAAATGTTTAGTTTTTAAAAACAAAAACTTTTTCTGTCAGTATGATGCCTACATTGGCCATTTACATATACTGTACATGATTCACTCACAGTTAAATCAATATGTCTTGGCAAGTGAAAGTTTGTAATACTAACATAAAACGTTAAGTGCTAGAGATCTGTCAGCAAGCATCATAAAATGCACAGTCTTTCCAGCTGTACTCATTTACAGACTTTTCATACATTATTTGGTTTGTCAGTTAACTTCATCAATGCTAAGATCCAAAAACCAGAAGTTATCAAAACGTAAACTGAATATTTATAAAAAAAAGTAGTTTTGTGCTTTCCACTTTCAGTGATTGTACACAAATTTGTGCTTTTTACGGTATTCAGTAGCAGGCCAGATGCTACACTGATGTTACTCTGCATCGCGACTACAACATAAAAACATGCAAACCACATTGTCCACATATATTACTTAGGGATCAGATCAGCCATCCAGCCAGTATTATACAGGGTTTAATATAAAAAAACTAACCAACTCAGAACAGGTGTTTCCCCATTATTTCAACAATCAGTGATTTTAAAGACAATCAAATGCATGAGATGCAGTCAATGATCCAAGTGTCTCTAAGTACGTCTGTCACGTGGCTTCACTGTGCAAGGATCAAGGTGCTGTTTTGGTTAAGACTTGAGGGTACAAGGAACTGTATTAGACGGGTAATGTAATGTAATGTAAATTTATAGAGCGCATAGTTATAAAAAATCTCTCACGCGCTAAACACTATGGAGCCGACGCTGTTGAGTAAACAGAACTGTCTTTAAAAAATGCCGTCGAAAGCAGGCATCGCTGATAGTCGGGTCCCTGAATGCGACAGGAAGACTGTTCCACGCTGTGGGACCAGCAACAGAAAATGCTCGACGGCCGTATGTGGTCAATCTGTAACGTGGGACCACCAGTGTGTTCTGTTGAGCAGACCTAAGACGCTGCTGTGACACAATAGCGCTGACTGGGATGACATGGTTCGACAAATAGTTCGGTGCACGGGGATCCCCCACGGCGGGGGAAGGGTAGTGCAGGAAATTCTGCCCACTGCACAACACAGGAATGGCTGACCAGATCGCAATTCTCTTTGTGCTCTTGGGGAACTGGAGTCACATTGTATTATGTGGGGGTCCCGATCCCCCCCCACGGCAACGGATGGGGAGCGTCATGCATCGTTTGCCAAATTACTTAGGTTACTTGTTGAAGGTAAACTTTGGATTTGAAAGTTAGAACTTTAGGCTAACATTTCTGCACACATATCAAGTTTCCTGAAAATGTTTTATTTGCAGTTTTATTGCTAACTTTAAAGTGACAACATATTTTTACAATCAATATTTGCATCCAATGGGCATGGTGAGAAATGGCCACCGATCACAGGTCACCAGATATAATAATCTGCTTGACTGATAAGTATGGAGTTCAATGCTAGAAGGCTATCATGACCATGAAATGCAGAAAAAGCCATCAATGATATCTTTGAACAACACTGAAAATCTAAAATGACATTTCTCAGATGCCAGTGGCAACGCAAAGGCTGTACAGAACTACTGAAAGCATCAAGAATAAACACTTCATGTAACCAAAGTGTACCTTAGAATGTAACTCTTCCAAACTCTGCTGTTGCAGACTTTCTCTTCTGTCAGTTTGGCTAACTGCGTCATAGTACTGCAGCAACATTCAAGACATTTCTATTCTTAAACAATCAAATTTCATTACAACATACATACCATACCATAGAACTATCCATAGTCCCATCCTGTGCATTGCAAGCTGGACAGAAATTTTTTATCCATTTATTTACCCCCACTACTGCTGCTGCACGGAGACGATGTGTATCCGCAAATTAAATATTCCTGCAATTGATATACATAACCCAATAGGAAACCTAAACTCCGGGTGCAAGCCCGTGAGCAAAGCTCATTAGAAGCGCCTCATTGCAGCTCGTATTCAATGCGGCTATCTCTAAAGTACTTTGGCATCTTGTTTCTCGTTGCTTCTGTATGTCGATTTGTCGATTTGTTTTTTTCTACGATAAGGTTGTAGTGACTCTTACAATGCGTTGTAATGTGACAAAGTGAGTGAGTGAGCAGTTTCTTAATGGCACATCAGCACACAGAAGGCCATTTCAGTGCCATGTAATGTGACAAAACGTTCATCGACAGTCGCCAGATGACGACAGAAAAATGTTTTTAAGTATTACGTTGGCTGTTTTTAGAATATTAGATAAGTTACACATTTATAGTAATATATTATGTACCTGTAGCATTTTTATTAAAATGTGAGCACAGATCTAATC
>Ga0126335_1001758_pt1 | contig 12465 bp, 6 predicted proteins | sample OlaspJWI45metaG_FD_108409 | JGI IMG/M metagenome (GOLD analysis project Ga0126335, IMG submission 108409) | Marine gutless worms symbiont microbial communities from Oahu, Hawaii - Olavius sp. 1 OAHU.JWI-45 metaG | ecosystem: Host-associated > Annelida > Digestive system > Unclassified | place...
ATGGAGTTTGAGAAAGTGCTAAATAGCTTCAAGGCGTAAAAACGAAGGAAAAATAATTGAAGAAACTTCCACTGCAGATATCAACTTACGTAATGGCCACTGCATGAAATGAAATCTCTGCTAATTTAAGTGTGTTTAAAATCCAGTAAACTCTTTCTGTATATTAACATGCAAATTTGCCCACACATTGTAATACCGATACATTACCCAGTTGTAAATGGCAAAGTAGTAAAGGCTTAACGTCCTACTCGACACATTATAGGTCATTTTGGGGAGGATTTTACAGGCCAGATGACCTAACCAACAGTGTCAAAGCACTGAAGGGAGTCAAATGACACAGAAAATAAGAAAACACCACGAAATCCGACCATCAACTTTTAACATTATCCTGGATGCGAAATGCAACTAATGCATAGAAACAAGAGAATTTTATACATTGACATCAGTGAGAAAAAATATTCATCACAAAAGTAAGAAAAATATCATGAAGACTACAGCATACATACAGCTGTCGCATGCCACAATAGTGAAATCACACTGAAATTGGATACAACGAAAAATCGCAACATTTTACGCTCATTTTCGCAGTTCACACACTAAATCAAATCACGTATCACTATTTACTAGCATCACACAAACGCACGCACAGTGCATTGAACTGCAATTACTGCACTCTACACAGAGAATATTTCGGCAATTCTTTTCGGAACAAAAACCTAGGAACTTACGAAATTTACAAACCGAGACACAGGCAGAAGTGCACAAAATGACGCACATTCAACGAGACATGTTCAGTGAATCTAACAGGCAACAGTTTCGTGCGGAAGTTGCTTCCTACAAAACTCAGACTCACCTAGAGTATTGGGAAAAAATTACTGAACTGTCAGTGAGCATATTGTAATGTCTAACTCAACATATAACAGGTCATTTCCGAGTCGAGTCTTGACAAGCAGTTGACTGCACTGGTACCAACACTGAAGACATGCAAACTAACCCTCAGACCAACTCGCACGGCCCCACTTATGCTCAAAACAAAGAATGCATAAGCAAAAACAAGCAATAAAGAGAGAGCTTAACGTTTCACTCTACACGTTATAGGTCATTTCAGGGACGACTTTTACAGGCCAAATGACCAATCCAACAGTATCAAAGCACTGGAAGACAACTGGCTGCCGAAATAGGCCAGAACCAATCCAGCGTGTTACAATATACAGGGTGCGGCATATAAGACAATCCCCATGAAAAATTAAACTTCTCAAAAACTATAAGACATAGTTTGCTGTGTTTTTCACCGTTTAATGTGGAAGTAATTACCTACCATACCTGTGAATTTCATTGAAATATTCTGTCGAATAATAAAATTATGGCTGTGAGAATCCAAAAATGCACTTCATTAAATGAAAAACAACTGCAACTGCAAGTAATCGAATAAACAGAAGTGACAGCTTAACAATACTAGCATCAGTTGCTAAAGTATGTTCGAACTGTCAAATGACTATCTTTAATGCACGACTGAAGCCTTTTTACGAAATGACAGTACTGCTTCATCATTAGGGCCTTCTCGCAGACCAGATCGAAAGATACACTGGCTCGGCGAGATTAACCTGCTATTTTTAACCAGGTTGGGCCACACCTTGTTGGTTTCATAGTCCGCATCTAACTCAGCTTTCATCTCGACGAAGTGAAACCCAAACGGAAAGTTGTATCCACATTAATGTACAACAGTTATGGAAATACAGATCGTTCATTCGCAAAATTGCAGTTTTACTTCAGACAGGTGTAATTTCCATTTCCTATTGAATATATAAACGAAATTTTCAGTATCTATAGTAGTATCTCTTGAAATTAAATTCTGCAAATTTCATTCACTTACATTGTATATTTTCGGAGACGTTTTATTTTTCTAAGGAGATTGTGTTTTATGCCACACCCTGTAGACACAAGGCAACCTGTGAGAAAATTACTTACAATTTTAGACAACTGAGCAGTAAACTGTTAAACACTACATGTTGGTAACACTACAAACGGTTGGTAAGACTTTCCAGGCAAACGATTGCACTGGTAGTAGCAACAAGAGGCCAAAGTGATTTGGCAAAGGCAGCACTGAATGACACCCTCACGACGAAGCTGAGTTGAGCTGTGTGACAGTAACAATAGTCTGCATCTCATGCATTCGATGCAGCCTAAAAAACGAAGAGAAAAACATAAAAATAAACCAAAACTATCACAAACTGACACTAGTCATAAAGAAATGCACACACAAAAGCCTGCAAAAACTGTTCATGCAGTGAGTGAACAGAGGCATGCTGTCCCACTCAACACATTATGGGTTATTTCGGGCATAACTTACACCGGCCAAATGACTCAACTAACAATGTCAAAGCCCTGACGGAAGCCAGTTGATCGTCAAGATTAGACTTCAATTCCACCAGGCCCACTCTACCACGTTACAATGGATAAACACAAGGCAACTGCCTCTAAGCACAGCATAAGGGTCCCAGTGTGTCAAACCCAACGACAACAACAGGGAAGTATAATAACTACAGTCAAAAATCTATATTCAGCAAGCAAGGTGCATCAAAGAAAACACAGTCTATAAACGGACACACCAGAGCCTATTTGAAAATGTCACTTGGTCACAGTGCTTACATCACATTACGCATAAGTATTAAACTACATAAAATACACAAATCAAAGGCAACGAAATACACAACACAAAATACGAAAAATAAATATCTAGCTTCCATTCTGAGGCACAATATTGACACCAACATACTAAAATAAAAATAACACATTAACAAGCTCAAATGCGCGAGTCTCTAAGGCACAAGTGATACTTAAGGCTGCAATACAATTTTACATATCACATTTGACATCATCGCATAGAAAAATTTTAACGTAACAAAACTTCAATTTTACGTAAATGACATCAACTATAAAACCTACGATTACATTTCCAAAAACTTCAGACCTTTATGCAACTTATTGCGACAAGTACACAAAGGTTACACTGGATAAAAACAGCATAAAACATATCTGGGGGCCGCTTTATATAACACAAAATGCTTTATCAGAAAAAAACATCGAATGTAGTAGAACTATTGCAAATAATGAAAACTGGTGATGAATAAAATGACTGAATTATTCAAGTAAAAATCAAGAGTTAATAGTACTTTTGTTGAGTATTCTAACTCGATCCTTAACAAATAGTACATAATTTTAGATGAGAGATTACTAAAGCAAAACTTTTAGCTTTTAGTACAAAAGCTGACACTGATAATACCGTAAATTAAAATTTATCATTGCAACACAAAAGCACATAATCAAAAATGAGCACATAATGCATATCATATACACTGCCAAGTATACAAACCCACAGCATAAATCTGTTCAAAGAAAAATATCTGTTCTGCAACAGTAATACTTATATTTTACCACTATATCAATAGATGCAACCAAAGTATTACTTATTTCACAAATTAAGATGCAAAGAGACATATTCTGCCTGATAAAATACAAGCCCAGCTGTGTTGAATGGAATCAGTATCTGGGCAATATTTCACAACTATAAAAATGACAAAAACAAAGCCACAAAACCATTTTTTGGAACTAACGAAAACTGTTATAAATGCAAAGTCTGATAAACTGTAATTCAATTATTCAACAGAAATCATGTATTTAAGTAACAGAAAATATCTGCCAAATTAATCACCTGTAAACACCAAAATATTGTAAGCAGCACCAATTGCAAAACACAAGAGAGACACAAATTACATACACAGATTAACTTTATTTATCTACAAAATAAATTACCAGTCACAGTATATTTCCATTTCTACCACAATAAATGTAACAGTGCTCTTCATAGCTAAGAAACCCGACATTCGACTGTGACGAAATACACGCTACATGGTCTTAACGCTTGCAATACCACTTGCAACGTGTACAAGCAAATATTTATAACTGCAATAACAAGGCATCCTCGCCGATGGTACCAATGCTATGGCCTACTATGGAAAATGCATAAAATGGCAGAACAGTACTTCCAGAAGCAAAACTAATGGTAGACTCTGAATCAGACACCACATTATTCTATTCGACCTTTAATAGCAAGCAAAACTTTAGCTCGCTTTGATTCAGAGATATTCATGCTTGTGATACACAGATGGATGGACAGACAGATGGACAACCCATATCACTACTATAGCTGTTCCCCATTGTGGTGGGTCAGCTAATACTGCCCACCTAGAACTAATGCGAAAGGTTCATAACTTTCAGTAACTCCAATTGTGAACGTAAAATAAAACATCAAAGACAAAATATGAACATGTGATATCTCATCCAACAAAAGACAACAGTATACCCATGTACCAGTAGTAAAGTACTATCAGCTGTTCACTCAGCCAGATGACAACACTGAAAATAGCTGAATATATTACAAATTTATTGCATACCTCTAAGCTAATGCTGTGAGGACGTTCGCAGGCAATAAAGGTAACTTTGAAAGAGCCACAAAGAAATCAGTCCATAAGCTGAGAACACTAAACTGCACAAAGATGCAGCTGATGCCTGTGGTGCCACACCCCAGTGGCATCATAGGCATCAGCTGCATGCTGCAGCATAGGTCTGCAGTGTCGAGCCAGAATAACACATCAGTATAATTCTGTCTCACACCATATAAACTTCCACCAAAGCCTTGCATTGTAAACTTACAGCATATCGCCGTTAGACCACAGTTCAGCCCATGTCAAATACACACTGGAATGCCAGTATACTCTGCTGACAAAGCTGCTGTGTTGAGAAAACTTAAAAAGCATATAAACACAACGTGTACAATTTTTAAAGTGACAACTTAAAAATACTTTGTAGGCTTTTGTGTAAGTAGCAACATTTCTAATACATGTGACGGACTGTGCAGTTTCTGTAACATTTCACAGTTTCTTAGACAATGAAAAATATTAGACACTGACACTTGTTGCTGGCTGATATGACAGCAATATATTCACCAAATCATCGCTGTCAGGTAGTGACCGTGCAAGCTGCAGCGGACTTCGGCCTAACTTGTCATGCACCTCAAAAAGTGAGTGTGCATCAAACAAGGCATTCATGGCATCAATGACCAGCTGGACCACTTTAGCCCGGCGAGAATCAACTGCCGAGTGCAGTGGTGTCCAACCATCAAGATCCTGCATTGATAATGCCTCTTTGCAGCTGTCTGCAGACACATCTAACAGCAATCGAACGGCTCCGACCTGTCCATGTCGGGCAGCTACATGTAATGGCGTCTCTCCATCGACCGTCAAAGCTAAGGTAAGCAACAGAGCACTGCGGCATAACTCTCGGATAATATCGGCAGCGGCAGGTTCATTACGGCACACAACGGCATCATGCAGAGCTGTCCACTTGCCGTTGTCGAGAGCAGCAATGTCTGCGCCACACTCCAGAAGTGCCAAGAATGATTCTCGATGACCACGGTTGGCTGCCACATGCAGTGCCGTCTTGCCGTTGTTTTTACAACGGAGGTCCACACCACGTTCAAGTGGTGTAATGCCAGACACCGCTGTACTGTGATGCAGGTACTGAAGTATAATGTTCGTTTTGTTGTTGAAAGCAGCAAGGTGGATAAAGTTATAACCAGCACGGTCCACATCCCAAAGTTCGAGGCCGGACTCAACGAGAAAATCAATCATGGTGCTATCACCGGCTGCTGCGGCTGCATGAATCGGTGTAGTGTGGTAGTCTTTGCTATGCTGTTTGTACAAGCCAACCAACGTCGGAACTAGACCTTTGTTGTCATGTGGTATGCGGCAAGCTACACCCCATGCTGTCTCACCAGAGCGGTTCTTCACGTCAAGTCGAGCACCACGATCGACCAGTAGTGACATGGTGGACACTGTTGCAGCCTCAATCGCAACAAGTAGTGCTGTGTTGCCACTGTTGGGGTCAGCACTGTTGACCAGAGCCGGGTCCACTTCAAGAATGGCCTTTGCAGCCTTATTGCTGCCTCGCTTCACAGCAGCATGCAGACCACGTAGCCGTCCTTCAGCTGGCAGCTGGCTGTGCCTCATCACTGACTTGGTGCGTGGTGCATTATCATTAGCCACTGCTTCCATCAGTTCATTAAACAATCGCTCACTCTTTGACAGCGCTGGCTCCTTTTCTTTTGAAGGATGCCTCGACCGGCGTTCGCCTGACCAGTGTCGTGACTTACGTTCGCCAGACAACTGACGTGAAGCAGCACGTGTTTCAGTGACTGCAGGCTCAGAACCAACAGCGGCTGGTTTGCCCTTTGTGTTGACAGTAGGTGCTGAAGCCTTTCGGCCATCGACTGCATTACCAGCCCGTACCACTCCAGTACCTCCAGTACCTTCAAGCCCAGTAGGAACAGCATTCACAGTGGCTGATTTCTTGTCATTCTCTTTGTCCACGATCGCAGACTGTCCTTCAGTCTGCTCAAAACACAATGTCAAAAACTACCAAAATATATGCTCACTATCTATTAACAGAGACTCGGGTTACTTGACATAATACCAACAAACTGTTCACACTCTACAAGCTGCAAGAAAATAAACACAAATCATGCGAGACTTAGTTACACAGTGTTCACACTAACCAGTATCGAATTGCAAAACGTGATGCAAACTGACACCTCTTGTAACTCAAAATGTCATATGCATCGTTCCCAGTTGTGATGCAAATGAGTCAAAATTGGTTTGACAAAACCCTCAGCTGTGAAAGTGCACTCTAGCATTTCAATACGTTCTGGTTCTCGTGTCTCTATTATCAATTCTCGGAATATGTACTTACTACATAGGCTGGCACTAGCAGACAGTGACAGTTGTGGTGACACTTGACTGTGACGAAATACACCCTACATGGTCTTAACGCATGCAATACCACTGGTGACCTTGTGCATGTCATATTGTCTGTGTCATCTTATTGATTGGACTGAAAAGGCATTTGATAACATCAAAAGAAGAAGCAATTTAACAGCAAAACCTGATCCGCAAAATTATGCAACACTTACATAAGAAGCCACTGCTAGCCTGAAATGCACAGTGACGTACTTATATAATGCACATAGCCTTACTACTGCACGATTACACATGGCTGGTATGTCCAGGCAAAAGCATCAAGGAATGATGAGACAACGTTGACCCTAGCCACTATCAATGCCACCATGCCATCGTGCCTTAGCATATGCACAGTTGGTCTGAATGCTGCAGAAAATAGCTCAGAAACTGATCACACTGTTCTTCTAAGTAGTGGTTTTATGTTTCAACATACACAGAAAAATGATGATGAAGAGTGAGTGAATTGTTTCTTTTCTGCATGTCTTGACAGTTGACATTATTAGCCTATAACTACAAGTAGTGGCAAGCATAAAAAAATTTATGAAATTAATTTGTTAGCACGTTGACTATTTAACAACTGAAAAATATGTTATTATTGTTATTTTGAATGAAATACAATAGTAATTAAACTGTGTGCGAGGGCAGCACAAACTCAAGCGCTGTGCTGTTTTGTGACCTCGATCTTCAGATTAACTCCACGACCTTGAAACTGGAAGGTGACCTACATATTCTAAAGATGTACCTTCACACTAAAAATAATGCTGCTAGCTTAGGGCATTCAAAACGTACGCAAAGCTTGAGTTTTAAAAAATACAAAAATGTCTAAAGGTCAAAAGTTCCAAATTACTCTGAACAATGTCATAACAGATATTTCAATCAAGCTCAGTCAATTTTCAGCCAGTTGCACGCTATTGCTTTTTCACTGCTGTGACCTTAACCTTGGACCCATAACCTTGAAACTGAACTGTGACCCTGAAGATGTATCGCCAACCTGAAAATGAAGTTGCTAGGTCAAATCATTCAAAATATATAGCCTGAATTGAAAAGGTATGAAAATAGCTCCCAACGTCAAAGTCAAATGTCACCACCTTAGAACCACTTCTAGCGTTACCAAGTTACATCAATTTCTAATCAGTAGTTTTGGAGACTTTGTGCAGACAGACAGACAGATGCACAGATGGCGCCAAAAACACCTGCTTGCAGCATGCACGCAGGTATAAAATCCATCAGCAAAGTGCTAATCAGTTCCAAGCTACTGCTAATCAAGGTGAAAATTTGTAGCAGTCAAAGCGATATTTTGCTATCAATTTTTAGCCTAGTGGAAAAATTGTAACGACAATAACGAGCTACATCATTTTTAAAAAATAGCAACATAAACAATGTCATTTTGAGTGCTAAAAATCACTCACCTCATCATAAAGGGAATCAATCCTTGCAATAGGTGCTAGCTTTCGAGGTTCACGAAGTTTGACATCGGATGGTGAGATGACTGGATTTTCCTAATCATAACATATATAATTTCAACTTTCAAGACAGTTCAAGTTTAGAGAATTATAAGTAGACAAAGTACTTGCAGTCTAACAACCTAATTAAAATAAATAATCTTAACTGAATAAAAGTTACTCTGACCATCATGTGTCAATACCCAATAATACAAGCACTAGTGTCGGTACATCAGATCATACAACAAAGTTAAGTTTGTGACAAAAGCTGACTACAAGTTTTCTGAAAAAGAAAACAATGCTTACAATGGCGATGTTTAAGTAATCTTACAAGAGCACTATATTGCACAGGCATCAACCATGTAAACATTCTATTGAACTCCAAAGTGTCTAATGTACCTATTTTATGAGTTCACGAGCAACTGCATAGCAGTGGAAAAATCTCACAACTTCACCACACAAAATTTAACTACAATAAAAAACTGATTTTTTAACATACCCACACAAGAAATAACATCACTGTTGCTGTTACTACCAAACATTAATTAACTATATCAAACTATTTTGCAGAATAGGACACAACAACTATCCATATTCCATAACTTACAATGTATGACGATCCATTTTTGATGCACAGCTCTGACCCGTCTGCCATATTATGTACCTGTGAAGACATGCAGTATTTCTTGTAAATATACAACATCAAATACACTACATAATCAATTCATTCTACTGCACAGCATTAACAACATTAATAACATACAATATTGTAACAATTCCAATACTGACACAGGTGAATCCCAATCGTCAAAGACAGTACAGTACATCTCCAGTTTGCCCTTAATACAGAGTAGAGATTATTACAAACTAAAACAGACTGCTGCCAATCATCTAGTCACTGTACCATGGTCACTACATTCCTTGAAAAAGAACCGAAGTGACCAAAGACCAAAGTGGCACAGGATCGAAGTGGATTAATTCGTGAGAACCACTGGGGCGAGAAAATGGTAGCGTAAATTCTGAGATGTAAAGGAGCGCACATTAATATCAGTCAGCGCTGCACTGTTGTAATGGCCATTCAGAAATCAATAGGAAAATCGAAATTTCGACCCCGTGTAGAATCGCAACCCCTTAAAATTCATTCTGAAATTTGGCACACGCACCAGTCAAATCATCAAAATTAAATTCAACAACATAATCTTTCGCTGTCAAAAACTCAACTTACATTATACACGTTTACGAAATCATTCGTACTTTTAGTAACACAGCATTGTTAAAACACTTCATTACAATTTTCTTGCAGTTTTTATACCAACACTTACAACGTCCGCAAAGAAGCTTAAATATATCATTCGTAAACTAGCGGGCCGCCGGAATTGTAGCTTAATAGCAATAGCATACACGGCACACCGCAAACGGGAACTATCGTACATCTAAATGACTCATTTAAACTACGCTTTCCTTACCACTATAAACAGTTAAAATGTCATTTTCTCGGTGGCTTTCAAATTTGTTTTGGCAATTATTACCAACTTTAATCAATGCATTTTATGCTGTTACAATTAATTACATGCATCAACATAGCTTGAGAAAGTTCAGGAAGCAGAATCATGAAAGAAGTGAATCGTAATATGCATTTTTGACAGTCACGGTAAGCTAAGCTGACACTTGACTGAGTGACAGTGACTGGGCTGACTGCTACGATACGGTAAATTAGTTTTGCAATAGGTCATGACGGTTTTACGAATCATGAAGGTTCGGCCACTTCGGCGAAGTTTCGAATTTGGAAGGTTTTTTTTCACGAAAGATTCGAGATTTCGTTTTAAAACTTGAAGTTGCAGCACTCGATGAATGATGCAGAATTGTAGATCTCGTGGGCGTTTATAATATCTCGCGAGACAGTACGAGAGCATACATTTATGGTGGGAGGTATCGGAGAGTTGGCGTTATTGAAGGCAAATTTTTATCTTCTAAAATCTATATATACTTCAAACAATCGATTGTAAGGGAGTAGGTATCGTAAGCAGTACAAGTTTTAATAGACATTTGTCCGTAAATTTCGTTTTAATACAAACCGGAAGAAGGCGTTTTTGTTTTGGCGCAAGCCGGAAGGAAGTGCAAATGAAAGTTATCCATTTCCTTATCCCTTTTTATCGATGAGTTGAGTCCAAGCAACTGTTTCCGCAAAATATGGATGTTGCTAACGACTCGTTCGAGTTATAATATTTTGAGTTTGACTTTAAACTGTGTGTGAATATTGCATTGGCGACTCTGGTAACAACAATGGCGACGCCGTGAAGTAGAAAATGGCGATCTCTTCATGACTGTGTACGCAATCGATATGCGAGCAATGAGTTGTGTAGTAAACGGTGAATTCAGTGAACCTTCTTGAAGTACACAGTCATCATGTAATAGGCCTAGTAGCCATGGCTTGCATTAATGTAAAACAACTTAGGCGTTTGAACTGTTTTTTTTCTATATACTGTATGGAGTGGAACACCATTGAGTTTTTCCAGGCTCTTCTGTTTTTTGTGCTGCTAACTACTAGCATAACTCAAGTCACGTATCCAGCTTTCCTGCATACTATTTCAGTGTAACTGCAAGTGAAAGTAATGAACGGAGCTTCTTGTTCATAGGCATATGTAGCACTTGCGGTACTGCTCGCGCAGACAGACAGACATAGGCTGCCCCATCCCTGCCTTTCATTTGCCCAAGACCCCCGCTACCCTTACCCACATGTATGTGTCCTGTCATCTGATGCCGAGTATCTGATGCTGACATTCACGTAAAAGCTTTCAAGGATCCTGACATCGTCAGCACGCAATGTCCATGTCTGCGCTGCCTACAGAATGGATAAGGCATTAGTTTTGTTTTTGTATGTGTTCCGGCCGGTCAGCACTAATGTCTGCCTCTATTACGTCTGCGCATTGTCTACCTGCACCTGTGTTTGTGCTTATAGCCTCTCTAATGCTCAGTGACCAATCTGCCTGCAGTGGTGCATAGCTACCCCCTTTGCCTAAAACCAACCCTTGGCATCCTGGAGCTATGCTGAAGATTTGGAGACAAATCATCCTTCCCATTCCCGATTTGCAAGAGAACAAACATAAATGCATAGGTTTAGATAAAGACAGAAGAGAGCCACAGGAGCAGATTAGACCAATTCATATAGTGCCCGTGACGGGGAACATGTCCATGGAAATTCAATACCTGACCCCTACCTCACTGCCATCTAGCTGAGAAGTCATGCATACCTGTGATATGCATAAGCGTGATGCCCCCGGGTTGCTGCATAGGCTGTAAGGGCTCTAAAATTATTAATTATGAACCGTAGCACTTGTCCCATACCGGCAATCAAAAACTGAATATGCCCATGACCTGACCAGAAAGAAAGGTTACCTGCATGCCGAGTTTCAAGCTTATTGGACAAATGTTGTAAAATTGCATTCACAACACACAGACAGACAACTCGTATATATATGTAGCATTGTGGCGGCCAGCTAATGAGATATATGTGTTTAATAGGAAGGATTGAATGGCCAAACGTGCTGCGGAGAACTTATCTGCTGTTGGATTAAAGCATCTTAGAATGAGGTTGGTTTTTAATTAGATTATCATTTAGAAATTGTGCTTTGTTACAGAGTTCGGTAACTTGTTAAATGTAACTGACAAGTGTTAAGATGTATTTTGTGTAAGATACAGTTTTTATTTGGCTGAATGGAATTTGTTATGGTTGTAGAAAATAGGCTCGTCAGATGTAATATTGTAGGTGCTAACAGCTGTTGTGCAAAGATTCATGTTGTTAGTAGTGTATTTTAGTGTCAGACAGAGTATGCCATTTTCGACCGATACCGATACACCGATTTTTTGCTGTCAACCGATACCGATCCGGTACCGATACGCTTAAAGAGCGGCCGTGGCGCAGCGTGACTGACAGATCAAAGGCTCCCGACACCGCCGCCGCAACTAATAACAGCGGCGGCGGATGCCTTTGATCTGTGGTGAACAGTCAAACACAGCAAACTATCAATAAAGTTTAATACCAAAAGCAGTAATGTCAGTTCTCAATTCTATAAGTCAATTAGGCCTACTCATTGTCTTGTCACTTATTACATACAATGTGCCAGTAATGCAGACACTGAGTCCTCAGTATTTGAAATTAATCAGTGCCA
>Ga0126335_1001759_pt1 | contig 12465 bp, 6 predicted proteins | sample OlaspJWI45metaG_FD_108409 | JGI IMG/M metagenome (GOLD analysis project Ga0126335, IMG submission 108409) | Marine gutless worms symbiont microbial communities from Oahu, Hawaii - Olavius sp. 1 OAHU.JWI-45 metaG | ecosystem: Host-associated > Annelida > Digestive system > Unclassified | place...
ATTTCGGGAACGATTTTTACAGGCCAGATGACCCAACCAACAGCGTCACAGCACTGAAGGAAGACAGTTGGCCACTGAGATAGGCTTCAGTCCCACCAGAACCACTCCACTGTGTTACAATATAACATCGTGCAACAAGAGTATTGCACTGTGCTATAGTAACTAGAGCAGCTGTGTTAATGTTCCCTCTTTTACTCCAGACCATCATCAGTAATCAGATGAGGCCACGGAGGTTAAGGGGTGCCTGGTTTAGTCGCCTCTTACGACATCCGGCCAGGAGACGGAGTGGGTCTATTCTAAGCCCCGGAACCCACACGGGGTAATGGCTACGGAAACGGAGATCAGCGACGCTCAGTGGGCTCGTGTGACCTGGGAAGAACTTTACTGTACTACTTGTTGTGCAACTATTTTTGCAACTGTTGTATAAGTTTTTCGTGTTGACTTGGCAACTTTACACTAGCATTTGCTGTTTGACTAGCGATTATTTTATGTTAACATTAGGGTTATACACCAGTTCCGAGTAAAAAATAAGCCATGTTTGTTTTCCAGTAAACGACAGTCTGAAAACTGCTAGTGCTTTATTACTGTGATAATGAAGCACTAAACAGTCCCGTGTCACTCCAAAAGTACATATTATCCGACAAAAATAGCTGATAAATATTGATTGTTTGTGGTCAGTCTGTTGGTCCTTCAGTCCAGCAAATATCTGTTGCAGCATCATGCCACCAGCAAGGATAATGGCTCAGCTAATTAACTGAGATAATTAAAAACTGCAATTAATTAGAAGTACAACTTGTTTTTAACAGATGCTAATTGATTATAATTACAATTGACAGTTTTTTTTCTAATTTAATTTAATTTTTTTAATTAGTTAGTTAATTAATTAATTACCCAGCTCTGATAGCAACGCTTACACGTATGTCCAATTCACTAAGGCATATACCAACTGTAGGCAAACTATCGTTTTGCGTGTAATCTAATCGTCATTAAGCCACCACTCTCTATTACCTGTCGTACACGTGTTTTCTTTCATGTATAAAATTACTTACATTAGCCTGCTTCCTACGCTATTGAAGATGTTCGTGTTAATTGGATAGAGAAAGCGTACAGTTTTGAGCCAGCGAGGTACGCGGTTTCGTCGGTCGCCGCGGATGTGTGCACTGATGACGATGACGGCGAGGAACGACGACAGCGTGATTAGCATCATGTTGACACAAAAGTAAGCACCTGCATCATAGCCATCGCATCAGCATCATCGTAGTGAAACCATTCAGCGAGCGCGCCGCTGTTCATTTTCTTCTTATAGTCCACAACGAATAAGTTACTTCCACGAGAAGATGGCCAAGCACAATGCCTAAACTAGCCTACCTAGTTGGCTTTTGCCCTTCCTTCATCCCTCTTATTTTGGGATTTCCATTGGTACTTAATAATAATACTAAATAAGCACATTGTTGTTAAATATGTAAATGATTGCATTAAGTTAATTTAAACAGTTAAGTTTCTTTGAACAGTTAGAATCGGCGAGCACGTTGGCGAAACGTATTGTTACAACCACGAAAACATGAAATCGTTTTTACATAAAACGTTCATCTGGGGAAAACTAATACCGATTTTATTTTGGTTTTTGTAAATTAATCGAGATGCTAATATTTCAGCTTACCGATAAGCGGAATAGACGAAGCAGCCGGAGGGGTGCTGTCCGCCAGAAGTATCAGCAGGACAAAAAACGCGACGAAGATGTTCATTCCTGAAATCGGTGAACACACTGACACCATGTACGTCCTATAATAGTGATAGAAGAAGAAGAGTCCCACGGCCTTCAGAGACCGTAGAGGAGGAGCTCATCCCTATTCTTTGACCTTTGAGCCGACGTGGACTATTCACTTTATGAAGCCAGTATTCCTGTGATGATGACGATGTTGGTGACGCTTAAATTTGCTTATCACTTACAAAGTAGGTTATTACGGTAACGCTTTCAGTTACGTCTGTCTGCCTGTGTCTCCTGGCTGTAACTTTTGAATGCCTTGACAAACTTCTGTTTGTTATATAGACCAACACATATTTATTAACTTGTAGGTCCAGTTTGAGTATAAAAGTCACGAGCTCAAGGAAAGTTAAAAGAACAAAAAGTTGAAAATTATACAGAAAAAAGCTACGATGAAAAAATATTGACTGTAAGTAACACTGAACTTGTGTTTGCTGGCAAATGCAGTTTTGTGTTTAATTGCATTTCAGAAACTTGTACGTTAGGCCTACATCATTTAACTAACTAAAGTCGATGAACGTTTACACAAAACGAGAAAGCGGTCATTTCGTCATGTCGGTCTTTTGCTACTCGGTAAAAAATGTTATCTCAAAGACACAATGAAAATTTTGTTTTCAACGCAGCATACCTTGACGTAAACTCAGCTAAAATTTTGTTTACAAAATTGCCGTTTATTGCAAATGTTACAAGATGATAAATAAATAGTCCGCTAATTACGAATCACGGTGTACACAGACACATACACATATACTGTAGATAGATCTGAACAGAAAAACCGAGAATAAGGAATGCTTAACAGAGCGCTAGCCACTGAACTCACCTAACATCATCTTTGCCGGTGACTCGGGAGGCAGCCAGAAGATGACGAGAGTCAGGAAAGAGAGTAGAACACAAGGCAAAACGAGAATGTAATTGTAGAAGACCGCGATGCGCTTGAGCCGGACTGTAAATGTGAGATCAGGGTACGGCTCAATACAGCAGTTGTAATATTTGATGTGTTTCTCAGCCGGGTTACCGACCAGAGCCCACTCATTGCTGGGGACGTAGTCAGATATGTCGACTGCACTGTCGTTGTTGAAAAAGTTGATGTCGAGTCGAAAGCCGTCGTTTGTCCAAGACCCAAACTTCATGCTGCATTCCTGCAAGCCAACAACATGCAGACGTCGACAGATAGAAAAGTTGACGATTGTTGTAAGACTCTCTGGTGAGGTAAACAACACGAATAAACCAATATTTTATAACTGTGTTTTGAAAATAGTGACCAAAACAAATTAGGCCTTACAAAGATATTACATTACAAAGATATTTCAGAACTGAGAAAACACAGAAAAACTTTACAAGCAAATAAACGTTCCACGTAGTACCAAAAGCATTGAGCGCTTGGGCTACGTGGGGCGCACCTGAGTATCAAACGGAAAGTTGGTGATGTCGATGGCACAAGAGCTGCTGAAGATGGCCGGGGGTATCCACAGTATTGAGCCATCATTGTGGACTACGACCATTGCATCACGATGCTCTTTCAACCTCGGGTCCGCACTGCAGTCAACATATTGCGCCTTTACATGTAGAATTCAACAAAAAACGCCTTCGCTCGAAGACAAATCACCTGAGTATGTTCTTTTTAATGCGCTATGAGCTTCACGACTTTTTCGGCTATTTTTTTCTCATTTTGACCTGCTTGTTCTCTACGATTTTCTACTTTGGTGTTCCTATATGGCCTTGACCTTGAACCCACTGCCCTATAATTTTATTAAAATGTATCTGCATATCAAAAATCAAGTTTTAGGTGGAGGCAATCAGAAGTTATGACCAGAACAAACACACATACACACATAAACACAAACGAAAACATTACCGTTACGCGGGTGGTAAAAAGGCCTAAAACTTTAAATGTCAAAATAATAATTAGTTAATTTCAACGAAATAAAGGCTGTTTTACTCCGCATGTAAATGCATTAAAATAATCTACAGTAGAGTTTGATAACTTTGAAAACAATTGTGTCAACATATCACACAACACCTAATATGAATTAGAAAAATACAACAAAACAGTTAATTATACAGGTGTTTTTCGTCACTTTGATGAGCGACGAGCAATTAATGTCATCGGCTGTGTCCTGTCACTAATCCATGTTTTTCATCGGTTTTGAACAAGTTCCACTGATGGTCCTGAAGACAAGTGTAAGGTGTTAAATTTAATCTTCTCCAAATTTCGCTGTGGCTTCATCCCTCGTTCTGATCAAGTGCAGTAAAGTTATGTGCACGAAGTTGTACGTACTAGTTATAGAGAACGATGTCTGGAGTCCATATACTGCTGGCTGGTACTCGAACATTGTTCACTCCGCCAAAGTTGTCCGGGTCCCACGTTAGCAGTACATCTTGCCAGTTCTATACGCATCAGACAACGACCATATCAGCGCATGCGATCGTACTTCCATCTACGCGGCGGCTGTTGCTGCTGTGTAGCTGGAAATTAGCGTCAGTTGCAGCAGAATGCTTTCCAGAAAGCTTCTCCCCATCCCACCCACTCCCAAGGCCAAGCAGCCGCAACAGTGTGTCCGAGGACAACGCCGCAATGTCGATACGGAACGACGCTGATCGTACGTAACTGTGGCATAATAACAATTCTCCACCAAGCCGTAAAGAGGCATAAGATCAAAGTCTGTGGAATCGGAGAACTGTTGTGTGCAAATAAACAGTATTGACAACGGAGCCTGGTAGGCTACTACCACAGTAACAGTTTACATCATACACTGCTCAATTTATTAACTCAATCGCTCAGTCAGTGACACACTGGGCCAGGTTGACAATAAAAATATATAATATACTGTAAAAATCAAAATTAATAATGAGTAAAACGTAGATTGCAAATGTATGATTTAAGACAGCATTTGACGTGTACATTACTGTCATTTGCTTTCAGAAACATATGAGAGAACTGCAAACAGCAGACTATTGATACAGAAAACGCTGTATCCACAAATTTGATTCCAATAAGCCGATCTCAGTACGAAAATCTAATAAGTGCACAGCTGCAAAGGTACCATGCTACTAAGCTATATGAATGACAGCATCCGCTGGGCAACACGAGCTGTTGTATAGGGAACTATTTAGAAGTTAAGAGTTTCCTTTCACCATGGTCCTAAAAATGGTGTCAAAATAACAGTCATTTTTAAAAATAAATGACTTTTTCAACCTACTTTGAGTAAGTCTTTGGTAGTCTGTTATCAATGCTCACATCATATCATCGCCGCCATGTGAGTTATTCTCTGAACTTACGCTACTACACAAAACTACGTTTTATACGATGGTCGACACAGAAGGCTGGATGTCCCCTGCGTCAAGACGAGATGTGATAAAAAAAAGCTTGTTAATACGCAAGAAGGTATAATGGCGAACAGTCGAGCAGTTTTTTTTACCACAATGTACATTATATTTGTGCAGCTGTAACGACGTAATGTGCACACATGTAGGCTAAAGAGAATATTAACGGGTATCCTCTGTTACGAATACGCAACGTCACACAAGCAAAAAAATCTACAGATAAAAATAAGAATATGAATACGAAACGCCAAAATGTCTCAAAGTTGGTAAAGTCAAACGGTTCTGGGTGTCTATTTTGAGAAAGAAGTAGTATAAAACGCAAATTTTAAGCTAAAAAGTTTTAAACAACAGATGGAAAATGACTGACGATGACACTAGTGCAAACAACGAAGTGACTTATTGAAACTGATTAAAGCATGAATGACAGAAATTAAGATGACGTCGACAGCATGCAGACGTGGTCGGACGACTTGATGGTTTAAACGACTTGTTGACATAATCAAGTTTTCTTCTCAAACGAGCGCCATCTGCCGCCTCTGAAATCGTCCATTGCTTGGCGTCATCGTCCTCGCGTGCCCCGCGACGCCAGTCTGGAATTAAAAGAAAAAGGGAATTCCGTTAGAATTTCATTGCAACACGCCAACATTAACATCTAGCAACCAAACTCACTAGCAATTCGACAAAAATAATTGCACTTTAATGTCCGAAACCGAACTAGAATTCCCTTTTTCTTAATAATTCCGAGACAGCGCAAGCGACCATTGCACAGTGTACTGTGCTGTTACAATATACGACTGTGTGCAAAGTCTCATGCGAGCGATGGTTGCAGTATGAAATTACAGTAAAATGTGGCAACTTAGACAATACACTGATGCAATAGCTAATTTGTTTTACTTTACACAGTAACAACTGTTATAGTAAAACAAAAATCTAGCAGCTTAAACACAGTACAACAAATTACTCACCATTGTGTACGCAATGTCAACGACAAAAATTCATTTTTCCACTTCTGTTCTTCTTATTTCAAAACACTTTCCGTCCTATCGCAAAGTCGCGTTATACAAAGTACTGCAGTTATACGTTAAAGGTGAAGTTTGTAACCTTGGTCTTGGTCACGCCAAGTTCAGGTTTTAGGAAGCAATATTTAACGTGGTTTCCAGTAAAACTCGGCAAGGTCATCTGGGGTCCAGCTGACTGACACCGATCAACGTGAGTCGTATGACGCGTTTAAAAAGCCAACCGTGTAACGTTCAGTGCGACGCCAATAACTGATGTACAAAAACTGTCGTTTTATAATAACTGTGTAAAGGCCACAGTTAAATGACACATTTAAAGCAGCAAAAATAAATTTCATAACCTCACTAGCTATTGACATAATATACAGTTTTTATTATGCCCGCAGCCCTTTTTGCTGTTTTAGATGTGTCATTTAACAGTGGCCATTACACAGTGAATATAAAACGACAGTTTTTGTACATTAATATTTGCAGTTTTCTGCCATATTATGTACATTCTCGCATTAGTACATGATTTGTTAGAACAAAATGCACGGGCTTTCAGCTCGTACTAAAGTCAGTGATCTTGAATGACCTTGAGCGGCATTATCGCCGTTTTGCGCTGTTTTCTTTCGTATAAGTAAGGTTTTAGAGCTAAAGATAGGCGATTAATTTCTACAAAAATGTAGGTCAAAGATTCTGTTTTATGACGGTGTATATCATATGGTGATATTCGCAGAACTCGTTGGGAATAAATGCGTTTAATAGAGGGACCTATGTACGAAAGCTTAGTACCGGAGTGTAGCCACAGAGGCAACGCCTACAGCGCCTACGTGTTTTTATCGTTGCCATCGGCCTTGGTTGGATATCTGTCAACGAATACCCAGAAAAAGCTAGATTAACAACATCAATTCAAAACCACTGTTATTTTCACAAAACTTGGTGCGCGCGTCGATAGCGAAGTCCCGCAATGTATGAAGTGGTCCAAATACACTTGTTTCGAAAATCCAAGATGGCAGACGGGGGCTAACTAAAATTAGATAAGTCGCAATAGCTCAGACGCGGATAGTCTAACTTCGCTGAAATTTTGCACGGTGACACATACGAAGGTCCCCAAAGACCGGCAAGTGTAAAAATTGAAACAGGAAGTTGAATTTAGCCACTATGGGAAATTTTTCACTTTCGTTTTGTGGTTATATCTCCGACAACAATCAAAATATTTTCACAAAATTTGGTGGCTACGTAGCAAATGGATTTATTTGATATTATATAACATCAAAGAAAACAGTGAAAACTGAATGATTTGGCAGCACCAGGCGAGCGAGTTCAAAAGAGTTCGAAACAAAGTGAGCGAGTTCGAGCGAGTTCGAGGGGGTGCGAACCAACAGGCGGACGAGCGAGGGCGAGCGAGTATATGGCAGTTCTGGCAAGCGCGAGCAAATGCTAGTGAGTGAGCGAGTTCGAGCGAATGCAAGCCAACGGAAAGGCAAGCGAGTGAGCGAGTGTGAGCGAGTTCTAGCAAACGCGACAGAGTGCGAGAGAGTGTGAGCGAGTTATAGCGAGTTCGAGGGAGTGCGAGCCAACAGGTAGACGAGCGAAGGCAAGCGAGTGTAAAGGAGTTCTGGCGAGTGGCGAGTTCGCGCAAGTGCAAATGAGTCTGAGAGAATGTGAGCGAGTTCTAGCGAGTTTGAGCGCAGCGTGAGGCTGACTTGGCAATACAACAGTAATTGTCACATTTTCTACTTTTATTAAGTTTTGGCGTTTAGACTTGAAATTGCCTATTCTTGCTCATTTCGGGGTATTTTGGGGGTAATATTTCCCCCAAATGGTGTCACCCGTCATTCCAACTTCCAAAAGGCACCTCCTTGCGCGGAAACACGTCGTTTAAGCCATTAAGCGTGTGAATCAGTGCCGCGATTTGGCCTGTGGGCCGGATCGATAAAAGTAATGACAGTCAGTCAAAAAGTCACAAAATGTGATATTTCACGTATTTGGGGAAACCTCCCAACCAACCGATCTGCCCCAAAATTTGCAGTTGGGGTGATGTCCCCGTCTTATTCACGTGTGCCAAATTTTAGAATAAAATTTTAAAGGGTTACAATTCTACAGAGAGTTAAAATTTGAATTTTTCTATTAAATTTTGAATGACCATTACAACATTGCAGCCTGACATGATTCTCCAAACGTTTGTGCTGTGTTACTTGCGGAGGTTGCGGGTGCGATGTGAACAGACTCACAGCGAAGTAGCCATGCTTGAGTCTGGTGCAGTCTTATGAGCGTTTGCGTGTTTAAAATGTAATAAGTATATTTTATTCAAACACCATTCATAGTTCGGTATAATTTTTTATATTTTATTATTTTTGTTGGCCGTTTATGCGCTCACTATTTTCAGCCAAGTGCTGCGCGTGACAAATGCAAGTAGCCTACAATAATAAGAGCTGCGTTGTGGCAGAGGTAGCCGAACAAGTCGAATAGGGACAAGGGGATTGAGTCAGTTTCTGGGAAAAGGCAGGGGAGAAGAGCGCGTCGGCGGTCATCAATAATTTACTGCAACTAGAGTCTGTGTTAGTTTTTGTCTCCGACAACATAGCTAGCCAGTTTGACGTGATTGGTTCCAGAACACCACAGAATGGCCATAACGCCGTTCCTGGTCAGTCCAGGTCATCACTATGAATCACCATCTAAAACCCTCATGCTAGTGAATAATACAAACTTGCATCCTGGCATCCTTTGCAAGATACTGTGGAATGTGGATTCTGGTCAAATTTTCGCTGTCGCCTGGGAGTACCTGTTTAACGCGTTTGTTTCGGCGGTAAATCACAAACATTCAGGACTGCAAATTTGACATAGCTGATCTCGTTTATTCAAATAATATTGCAAATGTGATCATCTAAGGTTTTCTCGGATGATGTGACAACAAGATCCCCTCCAAAGACTGGCAACACAACTTTTTGACTTAGACGGAACGCACATCGTTCATCGCAGCAGCTAGTCATCAACTTGCAACGCCATTTGACTATTTGACAGATAAAAGAACCCTCGTTTTATGTGTTTGGTGATGTTTCTTTTTAAAAATCCAAGTCCCTGTTGGGTTTGTTCGGTGCAATTAGCGCCCTAATTCTAGCGCCGTGTATATGAGCCGTTTATCAACTCTGTGTTTTAACTTAACTGCTAGATTTCTATTAGTCTATCACCAGATATTTTAAAATGCTGACAACGCAGATTCGTACTCGCCTGTTATTGCAGCTGTAATACAGCAGTAAACAGCAGTAGAATCTACTCACGTATCGACTCCAGACGTTGGTCTGAAGGACTTGGTTCTTCTCGTCCAGGTCAAGAATCTGTATGAGTGAGAGGCCGTAGTAGACCTTGATGGTCTCGGAGTGATTGAGGACAGGCCGGCCGACCACACCGACAGTCTCATAGCTCCGGAGAAGCGACTTTATGAGTCGCTTCTCGTCCGACATCGCCACCGAGTCTGCAACAGTTTCAAGCACTCTCTACTTTAATACTTCCTGCACTAACAGGCGTATATAACTTTCGCGTGGCAGTCAACTCGTACCCAAGTGAAGTCGTACCACATCACTGTAAGGCACTGAATAGCCTCTCTGTGTTGATATGCCGTTAAGACTCGCTGACACTGCCAAGGGTCAGAGTTGGGTTTGGCGTTAGAGTTAATGTTAGAGTTAAGATTAGGGCAAGGTTTAGGGCTAGGACTCATGATTATAATAGGACGTCAGGTTTGCCTTGAGACGAGTTGACTGGAAACCTAATTTTTGACTCAAACATAACATTGTATCCAATAGCGAAGATTAGTTGACAGATGATGTGCGGAAGTTCCGTCTAAATCACTGCCGGCATCTAATTGCTTTTTTGGGCCCAACACTTTTAAAATTACAGAAATTATCGGTAACTTTTCGATTAATGTTGCTTACTGTTGAACAACTCACAAACGACACGATTACGTATATGCTATAGCCTCCAGTGGTGTAGCAATGAGGTGGGCAAAGTCCAGGGGGCCCCCGAGTGAAGGGGCCCCCGAGTTCCAGTTCCAGGGACAAAGTTACAAAGAGAAGAAGAGGAAAGGAGGAGTGGAATGGGGAAAGGGCCCTTGGAGGGCTGTCCTTGCATTTTTGCCCAGGGGCCCCCGAGTTCCAAGTTACGCCACTGATAGCCTCCTTGACGCAGGTAATTAATATCAAAACATATTTTAACGGTAACAGAAGTCTCCGCCTCCCGAAATCTAGAATTTCAGGTCTTATTTCATCTGGCGGGCCCTCTCTATTGATCCAATTGGCTCGAAAACCCGAAGTGGGACGGGAACAAAGACTAGAACTGGAAATAAATTTGTTGCTGGGGATCTGGAAGAAAAGTAGTAAAGAAACTGTATGTAAATGGTTGTTTCGTAGTGGAGTTAGTGGTCCACATGAGAGTCGGAACAGTCTTGGGATCGAAGGGTCCATAAAGTTCCGTCAGTGCCCGGAGCAGGTTGGTACGAAGGTACGAAGGACCATTAAACTGTCCAAGAACTTAAGAGATCGACCAGCCAGTAGGGCTACATACGTCACCGATCTGCTTTGTAGTGCTAGTGACCCGTGACGTCCCACAGACAGACGACAAATTATGCCGAAGCGTGTCCGTCCGTCCGTCCGCCGCAAAGACGATAAGGCCATCTGCGCATGCACTTTAACTCATTAGAGCATGCACGCAGTCTTGGGTTACAGAGTTTCCGGCTATAAATGGACTCTGCAATGTTTCTCGTATATTTCACAAACGATTAACGAATTTGTTAATTTCTTGCCGTGTGATGGTAATTAATAGGGGCTGACAGTTCTCTACCGCTCGTTCTCCAACGGCATCTGTCGACTGTGTCGGTCTCAAGTGCCTAACTACTCGATATTTCCGAAGGTTTGGCTAAAAGTTCAGAGTTTCGTTTTTGATTTGGCTGAGGGTCAGAATTAGGGTTTAGTGTTAGCGTTACGGTTATATTTAGACCTTAAGCCGCATTATCGGACTAGCGAATATCGGAAATATCAACCGATAACCCTCAAAGGGACTCTGTGGAGACAGTAGGCCTACAGCTGCAAATTACACTGGCTAATTTCTGACGGTGCACACTTGCTGTCGATGGCAATACCCATCTGCCCGGGCAGTGGTCGCACACCGCGAGGACGAATGGGTTAAGAAGGATGCAAGACAGCAGCGTTGGTCCGTCCCGGAACAAGTGCTTTTCGGCGTCATGGGATTCGATATCTGTCGCATAGACGAACGGACGACGAGCCTTCCCTGCGGCATTGAGAGCATTAGCTGTCTAAAGGCCACTTTACACTAGACGCGAAAAGTTGCAGCAAGTGGCGTCTGACAGATTTTTACAACAGTCGGACAAAATGTCGGTCTGACATAGTCAAAAAGTATGAAGAAAAACTTAATTATATTGAGCCAACAATGACAAACAATGGACAATAAAAACGATTAATAAATGTGACAAATTGGCCGACAAATTGGCAACAAGAATAGCGACAGAAAAGAGAAGAAAACCGCCGACTGATAATGGTCAACGTTTTCGGGTAGGCCTGCTGTAGCTTATCTCCTGTAGCAATGCTCAATCCAAATAACATTAAAGACCATCGCCATATCGTACAAGTCCTGGCTACGCCGGAACTCACATATTGTCATCCTGTCGCATAATCATGTTTGCCAATCCGGATACGTCTGTGTGGCAAAATTATTTATTTATGCATTCAATAAATATCTAGTGTATTTTTTCCAAACACATTTTCGAATTTTTAGTATAGTTTTGGTGATTCTTCCAATAGAATTTTATTATTATAATAACAAACTCGTACATCAGTACATACAAAAAGAAGTGCATAAGAAGTGCAAGTGCAGGTGCTATTGTAACGTGCAACGATACCTTACATTGTAGCTAGATGGAGTCAGATATACAACACAGATCTTCTTTAGACAATAAAATGGGTGACCTAATCCAACTGTATTAGAATAAGACGTTAGATTTTTCTTGAGATGAGTTGACTGGAAATACAATCTTTCATAAACTTGGCAGTCCAATAACTGCTCAACTCTGTCTACACCCATCAAAAACGACTATTTGTCAAATTTGAATCGCGATAAACACAATAAAAATTACTACCTAAATTAAACCTATATTGAGTGAACATAATTCCATACCTAGAAACAATTGTACAAGACTTGAGCTACGGAAGTAACAATTATTGATAAACAACAGAGAACGCTGACACAACTCGTCAAAAATTGGTAAATTATCACTCAACACATGAACCAGATTACTATATATATATATATAATTTCACGAATATTGGTCAATGCGTAATTGCGATTCAACTTTTTTCTACATACCTA
>Ga0126335_1001760_pt1 | contig 12464 bp, 6 predicted proteins | sample OlaspJWI45metaG_FD_108409 | JGI IMG/M metagenome (GOLD analysis project Ga0126335, IMG submission 108409) | Marine gutless worms symbiont microbial communities from Oahu, Hawaii - Olavius sp. 1 OAHU.JWI-45 metaG | ecosystem: Host-associated > Annelida > Digestive system > Unclassified | place...
CAGATGGGCCCATAGTCCATCCTCCAGTAAAGCCCCTGGTATTTCTTACCAGGGTACTATGAAAACCTCCGTGAGGATGTTAAAAACCTCAGGTGGTCTCTAACTGTTATATGGTGTTCCTTTTTGTTTCTGCTTAGTATGCTTTACCTGGCTCTGGGCATCTTGAGATGTCCCACCAGGTGACAGTGGTCTTTTTGTGCTACTGCTACCCTCAGTATCAACATCAGTCCCAGTGCACGGTTTGCCACTGTGGGCGCCTCGAGCTCCCGGTCCTACGTCGGCCTGTGGGGCAGCATTCCTCTGGCGCTTCTGTCGGGCACCTGAGGGTTTCTTCTTTCTTTGAACCACGACTGGTTCGCCACACTTTCTAATTAATAAATGACCTACTGACGTAACAACGGTGAATCGAGTCGAATCGAAACTCTGGCGAATCAAATCGAATCGACGTTGGCGTCTCCCGAATTGCCCAGCACTAGTCAGCGCTGAGGCCGGCTGCCAGTATGCAGTAGTGTGTACAATAAAAGTATTTGATTTATTTAGACTGTTTAGTGCATGAGTGTCTGCTGTTGCGTTTGTGGACCTTGTTTTCTCGTCTGCACTATTTCGTTTGATTTGTTATATTTCTAGCTGAAATCGTCGTTTACGTATTGCGTTATCCATTGTAGAGCTTTAAAAGATGCCAACAGAGTCATCAGTCTGGCCTCTGATTGGCCAAAGGGCTACTACAGGAAAGGAAAGGCGCTGGCTGGGTTGAAGGTTAGTAATAACTTTTTGGGGGTTACCTACCTGAGAAATGTGTAGCCAGACCCCATGTGGGTTCCCGGGCTTAGAATAGACCCACTCCATCTCCTGGCCGAATGTCGTAAGAGGCGACTAAACCAGGCACCCCTCAAGCTCCGTGGCCGCATCTGATTACTGATGATGGACTGATAAAGAAACATTTTGCCTCTCTGAAGACTTCCACCCATTGCACATGACCAAGCCAATGCAGTTTTTTCTTCCTGAGAGTAGTTTCCAGCATAGCTTGTCCTATTTTTTTTGTTTTTCCACAGGGAAATCTGTAGTCTTCTTGAGCAGGTGTGCTGAAATTTATATAGACCTGGTTACAACTAACACAACCCGGCGATGTTTACCTGGTCATTTTGGTCTCTATCAGAGACCCTCGTCAGAAGAAGCTTGTTCAGTTGTTGCGGTTCTTGCCACGGTCGTGTGTGTGACTCAGTGTGTAGCTGCCCTCGTCCTAGTTCATGTGATGGACTTGGTCGTCGTTTTCGCCTTGTTTGTATTTATGCTTCCTCTGCTGTGTCTTTCTTTGATGCTACCGTATTTTCGGTGAATAAAGATTTATACTTATATAAAATTACTCCGTGCTGAATGTTGTCGTCGTTGCTGTGAAGAATTATCAGGCAGCCGAGGAATCTTTTATGCAAGTTCTGAAGCTGGACGCCAAGTGCGAAGATGCCCGGGTCGAGCTGAACACAGTCCGAACCAATCAGCTCGTTGTGAGTTACGCGCCGGCTTTTTGTCTTTTATTAGGCTGCATCGAATGCATGAGATGCTGACTATTGTTACTGATGTTCGCGGTGTCTGTCTGTCTGTCTGTCACGCGGCTTAAATCTTCGGCGGCGCGTGCAGTGTACGCCGCGTGCCATGAGCATGGGGTCGTTTGGCGCAGCCTTTGCCAAATGCCTTTGGCCTCTTGTTTCGTTTGAATGTTGTGTTGACATGTTCTTGCGGTGATGTCGAGTCATGTGTATGTCTATGTTTCAAATGAACTTGCGTCTCTGCTGTGACTGAGGCTGCCCTAGGTAGGTGGGTCTGCTGTGACTGAAGGTCTTCAGCGTTGATGGGTTAAGGGATCTCTGTCTGTCAGTCAGTTCCTCATTAGGTTGTGACTAGTCTAGCAGTCTACACCGGGACGTTTGATGACTTAGTATAATAATTCTGTTCGTGTGTAGTGTCTATTTGTATGTTTATTTGCTTGTTCACTTCTAACTTGGGGAACGGCTACATCTGTCGCCTACAAATTTCAGGCTACCTCCATCCCGGGGATAGTTTTAGACGCCAGAAATTGACATTTTTCACATGCCACGGCACTGGCCAGCCACGCGCCGCTGTAAATGGGATTGGACACCATAGGTGCACGCACTGCAGCCATAGACGGATAGACGCTCTCTGATTGGCTGAGCCTAGCAGGCGTTGATGCTGACGGGCCGCCACACATACAGGATGGAAAGTGAAAGTCAGGATAGTGTTGCCTATGGAGTAGCCCGTCAGTGGTGATTGTGTGGCCGTGTGACTTGGAGGGGGCTTATAACTGTAGTATACCTAATAATCGTTAGGAATGAGTACTTGGCTTGTTTTTTCAATAATTAGGCATAAATTGTGTAGATAACAGTTTTAAAGATTTTTTCTTCAAAATTTGCCACCAGTCTTACAGTTTTTACCAGATCTCAGTTTAAGAAATGTTTTTTTTGGAATTTGACATGTTATGCAAATTAGGGCTAGAGTGGAGCTGTATTGGTTGGAAGGCCAGCTCCACCTTCGATCCCTCCGTGGTTGGTAAGTGAGGACCAGTTGTGGCTGTGAAGGCAAAGGCAGGTATGCCTGAGTGTTTCTGTGATGTGCTTCTCATTTAGAGGTGCTATATCAGGTGTGCCTACTGTCTTGCAGGTGAGAATTATATCTGATTGTAGGAGATGGGGTTTAGTTTGCAGCAAGCGCAGAGTGCCACGAGCCAGTACGACACTGTTCAGCAGGCGTTAGACTCTCTACTCGCAGGCCTTGGTGTGTCTCCTCGTTACATTATTTCCATCATGTGTAGCCGGTAGTATTTGAACGATCCCTGCTTCGGTCTGTATTCATTGCATGTTTTCGTCACGGAGGTCTGGAGTAAAAGAGTGAACATTAACACAGCTGCTCTAGTTACTATAGCACAGTGCAATACTCTTGTTGCACGATGTTCTAGGCAGCTTATAGTTCCAGCAGATTGGGTTTTTGTCACACTGGGACCCTTATGCTGTGATTAGCCTAGAGGCAGTTGTCTACAGTTAGCCTAGTTCATATTGTAACACAGTGGAGTGGTTCTGGTGGGACTGAAACCTATCTCAATGGCCAACTGGCTTCCTTCAGTGCTTTGACGCTGTTGGTTGGGTCATCTGGCCTGTAAAAATCGTCCCCGAAATGACCTATAAAGTGTCGAGTGGGACTTTAAACATTATCACAAATGCTCACTCACTTCGTCACGGAGCATTTGTGATAGCTGTTCCGACCATTCCAAGCGCGTTTTCCTGAGAAATCGAGGAATGTGTGGTTCACCAGTTTCATTAAACGTCAGATCAATTCGTTATTGTATAGCATGCCGAGAGCTGGATTAAGTACAAAGATAGACATAGTGTTTCACATAGTAAACACAAAATTATACAAACATATCAGACGTACATGTACTTACCGATAGTTAGCAAGCACATAGGAAATAAAAGAATTCTGAAAGACGTGATCTTTTATCTGTCTCTTATCATACTGATATATTTTCATTACTTGTTACATCAGACTCTGTGATGCCTTTCGGTTCCGGATCTTCATTGTAAGCTGGGCGCAAAATACCTTTACTTCGTTAGTGTGCCATAGTTGGACGCAGTTATTTCTGTCGTTTGGCTGCTGGAAGAAAACTAAGGTTTTGCCAGCGAGTATTGTCACTCTGCCGCTGCATTTACTGACATGCGGACTTGTTGTTAGTGTTCGAGATGAGCTGATGTCGGGTGTGGTTATTCTTTTCCTGGTTGAATGAGTGGTAAATCCGGCAGTTGACAACGGTTAGCTTACTGGTCGGTGTTGGCTTGTTCTAAAGCTCGTCCAATATTCAGTACTGCTCCGTGCTCTCTTTGATCAGCAATTCCACGTGGCTTTGGAGAATTTGACTACTCTTCCAGTTTCCATCCCCCATTAAAGCCCCTGGCATTTCTAACCAGGGTACTATGAAAACCTCCGTGAGGATGTTAAGAACCTCAGGAGGTCTCTAACTGTTATGTGGTGTTTCTTTCTGTTTCTGCTTAGTACGCTTCACCTGGCTCTGGGCATCCTGAGGTGTCGCACTAGGTGACAGCGGTCTTTTTGTGTGACTGCTACCCCCAGTATCAACATCAGTCCCAGTGGGCACTTCGAGCTCCCGGTCCTGCGTCGGCCTGTAGGGCAGCATTCGCTTTTTCTTGTTTCCTCTGGCGCTTCCGTTGGGTGCCTGAGGGTTTCTTCTTTCTTTATGTCGCATCTTACGACATCTGGCCAGGAGATGGAGTGGGTCTGTTCTAAGCCGCGGAACCCACACGGGGAATTTGACTACTCTTAGTTTTTACTTTATCTTTTTTACCTTAGCTACCACAGATTTTTGCCACCTGACACAGTGCGTTGTCACGGCATTTGTGATGGCGACGTGTTTGTGTCATCTTACGTGACTGTGTGTGTCTGTCACATTGATGTATTTGCCCAAACGACTGAGTCGGTCATCATGCAACCTTCACTAGATTGTAGTCCAGCCATTTTAGTTTTCCCACACCAAATGTAACTTGATAGGTCGAGTGGATCTTCCTTCATTGAGGGCGTAAAATGGGAGAGGGGTAGGTAGAAGCCAGCAAATCAGGCCAATTAATTGCAGTCATTCACCAGAGGGCAGCATCTGGTGTTTGTCAGCAATAGCTAAGATTTTTATTCGTACACTGTGGCTACTCGGTCTCAAAAGAGCTCGACTGGCAAAAGATGAAAATTTATGTGCATTGCATAGTTTCAGAAAATCCAACGCTGAGCGACGTATACATTTCTGACGATGAAAGCCCCACAGCGGAACAGCCGACTCAGCATCATTCACATCAGCATCCGCAACAGTCAAAAGTCACATCGCGACCTCCACAGAGCATTGCCAACAATAGCAGCCAGCCGGCGTCGTCGGTGATGAGCCGAACTAACAATTCTCACAAGAAGAACAGTGAGCCGCTGCCACCAATACCACAGCATCACTACGACCAGGCAGCAAAACAGATACAGCAGAATCGGCATGCAGCTGCCGCACCATCGTCGTCGCTGTATGACGACATAAAAATGGAGTCAGTTACTTTCAATGTCATATTAACATTTATACCATAGTATAGAGCGAATATTAACCTCTGCTTATTAAATATTGATTTTGTTGTGGGTGTAGCAGTCGACGACCAACTGGCTTCGTACGGTGCTTTGACACTGTTGGTTCGGTTGTCTGATCTGCGGTGTCTTTCTGTCACGTGGCGCGTGCAGTGTGTGCCATGTGCATGGGGTCATTTGGTGCAGCTGTCTTGTTTCATTTGAATGTCGTGTTGACTTGTCCTTGCGGTTCTTGCGTCCCAGAAATGACGTGTAACGTGTCGTGTGGGACGTTAACCTTTTACACACTCGTTTTATAGTGGCAGTCTTCTTTGCTGCTTGCAGGTTCACCAGGTTAGGTTTTGTTAAGCTGGTACCTTTACGCTGTGCTTGGAGGTGGTTTCCTTGATATTAATCATTGTAAGATGGTGGAGTGGTCACGGTGGGATAGAAGTCTGATCTCGACGACCAGCTGGTGCTTTGACACCATTGGTTGGGTCATCTGGCATGTAAAACCGTACCCGAAATTGCGTATAATGTGACAAGTGAGACGCCTTTACTCACTCTGTCAGTGTACATCAATGGCATTCTGCTGCAGTACTAAGAATCACCATCTGTTCATTTGTATTTGTATTCGGTGGGGCATTAGTTGCAAAAATTCGTTTCCATTTCATGACAGAACGGTATCAAAACACGTGATAAGTTATTGCGTACGTTACTAGTTGTTTGTAGGGCTGTTGAGTCGACGCATTAACGAATGCATTAACGTGTTAAAGAATTAATCGCGGTTAATAAAATTAATGTAGTTGAAAAATTAATGCACTGACTACAAAACTACAACAATTATTACTGCAAGCTTTGCGAAATGGAACTACACCTGTCTAACTATAATTACGCAGGGACACCGGGACAGATGCTCGGCGAGTAATTGCCATACTAAGGGGAACTGACTGTTGACGCCCCAGCTACTTGCACTTGCAGTAGTGAGACCAGTAGTCACTGCCGTACAATGGCAGGCAGTTTACATAACCGTCATATATTCATGCGTTTGCTGCAACAGGAATGCTGCAAGTCTATGCACAAACACGTGGTGCATTAACCCTTTCAGCCCAGCCCATGTTCTAGCTAATGCACATGTACTATCCTGTCCATGCAAATATGGTCATACACAACTGCATCAAACTGTCCTGTTCTGCACAGAAAACGTCAACCACACTATCCAGACATAATGTTATGTTCGATGGTGTGATGCCTATATGTGGACATAGATCTACATCTATCCGGGCTGAAAGGGTTAAAAGTATGTTGATGTATGATTAAAAAAATTCAGTTTATTTTAAAAGTTATAACTTGGTTTTGATAGCTTTAGTTTGATTGGGTTTCATACACATTGTGTGAATGGTTGGAAAGGTAGGCTCTAAAATGACCTATAATGTGTTAATATTCAACGTGCGACTGTAACTGTGTCTGTGAATGCAGTCCGAGCAACCCTGAAGGCCTGACATCGCTGTGGGTTGGCAATGTACAGCCCGTTGTCACACAGGGAGTGCTTGAAGAAATGTTCTCGCAGTACGTTAGCTCGCACTTGTTGATGGTGTAAATTTTGATTTTGAGGTTACTAATTTAGCTGTAGTTTATGGTTTGGTGCAGCGGCAACGCATACTGGGATGGGTAACGTTCACGAGTTTGAATTGTGTTCGCACCCTCTCAGTAGTTAATTGGCCACCCAGGCCAACTCAGCCAGGTCATCCCTAAGGGGTAGGCAAAGCCTTGGATCTGAAGATGATCATGTCATTTATATGTCATGGAGCTTTCAGTGGGCAGTGCTGACTTGATTACTCTTTCTATTTATCCAGTCTCGTTTGGAGGCTTTGAATGTGTTACTTAGCAGCTTCTATGTTTTATTTTATTTTCAACTGAGGTTGTCCGTCTTTACGTAGAAACGATAGCTGATATAAATTGTTTGTTAGTCCGTTTTGCTGTTTATCAACCTCACAGTTCATTGTGCCGTGCACACACCACTCTACCATCGGTGTCCATGCCTTTGCTGTTCCTGTGCCGTGTGCATGGAACAGTTTATCTGAACTGTTATTGCTTAATAACTTTAACAAACATTCAAAGTCTTACCTTTGAAAATTTTACTTAAACGTTTTTAATGTGAAGTGCTTTTGAGGCAGCTTATAATGTTGTCTGCTTTACTTACTTACTTGAATGTATGCCGGGTGAGCGGAAATCAGAAGTAGTACCCAGTGCGTGTTGGTACGGTAAGCTAGTTTATTATTTTGCCAAATGCAGTAGCAGCCATTGCCTTCAGTGCTTTGATGCTGTTGGTTGGGTGGCAGGAAGGGCATCCGGCCTGTAAAAAAACTTGGGGGGTTGTGGGGGGGCGCCGTTAGTCTGGTTGAGGTGGCGCCCACCTGGACTGTCCATAAAAATCCAGAAGACAGGAGGTGGGGAAACCCAGCCTGAACGCAGCACAGCCCTATGCTAAGGCAGAAGGCAGTGTTTCTTCTGGTACCGGCCTACTCGGGTTGTCCCGGAACAAAGGCCGTTAAACGGTGGTTGTTGTTGTTGCAGTAGCAGCCAATGCATTGTTTGTAGGTTCGGCAATCTGCAGAGTGTTCGTGTTTTACCTGACAAGTACTGTGCGTTTGTCAACTTCATGTCTAAAGAATGTGCTGGTCGCGCAATGCAAGGTCTTCAGGTAGTTATTGTCATCGAGCATTTATGATTTGGATGGCCAAATCCTCCGAGTGTGCCGATGTAATTATGCAGCTGTTACAGTGGTTGACTCTATGTTTCGCTAAAGTCTATGTGTTAAACTGTAGTTTTAAACCGCAGCTTAGTCTGGATGCAAAATTTTGCTTTTAAACTGCTGCTCAGTTCGACTTTGGTTTGACGCTGTTGGTTGGGCGGCAGGAAAGGCATCCAGCCTGTAATAAACCTTGGGGGGTTGGAGGCGCCATTAGTCCGATTGGGGTGGCGCCTTCCCGGGTTGTCCCGGAACAAAGGCCGTTAAACGGTTGTTGTTTTAAACGGAGTTTTGTACCGACCGCCATATTAAAAATACAGCTGACAACAACAACCGTTTAATGGCCTTGTTCCGGGACTACCTGGGTAAGCCGGTACCAGAAGAAATACTCACCCACTCGCCCATCCTGATCATCGGACAGCCTTTAACACCTTTCTCCATTTACAACTATCCATACCATCCACTTTGTTCAGTTTGTGTGTTTTACAGTCCTCTCGGAAAACCTCTTTGCAGGTCCTCTTTGGTCTTCCCCTTGGTCTAGGGCCCTCAACTTCATACTCCATACATTTCTTCACCCAATCATCATCATCTTTTCGCAGAGCATGCCCATACCAACGTTGCCTGTTTTGCTGCATTACCAATGCTATGTCATCTATACCTAAAAATACAGCCGATTCGTTTTTATTTGTTTGTAAATTGTAGTTTTATACTGGCGAGTAATCCAAGAAGTGACAGATAAAGGAACGAAAATAATGCGTGCTAAATTCGGTGTCCGGCAGTTAGTTAGAGTGCCTGCTGTTGTACTTAGTTCAGTGGCTGTTTAGGCAGTCCTGTAACTGATGCTAAGCCACTCAGTCGTAGTTCATAGTGGGTACGTTTGGCAGGATGCGTTGATTCCTCTGCTCAGTCCAGTTTCTACGTCACGTATCCAGCCGTCTGGAACTCACTTGTGACACATCTGCACTAGACCTCCATCAGTCGTGGACGGATGCACTAAAATACGTCTCTTGGTTCCTCTGAGAATATATGTATACATTTATAATAATAATAATAATAATAATGAAGCTTATATAGTGCCATAAGGTTGTAACTTCAGAGGCACTGGGTTGGTCAGTCAGCCGTGTGTGCTAGTTAAACGTTAAACAGAAAAAGTGTCTTTAATCTACATTTTACTACTAACACTTGAATTGTGTGCTCTGTGCAGGGGACAGTACTGGCCGGGCAGCCTCTGTTAGTAAAATTTCCAGACAACCCACTCACATCGTCCGGCGGTGCCTTGATTGAAAAACCAGCGAAAAGGTGCGCTGATAAGTGCGGATTTGCAGAAACACCGCAGCTCGTATATGTAAACCAACCTTTACTCTTTCTGAGTTCAGTAGACAGTTGTTTTATTTGTGTCTTATGTCTGATTTCGCGCAGGGTTTCTGACAGTTGTTTATTGTAGAGCTCGGTCGATATCACCTTTGCCGATGTTGATGATTCTTCGATGTCTTTTTTCTCGGAAATATTGGTGATATCGATACCAATACCAATATTTCATCTGATGAATGTACTATGCACCAGTTGGCTGCCAACTCTGAGACTAAGCCAGTCAACTTGGGCCGTGAGTCCGCCTGTAGGCTGCCATTCGCCACACCCGCCATTGCCACTGTTTAGTAGTGAAGTAGTGTTCGCGTTCCGACAATGTCATCGAGTCGGATTTGAGTCTGTATTTTAGCTCAGAACTCGGATTTGAGACTATGGTATATGACGTTGAGGTCAGTTGTAATGTCAAACCGTTTTGTCTGCAAAGTCGGCGGATTTGAAACTTGTAATTGTTTCACCTCACTGACTGCATGAACCCTGCACGGATTGCCGGTTGGTTGGCTGACATGCCGCATAGTCTAAGTGATGACACATGGATGCATGTTAGGACTACGAGTGTGTCACTAATTGAAATCTTATCGCTGGCAGCAGCCTGCATCGTGCAGTGCAAAGCGGGACGACTGCCCATTAATGAACCGCCCCCCCCCTCCGAGTCCATTAACTCTGTAGGCTTTATTCAGTGATTATGTACTGCTAAGGAGCTCAGACGTTTTATTTATATTTGTGTATTATTTAATTGGTTTTAACTTGATATTTAGTATTAGATTGTCAGTATTGAATTTAGTTACATTCAGACTGGCTTTCACTGATGGTCTGAGGACTAGGACTCGGACTCATGGGGCATACTGGACTGCTCTACATCACTGTTGTTCAGTGAGCAGTCAAGCTATGTTGATGTTGGTTGCAGTAGTAGCAACAGCACAAACAAGCCCGCTGCAGTGCTGCCAGCACCTTCGACAAACGTCAAGCTCCGAGGCCCCGTGAACGGAGACGAGTGCTATTTCTGGCGCACGACGGGCTGTCAGTTCACTACCGGCTGTCGCTACCGCCACATCCCAGAAAACAAAGGCATTGATAAAAAGCCGTGGCAGAAGACGACCAAATAGACCGCATACCATAGAAGCACCGTGCTCAGCACCGCTGTATTACGTTATACACACAACTGTACACTGTGTGTTGGGGGACAAACTGGCTGTGTCAGGTATTAACCTTTGAGAGCTGTGAGAGGATTGGGTAAATTAATTGTTGAGCCGATGTTTGCATACATTTACAGAAATTCTGAAATGATTTACAACTGCGTTCGTTTTCTATCTCATTACACACACTCAAGTGTAAACAGTTGCAGGGAGCTGCAGTCCAATAACTCTCGTTTCTCAGTCAATTTAGCGATTCTTCATTATTCGTGCTCAAAAGTTGTAATCATCGGATTTTCGCCTTTTGGCCTTAATGAGTATAATTACTGTGTTGTAGGAATTATGAAGTGGGTGCATGGGACGGTTGTGGTGGGGGATGGTGCGGGGGAAGGGGGTGCAGGCCCAACTGGTCTGGCAGAATAGTTAATTATTAAAGCTACAGACATATCATTCAAGGTTGACGCGGTGTCGAAGCACTTCAGTAAGCCAGTCATCTTCACGTCTGAGTACTGTAAAGCCATGCAGCCACTGGCAGCTGCATTAGATATACTTCAGAGTGAACCTAAATGTTTACTTGGGTATTTGCTGCCAACATTGGTAATTTTGAAGACAAAGTTGATCAATATTCAGAAGGACCTGAAGTATGTTAAACCACTCACAAACGCATTGCTGACTGGAATTGACAAACGTTTTGGCCAGTTCTTTGACCGCAATGAGTTCATTGTAGCAGCTGTGACTCTACCAATGTTTCGCCTTCGCTGTGTTGATGGTGATCAAACAAAGACGCAGTACAAAGAGTTGACTTTATGGGGGAAATGAACAGTGCTACAGGTTTGCAGTCAAACCACACAAGGGCAGATGAGGGTCCTGAGACAACTGCCGATGATGACGAAGACGGCTTCTTTTCATTCGAACGTGTTGATTGTGGAAGTCGGCAGAGGAACCTTAATTCGGAACTGGACATGTTCTTAGTTGACAACTCAGTGACATCCGTAGCAGCCTACCCAACTATCAAGGCACTGTTCTTGAAATATAACACAGGCTTGCCATCCAGAGCCCCAGTTGATCGACTGTTCAGCATTGGGGGCCAGATAATGACACCAAGAAGAAATCGGCTGACGGACGATCATTTTGAGATGGCTCTACTAGTGTGCGCCAATAAGAACTTTTGTTAAATGCTTTGATGCTGGCAGGAGACAGTATGTAGACTAGCCTGACTAGGCCTAAAGGACATCTCACCGATAGCTTATACCATAAGATAATGCAGTTATTGAGAAATAGTAAAAGACACCTTTATCCAATTTCCATCTTATTAGTGCAGTATGACTAGAAGTAATACAAAAGCAACTAGTTATAATAATAATAATAATACTTTCAGAAGTAACTAGTAATTGTAATAGATTACTTTTCAGGAGATGTAATGAGTAACTGTAATGTATTATTTTTAAAAAGTAACTTACTTAAAACTAGCCTGGAGATCAGGCTTCAATCCCAGAGCGATCATGTCACAATGACTACAGCAGTAGGCAACTGTCTCTAAGGACAGCAGAATCGTGGTCCAAGGGTGACAAAACCCTGTCTGATGGACCTGTGAGCTGCCAAGATGCTATTAATGTTTCCCTCAACATCACCAATCAGATGAGCCGAACCGCAGAAGTTGACAGGGCATTAATGAATACTGCAGAACCTGGTCTCAATCATTCTGTTCATTCCTTATCTTCGAATACGTCAATCTAAAATTACTAAAAACGGTAAAAAAATTAAAAATCAAAATATACAGGCATCATCCACGTACTGATCTGCACTAGCATAACTCTCGGTGTGAGCAACCGAGTGCTTACAAACCCTATGGAAATAAACAGCTTGTGAACATTATCTGTCGCTGTATCTGAATTTCATAGTCACAGAGCTCTGCCACGGAACAGAATTCACTCGTTCTAACTGATAAAGACATTCTGAGATAATGACAGACAGTTCACCCACCATTAAACCTAACAATATACAAATATACTGTACAAAAATCCAGTCAGTAATCTGCTGAGTTGTCATACCACTTGGCACACGACAGGTTAATAGTTACAAGACAAACATAGAAATCGACTCGG
>Ga0126335_1001761_pt1 | contig 12463 bp, 12 predicted proteins | sample OlaspJWI45metaG_FD_108409 | JGI IMG/M metagenome (GOLD analysis project Ga0126335, IMG submission 108409) | Marine gutless worms symbiont microbial communities from Oahu, Hawaii - Olavius sp. 1 OAHU.JWI-45 metaG | ecosystem: Host-associated > Annelida > Digestive system > Unclassified | place...
ATTCGTCAACATATGAACTACTGGTAAGTTTATCAAGCACCACAAATTCTAACACTTTAGTTATAGCATTAGAGATCATTATAGCTCTATAGTTCTCAACATCTGACAAATCTCCACATTTAATTTTAACCAGCGGTAAAATTGTAGACTCGGCAAAGTCTGCCGGTAGGGCTCCAACTTTCAGAAACCACGAGAACATAATACTTAAGTGAGCAAAAAGAGGACGGAAAAGGAAAAAGGGAAAAAGAAGAAAAGGAGGGAGGGAGTGCTTTGACGCTGTTCATTGGGTCAGTGTCCATGGAGTTGCACCTACAATTATCGCGTGGCGATGAACGCGTATAGAATAAATCATTCACGGCGTCAGAGCATAAAATGATTACTCACATTTACCTTATAATAATGCTTTTATTTGTATTTCAGCACGAATGTGTTTTAGCGCTTTCCAAGGCAGAGAGATTATCGCAAAGGACTGATTGACCAAAAGTGTTAGACATCGGCTCAGACGTTACGACCTTGTGGCGCGATAGATTATTATTATTATTATTATGCAGCGTTTAACGCGCCATGTGTCAGTCATAAGGCTGACGAATCGCAGAATATTGTATTATTCGGCCGCATCGACTGCACAGCGTGCATTTTTGCGGCCTAGTGCGATCGAATATCCCATAGCGTGGTGTGTCTGTCTGTCACGCACCTGCGCTGTGCAAAAACGGTTAAACGGATCGAGGTACTATTTGGGATGGAGTCTCTGGAGGCCCAATGAACATAGTGTTAGACGGGGATTTCCCACGCGGATTCGATGCGGCCTTCTCCAAATTGCTTTGGCCACTTGTTGTTATGCATACGTACGCAAGTAATCTACGAGTCATAGCTTATGCTGAATATAACCTATGACTCATCAGAAGCATGATTGTACACAACTTGCAGTAAACAACTCAGACAAGTTGCCTCTATTCGACAGTTTATGCCTCGCAGAACATCTTCAGGAATTCCGATCTTCGAACTTCATCAGTCAGTCCGAGTGCATGACGCAGCTGCAAAATAAATAAGTAATGATGCTGCTGTGCCCGATCGTCAACTAACGATGGTGATAAAACGAGAGTTTTAGCCGGCTTAATGGTGCCTATTACCGTCGTGTTTTCAGGAACACTCTAACCCCTGCAGCTATCAGCTCGATATGTTGTGTACATGTAGGTGTTGTGCGCATCATTTGGATCCTAAATTGCAATCATCAGCAGGGGCTGTCTCAGCTTATTTTAGAGCCACACATAATCAAATGTGTAGAATAAACCAAAAAAACGTTTTTGTAACTCCACATTTTGCCCCTCCTTTTCAAAAACAGCACGTGTTTTTATAACTCGGTAAGACCATCCGCACAGTTTCAGCGTGAGGTCGAAAATAGTGTTGGACAAACTCCAAAATTACTTTTCAGTTACTCCGAGTAGAGCTCCGTAAAAAATGAGACGCTAACGTGAAAGACGTATTTCGTACGCACTCGTCGTCACACGATAGTGGATAATCTATGAATAATGCACACGCGTTAATGAGCTCTCGTGTCGTGTCATGTCATGTCACCCTTTTCTTACTTGCTATCTCAAAGATGCAACGAAATTTGTTTAGCTTCAGTCGACACGGTATAGTGTGCCGTAACATCAACTACAATTTCGCAGAACACTGTCTAATAAGAATCGATCCCAAAACAGACGAAATCCACAGTGGTGTTAGAAAAACAATTTGTACATTTTATGCGCCGCTATCAGGTTGCCACCATAACACAATATCTCAACCGAGAGAGATTATACTAATAAATTATTAACAATAGCGATATGATATTCGTATAGCTATCACTGAACACTGTCATGAAAACACAATGTGCTATAGCGGAAACAGAATAAACATATTGGAAGTATTTGATGGTGCTGCCGCGTCGCGGTTCATTACTCTAGTCTAAATTTTGGACACTAAGTTTACGTCAGCCGTAGACGCCATTCGTGTCCCAGCAGGGTATTGTATTTTTAAGGATTATTTAGAACTGCACAAATTCTGCGAGGCGTAAAGCGTCGGGCCGAAGAAGGGGTCTGGGGGTGTTTTCCTCCCCAGACCCCCGGAAAAATTTTGCAATTTGAGACGCAATTTGGTGCAATCTGGTGCTTTTTGGCGACAAATTGACGGTTTTCCAGTTTTCCACTTTCATGAACAAAACTTATCCATAATGCAGGTTGTATGGACATTATTTTAGTTTGGGACCAACTGGAGACTGAGAAATTATTTTTCTCTTCCTGGTTTTCCAATGATGCGCACGAAGCGGCAAAATAGTGCCATATTAGGCTGTGATTGCACATTTTTGGCACATTTTAAACATCACTTGTTACTGTACTATTGACAGTAACAAGACTGTTCCAAAATGTGCAATCACAGCCTAATATGGGAAAGCACTATTGTGCCGCTTTGTGCGCTCAATACTGTCCGTCGGATGCACTGCAAGATCGAAATAGAATATAAAGACTGCAAAATATGTCGTGTGAAATACGCCCAGAAATACTGCATAAAGTAGATTTATTCATCTAGTCACTAATTACATTCCACTAATGAGCTGTTACGCCACAGAAATTGATCACTTGATATGACGTCACAGCTAGTTTAACATGAAAGTGAGAGGTGTGCGCCGTACAGCCGTATACGGGTTGTCAAATAAGTAAGTAACTGAAATAAGAGTCTATATATTAAATTGACTTGACTTAAAGTGACTTTTATTTAATTGTTTTTCTATAATGGACAAGGTGATTATTTATTTCGCTTTTTTTCTCACTGCACAAACTGCCGTTTAGAAAACTGCACATCTCCGTTTCGAACTGCACATTTTGTGTAGAACTGTGCATTAATAACCCTGGACACCAGCAGTACTTGCACATAACTTTGGCGAATACAAGTCTAACGTAGTAATGTTTAGCAATCAACGTCGTGAAAGAAATGCAAAATTATTAGCACAACAAACGCATACAGCGTATTTAATTTTGTCACGATTATACGCCATCGCCAATATTAACGTTAAATTTTGCAACTTTCCGGTTACTTAATTTATCGCTATTACTTGTGCCAAAATGATGAAAATCTATCTAAATTTATAAAAGTTAAGTTTTATTCTTATAGGTTATGTACATAATATGAAAATACGGTCGTCTTTCTCTGAGACACTGTGTATGTTGCTTTACTGAATATATACAACAGTGCAATCGATATGGATGTGTGTTGGTACAATTACAGAACGATGGTATCCAGCGGTAAAATAATGCAGTCCATAAGTTGGATGCATAACTCATCTTCTGTGGTATTTTGTTTATTAAAGAACAGTAAATTCACTTAATGAATAGTATACGTTCCACATCGGATCGGCTTGGGTTTTTTATAGCCAACATGCGACTTTGGCCTAAGCAGACGAAGCAGAAGGTTTATTTTGACAGTTATCCGTATGGGAAATCTCTGAGACTATTGCTGCAAAGGCAGCTAGCTGATTGGAGGGAGAGTGGGCAACCAAATGAATAACAGCGCAATTGTAACAAATTTGTGGTCGCTGGGCTCTCTGCAGATTACAGGATCGGAATCACCCGAATGCACGCAGCAAAAACGTTTTATTTCCTCATTAAACAGTGACAGACACTGTACATATCGAGCAGAACCGAAAACGACTGATCACTGAAACAATTCATGCACCAGTATTGAATAACGATTATTGGTGTCAGGAGACAAGCTATGCAACTCCAGTAACATCTGTATAATGTTGTGATGACTGCTGGGTCTAAAACACATTTTATTGTCATGTTGTACACCGTCAGTCATAAAAACGCGCCACTTTTATTTGGCTCTAGCTGTGTCAGATGTTGACCGATGTTCAAAATTTTTCACCGTTGGAAAGCGAATGAAATTTCCAACAAAGTACATGTAATAATTTTCATCACACCTTTCCATGATCAACGGCGTATATTACAGTTACGAACAGCGGTCGGTCGCGTGGGCCAGCCGCATCAGCCGGCTGCTTATAAATGTGAACCAAGTGCTCGGGGACAGGGGACGGACGACAGAACGGACACGCGAATTAATACCATGTGTTGCTGTACTTACTGAAGTACTACCAGCAGGAATAAGACTTTGTCTTGATGTAATACGAATTAACCGAGGTTATTGCTCACAAATGGCTCACGAATAAGGATGCAAATTCTCATGAAATTTTCTCATGGTGAAAATTTTAATGAGTAAAATTAAGATAAAAATAACGTGAAATTTATGACATAATACGACAGGGGCTAAATAATAATTACTATTATGTAAACAGTAAGTGAAAAATAGTTATTTATTACCTTGCTAATTTATCATCATAGATGATTGATTGTTAATGTTTATTTCGAGTTAAATTAATCAATAAGTTTGTTTACAATACACTTATAATGTAAAAAGTTAATTTTGCTGAAATTTTCAAAAAAGCAGCTTTGAAATTTAAAACAAAATTATGAAATTTATGAAAATGTTATAATTAAGCCACGTCTACGACAACTAACTCTCCGTGGCGACATTACGCGGAGTGCAGAAGTACTCAGTTCGGGTGGCAGTCAAGTCGCTTCCAACTGAAGTTGCAGAAGAAGAAGAAGAAAGAAGAAAATTTATTCGCCAAAAAGGCTGGTTGCCAGAAAGGGCTTCAGCCCATCAACGCTGGCTACCGTAAACACAAACACTACATGCCGTAACAACTAAATCAATGTCAAGTGTCTAAGCACTAACGATAATACAGTACACAATTCACAGTTGTACACAACACAACTCGTTAGATCTCGTTAGGGTTTAGGTTAGGGTTAGGGTTTGTGTTAGGATTAGAATTGGTGCAAGGGTTAGAGTTAGGGTTATGGTTAGGGCATAGAGTTATGGCCATGGTTAGGTTAGCCTTGCGGACGAGTTGACTGTAAACCCTCAGTTGGAGACAGACAGCAGCTGCTGTCTAAACATCACTGAGTTTGCAGTTGTTATGTGATTGATTCATATTTCAGTGTTTTTCGCACAGGCGTCAATTTCCACCCGATCCATGGGTCTGGACCCGACCACTTTTGAGGCATGGTCGGGAGGGAAAGGGAGTAGTGAGGGGAAAGGGTTAGGGGAGGAAGAAAAAGGGAAAAGAGGAGAAGATCGAGAGGGGAGAGGAGTGGAGTAGAGGGGAGGGTTCCAATCGATTCGACCAATTCTAGAAAGAAATTGACGCCGTTGGTTTCTCGGACACTCTTTGTGTTTTATCACTTCATTGTACGCAATTCGGCGACCTGCCTACTGCAAACGTTCCACAATTCTGAGTCTGTTTCTAAACCGTGAGTTTAACAGTCCACTACGCTGGAAGGTCGCGACCTAATCGCGACCGGTTTGCGACATGTTTGCGACAGGTTTGTGACCAGCTGGCGACTTTATGGGGGTTGAATGCTGGTCGAAGACAGGTTAACGACCTGTTAGTATGGTGGAATGTTACTTAAGTTTGCAGCCACGCAATGGGTAGATCGCAGAATCAAGAGTGGTGGTGAAACTATGGAATGCTCTTTCTCGTTTCTACTGATAAGTTACTTTATTCAACAACGTTCGTCTTAATGTCGGTGCGCGTGCAGGCGATATGAGCTTCAGCGAGTACCTGTCGGACGAACCTTCAGCGCCTGACATCGAAGAAGACATCTGGGTAGATGCAATGTCCTTAACGACAAGCGAAGCCTCGCACGGCGGCCAGAATGCCGACGTCCCCAAGTACCCGGGTCTCGTGGAGTTCAGCCAGCGCTACGGCGACATTCACGGCTACATAGCAGCCGTGGTATGCTTCTGGGGCGTCATTGCGAACCTGGCGAACATCGTGGTGCTTACTCGTCGTAAGATGATCACGCCGACGAATGTCATTCTGACGTGGCTGGCCGTCGCCGACCTGCTAACGATGGCTGCCTTTCTGCCGTTTTGTCTGCATTTCTACGTACTGCGCGATCGCAGGCTGCCGTTCCCGTCGACGCGCTCGATCGGCTGGATCAGGTGATGACGACGAAAGCTCAAAGTAATTTGGCGAAGGCCGCATCGAATGTAGCAATGTTTCCGTCCTTTACAATGGGCACATTTTTTCTTCATTTTTCTCCCCCTCGCCGTAGGGGGTTCGGGACCCCCATCCATTATGTACAGTGTTATGCCTTTGGTCGAAAAGAGTCTCCAGCTCGAATAGGATCTCGATCCGTTCAGCCATTTTTAGCAGCGTGACAGACGAATTGACAGAGAGACAGACTGACGCACCACGCCACAGTAGCATCGGTAGCAATAGTCCGCATTTCATGCGATCCATACCGCCTAATGTTTAAAAGGTTGTCTGTCCTAGAAACACAGATGCTATACGGTTTCCGGACTTCTATAGCTTCCCGGATCGTTCCGCACCACTCATTCGGATGATCTGGCGTTTCGTCTGGGGGTGAAGTGTGACAGGGGATTTAGGAGACTTCTTTATCTTCTTTTTTACGCTGCAGCAACTCATTTGATCTTTTCCCACTTTTCTGTGTTTTAGCGGTTCTTCCAGCTTCATGTACCGTCATGCCCAGGATCTTACAGTTTTCTTGTATCACGTCAATCCATCTCTTCTTCCTTTGAACGACCCCAGAGTACACATACTGTATTCATTCAGTGTTAGATGTGAGACTGTCTTCTTGTACATTTTCATAAGATAGTTAAAGTCGATTACGATGCATGCGCTGTTTTGGCCAGGTGTTCTTACTTACTTACAAACGGGACTAAAGTATTGTCATTTAAAGTCGGTGTTTAAAAATGGGAAACAGTCTTGACGACTACATGTCACTCGGAAGTCGGGACAGAGATACAGATTAAGTCTCAGAAAGCATGCTTTTCTATAGAGTGTAATTAGTCAATTGAAACAGTTTGTATTTTGCACCACAGACAGCCAAACCTATACTCTGAGTCTTTACTCTGAGGGATGGTCGCAGTTTGAACTATTTTTTATCTATCCATTTTGCTGTTATTTGTTGCTTTTAATATTTATTTTCGGTCCGTGGGACGTCAATCGCGCTATTTTTGATCTGTCTTACTATGTGTGTGATCCATTTACAATGCGTGCCATACCCTAGCGTTTCTGTGCCCGTAGCCAGCAATTTAACGGAGGGGCGGGGGTTGAATCGGCATGATGTTGGGGTGTCTCCGTGGTTCAGTGGTTAGCATCGCGGCTTTCTGCCCGAGAGGTAGTGAGTTCGATGCCTATAGCCGGTCGCGTTTTTTCAGCTGCCCGGTGAGGCGTGATCGTCTGAGCAGCTAAAAACTGATTTTTGTTACGTAGCGGTCCTGGGCAGACTGTTTGCTCGCCATGGTGGTCCCTAGGCCAACTCAGCCTTTCATCCCTCCACGGTCGGTAAATGAGGACCACCTTCGGCTGGAAAGGCAAAGGCAGGTATGGTTTATTCCATTCGTGGACAAACGCGTGGGTGGCATATCTACCAATGCATTGGCGAATAAAGATTAATATAAAACTGTGTGATCCTTGATAACGCGTGCCATACCATAGCGCTTCTGTGATGGGGTTGGCCAAGTGTCAAGTCCTCTACCTTTATCTTTTGCTAAAGCAAAGTTGTTTTACTGCACAAAAACCGCTAACGTCATCAGCGCGAAACGCGGTGTTTCAACACATGTTCACTCAACTAACAATAGGACGACATTACTGCAGACGGAATGGTATAAACAGCAAGACCTTCAGCCATCGCTATGTGTGTTTAACAATGCGAAAAATTTATGATTTTTTTCTGAAAGGTTTAGCCACCAGTGCTCCACATGTGGCTAGAGGCACTATGTCGTGTCCCTTACCCTAATTTAGCTAGTTGATAACTGCCGGCGGTGATGTTAATAGATTTCTGATATTCAACGTGAATTTCGCGGTTCTGTGCCACACGATTGCCATCTGGTTGACAATCGCTCTGGCTACATTTCGCTACATATGCGTCTGCTATCCGGTCCGTGGAACAGTGCTGTGCAGCCTGGAGCGCTCCAAAGTCGCCATCTTTGCCATCTACGTCACCTCCACCATCGTCTGCATTCCAAACTACATGGTGACGCCTTTATTAGCAGTATTTATAATGCGCAAAAAATTGAACATAAAATCTGTCGCTATGCGCCGTAGATGGATGGAGAATTCGTAACTTGTAGCGTAAAATTCGTATAAACGTTTTGCGAATTTTACTAAATTTATAATATTCGTAAAAGAATCGTGAAAATCCTCCAAACAAGGCCTGGATCCGTTCAACCGTTTCTGCACAGCTCAAGTGTGTGACAAACTGACTGACTGATGCATCACGCTACGGGATCATCGGTCGCAATAGGCCGCAACAAATGCGCTAGATATGGTCTAAAATGTTCACCGATTAAAAAAAATTATTCCAAGCCGGCCACATACAGTTTTATCTAGTATTATTTTAACGCTATACGCAAAGACAGACAATTTGACATATGAGAGAATTGTGTAAAACTGGTCTCAGAAATGGAAGTCCGACTTTAAGGCAGTCCGGGTCAAATCCAATAAATCAGACCGTATACGCCCCGCTGAACTCGGTGTCGCCGGATTAGTTACTGTTAGAGCCACGTTCCATCACGCGAACCTGAGCGTCCGTCTCAGACATGTCGTACGCTGGTCGCAAGCTGGTCGGTTGCCATCTGCGAATCTGTTTGTCTTGTCACTTGCGTGACATGTCGAGATAGGTCGAACTCGTCCCCGACCCGAAACAGTCGCCCTTTGGTCTCAGATCTGTCGCAGACCCGCACTAACTTGTCGCAAAACCTGAACTTAGACGGAAACTCATATTTCGGACGAGGTTGGCCACTGGATAGCGTAATGGAATTTGTCCCTTAACAGCCAGCGCCTTTAACCTATAGGTCGGCGTGCCTGCAATTCTGACCACAGGGCCTACTGTCATGCAGAAGTGACTCATTCTTCTAGCAGTGTTGGTGATCATTGCTGGAGTTATAAACTGCAACGGGAGGATGGCAAGGCCAAATTGGCTAGCATGACCGGCTATATGCAAATACGGTATATCCGCAAACTACACTGTGTTCCAGTAAACCCTAAAACGTCTCACATTTAATTGGTAAATCTTTATCAAATTTTAACCGATCTTCACAATTTTATACAGCTGGAAATAGCATAAAATTTCCTGTGGAACGCATGTAAAATCTTACATCGTCATCGGATGATTTTGCTCACAGGTGGCGGTGATAGCTAAGCAGAACTACACGGAGTCTCCGGACGCAGGTTTTCTGAAAGACTCTCAGTCGAGCGCCGAACAGACAACGATGATGGCCGTGGATCAGTTCAGCTACTACACAGTGAAGGACCGGGACAGTAGATTCCTTCTCGAGTTTAACTACTGGATACAGGCGTTCCTCTTCAAACTTGTACCGTGTATCCTGCTCACCGCTCTAACGGTCATGCTGATCGTCGCCATGCATCAAGCAAACGTCCGCCGCATGAAACTCAAGTCGCAGGTAACGATAGCTAGATTCTGTGGACACTACCGGCCCCCTAAGACATTTTCGATTACAGTTAATTTGGACTTTTTAACTTTCCGAAGTATTGCAACAACATGCTTAACGTTTTGGAAGAAACATTGATGACTTTTGTTGCAAATTTCGTAGTCGTCACAACAGTAAAAATTATAAAAAAAATGGGTGAATGAGTGAGTATAGAGGCTTAACGTCTCACTCGACACTTTGTGGGTCATTTCGGGGACGATTTTTACAGGTCAGATGATCCAACCAACAGCGTCGAAGCACTGAATGCAAAAATAAAAATGGGTTAGTTTGACAAGTCAAAGACTTGTTATACTCAGGAGCTACTTTCTTAACGTTGACCCAAGCGGCAGATTAGAAAATAAAGAAATTCCGGCTATATTTTCAATCAACGTTAAAATTTTTTAAAGTTTATAACACAGTGTAAGGGCGACATCAGTCACATCTCTAAAACAGCAAAAATCATAATGTTTGACCCCATGACGGACGGACGGACAGACGTAACTGCGATAGCAATAGCGGCGTTTAACACGTTAAACGCGCTCCAAAAAAAGCAAAAGTATTTTGTTTTTTATGAGTGACCAAAGCATCGGCAAAATTTCTATAGCCACAGACAGCGCTGAGGCCGCCTCTAAAGCTTGGCCCAATGCGCGAAATGATAACAGCGATGGCGATTATAGCTTTTTTACTCTAGGTATAATGTATATCTCTGGAATTGTATGTAAGCAAGTATGAAATATTTAAGCAGCTAAACGAAACGTCTAGAACCGATTCTCATTTTTGAAAGGTGTCTGGGATAAAGTGCTTTAGACAGCGACAGCATCGAATTGTTGAATACGAACAGGTTAACCGTAAAACAGAAAAAAACCCAATAAAAACCAATCATTCATTCGCTGTGGTTATTTGACATCTGGGCAAAGCGGTTTCCGAGGTCTACTGTACTGTGTTCATCTTTATGGATCGGTGAACGGCAGCGTAAAAACGCCGTAAACTATCGCTAAAGCATTGCCGTTATTATTTTATGATTAGGCCTACCATAGACTACTATTGTTGTGGAAATACAGGGACGCCAAGACGAATCGGAGCGCGCAAGGGAGCACAATCGTACAACAGCGATGTTACTGGCGGTCGTTGGGCTGTTCCAGTTGACGGAGCTGCCCCAGGGGGTTCTCACACTTTGCAGTATATTTATCCCAAACTTCTTCGCCGATGTCTATTGGCCACTGGGCGATGTTCTAGACATAGCAGCGCTACTGAACAACTCAATCAACTTCGTACTGTATTGCACCATGAGCAGACAGTTTCGAGAGACTTTCGTCGAGACTTTTCTCGGCGCGAGTTGCTCGCAAGGTGGAGGTTCAACTCCCGACGCTGGGGCGGCTTCGGGTGGCCGGGGTTCGATGGCGACCCGCGGGAGAACGGAGTCTACCACGGCGCCCACGAAGGGCTGGTTTAAGCTGCAGTCGGTCAATGCGGATGTGTCCTCGCCTCTAATAGTGGCCACTGTGCCCACTACTGACAATGGTGATGGTGGGATGCCGGACAAAACTGGCGCCTCGTACTCAGAGATTCCTGTCTCGACTGTATAGGCTGCAACTGTCATGTATAGGCCCTATGTGTGTTTCTCTGGGTCGATGCAGTGAAAAGCTGACTAGTTTTTTAAACGTGATTTACTGTCATCAGTCAGCCAACACCATTAACGTGATCCTAGAACAATCTCTGTATTTGTGTACATCTATGTATATAAGGCACTATATGTGTATGTTTGCCTGTCTGTCTGCCTGTCTGTCTGTTGGAGCAATGAAATCTTGTGTTTCACAGGTTACCACTTGCACAGTCTTGCGTGTCCTATGGGCGGGAGCACATCCCGACCAAAGACTGCACTATTAACGTAACGTAGACTGAGATATCAAGTCGCCAATATTTGGAAATTATTAGCTCCACTGCCAAAGAATATTTTCTAACAAAATTTTTTTCCAGAGATATATTCACAATCCAATGTATGTAATTTTGGTAGTATACGTTGAGATTTGGCATTTCTATCTAATATTGTATGTGCTGTACTTTTTTCTAGACACAGTGTCTGTATACATAAGTCGCTTTGTGTGTCTGTTTGTCTGTTTGTTTGCCCGCTTATAACTCGGGAACGTGTAAGGCGATTGTCTCCAAATTTTCAGGGTAGCTCCAGGGTGCCTCGTGGATGGTTTTAGGTGCAAAGTTGGGGTAAAGGTCTTGGATAAAAAACCATAATTAATAATTTCAGGCCCGCATAGGCTACGCTACAACGTGGTTACTAGATCACGTGACTGAGCCGGCAGTGTGGTATTGGTCAAGTGTGGGATTTCCGTGGACGTATTTTTCTGTCAGGCGCACTAAACAAGTTTATTTTGTTCGCGTTGGTGCTGACGGGCCGCCACGCATACTACTCGGGTACAGAAAGCGTGCGCCTTGGGTGGGCGAAAAGCGGGAGGGGCTGCATACGTAATGCCCGACTGGGCGGGCAGAATGGCTAGTAAATACTAAACGGAAAATTTAACGGGAGAAGAAAACGAGGCAAACCGAGACGAAAATTGACAGGCGATGTCAAGGACTGGTCAAACAGAACCGTGACGAAGTGTTAACGGTTGACGGGAGACAGGCAGCAATGAGAACTTGAGAAGGTTGGTACATGAAGTACCGCGGACATGTTAGACTACCTGCTTAGAAATAAACTCCTAAATTCAAATCAACATGGTTTTCTAGCTAAACGGTTTTCGCTAACAAACCTGTTAGAATCGATTAGCGCCTGGACAATCTCATTAGAAAATAGGTTCGCTAATCGTGTGGCATATATAGACTTTTCACGCGCCTTTGACACCGTTTCTCATCCAAAGCTTTTACACAAACTGAAATCGTATGGCATTGAAGG